>Ga0192658_1100_pt1 | contig 40937 bp, 33 predicted proteins | sample LauGreSBDMM110SN_4_FD_133055 | JGI IMG/M metagenome (GOLD analysis project Ga0192658, IMG submission 133055)
GAATTGATGCGTCGTCGCCTGACGATTACTGGCTCGACCCTGCGCCCACGCCCAGTGGCGTTTAAGGCCGTGATTGCCCGCGCGTTGCAGCAGCATGTCTGGCCGTTGCTCAGTGCAGGCAAGATTAAGCCTGTGATTTTTAAGACTTTGCCCCTTGAGCAGGCCGCCCAAGCTCACGCCATGATGGAAGCCGGCGAACAAATCGGCAAAATCATCCTGACGATGGGTTAAGACTTTCCGTAATACGGTGTGACAGGATACAATCTTGGGTTATCCCGACTTTATGTCGCTGGTTTTGTTTAAACAGTAGGGTTGTATCCTATGACGATGTCTCGTACGCGCCTGGTAATGGGTAACTGGAAAATGCACGGCAACTTGGCTGACAACGCCAAACTGCTGGCAGGCTTGCGCGCAGGCGCCGGCTCGATTGCCTCAGGTACGCAGCTTGCAGTCTGTGTGCCGTTTCCTTACCTCGCTCAAGCTGGCGAGGCGTTAAAAGGTTCGGTTGTGGCTTGGGGCGCACAAGATATCAGTACGCAGAAGCAAGGCGCGTTTACCGGCGAAGTCTCTGGCGCAATGCTCAAAGATTTTGCTTGTCGCTATGCTTTGGTGGGTCACTCTGAAAGGCGCTCGTTGCATGCCGAGTCTGATCAACTGGTCGCTGATAAAGCCAACGCAGCTTTAGTGTCGGGGCTAACTCCTGTGGTGTGCGTGGGCGAGTCACTTGCCGAGCGTGATGCCAATCAGGTTATGACGGTGATTCAACGGCAACTGGCACCAGTGTTGGCGTTAGGTGCCGACGCCGTGAATAAAATGGTGGTTGCCTACGAGCCCGTTTGGGCGATTGGCACGGGCCGCACGGCGACACCCGAGCAGGCACAAGAGGTGCATGCCACGATTCGGGCGGCTTTGCAGGCGATTGGCGCAGGCCAAGTTCAAATTTTGTATGGTGGCAGCGTGAAAGCTGCGAATGCCGCCAGTTTGTTTGCGATGTCAGATATCGACGGCGCGTTAGTCGGTGGTGCATCTTTAGTGGCTGAAGATTTTCTGGCGATTGCGGCTTAAGGCCGCAGTAGCAGTGATGAGTTTGGTCGTTTAGTTTTCGGAGTCTTTCAATGTCCTGGATGTTTACTCTTTTGTTGGTTGTGCAGGTTCTGTCTTCGCTCACCATTATTTCTTTGGTGTTGCTGCAACAAGGTAAGGGCGCCGATATGGGCTCAGCCTTTGGTAGCGGCTCTGCTGGCAGCTTGTTTGGCGCCACGGGCGCTGCAAACTTTATGTCGCGTGCAACTAAATGGGCGGCGGTTGTGTTTTTTATCTCGACCATCGGTTTGGCCTATGTCACAAATCGTGGCACCAAAGGGCAAGATACCGGCATCATGCAAAACTTTTCGCAGACAGCTCCGGTGGCGCCGCCTGCTGGCTCGGCCGTACCAGGTTTGCCAGGCACTGTTGCGCCAACTCCAGGCTCGTCAGTGCCTGCTAACTCGGTGCCAAGCGTTCCTGCCGCACCTGCCTCTGCGATCCCCGGTGTAGTGCCAAGTCCTGCAGCACCCGCAGTGCCCGCTGCGCCTGCAACAAAGTAATTTTGTCTGCACGCTGGGGCGCAAGTTTGCCTCTGCGTGCTACACTCTCGCGCTGATTGAAGCTGCGGTTTAGCCTCCATGCAGCCAGTGCAAAAACTGCGGTTTGACCTCAACGCAGTGAGTAAAAAAGCCCTTGCAAGAGCTATTAAAAATACCTTGTCAGTGGTTCAAAGTATCCGCAGTTCACGTGCCGACGTGGTGGAATTGGTAGACACGCTATCTTGAGGGGGTAGTGGCGAAAGCTGTGCGAGTTCGAGTCTCGCCGTCGGCACCATCAAACATAAGTACATGGTAATTTCACGGTGTTCTTTTACTTAACTTCCAAGGCACCCAACCATGTCCTTCATTGCTGACCGCATGAATCGCATCAAACCCTCTCCCAGTTCGATGGCGACGCAACGCTCACGCGCGTTAAAGGCTGCTGGGCATGATGTGGTGGGCCTTACTGCAGGCGAGCCCGATTTTGATACGCCGCCTAATGTGATCGAAGCCGTCGCGCGTGCGATGGCTGCTTCAAAAACTAAGTACACCGACATTGGGGGTACACCTGAACTGAAGGCAGCAGTGCGCGATAAATTTAAGCGTGAAAATCAGCTTGAGTACACAACTGCCGAAGTGATTGTGGGTACCGGTGGTAAACAAGTGATTTTTAATGCGTTGATGGCGACGGTACAAAAGGGTGTTGAAGTCATTGTGCCCGCGCCGTTTTATGTCTCGTATCCCGATATCGTGCTGTTAGCGGGGGGCACGCCGGTGCCCGTGACGTGTCCACCTGAAAAAGGCTTTAAGTTACAGCCCGAAGATCTTGAAAAAGCCATCACGCCACGCACACGCTGGTTGATTTTGAATGCGCCTAATAACCCCAGCGGCGCAGTATATTCGCGTCAAGAGTTACGTGCGTTAGCGGACGTCTTAGTGCGGCACCCGCAGGTCTGGGTGTTGTCAGATGACATCTACGAACACGTTCTTTTTGACGGCAGAGAGTTTTGTACGATGGCACAAGTGGCACCCGAGCTAAAAGAGCGCACCTTAACCGTCAATGGGGTGTCAAAAGCCTATGCGATGACAGGCTGGCGCATTGGTTATTGCGTGGGCCCGCTTGAGTTAATTAAAGCGATTACAAAACTACAGTCTCAAAGTACCTCAAACCCTTCATCGATTGGGCAGGCCGCCGCGCTTGAGGCGTTGACGGGGCCGCAGGGTTTTATTGCCGAGCGCACTAAAATATTTCAAGACAGGCGCGATGCGGTGGTGGCGCAACTCAATGCCATCCCCGGTATTACTTGTCACTTACCCGAAGGTGCGTTCTATGTATTTCCGTCTTGCGCCGGGATCATAGGCAAAACAACGCCATCAGGGCAGGTGCTCAAGACTGATGAGGATTTTGTGTTGTACCTGCTTGATTCAGAAAAATTAGCAGGGGTGCACGGCGCGGCGTATGGCTCAACGCCTTTTTTCCGCTTTTCTTTTGCAACCTCGATTGCGGTACTCAATGAGGGCTGCACACGTCTGAGGCGCGCCTGCGAACGGCTTACCTAAGCTTGCTTAGCCGCGTTCACGTAGCGCGTGCGCGATTGTTCGCTTAACTGGGGCGCTCGCAGCCTTTGTTAGGCTGCTTGTGGTCGCTGGCAAAACAGCGGTCGTTTAATCAACTTTAAGCTTGATCTCTTTGGCAAGCTTAACGAACTTATCGATGTCACCGTCAATGATCTTTTTGAAGGCTGCAGGCCCGTCGTTGGCGCGGGTGTAGCCTAAGCTTTCGAGCCTGTCTTTTACGGCGGGCGACTGTAACGCCTTGTTGATGCCCTCATAGAGCTTTTGTTGGACGGCTGCCGGTGTATTGGCCGGCGCAAGCAAGCCATGCCACTGGCTGAGTTCATAGCCTGGATAGCCTTGTTCTGCGACCGTCGGGACCTCAGGCAACTGACCAAAACGCTTGGCTGAGGTCACCGCCAGCGCGCGCAATTTACCGCCTTTGATCAGGCTCATGGCGCTTGAAGCGGTAATGATCGCCAAGGGGATTTGACCGCCCACGACATCTTTCAGTGCAGGGCCGCAGCCGCCATAAGGGATGTGAGTGATGCTGGTTTTTGCCTCAATATTGAGAGACTCTCCGGCCAAGTGCTGCGGTGTGCCGTTACCACACGACCCGTACGACACATCGTTTTTGGCCGGTTTGGCCGCGGTGAGCAACTCAGCCAAGTTTTTATAAGGTGAGTTTGCCGGTACCACCAATACAGAGGGGATGAACGCGACATTGATAATCGGAGCGAAATCTTTTTTGGGGTCAAAGGGCATCGCCGTAAACACTGCGGGGTTAATGGCAAACGAGCTGTTGACCATGAGTAAAGAGTAGCCGTCAGGTGCGCGCTCGGCCACATACTTTGAGCCCACGTTGCCGCTTGCACCGGGTTTGTTTTCAACGACAGCCGCATGCCCCAGGGTTTCTGCCAAAGCGTTACCAATCAAACGGGCCAAAATATCAGTGCCCCCGCCCGGTGGAAACGTCACCGTAATATTGATGGCACGATTAGGAAAGCCGTCGGCAGGGTCTGCGGCCTGCACAGGTGGGCCAAACAAGCACAGCCCAAGTGCAGCAACGGCCAGCGTATGGCTCATGCGTGAGGAGGTCAGGCAACTAAGGTGCGTGGTGTGCATGAGAGGCTCTGTTCAGAAAGGGACGGTAGACAAGAGGGTGCGACGACAGCCTTTATCTTCAGCGCAGGCGGTGACTTTGTCAATCAATTGCTGCCCTGTCTTAAGAAAACCCAAGCATTTTGTTAGTACGCGCCCCATATAAAACTGCTCGCCACTGTCAGCGCGAGCCCAGCATGAACGTGCCGTCGGACAATCATGACAATCTGGCTCAAGCCTTTGGCAATGACCAGGTGCTAACGCTATGGGCCAGCGGTTCAGAGCTGCCCTCGCTAATCAAGGTGACATCGCCCGCGCACAAGCGACCCGTTTTGAGCACCCGCGCATGCGCATAAATCGTGCCGGGGGGGCTTTTGCGCAGAAAGTTGATGGTGAGGCTTGCGGTCACCGCCTCGGCGTTGCCCGTGGCCCCAACAATTGCCGCGTACATGGCCAAGTCCGCCAACCCCATGAGCATGGGGCCCGCCACGATACCGCCTAAGCGCTGAAAGCTGGGGTTGGGGGGCAACGATAGCGTGGCCGTGCCATGCCCAATCTCTAAAATCTGGATACCAAGCACCTTTGCAAAAGGGTGGTGGGTATCTAGAAGCAGCAAAAACTCATCTAGCCTGATGCGAGGCGAAGCGGTGGTGGTAGCAGTCATCAGTATTGTCTCGGTGTTCTGTCGGTCGAATCGATCGATTCATGGATTGGCGCTGAAATAGCACTGTAGCCCGAGAGCCGTAGTTTTATAAAAATAAGGGTAAACCCGCATATTTTTAGGCTAAAAACAACAAATCGTTGCGCTAAGCCAACAAAACACCCCCTCTGTTGCAGGTTTATGTCGAGAATCATAGCCACAGCCTCGGTTTTTTGATGAAATAGCGTCAACTTCCCTTAGCGGAGTTAGGGGGGCAGCGAACAAAACATCCGTTTGTTGCTCTTGTCACTCAAATTTACGGAGATTTCTTAAATGAAAAAGACTCTGCTCGCTGCCGCCCTGTTAGCCGGCTTTGCTGGTGCCGCATCGGCTCAATCATCAGTCACCTTGTACGGTGTGTTAGACGGTGGCGTTCGCTACCAAAACTGGAACCTGTCTGCAGGTCCATTCAGCAAAGTTGACATCTCGACTAGCAGCATCGCTGTTGTGTCAGGTACTCAGTCAACCTCACGCTTTGGCGTGAGAGGCGTTGAGGACTTGGGTTCAGGTAACCAAACTGTCTGGAACTTAGAAGGCCAAGTTAACGTTAACGACGGCACAGCTGGTTCAGTCGGTACATGGCAACGTGCTGCAACCGTTGGTTTGCGCAACAACGCTTGGGGTCAAGTTGATATCGGTCGTCAACTGAACTTGGCATTTAAATTTGCCGCTGGTCCCATCGACGGCGCCTTCGGCACAAACGCCCCAATCATCAACATCTCTGGCGTAATGGGCATCACTGCTGTTCGTCAAAGCAACATGTTGATGTATCAATCTCCTAGCCTGTCAGGCTTCAAGGTTGGTGCTCAGTACTCATTCAACACTGGCTTGGCAACTAACACACAGTCGTCAGGTGGTATTGGTACTAACGACCCATCACAAGGCAGCTCGTTCGACACTGGCAACAACATGCGCAACATGGCGGGCGCTGTTAGCTACACAAACGGCGGCATTTATGTCACCGCCGTGTACGACAAATTCACTCCAGCTAATAACACTATTTCCGGTCAAAACGGTGGTGGCGTAACGTCTTGGATTGTTGCTGGTGCCTATGACGCTAAAGTTGTTAAAGTTGGTGTTGCTTACAACCAAGTTCGCGGCGGTCTGATCCAAGGTCAATCAACGTCTTCAATATCAAGCTCTATCTCTAACCCGTTCGGAGCCGGTGGTATCGTGTTTGCTGACGGCGCTGGTACAAACTCTTGGAACATCAACGCTACAGCTCCTATTGGTGCAAGCGGTCGTTTGGGTATTGCCTACCAAGGTCAGTCACACACTGGTGTCGTTGCCGATGTTGGCGGTGCTACTCAGATGACATACGGTTTGGGCTACTCGCACGAGTTTACCAAGCGCACCAACGTGTACGCAATCTACTCATACGTCAACAACTTCCAGGGTATCGCCGGTTTGTCAGGCAACACTGGTACTGTTGGTCTGCGTCACTCATTCTAAGCAACCGCTTAGAGTACAAGCTAGCTTCGGTTAGCTTGGTGATGTACCGAGTTAAAACGGGCCGCTCTTTGAGTGGCCCGTTTTTCATTTCTCCTAGGGCTTTCGGGTAAAAACCCTAAGTGCGGTGTATACTTCTAGAGTTTTTGTAAAGCCGAGATGTCTAGATGAATCTGCAACAATACTTTCCAGTTTTACTCTTCATCGTAGTGGGTAGCCTGATTGGGTTTGCCCTGATTGCGGCGGGTTCTTTGATCGGCCCAAATCGCCCCGATGCGCAAAAGCTTTCGCCTTACGAGTGCGGCTTCGAAGCCTTTGGTGATTCTCGAATGAAATTTGACGTGCGCTACTACCTTGTGGCGATTTTGTTCATCTTGTTCGATTTAGAAATCGCATTTTTGTTTCCGTGGGCGATTGCAAATAGCGCCGTCGGAATGGTTGGCTTCGTGACGGTCATGATCTTTTTAACGATCTTGACTGTTGGTTTCATCTACGAGTGGAAAAAAGGCGCGCTTGACTGGGAATAAATCCCAACGATCAATGCGGCGAATAGACACATGGCAATTGACGGCATTCTGAAGCAAGGTTTTGTCACCACGAGCGCTGACAAATTTATCAATTGGGCAAAAACGGGTTCGATGTGGCCCATGACGTTTGGCTTGGCTTGCTGTGCGGTCGAAATGATGCACGCTGGTGCCGCGCGTTACGATCTCGACCAGTTCGGTATTATTTTTCGCCCTAGCCCACGCCAGTCCGATCTGATGATTGTGGCGGGCACGCTATGCAACAAAATGGCACCTGCACTACGCAAGGTCTACGATCAAATGCCCGAGCCGCGCTGGGTGGTGTCGATGGGCTCTTGTGCCAATGGTGGTGGCTATTATCACTATTCGTATTCTGTGGTGCGCGGCTGTGATCGCATTGTGCCGGTTGATGTCTATGTACCAGGCTGCCCACCCACGGCCGAGGCCTTGGTGTATGGCTTGTTGCAAATGCAAAACAAAATTCGTCAAACCAATACCATCGCTCGTTAAATCAAACTGATGCACTCGCTTACGTGTGTGTATCGGTTTAATCAGGCTTAAAAACACATGTCCAGGCTAGAAAACCTGCAGCAACAACTGGTGACACTGCTCGGTGAGCAGGCTCAGCTCACCTTGTCTACCGACGAAATCACGCTTGAAATTGCAGCCGAGCAGTGGGAAGCCACCTGTTTACGTTTGCGCGACGAACCCACTTTGCGGTTTGAGATGTGCGTTGATTTATGTGGCGTTGACTACCTCACCTATGGTGCAGGGCGCGTTGGGCAAGCTCCGCAGTCAGCGTTGGTGCCTGCTGCGCGTTTTGCCGTGGTGGCGCATCTGATGTCGCTCACGCACAACTGGCGCTTGCGTATCCGCACCTATGCCGTTAACGGCGAGTTTCCGCTGATCAATTCTTTGGTTAATGTGTGGCCAAGCGTCAACTGGTTCGAGCGCGAAGCTTTCGATCTATTTGGCATTGTGTTTGAAGGCCATCCTGATCTGCGTCGTATTCTGACTGATTATGGTTTTATCGGTCATCCGTTTCGCAAAGATTTTCCGGTGTATGGCAACGTCGAAATGCGTTACGACCCTGAACAAGGTCGTGTGGTGTATCAACCCGTTTCGATCGAACCGCGAGAGATTATTCCGCGTGTGATTCGTGAAGACGGCTACGGAATAGGGCGTTAATCATGGCTGAAATTAAAAACTACACGCTCAACTTTGGCCCACAGCATCCTGCTGCGCACGGTGTGTTGCGCTTGGTGCTTGAGCTAGATGGCGAAGTCATCCAGCGTGCTGATCCGCACATCGGTTTGTTGCATCGTGCCACTGAAAAATTAGCCGAGCACCGCACGTTTTTGCAAGCTCTGCCTTACATGGATCGTCTGGATTACGTCTCGATGATGTGTAACGAGCACGCCTATGTGCTGGCAATTGAAAAACTGATGGGTGTAAAGCCGCCCTTGCGTGCGCAGTACATCCGCGTGATGTTCGACGAAATCACGCGCTTGCTTAATCACTTGATGTCGTTGGGTTCGCACGCGCTTGACGTGGGTGCCATGGCGGTATTTTTGTACGCGTTTCGTGAGCGCGAAGATTTGATGGATTGCTACGAAGCGGTGTCGGGTGCGCGTTTGCACGCGGCCTACTATCGCCCAGGTGGTGTGTATCGTGATTTGCCCGATGCAATGCCCCAGTACGGTAAAACCAGCCAGTACCGCAGCGCTAAAGATTTTAAGATCATGAACGATGCCCGTTCGGGTTCACTGCTTGATTTCATCGAAGACTTTACCAAGCGGTTTCCGGCTTGCGTGGATGAATACGAAACGCTGTTAACCGATAACCGTATCTGGAAGCAACGCTTGGTAGGTATCGGTGTGGTTGACCCCGAGCGCGCCAAGGCACTGGGCTTTAGCGGCCCGATGTTGCGTGGTTCGGGCGTGGCCTGGGATCTGCGCAAAATGCAGCCGTACGAAGTGTACGATCGCTTGCAGTTTGATATACCCGTCGGTGTCAATGGCGATTCGTATGATCGTTACTTAGTGCGCGTGGCTGAGATGCGCGAAAGTAATCGCATCATTCAACAGTGTGTGCAGTGGTTGCGTAGCAACCCTGGCCCTGTGATGCTTGATAACCACAAGGTTTCGCCACCACAGCGCACCGGCATGAAGTCAAACATGGAAGAACTCATCCATCACTTCAAGCTGTTTACTGAAGGTTTTAGCGTGCCAGCGGGCGAGGCTTATGCTTCTATCGAGCATCCTAAGGGCGAGTTTGGTATTTACATGGTGTCTGACGGCGCCAATAAGCCTTACCGTTTAAAAATTCGTGCGCCTGGTTTTGTGCATCTACAGGCGCTCGACGAAATGTCGCGTGGCCACATGATTGCTGATGCTGTGACCATCATTGGTACCCAAGATATTGTTTTTGGCGAGATCGACCGCTAATCGTTGCCTCATCGCTCATACCGGATTTAAAACATGTTGCTCTCTGAACAGGCTTACAAAAGAATCGACCGCGAGATCGCCAAGTACCCGGCTGATCAAAAGCAGTCTGCCATCATGGCATCGCTTGCGATTGCGCAAGACGAGCAAGGCTGGGTGTCACCTGAAGTGATTCAGGATGTGGCCGACTACCTTGGCCAACCCGCCATCGCGGTGCAAGAAAACGCGACTTTTTATAATATGTTTGATGTGCGCCCGGTGGGTAAGTTCAAGTTGGCGGTGTGTACCAATTTGCCTTGTGCGCTGCGTGAGGGCGACTTTACGGCAGACTATCTTAAGAAAAAGCTCGGTATTGGTTTTCGTGAAACAACGCCAGACGGATTGTTTACCTTGATTGAAGGCGAGTGCATGGGCGCCTGCGGTGATTCACCGGTGCTGATTGTGAACAACAAACATATGTGTGTGCGGATGGCACCTGAAAAAATTGATGCGATGCTTGGCGAGTTGGCTGATGCTGCGCGTGGAGAAGCTGAATGAGTGCAGTGATGTCTGAAAGTGTGAGCGCTATTCTTCAAAAGTATTCGCAAGGTTTGGTGGCAGCACCCGACAATGATTTGCCCAACTCGATGGGGTTACATGGGCGTCATTTAGGGCCACAAATCATGCTGGGCCTCGATAGCAACAACTGGCGTTTGGCCGATTACGTGAAGCGCGGCGGTTATGAAGCGTTGCGTAAGATTTTGACGCAAGGCATGACCCAAGAAGAAGTCATTGCTGAGGTCAAGGCCTCAGGGTTACGTGGTCGTGGCGGTGCGGGGTTTCCGACTGGATTGAAATGGAGCTTCATGCCCCGTACGTTTCCAGGCCAAAAATATTTGGTGTGCAATTCTGACGAAGGCGAGCCGGGCACCTTTAAAGATCGCGATATTTTGCGCTTGAATCCACACAGCGTGATTGAGGGCATGGCAATTGCGGCCTATGCGATGGGTATCTCAGTAGGCTATAACTATATCCACGGCGAAATCTTCGAGGTGTACGACCGCTTCGAAGAGGCACTCGATGAAGCACGCGCCGCGGGCATGCTTGGCAATAATATTTTAGGTTCGCCCTTTAACTTTCAGTTGCATGCGTTTCATGGCTACGGCGCCTATATCTGCGGCGAAGAAACAGCTTTGCTTGAATCGCTTGAAGGTAAAAAAGGTCAGCCACGTTTCAAACCGCCGTTTCCGGCAAGCTTTGGTTTGTATGGCAAGCCCACAACCATCAACAACACTGAAACCTTTGCTGCCGTACCCTGGATCATCCGTAATGGCGGCCCAGCGTATCTTGAGGTTGGCAAGCCTAACAACGGTGGCACCAAATTGTTTTCGATCACCGGTGACGTCGAGCGCCCCGGTAACTACGAAATCCCCTTGGGCACACCTTTTTCAAAGTTGCTAGAACTTGCAGGTGGCATGCGTGGTGGCTCAACGCTTAAAGCAGTGATCCCTGGCGGCTCAAGTGCGCCGGTGATCCCAGGCAACATCATGATGGACACCACCATGGATTACGACGCGATCGCAAAGGCCGGCTCGATGCTGGGTTCGGGCGCCGTGATTGTGATGAACGATACGCGCTGCATGGTCAAGTCTTTGCTGCGCTTATCGTATTTTTATTTTGAAGAAAGCTGCGGCCAGTGCACCCCCTGTCGCGAAGGCACGGGATGGCTCTACCGTATGGTGAACCGCATCGAACATGGTCAGGGCCGCCCTGAAGATCTCGATTTGCTGGATTCGGTTGCTGGCAACATCATGGGGCGTACGATTTGCGCCTTGGGTGATGCCGCGGCGATGCCAGTGCGTGGTTTCTTGAAGCATTATCGCGACGAATTTGCGTACCACATTGAGCATAAGCGCTGTGTGGTGGCCCCCTATCTTTAAGGTCTGGACAAAGTTATGGTTGAGTTAACCATCGACGGCAAGAAAGTCGAAGTGCAAGAAGGCAGTATGGTGATGCACGCCGCGCATAAGCTCGGTGTCTATGTGCCGCACTTCTGTTATCACAAAAAATTGACGATTGCGGCCAACTGCCGCATGTGTTTGGTTGAGGTCGAGAAAGCACCCAAAGCGATGCCAGCTTGCGCCACGCCTGTCACCAACGGCATGGTGGTACACACCTGCTCAGAGCGCGCCATCGCCGCTCAAAAAAGCGTCATGGAATTTTTGCTGATCAATCATCCGCTTGATTGCCCCATTTGCGATCAGGGTGGTGAGTGTCAGTTACAAGACGTCGCCGTGGGCTATGGTGGTTCAAGCTCGCGCTACCAAGAAGAAAAACGCGTGGTGTTTCATAAAGACATCGGCCCCCTGGTGTCGGCCGAAGAAATGTCGCGCTGCATCCATTGCACGCGTTGCGTGCGCTTTGGACAAGAGATCGCGGGTGTAATGGAGCTTGGCATGGTTGGCCGTGGCGAGCACTCTGAGATCACCACTTTCGTTGGAAGCGCTGTCGAGTCTGAGTTATCAGGCAACATGATTGATCTGTGTCCGGTGGGCGCCCTGACTTCAAAACCTTTCAGATACCAGGCCCGCACCTGGGAGCTCGCACGCCGCCGCGCAGTGTCGCCGCACGACAGTTTGGGTGCAAACTTGGTGGTGCAGGTCAAGGGTGATCAAGTCATTCGCGTCGTGCCTTTCGAAAACGAAGAGCTCAACGAATGCTGGATCAGTGATCGTGATCGTTTTTCGTACGAGGGTTTAAACGTTGATCGCCTGACCAGCCCGATGTTCAAAGGTAGCGACGGTCAGTGGCGCGAGGCCTCTTGGTCTGATGCCTTGCAAGCCGTGGCGCAGGGTTTGATGCAAGTACGTGATGCCTCGGGTGCCGCACAGATCGGTGCGCTCGCCAGCGAGTACGCGACGCTTGAAGAAATGGCTTTGCTCGCACGTGTTACACGCGGCTTGGGTTCTGAGAATATTGATTTTCGTTTGCGCCAAACCGATTCAGGTTTTGACGCAGCGCTGTCGGGTGCGCCTTGGTTGGGCATGAACATCAACGCGCTCGATACACTCGACCGCGTGCTCGTGGTGGGTGCGTTCTTGCGTAAAGATCATCCACTCATGGCGCAACGTTTGCGTCAAGCTGTCAAGCGCGGCACACAGGTATCGTCGGTCGATACGGCCGCTGATGATCCACTCTTTAAAATTACTGCGCGTGCAACGACTTTACCAAGCGCTTTGGCAGATACGCTGGCGCAAGTCGCTGTTGCCTTGGCAAAAGCAAAGTCAAGTGAAATCCCTGCTGCACTGTCTGCTGTTCAGCCAAGCGCTGCGGCAGAACAGATCGCGGCGAGTTTAGCCTCGGGCGAGCGCGTGGCAGTGTTGCTAGGCAGCACTGCGGTCAATGCACCCGATGCCTCGCGTATCGCAGCCCATGCACAGCTGATCGCACAATTAGCGGCAGCTCAGTTGGGCTTTTTAACCGCAGGTGCGAATACCGTTGGCGGCTATCTGGCGGGTGCTGTGCCCGTCAACGGCGGCAAAACAGCGGCGGCAATGTTTGCCGAGCCTCTCAAAGCCTATATCGTGTTGCATGCAGAGCCCTTGCTCGATGCCGATCAGGGTACACAAGCGCTTGCAGCGTTAAAGGCGGCACAGTTTGCCGTGGCGCTCACGCCGTACGCAACAGGTGCGCGCGACTGGGCCCATGTGATGTTGCCGGTTTCACCGTTTACTGAAACTTCGGGTACGTTTGTGAATGCGCAAGGTTTGGCGCAAAGTTTTAAAGGCACGGTTGCACCGTGTGGTCAAACTCGCCCCGGCTGGAAAGTCTTGCGCGTGCTTGGCAACGTATTGCATTTAGCCGGCTTTGATGACGAGTCCTCCGAATCTGTGCGCGACGCAGTCGTGTCGGGTGGGGTAGCGGGGCGTTTGTCCAATCAATTACAGGGCGAGCTCAGTGCTGTGGCTGCAGGCAAGGCCTCGAGCGCGAGCGTCTCGCAGGGCCATGCGTCTTCAACCGGTTTGACGGATGGTGCTGCACAGGTCACTTCAGCCGGTAACGCTGTCATTCAACTCGAACGTGTCACCGATGTGCCAATCTTTCGTACCGATGCGATGGTGCGTCGCGCGCAAGCCTTGCAAGACACTGCCGCCTCGCGTGCACCCGTCGCACGCATGCATGCAAGCACGCTTGCGCAGTTGGGCGTATCGCAAGGCACCCACGTGCTGGTTAAAGCGGCAACAGGCCAGGTGGTGTTGGCTGCCGAGCAAGACAATACGCTTGCGCTAGGTGCCGTGCGGATTGCAGCGGGCTTTGAACAAACCGCGGCCCTCGGTGGTGCGTTTGGGCATCTGAGCGTGGAGCGTGCCTGATGCAATGGCTGAACGTGCTTGAAACGTACGGGGTCGACTTACTGGGCCCAACCGTATGGCTGGTGCTTTGGACACTGGTCAAGATTTTGGTGATCGCGGTACCCATCATTTTGTGCGTTGCCTACCTGACTTACTGGGAACGTAAGATGATTGGCGCGATGCATGTGCGTCTGGGCCCAAATCGGGTTGGCTTCAAGGGGTTATTACAACCTTTTGCTGACGTCTTTAAGTTGTTGACTAAAGAAGTCATCGTGCCGAGTCAGGCCAGCAAGATTTTGTTTATCTTGGCGCCTGTGGTGACGTTGATGCCGGCTTTAGCGGCGTGGGCTGTGGTGCCTTTTGGACCAGAGCTAGTTTTGGCCAACGTCAATGCGGGCCTGCTGTATGTCATGGCGATTACGTCGGTCGGCGTTTATGGCGTGATCGTCGCGGGCTGGGCTTCAAACTCTAAATACGCGTTTTTGGCTGCAATGCGTGCTTCTGCACAAATGCTGTCTTACGAGCTCGCAATTGGTTTTGTACTGGTAACGGTGTTGCTGGTATCGGGCAGTTTGAACATGACCGAAATCGTCAATGTGCAAACGCGCGGTTGGTTTGCCGATCACGGCATCAATTTCATGTCCTGGAACTGGCTGCCGTTGTTGCCCTTGTTTGTCATTTACGTGATTTCGGCCGTGGCTGAAACCAATCGACATCCGTTTGACGTGGTTGAAGGCGAATCAGAAATCGTGGCAGGCCACATGGTTGAGTACTCAGGGATGGCGTTTGCGCTGTTTTTCTTGGGCGAATACGCCAACATGATTTTCTTGTCATGCATGGCTGCGATTATGTTCTTAGGCGGCTGGGCCGCGCCGATCGAGATTGCTCCGCTGACTTGGGTGCCAGGCTGGATATGGTTAGGTCTTAAAACCTTTGTGGTGGTTTCTCTGTTCATCTGGTTTCGCGCGTCATTTCCGCGGTATCGGTACGATCAGATCATGCGTCTGGGCTGGAAGATCTTTATCCCGCTCACGGGTGTGTGGCTGGTGGTGGTGGCGATCTGGATGCAGACGCCCTGGAACATCTGGAAATAAGCTCGGCTAGACAGAAAAGGCATGTATGGAAGCGATTAAAGATTTTTTTGGCAGTTTGATGCTGCTCGAGTTACTCAAGGGCATGAAGCTGACGGGTAAGTATTTTTTCAGGCGCAAGATCACCTTGCGGTATCCACTTGAAAAAACACCGCAGTCACCACGCTTTCGTGGTTTACATGCGTTACGTCGTTACCCAAACGGCGAAGAGCGTTGCATTGCCTGCAAATTGTGTGAAGCCGTTTGCCCCGCGTTAGCGATCACGATTGAGTCAGAACAGCGTGAAGATGGTTCACGCCGTACCACGCGTTATGACATCGATCTGACCAAATGCATTTTTTGCGGCTTTTGTGAAGAAAGCTGCCCAGTCGATTCAATCGTTGAAACGCATATTCACGAGTACCACGGTGAAAAACGCGGCGATCTGTATTTCACAAAAGACATGTTGTTGGCGGTGGGTGATCGCTACGAAGAAGATATCGCCCGCAATCGCGCAATTGACGCGCCTTATCGTTGATATGGCCGAGGCCTAAAAGAAATGATGTTTACAACTATTCTGTTCTACGTGTTGGCCTTGGTGTTGGTGGTGGCGGCGTTTCGTGTCATCACCGCAACGAGCCCGGTCACCGCTGTGTTGCATCTGATTTTGGCGTTTGCAAATGCTGCCATGATTTGGATGCTGCTGGGCGCTGAGTTTTTGGCCTTGTTGCTCGTGCTGGTCTATGTGGGTGCGGTGATGGTGTTGTTCTTGTTTGTCGTGATGATGCTTGATGTCAAGATGGAAGAGCTTCGCACCGATATTAAAACCTATTTGCCACTGGGCATGGTCGTTGGTTTGATCATGGTGGCCGAGATGTCGTTTGTGTTGTCAACGTCTTGGGGTCAGGTGGGGCCGGCCGCTGACATGGGCACCGATTACAACAACGCTCGCACACTGGGCGAGGCGATGTATACCGAATATGCCTACGCGGTTGAAGTCGGTGCAGTGCTCTTGTTGGTTGGCATGATTGCTGCGATCTCGTTAACCCTGCGCAAGCGCCGCGATGTGAAATACAACGACCCAAGTGCCTCGGTGCGTGTACGTGCCAAAGATCGGGTGCGCTTGGTCAACGTGCCTAGCCAAGAGGCTGTGAACGCCAAAGGAGATCAGCCATGATGACCTTGACCCTGCCGCACTTTTTAGTGCTGGGTGCCATTTTGTTTGCCATTGGCGTGTTTGGGATTTTTTTGAATCGTCGCAACCTGATTGTGTTGCTGATGTCGGTTGAGTTAATGCTGTTGGCCGTCAATATGAACTTTGTGGCCTTTTCAACTTGGATGGGCGATGCGGCGGGGCAGGTGTTCGTGTTCTTTATTTTGACGGTTGCGGCCGCCGAGGCTGCGATTGGCCTGGCGATTTTAGTGCTGCTCTTCCGTAACCTCAACACCATTAACGTAGACGAACTTGATAGCCTGAAGGGCTGATCGGATCCCAGAATAATATGTTTAGCTCACCTTCTTTATATTTGACCATCGCGCTCGCGCCTTTAGTAGGTGCGATCCTTGCTGGTTTGTTTGGTACTGGGTTTTTGGGGCGTCAGGTTAGCCGTCGCAACTCGCATATCCTGACCATCGCGCTGGTGGCCGTTTCGGCCATCGGTTCTGTGTTGGTGCTGAAAGACGTGCTCAATGGCCACACCTTTGATGGCGCGGTGTACACCTGGTCTTTGTTAGGCGACGCGAAACTAGAAATCGGCTTTTTGATTGATCCCTTGTCAGCGCTCATGATGGTGGTCGTCACGTCAGTATCGCTGATGGTGCATATCTACACGATTGGCTATATGTCTGAAGATCCAGGCTATCAGCGCTTCTTCGCGTACATCTCTTTGTTTACCTTCTCGATGCTGATGTTGGTCATGTCTAACAACATGGTGCAGCTATTCTTTGGGTGGGAGGCTGTGGGCCTGGTGTCGTATCTGCTGATTGGCTTTTGGTATACCAAACCTACTGCGATTTTTGCCAACATGAAGGCGTTTTTGGTCAACCGTGTGGGTGACTTTGGCTTTGTACTGGGCATCGGTTTGCTGTTTGCCTACGCCGGGACGATGCATTACGGCGAAGTGTTTAAGCAAGCCGATAAGTTGTCCACCTTGACGCTGCCTGGCACCGACTGGATGTTGTTGACGGTGGCTTGTATCTGTTTGTTTATTGGTGCGATGGGTAAATCAGCACAAGTGCCCTTGCATACTTGGCTGCCTGACTCAATGGAAGGCCCCACGCCGATTTCGGCACTGATCCACGCAGCCACCATGGTGACGGCGGGTATTTTTATGGTCGCGCGTTTTTCACCACTGTTTGAGCTGTCAAATACTGCACTGTCGTTCATTATCGTGATCGGTGCGATTGGCGCACTGTTCTTAGGTATTTTGGGCATCATCCAAAACGACATCAAGCGTGTCGTGGCTTACTCAACCTTGTCTCAGCTGGGTTACATGACGGTTGCTCTAGGTGCGTCGGCCTACTCAGTCGCGATCTTTCACTTAATGACACATGCCTTCTTTAAAGCCTTGTTGTTCTTAGGTGCTGGCTCAGTGATTATCGGCATGCACCACAATCAAGACATTCGCAATATGGGCGGTTTGCGCAAGTACATGCCCATCACGTGGATCACCTTCTTGATTGGTACGCTGGCCTTGGTTGGCACGCCGTTTTTCTCGGGCTTTTACTCTAAAGAGCACATCATCGAAGCTGCCGGGGCTGCCAATGTGTGGGGCGCAAGCTTTGCGCATTACGCCACCTTGATCGGTGTGTTTGTGACCTCGCTGTATTCTTTCCGCGTTTACTTTTTAGTGTTTCACGGCAAAGAGCGCTTTGATACACATGGCAGCGGGCATGCCGCTTCGCATGGGCATGATACCCACGCTTCTGGCGGTCATGACCACGATCACGCCCACGCGCAGTCCTCGCACGACGCACACGGTGACAGCCATGCTGCGCACGGCGATGCTCATGGGCATGATGACCACGGTCATCACGGCGGCACGCCACACGAGTCGCCATGGGTCGTGACCTTGCCTTTAGTGCTGTTAGCCATCCCCTCGATCATCATCGGTGCACTTGCAGCTGACCCTCTGCTGTTTGGGTCGTACTTTAAAAATTCAATTGTGATCCTGACGCAGCATCCTGCGATGGCAGAGCTTGCTAAATCGTGGCACCACGTCCATGGTTGGGTGGGTTATGGCTTGCATGCATTCACTACGGTGCCGTTCTGGCTAGTGGTGGCGGGCGCAGTCGTGGCCTGGTATTGCTACTTGATCAATCCTAAAGTCCCAGCGGCGATTCAAGCGAATCTGAAATTCGTGAACAAGATCCTTGAAAATAAATACTTCTTTGACTGGTTCAACGAGCAGGTGCTGGCGCGCGGTTTGCGTGTCATCGGCACCAGCTTTTGGCAGCGCGGCGATCGTGGCTTGATTGACGGTGTGTTGGTCAATGGTTCAGCAAAATTAGTGGGTGCGTTGGCAGCTGTGACTCGTCGTTTTCAGACGGGCTACATCTATCACTACGCCTTTGCGATGATCATCGGCCTGTTGGTTGCGATCACCTACGTTATCTTTGGTACTAAATAATGACAAGCGAGATGGCTTCTTTTACGACTCCGTGGCTGACGTTTGCGATTTTTGTTCCGATTGTTTGCGGCTTGTTGATTTTGGCGGTAGGCAGTGACGAGCGACCAGCCCTGACGCGCAATCTTGCGCTGATCGGTGCGTTGCTAAGTTTCTTTGTCACAATCCCTCTTTACACAGGCTTTGATAGCTCAACGGCTGCGATGCAGTTTGTTGAAAAATCAACATGGATCCCAGCCTTTGCGGTGATGTATCACTTGGGTGTCGATGGCATCTCGTTGTGGTTTGTGCTGCTGACGGCCTTCATTACCATCATCGTCGTGTTGGCAGGCTGGGAGGTCATCACCTCACGCGTCGCCCAATACATGGCGGCTTTCTTGATTTTGTCAGGCCTGATGATCGGCGTGTTCGTCGCGATGGACGGGTTGTTGTTCTACATCTTTTTTGAAGCCACCCTGATCCCGATGTATATCATCGTCGGTGTCTGGGGCGGCCCGAATAGGGTGTATGCGGCCTTCAAGTTCTTCTTGTACACGCTGATGGGCTCTTTGTTAACCTTGGTCGCGTTTCTGTATCTCTGGAACGAAGCCGGTGGTTCGTTTGATATTCAAACCTGGCACGAGCTACCGTTAGCCTATACACCCCAGGTCTTTATCTTCTTTGCTTTCTTGGCGGCCTTTGCGGTTAAGGTGCCGATGTGGCCTGTACACACCTGGTTGCCCGACGCCCACGTCGAGGCGCCTACCGGCGGCTCAGTCGTGTTGGCTGCCATCATGCTGAAGCTCGGCGCGTATGGATTTTTAAGATTGTCGCTACCGATTGTGCCCGACGCCTCAGTGGGTATGTCAGGCATCATCATTGCCTTGTCGTTGATTGCCGTGATCTACATCGGCATGGTCGCGATTGTGCAAGATGATATGAAAAAGCTTGTGGCCTATTCATCGGTCGCACACATGGGTTTTGTGACCTTAGGCTTCTTCATCTTCAACACTGCGGGTGTTGAGGGTGCTATTGTGCAGATGGTGTCCCACGGCTTTGTCTCGGCGGCGATGTTCTTGTGTATCGGTGTCTTATATGACCGGATGCATAGCCGCAAGATCTCTGATTACGGTGGCGTGATTAACACGATGCCACGATTTGTAACCTTCTTCGTATTTTTCTCGATGGCGAATGCCGGCTTGCCAGCCACGAGTGGTTTTGTGGGCGAGTTCATGGTGATCCTGGGCGCAGTCCAATATAACTTCTGGATCGGTTTGTTAGCCGCGACGGCCTTGATCTTAGGGGCTTCGTATTCGCTGTGGATGGTTAAGCGCGTTGCCTTTGGTGATATTGCCAATGACCACGTGCGCGAACTGCAAGATTTGTCGAGTCGTGAGTTCTTGATTCTTGGGATCATGGCGCTGGCCGTGCTCTATATGGGTATCCATCCCAAGCCCTTTACTGATGTGATGCACACCTCAGTCGAGGCCCTGTTACAACACGTATCCAATTCAAAACTGTAAGCCTGCCATGATGCAATCTCAATTCGATTTCGGCCTGGCCGCACCAGAAATTATTCTGACAGTGATGGGCATGGTTATTTTGATCCTCGATGCGCTCAGTAGTGGTGCGCGTCGCACGCTTGCCTATGGCTTGTCGTTAGTGACTTTGGCTGTCTTGGCTTTGGTTTCTTTCTGGCAATGGAACATGGGTTTAGTGGGTGAGACCTTCTTCGGCATGTACATCGCCGATCCGCTCGCGCATTTGCTAAAAATGGCCTCGTATCTTTCGGTTGCACTCACACTGATCTATGGTCGTGAATACTTGCACTCGCGCGATATGTTGCGTGGCGGCGAGTTCTATGTGCTGGTGCTGTTCGCCTTGCTCGGGCAAATGGTGATGATCTCGGCCGGTAACTTCTTGACCATTTATCTTGGGCTTGAGTTGATGTCGTTGGCGCTGTATGCGCTGGTGGCGATTCGTCGTGATCACGCACAGTCAACCGAAGCTGCCATGAAATATTTTGTTCTGGGTGCGCTTGCCTCGGGCTTTATGTTGTACGGCATGTCGATGTTGTACGGTGCGACCGGCAATCTTGATCTACGTAACATTGCCGATGCCGTGAACTCGGGCCAGATTGATTATCTGCCTCTGACGTTTGGCGTGGTCTTTTTGGTTGCTGGCTTGGCCTTTAAGCTTGGCGCAGTGCCGTTTCATATGTGGGTGCCTGATGTGTACCAGGGCTCACCAACCGCTGTAACCTTGGTGTTGGCTGCAGCGCCAAAGCTGGCGGCGTTTGCGATTACCCTGCGTATTTTGGTCGTAGGCTTAGGTGATTTGACTGCCGACTGGCAACCGATGCTGTTGATTCTGGCGTTTTTATCGCTGGCAATTGGTAACCTGACTGCCATCATGCAGACCAACTTCAAGCGGATGTTGGCCTACTCAACGATCTCGCACATGGGTTTCATCTTGTTGGGCTTGGCTTCAGGGTCGCTCGACGGTGATAAGCAGTTTGATACCGAGTCGTATGGCTCGGCCTTGTTTTATATGCTGACCTACGTTTTGACGACGCTTGCCTCGTTTGGCTTGATTATGTTGATGACCCGCGAAGGTCACGAGTGCGAAGAAATCAGCGACTTAAAGGGGTTGAACCGCCGCAGCCCCTGGATGGCGGCCTTGCTCTTGATTTTGATGTGTTCGCTGGCAGGCCTGCCGCCTTTGGTTGGCTTTGACGCCAAGCTTTTAATCTTGCAGACCTTGTTGAAATCAGATCGTCTATGGATGGCCGTAGTAGCGGTGCTGTTCTCGCTGATTGGCGCCTTTTATTACTTGCGCGTCATTAAAGTCATGTACTTTGACGAGCCCGAAGCAGCAGCTCCCACCATGACAACTGTTTACTGGGTGCCGCGCAGCTTAATCATCATCAACGGTTTGGCAGTTTTGGTCATTGGCTTGATGCCCAATGGTTTGTTGGTACTGTGTCTGCAGGCCATGCGTGCGACCTTGGCGCTTTAAGGGGCCAGGAGCCTAGCGATGGGTGCAATCAATCAAACTGTAGCGGTCTGGCTCTTGATTTTGCTGGCTTTCGTGGCGGCAAACTTGCCGTTTATCAATAACCGAGTGTTTGCCGTGTGGCAGCCGAAAAGCCTGATAAGTTCTAAAGCTTTTTGGTTACGTGCGCTTGAGTTATTTGCGTTTTACTTGCTAATCGGGGCGCTCGGTATCGCCTTTGAACGTTGGATTGGCAACGTTTTTAACCAACGTTGGGAGTTCTATGCCATCACGTTTAGTCTGTTTGTGGTGATGGCGTTTCCGGGCTTTGTGTTTAGATACTTGCTGCGCCGCGCTTAGCGCGCAGCAGAGGTCATCTCAATCGTTCGTTTGTTTTTTGTTTAGCTCAGAACAAACTTAAAGCTAACAGAATTGGTCGTGAGCCTTCAATTCATGCATTACACGACCAAATCTAATAGATTTCGCTTTTACGTTTCAAACCAGTTCAGCACACCATCTAGCCCCGCAAAATTCAACGCGTAATTTGCCTGTGCGCGCACCACGGGTTTGGCGCGATAGGCCACTGAATAGCCCGCTAAGCCCAGCATCTTTAGGTCGTTGGCGCCATCCCCAATTGCAATAATCTGATTTGCTTGCGCACCGAGGGCTTGTGCAAAGGCCGTTAAGGTATCGGCTTTGACCTGCGCATCAAGAATCCGCCCGGTAACTTTACCCGTGAGCAGGCCGTGTTCATGATCGAGCACATTGGCGTGTGCCGCATCAAGCTTTAAGCGTGCTTTGAGCTTTTCGGTAAAAAAGGTAAAGCCCCCCGACACCAATAACACTTTGATTCCAGCCTGTTGGGCTGTGCTGACAAGCTGCTCTGCACCTGGATTAAGGCGTAATTTTTGATCGTACACCTGCTGTAGTACCTCAACCGATAAGCCTTTTAAAAAGGCTACGCGGCGCGTGAGGCTGTCGGAAAAATCCTTAATCTCGCCACGCATCGCAGCTTCGGTAATTGAGGCGACTTGTTCTTTAACCCCACCAAAAGCCGCGATCTCATCAATACATTCAATGTTAATCAGAGTCGAGTCCATATCCATCGCCAACACCTTGCAGTCAGCCAAGCGACTGCCGGTGGCAATGTAGGCCGTATCCACAGACACACGCTCGCCCCAAGCCCGTAATTCGGCGCGCGCTGATGCGCTGTCGTTAACTTTTAACAGACGCGCCGCTGTGGTGCTAATGCGTTGTACCCCAGAGGCTTCGCTGAGCGCGGCCGCTTGTTCAATGAGGTCGCTTGCCAAAGCAGGCGATTGCACGACGAGATTAAAGGTAGTCATAAGCGTATTTAAATTAAGAGAAATCGTGAATTGAAAACTTTCTAGGATGTCAGAAACGCAATAAAAATCGCTATGTCAGCGACCGCAACAAGGTGCGCACCGCCTCGAAGCGCGCGTTGACATCGAGCCCTTTGAGTTCAACCCGTAGTTTATCTTGGCCGGCAAAACGAATGTTCTTTTGCTTTTGCACGAGTTCAATCAGGCGCACTGGGTCAACCGTGGTCGTTTGTTTAAAGTGCAGCAGAATCTGCATCTCACTGGCGTCAATTTTTTGAATCCCCAGAGGTAAGCCGAGTAAACGGATTTTGTGTGTCGAGATTAAGGTGCGAGCCGGCTCTGGAAGCTTGCCAAAGCGATCGATCAGCTCTTCTTGGATCACAATCAAATCGTCTTCATCTTTGCAGCTGGATAAGCGCTTATATAGCGACAGCCGCGCCGGTACGTCACCACAAAAATCTGCGGGTAGCAGGGCAGGGGCGTGCAGGTTCACTTCGCACCCCGCACTAAACGGTGCATCCAGATCAGGCTCAACGCCGGCCTTAAGTGCGCGCACGGCTTCGTTGAGCATGTCGTTGTACATCGAGAAACCAATCTCTTGGATATTGCCCGATTGAGATTCGCCTAGTACCTCGCCGGTGCCGCGAATTTCAAGATCATGCATGGCCAAAAAGAAACCCGAACCCAACTCTTCCATCGCCTGAATCGCTTCGAGGCGTTTTTTGGCGTTCTTGGTGATTGAGTCTTCGCCAGGCGTCATCAGGTAAGCGTAGGCCTGATGGTGTGAACGCCCCACGCGGCCCCGCAATTGATGTAACTGCGCTAATCCAAAGCGGTCGGCGCGGTGGATGATGATGGTGTTTGCGCTTGAGACGTCAATGCCGGTTTCAATAATGGTGGTGCAGAGCAAGACATTAAAGCGTTGTTGATAAAAACCCTTCATTACTTGTTCAAGATCGCGCTCACCCATCTGGCCGTGCGCCACGGCAATACGGGCCTCGGGTACCAGTTCTTCGAGGCGGGCGCGACGGTTGTGAATCGTTTCAACTTCGTTATGCAAAAAGTAGGCCTGCCCGCCGCGCTTGAGTTCGCGCAGCAAGGCTTCGCGGATCGTGCTGTTATCTTCACGACGCACAAAGGTTTTAATGGCCAGACGCTTTTGCGGGGCCGTGGCAATCACTGAAAAATCGCGAATCCCTTCAAGCGACATCCCCAGCGTGCGGGGGATTGGCGTGGCCGTGAGTGTCAAGACATCGACCTCTGCGCGTAGCGACTTAAGCACTTCTTTTTGACGCACGCCAAACCGATGTTCTTCGTCGATGATGACAAGCCCCAGGCGCATAAAGTTAACGTCTTTCGATAAGATCTTGTGCGTACCGATCACGATATCGATGGTGCCATCGTTGATCCCGATGATGGCGCTTGCAATCTCTTTGGCGGATCTAAAGCGCGAGAGTTCAACCACCTTGACCGGCCAGTCGGCAAAGCGGTCTGAAAAGGTTTGGGCATGCTGCTCGGCCAAGAGCGTGGTCGGGCACAAAATCGCGACCTGCTTGCCGTTAGCAATCGCCAAAAAGGCTGCGCGCAACGCAACTTCGGTTTTACCAAAGCCCACATCGCCGCATACTAGGCGATCCATCGGGCGCCCTGAGGTCATGTCAGCCAAGACGCATTGAATGGCGGCAGCCTGATCAACGGTCTCTTCAAAGCCAAAGCCTTCAGAAAATATCTCGTAATCGCCTAAAGGAAGCTTGAAGGCGAAGCCTTGGCGTGCAGCACGTTTGGCGTAAATGTCGAGTAGTTCGGCCGCGGTATCGCGCACTTGTTGCGCGGCCTTGCGACGGGCTTTCTCCCACTGGCCTGAACCCAGTTGATGCAAGGGCGCAGTCTCTGGATCGTTGCCGCTGTAGCGCGCGATCACGTGTAGCTGCGCCACTGGTACATAAAGCGTGGTATTGTTCGCGTATTCAAGATGCAGAAACTCCATCTCGCCTTCGCCCATATCCATGTTGATCAAGCCGTGATAACGCCCGATGCCATGCTGCGCATGTACCACCGGATCGCCGATGCGCAACTCAGATAGATCGCGCACCATGGCTTCGACGTTGCTGGCGCGCTCTTGATCACGTTTGCCGCGACGGGCCGTCGTGCCGTGTCCGGGGTATAGGTCGTTTTCAGTGATAAAGACCAGTTGCTGTCCCGGCAACTGAAACCCAGTATTGAGTTGTGCGACAGTGATCGCAAAATGCGCTTCACCTTCTAAAAACAGTGCAAGCGATTCAGTTTGCGCGTCTGGGATGAGGCCATGTTCGGCCAGCATCTGTAAGATGGTTTCGCGGCGACCATGCGAGTCGGTGCACAAGACAATCCGCTGCTGCGTTTGGCTTAATAAGTGACGAAGCTTTTGCACCGGATCGTCAGAGCGGCGCGAAATCCCGACATCGGGGGCGACTAAAAACTCGGGATGTTCGGTCTCGGTGGTGAGCGCGACACGTGCAAATACTTTGAGTTCTTCGAAGAGCGTTTCAGCCCGTAAAAATAATGCTTCAGGCGCCAATACCGGTCGCTCTCGGTCGCTTTTTAAAAAGTTATAGCGGCTTGCGGTATCTTGGGCAAAACGACGCATGGCGTCATCGATATCCCCAAGGGTCACCATGATGGTGTCTTGGGTCAGGTACTCGAACAAGGTGGCGGTGCTGTCAAAAAACAGCGGCAAATAATATTCAACTCCTGCAAAGGCAATGCCGCTACCAATGTCGCGGTAAGGTAACGCACGCGAAGGATCACCCTCAAACACTTCGCGAAAGCCCGAGCGAAAATGATTGCGTGCGGCTTCATCCATCGGAAACTCGCGTCCGGGCAGCAACTGCACTGAGCCCACTGGATACAAGCTGCGCTGTGTATCGATATCGAACGCACGAATCGATTCGATTTCGTCATCAAATAAATCAATGCGATAGGGCACGACCGAGCCCATCGGAAACAAATCGATCAAGCTGCCGCGCACACAAAATTCGCCTGGTACGGTCACTTGCGAGACATGGGCGTAATTCGCCAACATCAACTGCGCACGCAAGGCGGTTTCGTTGAGCTTGTCTTTTTGCTTAAACGAAAACGTATAAGCGGCTAAAAAGCTCGGTGGCGGTAAGCGATAAAGCGCCGTGGTGATGGGTACGGTGAGAACGTCAACCTCGTGTTGCATCAACGCGTGCAGGGTGCGCAGGCGTTCAGAGATCAGATCTTGATGCGGTGAGAAGCTGTCATAGGGCAGAGTCTCCCAGTCGGGCAGCGGGCGCACTTTCAGTTCGGGGGCAAACAGCGGAATCTCATCGGCGAGGCGCTGCGCTTCAAGTGGCTCGGCAGTCAAAATGACAAGCGTCTGACCCGCTTGGCGTGCCAACTGCGCTAACAACCACGCATCACCCGAGCCAGGCGGACGGGGATGGTGATAGCGCAGGCCCGGTTTAAGAGCGTTGAGCAGCGTTGAAAGCGCCTGGGCGACTGAGGTGGGTGCAGCGGGCATGACAAGCCAATATAAAAAGAGATACAGGCGCCATCCCAAAAGAGGGGGCGCCCAATAAAAGATTGATTATAGGGGCTTGGTTATCGGCGCAAACGCTATCCTCAGCCCATATAATGTTTCGCCATGACTCTCTCAATGACAAGCCCGCGAATCGTTGCCCTTGTGCCTTCGGCGGGGGTGGGTGCGCGTGCGCAGTCGCAACTGCCTTCGGCCACGTCCAATGCGGCCATGCCTAAGCAATATCGTTTGTTGGCAGGGGTGCCGATGTTGTACCGCTCGGTCAACGCTTTGCTGAACGACCCTCGAATCGAACAGGTGCGTGTGATTGTGGCCTTGGGTGATTTGTTAGCCGCGCAATGCTTAGCGGGCTTGCCACGCACGGTCTGCTGCCCAAGCGGCGGTCCTACACGTGCACAAACGGTATTAAATGGTCTGAAAGATGCTCAGCTGCAACCACAAGACTGGGTGCTCGTGCATGATGCAGCGCGCCCAGGTTTACCTGCTGAGGCCTTGAAGCGCTTGATTGACAGTTGCTTGTCTCACGAGGTGGGTGGCTTACTGGCGATGCCGGTTGCCGATACCGTGAAGCGCTCGCACCCGCTGCCACAAATGACCGTGCAACAAACGATTGCCCGAGACTCTCTATGGCTGGCACAAACCCCGCAGATGTTTCGGGCCGGTTTGCTGGAACAGGCCTTGAGCACGGCCATCGAGCGTAACCTGTCAATGACCGATGAATCTTCTGCACTCGAAGCTGCCGGGCATGCGCCTTTATTGGTACAGGGCTCGGCGTTAAATGCTAAGGTGACTTGGCCCGAGGATTTTGACTGGGTGCAATCATGGTTGTAGTTCAGTTGCCTTGCCGCAAGGATGCTTACAAGTGAACCCTAATACTTTTCGTATTGGACAAGGTTTTGATGTGCACGCACTGGTGCCCAATCGTGCCTTAATCATTGGGGGCGTTAAGATTGAGCATAGTTTAGGTTTGCTGGGCCACTCTGATGCCGACGTGTTGCTGCATGCCTTGACCGACGCCTTGTTGGGTGCGGCAGGGCTGGGTGATATTGGTCGCCATTTTCCGGATACCGATCCTCAGTACCGCGGCGCCGACAGCCGGGTGTTGTTGCGCGCTGCGCATCAGCGAGTGCGCGAAGCCGGTTGGCAGGTGGTGAACATTGACGCCACGATTCATGCGCAAGCACCTAAAATGGGGCCGCATGTTGGTGCGATGATTGCCAATATTTCGCACGATCTGGCCTTGGCATCTACGGTCATCAATATCAAAGCTAAAACTAACGAAGGCCTGGGTCACTTGGGCCGCCAAGAAGGGATCGCTGCAAATGTGATCGTGCTGCTGAGCGCTGTGTGACGCGGCTTGCTGATTGCCGCACTAAACAGTGAGGTAATCTTGTGTACACGGTGCAATGCTTTAGTAGGGGCTCACAACCCGCCATCTGGTACAAACACATAGCCGTGCCCCCAAACGGTCTGTATGTAAGCAGGCTTTGAGGGATTCACCTCAATCAGCTTACGCAAGCGCGAAATTTGTACGTCAAGACTACGGTCGTAGGCCGCGTACTCGCGCCCGCGGGCAAGCTCCATGAGTTTTTCACGCGAGATCGGAATCTTAGGGTGGCGGCCTAAAACCTTGAGCACTGAAAATTCACCCGTTGTGATCTGCACGATATGGCGATCGCGGGTCAGGGTGCGTGTGGCCAGATTCAGTTCAAACGGCCCAAAGTAGATGGCCTCGTGATCATAACTAGGAGCGCCGGGATGCTCGTCGCTGTTGCGCCGACGCAAAATCGCATTGATGCGGGCCAAGAGTTCGCGTGGATTAAAGGGTTTGGATAAGTAATCATCTGCCCCCATCTCGAGGCCGATGATACGATCGATTTCTTCGGCCCGGGCTGTGAGCATAATGATCGGAGTGCTATCGTGATTGCCGCGCAGGCGACGGCAAATCGACAAGCCATCTTCGCCGGGTAGTATTAAGTCAAGCACCAATAAGTCAATGTGTTCGCGGTGCCAAATTTTGGTCATTTCTTGGCCATTTTCGGCCGTGAGTACACTAAAGCCTTGATCGGTTAGGTATCTGCGTAACAGGTCACGTAAGCGCGAGTCGCCATCGACCACCAAAATTTTGCGCACGATAGGGGGGAGTAAGATCTTCATTGTTTTAAAACGCTCGCTTGTGAAGGCAAGGGGACGCCAAAAGTCGGACTGCATGAGTGGAAGGTCGAACCATACCGGATTTGTTGGCATGTTTTGTATTTGCTGAGCTATGCTTAAAGGGTTGTAACAACTAGTTACAAATGCAAGCTAGGATGCGAGCCAAAATCTGCACGTTACCGCGCACCAAAGCGGTGATTTTTGTGCGAGATTGACCGACAAAGAATTCGCTGAACCCCTAAGAGACCAGCCACATGTTTGAAGCAAGCCAGCTACGCCGAACACTCGAAGTAAACGGAAATCAGTACGACTACTTCAGCTTGCCCGAAGCCCAGCGGGCTGGTTTGCGCGACCTCAACACCTTGCCGTATACCTTGCGTATTCTGCTTGAAAATTTGTTGCGTTATCAGGCACTCAATGTTTCTGCACTTCACTCCGTTGACATCGGCCACTTGGTGTCGCAACTGCTTGCGCAGCAAACTGATTGCGTGATTGAGTTCAGGCCTGCGCGTGTGTTGATGCCTGAATCGTCTGGCTTGACGTTGATGGGTGATTTGGCTGCGATGCGCGATGCGATGATCGCGCTCGGTGGTGATGCGGCTCTCATCAATCCTAGCGTGGCGATGGATTTTGTCGTGGATCATTCTGTGATGGTTGAAGATTCGGGTAAGCCGACTTCGCTAGAAACCAATATGGCGCTTGAGTTTGAGCAAAATCGCGAGCGCTACGAATTTTTGCGCTGGTGTAGTCAGGCCTTTGACGGCCTGCGTGTGTTTCCGCCGGGTTCAGGGATTTTGCATCAAATTAATTTAGAGTTTTTAGGAAAAGTAGTCTGGACCAAAGAGCATCAAGGTCGCACCTTGGCTTTTCCTGACACGTTGATTGGGATGGATAGTCATACCGCAATGATCAATGCCCTAGGGGTTGTGGGCTGGGGCGTTGGGGGTTTTGAGGGCGGTGCGGTGGCCTTGGGTGAGCCGGTCTCTGTGCCGATCCCCGAGGTCGTTGGCTGTTACCTCTCGGGCGCGTTGCGTCCAGGTGTTACCTCAACCGATTTAGTGCTCACGATTACACAACGGTTGCGCAGTGAGGATGTCATCGGGCGGTTCATTGAGTATTTTGGCGAGGGGGTCGATGCCTTGACCTTACCCGAACGAGCGACTGTCTCAAACATGACCCCCGAGTGTGGCGCGACCATGAGTTTTTTTCCGGTTGATCAAGAGACGCTGCGGTATCTGGCGGTGTCGGGTCGCAGTACTGATCAGGTTGCGTTGGTCAAAGCCTACTGTCAGGCGCAAGGGTTATGGCGAGACGCCCAGACCCTGACGCCGCGTTACGCTAAGGTCATCGAGATTGATTTGTCGGCGGTGGTGCCCAGTATGGCAGGCCCTAGTCGCCCCGATGCGCGCGTGGATCTTGCCGGCGTGGCGCAAGCCTTTGACAATGCGATCGCACGTCAAAACAGGCCGGCGGGCACGTCAGATCATGCCAGTGAAATCAGCGATGGCTCAGTGGTGATTGCGGCGATCACAAGCTGTACGAACACCTCTAATCCAGGCGTGATGATCGGTGCGGGCTTGCTCGCCCGCAATGCACGTCGTCGCGGGTTGACACCCAAGCCTTGGGTAAAAACGTCGTTATCCCCAGGCTCGCGTGTGGTCGCCGATTATTTAAAGGCCTCGGGCCTACAAGCTGAACTGGATGCCTTAGGCTTTAACGTTGTGGGTTTTGGTTGCATGAGCTGCATGGGAAACTCTGGCCCACTACCCGAGTCGATTTTAAAAGCCATTGAGGCTCGCCAGCTAGCCACCGTGGCCGTGTTGTCGGGTAATCGTAATTTTGATGCGCGTGTACATAACAGCGTACAAATGAATTTTTTAGCCTCACCACCCTTAGTCGTGGCGTATGCGTTAGCGGGTTCGATACGTACCGATCTGACGCAAGACCCTTTAGGGCATGACGAACAAGGTGTAGCGGTTTATTTGCGGGATATCTGGCCCAGCCCTGAAGAAATTCGTGCTGCGATCGACCGTTATGTCGAGCCTCACTTGTACCAAGAGCGCTATCAAACTATTTTTGAAGGCTCGCCACAATGGCGCGCGCTGACAAGCGTGACTGGCAAAATCTACGACTGGAATCCTGATAGTTTATTTATTCAACGTCCGCCTTATTTTGATGGCATGACCCGCGAGGTACCCGCACACGAAGACATCGTGGGTGCGCGCGTGCTGGGTATGTTTGGCGATATGCTGACGACGGACCACATTTCACCGATCGGAAAATTTTCAGTTCAGACACCCGCCGGTGAGTACCTACAGTCTTTGGGCGTTGCGCCCACGGATTTTGTGAACTACGGTGCGCGCCGCTTGAATCACCAAGTGATGATGCGCGGGACCTTTGCTAACGTGCGTCTGAGCAATGAGCTGACTCCAGACATACAGGGCAGCTCGACCTTACACATGCCAAGCAAAGATCCCATGTCGATTTATGCGGCGGCGCAACGGTATCGCGAAGAGGGCGTGCCCTTGGTGATCGTGGCTGGTAAAGAATACGGCGCCGGGTCGTCGCGCGACTGGGCGGCCAAAGGGACCGGTTTGCTGGGTGTGCGTGCGGTGATCGCTGAATCACTCGAGCGGATTCATCGCTCTAACTTAGTGAGCATGGGCGTATTGCCCTTGCAATTTTTAAATGGGGACACCCGACAGTCGTTAGGGCTAGATGGCTCTGAAACCTTTGATATTCGTGGTTTAACACAAGGCCTGCAGGCACGACAGCAGCTTGACTGCCTGATTCACTACGCTGACGGCCGCACCCACACGCTCCGTTTACTGGTGCGCTTGGATAGCGACGTCGAGGCCGAGTATTACAGACATGGTGGCATTTTGCAGTGCGTGCTCAGGGCTCGTCTTGAGCAGGCGTGCTAGCTCATACAATACGTGCATGACACATATTTTGGCCCTTGAAACCTCTACGACCACCTGCTCGGTAGCGCTACTGAGTGAGCAAGGCGCAAGCGTGGCCGTGGTTCAGCGCCAACTTGAGGGTACGGCGGGTCATGCAGCAAATCTTTTGCCGATGGTGAGTGCCTTGTTAGCTGAATGCGGCATCGAACGCGGCGCGTTGAGCGCAGTGGCCTTTGGCCAGGGCCCGGGTGCGTTTACGGGCATTCGCGTGGCCTGCGGGGTGGCCCAAGGCATGGGATTGGCGCTGCAAATCCCCTTGATACCGATTGGCGCGTTACCCGCTGTGGCAGTGCAGGCAGCGGGGCGTTTACCGCAGCATTTGATTTTGGCAGCGCTTGATGCACGCATGGATGAAGCCTACTTTGCGGCGTATGTGGATGATGTTGTGCATGGCTTAGTGGTGTTGCAACCGCCAGCGTTGCTGCCTGCCGGACAGTTACCTGCCTTTATCGTACAGCGACTGCCACTGTGGCGCAGTCGCTCGCCTGAAGCCTTGGGCGTTTGTTACGTCGGTGAAGGCTGGCGTTTGGCTGGTGCAACAGCAAGCTTGCCCCTTGGGTGTGTGGCTGACGATCTTGAGGCTAGACCAACCGCACAGTCAGTTGTGACCTTAGCCTTGCGCGACTGGCATGCGGGTCAAACCGTGTTGCCCGAGCATGCTGCGCCTCTTTACTTGCGTGACCGTGTGGCGTTTACCGTCGCCGAGCGCGCCTTGGGAGACGGCGGCAATCCACGCGCGCAAGCGCCAGGCCAAGCGGCTTTGGTGCCCATGACGGCAACTGACATACCCGACGCCCTCGAAATCGAGCGTGCGGTCCAGTCGTTTCCCTGGACGTTTAAAAATTTTGAAGATGCGCTGACTGCAGGCTACGAGGCTTGGGTTTTACGGCAGGGCGCTGAATTGCTGGGTTTTTGTATCGCGATGCAGGCGCCCGATGTCGCCCATATTTTGGTGATCGCCGTCGCCCCCGACCATCAGCGCCAAGGTCATGCGCAACAATTATTAGCGCAGATCGCGCGCAGCGCGCAAGCCCAAAGCGCAGAAGGCCTGCTGCTTGAGGTGCGCCCTTCAAATGACGCGGCTCTCGCTTTTTATGCCCGTGCAGGGTTTAATCATATTGGTGTGCGCCGGGATTACTATCCTGCTGGTCGAGGCGCGCGCGAAGACGCCTATGTCTTGAAGAAAACGTTTGATCAATCCTAAACCCCACCAACAGGTATGACGCCAAGCCCCGATCCTAAGCCCTTGCAATACTCGGCCATGCAGCTGGCGTGGTTGCACGAGTTGGGTATCGATAAGCCTTGGCTGCCCGGCGATACGCGTGCGGTGCCTGCTCAACAGAGTGCAGCTGAGGGCGGGGCAAACGCGCCAGCATCAGCAGCAGCCTCAACATCAGCAGCCTCAACATCAGCAGCCTCAACAGCGGCCTCAGCAGCAGCAGCGCCGGTGCCATCGGCGGGGCGCCCTGCCGCTCGCGGTGCTGCAACAAAGCCTCAACAAGCGGCGGCCCCCATGAGTGCGGTCAGTATTGCTGCCATGACGGCTTTGACGCAGGCAGCTGCCGCTGCGGCCCCCGATCTTGAGTCGTTAACGCTTGCGGCTAGTGCATGTCAAGCTTGCGGGCTGTGCCGTCAGCGTGACCAAGTTGTGATGGGGCAAGGTGTCACGCAGCCTGCTATCTTGGTGATTGGTGATGGCCCAGGTGAGCAAGAAGACCGCAAGGGGCTGCCTTTTATGGCCGAATCCGGGGCCTTACTGGATCAAATGTTGGCAACCATCGGTAGCGCGCGTACACGCGATGTGTACCTGACTAATCTGGTGAAATGTCGGCCACCCGGCAACCGGTTGGCGCAACGCGAAGAGATCGCAGCCTGTCATTCTTACTTGGTGCGTCAGCTTGAATTATTGCGGCCTTTTAGTATTTTGGCCCTAGGTCGCAATGTGGCACAAACACTTTTGAACACCGACGAACCTTTGCAAAACTTGCGCGGCCGCGTGCACGCGCTTGAAGTGGCTGGGCAAAAAATCCCCTTAGTTGCTAGCTACCACAGCGCCCACTTGTTGAACCACCCCGCAGATAAGGCGGCAGCGTGGCAAGATCTGCAGCTGCTTCGCACCCTGCGGCGCTAGATCGACTTCTCACGTTACAACGCTTTGCCGTGCCCCTCTTGTCCGATCTCTTCGAGCAACTTTGGGTTGTGTTTGAGGTTAATTTGATTCCAGCGCATGATTGCCAGCATCATGACAGCCACAACGATGCCAAAGATCGCGATGATGATGCTGATCGACATATTCAGCCAAAGTAGGATGGTGTAAATAGCCACCATCAATAAGATGTTTAACTGCTCGTTGAAATTTTGTACCGCAATCGAGTGGCCCGCTGACAACAATACGTGACCACGATGTTGCAGCAACGCGTTCATGGGCACGACAAAATAGCCCGAGGTCAAGCCAATTAATATCAACAGAATGTAGGCAGCCCAAGGTAGGTCGACGCCCAAGAAATTGATTGTCCAAGAGGACTGCACAAAGGGCATCAACAATACGATGAAGCCCATCGCGACGCCGAGCGGCAAGACGGTTAGCGCCCGCGGTAAGGCGACCCGGCCCGCAAACACGGCGCCCACGATGGTGCCGATTGCCGTGATTCCCATCAAAATAGACGCCTGATCCAGGCGATAGCCCAAATGGCTGCGCCCCCATTCGATCACCATCAGTTGCAACGTGGCACCAGCCCCCCAAAATAAGGTCGTGACCGCCAGTGAAATCTGCCCGAGTTTGTCTTTCCAGAGAATACGCACATAGCCCCAAAAAGACTTGAGCAGAAGGATCGGATTTTTCTGTTGCTTAGGATATTGAATGTGGGTACTGGGGATCATCAGGGTGCAGATTGCAGCCGCTGCGTAGACCAGCGCAATGACCAAAATCGCGGCCTCGGCCGGTGTTTTTACAACGGTGCTGAGCCACGGGTGCGCGAGCAACCAGCCAGAGACCCCGGGCGATACGAGCACACCGCCTACCAAGGTGCCGAGGATAATCGATAAGATCGTTAATCCTTCGATCCAGCTATTGCCTTTTACGAGTTGCAGGGGGGGCAGCATTTCAGTCACGATGCCGTATTTGGCGGGTGAATACGCAGCCGCCCCAATCCCGACTAAGGCGTAGGCGACGCACACGAGGTTGACCTGTGAGCTTTCTGATAAGCCTAAGAACGCATAGCAAAACATGAGGGCACAACCACTCACCTTAATGGCGTTGGTCACAAACATGACCCGCCCTTTAGGATAAGAGTCTGAAATGGCGCCGACAAAGGCCGCAAGCAGCACGTAAGACGCTGCAAACCACCATTTCATCATGGGGGCCATCCAATCGGGGCCGTGCAGCTGTTGAATCAGTGCGATCGCAGCAATAAAAAGCGCGTTGTCGGCAAGCGAAGACAGCGCTTGCGCGGCCATAACGGTAAAAAAGCCTTTGTTCAAGTCGAACGCCTTTTTTAAAAGGATTGAATTCAAAATGCCGACAGAACCCTGTTGGGTTCACAGGCTAGCCCCTTATTTTCGCCTGTCCGAGTATACCGACAGATCTTTTGGTGTTGGGTCAGAGCGCAAGCACGCCACAATGCAGGATTTTGGGGAAAAGTGAAATGAGGGATTGCCCTTGGTAAAGATTCAGGCGGGGCAGCCTTTTAGGCCGGTTGCCAAGGCTAAATTCACCTCAGGCTGCGTTATGATCAAGGGTATTCCATTCCAAATTGTGTCTAACTATTGTGCGCCTGACCCAGATCAAACTTGCCGGCTTCAAATCTTTTGTAGATCCGACCGTGATCCCAACCCCCAGTCAGCTAGTTGGCGTAGTGGGGCCCAATGGTTGCGGCAAATCTAACATCATCGACGCGGTACGCTGGGTGATGGGCGAAAGTCGTGCCTCTGAGTTGCGCGGCGAGTCGATGCAAGACGTTATTTTTAGTGGTTCAAGTCAGCGTAAGGCCTCGGCACGTGCCTCGGTCGAGCTGGTGTTTGACAATAGCGATGGTCGTGTGATCGGTCAATGGGCCAGCTATGGCGAAATCGCGGTGCGCCGGGTGTTAACCCGAGACGGCACCAGCAGCTACTTCATCAATAACCAGCAGGTCCGTCGTCGCGATGTGTACGATATTTTCTTGGGTACGGGCTTAGGTTCGCGAGGCTACGCGATTATCGGTCAGGGCATGATAAGTCGTCTGATCGAAGCCAAGCCCGAAGAGCTGCGCGTGTATCTTGAAGAGGCGGCGGGTGTTTCGCGCTACAAAGAGCGTCGCCGTGAAACTGAAAATCGTCTGTCAGACACGCGCGAAAACCTCGTGCGCGTCGAAGACATTTTGCGTGAACTGGGTTCGCAACTTGAAAAACTTGAGGGTCAAGCCGAAGTCGCGCGCGAATACCGGGGCCTGCAGACCGAAGGCGAAGCTAAGCAAAATGCCTTGTGGTTTTTAAAAGAGGCGGCAGCTCAAGAAGAACGCGACCGTACGCAGCAAAACATCGAGCGTGCCCACACCGAACTCGAAGCCTCTACGGCTGGCCTACGGGCCAGTGAGGCCGTGCTTGAATCGCGACGCCAAGCGCATTACGCGGCCGGTGATGCCGTGCACGCTGAGCAGGGGGCTTTGTATGAAGCGAATGCCAAAGTGAGCAGCCTAGAAGCTGAGATCCGGCACGTGGTTGAGTCGCGTAACCGAGTGCAAACCCGACGCGCGCAATTGCAGGTACAAATTACTGAATGGGAGTCTCAACGCGAGCATTGCCAGCAACAAATATTGGATGGCGAAGATGAACTTGCCACCAGCGCAGCGCGCTCTGAAGAGGCGCGCGATTTGGCATTGGCGGCCCAAGCCGGTTTGCCTGAAATTGAAACCCGTGTGCGCGCGGCGGCAGCCATGCGCGAAGAGATGCGCATCACGTTGGCGCGGGTCGAACAAAGCTTGGCGTTGGCGGCGCAAACGCAGCGCGATTCTGATCGCCAACTGCAAGTGCTTGAGCTACGTCGCGAACGTCTGCAACAAGAATTAAAAGGTGTCGAGTCTCCTGATTTGGCTGCGCTCGAGCAATTAACTGGTGACAAGAGCTCTTCTGAAGAGCTTCTCGAAGAAGCGCAAGGCAAACTCCTTGAGCTTGAAGACCGCTTGCCGCAGGCCGACGCTCAGCGTAATCAGGCACAGCAAACAGCGTTGACTGAAGCCGAGGCGTTGGCGCGCTTAGACGCCCGCTTGTCGGCCTTGGTGCGCCTGCAAGAAGATGTACAAAAGAAAGGGGCGCTTGAGCCGTGGCTCGCTAAGCATGAACTCACGACCTTGGGTCGCTTGTGGCAAAAGCTACAGGTCGAGCCTGGTTGGGAGACCGCGATCGAGGCGGTGCTCAATGAGCGCATGACGGGCCTTGAGGTGCGCAATCTGGATTGGGCGCGTGCCTTCGCGGTTGACGCGCCACCCGCGCGTCTGGCTTTTTATCAATTGCCGGTGGCGGCTGCGGCTGCGGCTGCACCAACGGGCTTTACACCGTTGACGTCGTTGTTGCGTATCAGTGATCCAGAGCTTCGCACCTTGCTGCAGTCATGGCTTGGACACGTCTTTGTCGCAAAAGATATGACCGAAGCTTTAGCCCTGCGAGCCACACTGCCTGCGGGTGCCTTGCTGGTGGTGCAGGGTGGGCATTTGGTCGATTCCCACAGCGTGCGGTTTTACGCCCCAGACTCTGAACAAGCAGGTTTACTGGCGCGTCAGCAAGAAATCGAAAACCTGCAGCGCGAAATCAAGGCTCGGCAAATGATTGCCGATCAGTCGCGCTCGGCGGTGGTGCAGGCCGAAGCCGCGTGGCAACAGGTTTCGCAAGCTTTGCCGCCCCTGCGTCAGCGCGTCGGTGAAATTACCCGCCGCTTACACGATTTGCAGCTTGAGCACACACGTCTGCTGCAACAGGTTGAACAAACCCGTGAACGCTCAGGTCGGCTTGAGCAAGACTTGGCCGAAGTGGCCTCGCAACAAGAAGAATTACACGCCACCAAAATCGAAGCTGAGACGCGCTTCGAAGAGCTCGACGCCGAAATTGCTACGTTGCAAGAGGCCTACTCTGAGGCTGAAATGGCGGGCGAAGCGTTGGCCGATGAGGCACAAACAGCCCGCGATCGCCTGCGCGACCAAGAGCGTGGTGCCCAAGAAGCTGAGTTCAACGAGCGCGGTATTCGCGCACGCATTGCCGAGTTGCAACGTAATTTGCAAGTCGCGACCGAACAAAATACGCGTGCACAACAAGAACTCATCACGCTTGAATCTGATCTGACAACACTCGATGCTGCAGCAGCCGAAGCCGGCTTGCAAGAGGCGCTTGAGTTGCGTGCCGAGCGCGAAGAAGCGTTGGGGCGAGTACGCATCATGATGGACACCCTGGCAGCGCAGTTACGCGAAGCCGATGAAGAGCGGCTGACGATTGAGCGCTCGCTTGAGCCGCGCCGCGAACGCATCATGCAGCTGCAGCTGCAAGAGCAAGCCGCCCGCTTGGCCGCTGAACAGTTTGCCGAGCAACTCAACGAGCGCCAGGTTGATCGTGCGGCGGTACAGGCTTCTTTGGTCGATCAGCCCGAAGAGTGGTCTCGCCCCGCATGGTTGCAAACCGAAGTGCAACGCGTGACTAAAAAAATCGAAAGCCTGGGGTCGGTGAACTTAGCCGCGCTTGACGAATTGAATGAATCGCGCGAACGTAAAGGTTATCTTGATGCGCAATTCTTAGACCTGCAAACGGCCATCAATACGCTCGAAGATGCGATCCATAAAATCGATCGTGAAACCCGCGATTTGCTGCAAACGACTTTTAACGAAGTCAACACGCACTTCGGCGAGTTGTTTCCAAAGCTTTTTGGTGGGGGCGAGGCCCGGCTCATCATGACCGGCGACGAGATCTTAGACGCCGGCGTGCAGGTGATGGCTCAGCCACCCGGAAAACGCAACACCTCAATTCATCTGCTGTCGGGCGGAGAAAAGGCCCTGACCGCAACCGCGCTGGTGTTTGCTTTGTTTAAACTGAACCCAGCACCGTTTTGCTTGCTTGACGAGGTGGACGCACCACTTGATGACGCGAACACTGAGCGTTATGCTAACTTGGTAGGTAGTATGGCAGAGCACACGCAGTTTCTATTTATTTCGCATAATAAAATTGCAATGCAAATGGCACGACAATTGATTGGTGTCACGATGCAAGAGCAAGGCGTATCAAGAATTGTGGCAGTTGACATTGAATCGGCGCTGCAACTTGCAGCCGAAGCGGCTTAATTCTAGGATCTACAGATGAGTGAGTTGCAGATCTATCTGATTATTTTGGGCGCAGCCGTTATTTTACTGCTGCTGGGCTTTAATTGGATTCAAGATTTACGTGTGCGCAGGCGCATGCAGGCTGAGCTACCTAAAATTGATCAAGATCCCCTTTTGGGTGAGCCAAGCTCTAGTCCAAGTGGGCGGCGCGAGCCTGGCTTGGGGGGTGGGGCAGTGGTCTTGCCGTTTACCGGTGGCGCTCAGGGCGCAACCGACACCGATGCGCTTGAACCTGACTCAGCCACCGAGGCGGTCATCGAGCTGACATTTCAGGGGCCCATGGCGGGCGAAGATTTGGAGTCCTTACTCATGCCCTTGCGCGTCGCCGGTCGCAAAGCAGTTAGGGTCTTTGCGCAAAATGTACAAGGTCAGCTTTCTTTGCAGATTGACCCGCAAGATCAATATATTTCGGTTCAGTTAGCCATCCTGTTAGCGAACCGTAGTGGTGCTTTAAACGCGATCGAATGGTCGCAAATTTTTACGCGCGCGCAAACCTTAGCCGATCAGCTCGAGTGCACGCTCGAGGCGCCCGAGCAACAACAAGTGGTTGAGCTTGCACAGCGCTTAGACCAGGTCTGCGAGGGGCTCGATACGCAGGTGGGCTTGACCTTGCTGCTGGCTGGGGTGCGTTCAGTGGCAGATGTCAGTAGCGCAGCACAAGCGATGGGTTTTGTTCCCTACCAAGGGCGTTTTGCCTGGTGCGGTGATCATGGATTTGTCTGTTTTACGCTTTCACGCGCCGACGAAGAATCGTTTGACGCAGGGATGGCCGGGGTCGATCGCTTAAGTTTGTTATTGGATGTTCCGCGGAGCCCCGTCGATACACGCGCGTTTGGGCGTATGGCTGAGATCGGCCAAGAACTTGCACGGCGTTTAGGCGCTGAGCTAGTTGATGATCAGGATCGTGCGCTACAGCCTGGCGCCGAGTTTTTAATCGACGAGCAACTCAAAGCAGTCTACGTCAATCTTGAGCACGCTGGTTTGAATGCAGGTGGTGCGCGCGCCTTGCGCGTATTTGTTTAACGCTTGTTGGGCGGTGTATGACAGAAGCCCTTACGCGCGCAGCCTGGCTGCGCAACGAGATCGAGCGACATAATCACGCGTATTACGTGCAGGATGCGCCTCAGACCAGCGACGCCCAGTACGACCTGTTGATGCGTGAGTTGCAGGCGCTTGAAGCCAGCTCCCCCGAACTGATTACGCCCGAATCACCCACGCAGCGCGTGGGTGCAGCCCCCTTGACGGCCTTTGGTAGTGTCACCCATGCTGTGCTGATGTTATCGCTGGGTAACGCCTTTGAGCCTGAAGACGTGATTGCGTTTGATAAGCGTGTGGCCGACACACTCAAGGCAGCGGGTAAGCTCAGTGGCAATCAACAGGTTGACTATTTTTGCGAACTTAAACTTGATGGGTTGGCGATTAACTTGCGCTACGAGCGCGGTGCGTTGGTGCAGGCTGCCACGCGCGGTGATGGGCAAACCGGTGAAGACGTCACGAGTAACATTCGCACGATCAAGTCGATTCCGTTGCGCTTAACGGGCGAACCTCACGAGATACCTGAGGTACTCGAAGTGCGCGGAGAGGTATTTATGAACCTCGCTGATTTTGCGTCGTTGAATGAAGCCCAACGCACGCGTGGTGAAAAAATCTTTGTCAATCCGCGTAACGCTGCGGCCGGTAGTTTGCGACAACTCGATCCTCGCATCACAGCGCAACGGCCGCTTAGGTTTTTTGCCTACGGTTGGGGCGATGTGGGTGGTTTGCAATTAGGCCAACACAGCGACATGCTTGACTGGATGGCGCGCTTAGGTTTACCGGTGAATGTGACGCAGCACGTCGTGGCGCAAGGTGCTGCTGACTTGTTGCGTTATTACGAACAAGTCGGTGCGCGTCGCGCGAGCCTGCCCTACGATATCGATGGCGTCGTCTATAAAGTCAACGATCTTGATGCCCAACGCATGTTGGGCTTTGTCGCGCGTGCGCCACGCTTTGCGATTGCACATAAGTTTGCTGCGCAAGAGGCGTTTACCACCTTGCTCGATATCGAAGTGCAGGTGGGCCGCACGGGCGCGATTACGCCTGTGGCGCGCTTGGCACCGGTATTTGTTGGTGGCGTCACGGTCACCAACGCCACCTTGCATAACGAAGATGAAATTCGTCGTAAAGACGTGCGCGCGGGTGATACGGTGATTGTGCGTCGCGCGGGCGACGTCATCCCCGAAGTGGTTGGGCCTGTACTTGAAAAGCGCCCAGCGTTTGCAC
>Ga0192658_1124_pt1 | contig 40364 bp, 31 predicted proteins | sample LauGreSBDMM110SN_4_FD_133055 | JGI IMG/M metagenome (GOLD analysis project Ga0192658, IMG submission 133055)
GAGCATCAAGAGTTCATGGTGAACGTTGAGGCGGTGGCGCGTGAAAACGCCGCAGTCTACGCCGCCTTGATGCCTGAGGGTGTCAAAGTATTTCCGGTTGCAGACACCTTTTCTCAGTTATGGCTCGAGCTGGCTAGCGAGCGCGCTAGTCTGCGCTTTGGCACGAGTGAACAAGCTGAAGTTTGGGCCAGTGATATACACACGGATGCCTTAGGCACCAGCTTCACTGTTCATACGCCGAAAGGCGAGGGCCGCGTGACCTTGTCGGTGCCGGGCGCGCACAACGTGCTAAATGCGCTGGCGGCGGCGACCTGCGCCGTGGCTGCGGCGGTGCCGATGCGGGCAATCGAACAGGGTCTTGCTGCCTTTCACGCGGTTTCAGGTCGTATGCAGCCGCATCGCCTAGCCAATGGCGTGATGCTGATTGATGACTCTTACAACGCCAATCCAGACTCGGTACGCGCAGCGATTGACGTGCTTGCCTCATTATCGGCTCCGCGTGTACTTGTACTCGGTGATATGGGTGAGGTGGGCGATAACGGTCCCGCGATGCATGAAGAGGTTGGCACCTACGCGCGCGAGCGCGGCGTCAACCACTTGTTGACGCTGGGGCAGGCAACGCGCGCAAGCGCAACCGCGTTTGGCACGCAAGCAATCATTTGCGAGACGCACGAAGAGGTAAGCGACTGGATCGCTCAACACACAGTAAAAAGTGTATTAATCAAAGGTTCGCGTTTTATGCGCATGGAAAAAATTGTGCGTACTTGCCTTGAGCAGGTTGAGTCAACTGATAAAGAAGTGGTGAAACATGCTGTTTGAACTCTTCGGTTGGTTGGCAGAGCACTACGCACGCGGTTTTGCGGTCTTTGAATACATCACCTTGCGCGCTGTGTTGGCGTGCGCGACGTCGCTGTTGATTGGGTTGGTCGCCGGGCCGAGTGTCATTCGCAAACTCACCGCGCTAAAAATTGGCCAGACTGTGCGTAGCTATGGGCCCGAAACCCATTTGGTCAAAACGGGTACGCCCACCATGGGCGGCGCGTTAATCTTGATTTCGATTGCGGTCAGTACTCTGTTGTGGGCTGACTTGCGTAACCGCTATGTGTGGGTGGTGTTGCTGGTGACGCTTGGCTTCGGCTTGGTGGGTTGGGTGGATGATTATCGCAAAGTCGTCCACCGCGATCCAGAGGGGATGCCGGCACGTCAGAAATTCTTTTGGCAGGCCTTAATCGGTGCTGCTGCATCGCTGTATCTGATGCTTGCGATCTCGGCGCCCAGTTCTGCGAATCTGTGGACAGTGGCGACAGACTGGGTAACGAGTGGGTTTTCCATCACACTCCCCGCCCGTGCCGACCTGCTTGTGCCCTTTTTCAAAACTTTTAGTTTCCCGCTCGGCGCGCTAGGTTTTGTGGCGGTCAGTTGGTGCGTGATTGTGGGCACCAGCAATGCAGTCAATCTGACCGATGGCCTCGATGGCTTGGCAATTATGCCCACGGTGATGGTTGGTTCAGCCTTAGGCGTGTTTGCTTATGTGGTCGGACGAGTCGACTACTCACGCTATTTGTTGTTTCCGTACGTGCCGGGCGCCGGCGAGTTAATGGTGCTCTGCGCAGCGCTTGCAGGTGCCGGCCTAGCATTTTTATGGTTTAACGCGTATCCCGCGCAGGTATTTATGGGCGACGTCGGCGCTTTGGCGCTCGGTGGCATGCTGGGAACCATTGCGATCATCGTGCGCCAAGAAATCGTACTGTTCATCATGGGTGGCGTGTTTGTCGTTGAAACGCTGTCGGTGATGTTGCAGGTGTCGTGGTTTAAATACACGCGGTACCGCTACGGGCAGGGGCAACGTATTTTAAGAATGGCGCCGCTGCACCACCACTTTGAAGTCGGCGGCTGGAAAGAAACACAGGTGGTGGTGCGGTTTTGGATCATCAGCATGATGCTGGTGTTGATTGGTTTAGCTTCACTGAAAATTCGATGAACGAAACAGTATCACCTTCTGCACTGCCTGCGCTGGTCCTGATTGTTGGGCTCGGCGAGACAGGTGTCGCTGCAGCGCGCTGGTGCGCGCGCAACGGTGCTGCTGTGCGGGTGGCCGATACGCGTCTGTCCCCAGCCGGGCTTGAAGCGTTGACTCAGACAGTAGATGTCTCCACGCTTGACTTGAATCTCGGTTGCGACGTGTTTGAGGCTGCGTTACTCGAGGGCGTGGGCACTCTGGTATTAAGCCCTGGTCTGGCGCCTGGCTTGTCGCCCGTCAAAGAGTTGCTCGAGCAGGCTGCAGTCGCCGGCATTGAAGTCATCGGTGAAATTGAATTATTCGCACGTGCCTTGCAGCAACTGCAGGCGGCGCAGCAATACGCGCCGTGCGTCTTGGGTGTGACGGGCACGAACGGCAAGACAACCGTCACGGCGCTGACTCGCCACATGTTGTCAGCCGCGGGCATCAGCACACGTGCCGCCGGCAACATCAGCCCCGCTGCGCTTGACGCCTTGATGGATGCCCTAGATACCAACACGCTGCCCGAGGTGTGGGTGCTTGAGTTATCCAGCTTTCAACTCGAAACAACACACAGCCTGCGCTTGACCGCAGCCGTTGTGCTCAACGTCACCCAAGATCACTTAGATTGGCATGGCAACATGCAGGCGTACGGGCAGGCAAAAGCCCGTATTTACAACATGACGGATTTGGCGCTTGTCAATCGTGATGACGCAACGGTGATGGCCATGTGCCCGTCACTGCCCGCTCTAAATATTCGCAGTTTTGGCCGTGATATGCCCATGTTAACGGGCGACGTTGGGCTTGAAATCAGCCACGATGTTTGTTGGCTCACTACCGCCGAGGCAACCGAGTTTAACGACGACTTGCCAACGCCCGTTAAGCGTAAAAAGAATGCGCTGCCTCCTGAGCGCGCCTCGGGCCGCATCGTACGCCTGATGCCGAGGGATGCTCTGGGGTTGCATGGCCTGCATAATGCACTCAACACGCAAGCGGCGTTATTGCTAGCCCGCGCCGCCGGCGCTGGCCTTGGTGCCACACTGCGTGCGGCGGGCGACTACGTCGGCGAACCGCACCGCATGGAGTTTGTCCGCAGTGTGCGCGGCATTGATTTTTTTAACGATAGCAAAGGGACCAACGTTGGTGCGACGGTGGCTGGCCTAGAGGGGTTAGGGCGACGTTCAGTGTTGATTGCTGGCGGCGCCGGCAAGGGTCAGGATTTTTCGCCTTTGGTGCCGGTGGTGGCGCGTAATGCGCGCGCGGTTGTGTTGATCGGGCAAGACGCGCGCCTGCTGTCCGATACGCTTGCCGCAACCGGGGTGCCGTGCCTGTTGGCTGACACGTTACCGCAGGCCGTTGAGCTGGCCTTTGCGCAAGCCCAAGAGGGCGACGCTGTTGTGCTCTCGCCAGCTTGCGCCAGCTTAGATATGTTTCGTAACTATGGACATCGTGGCCAAGTCTTTGTAGACGCTGCGCATGAGCTTGCGCTCGATCTAGGAGAGGTGGCATGAGCCTCTTTGCAGACTTAACCAATAGTGTGAACGCGGTACGGCCCACCCGCACCACGATGCGCAATTACGATTTGCCGCTGGTTGTGGCCACAAGCTTGTTGGTTGCAGTCGGTATTTTGATGGTGTATTCGGCGGCAATTGCGCTGGCAGATGGCCCGAAGTATGCCAATTACGGGCGCTATTTCTTCGTATTACGCCAAACGCTTTATGTCGGTGTGGGGCTGTTTGTCGCAGCCTTTGTGTTGACGGTGCCGATTCAGGCCTGGCAACGCGTGACGATGTGGTTGTTCATTTTTACGACGATACTGTTGATCGCGGTATTGATCCCAGGGATCGGCCGGAAGGTAAATGGCGCCATGCGTTGGCTGCCCGTCGGCCCCGTGACCTTTCAGCCTTCTGAGTTGATGAAGCTTGCCGCTTTGTTATTTACGGCCGACTACACGATACGTAAGCAAGGCCAAATGCACAGTACCTTGCGCGGCTTTTTGCCGATCGCGGTAGCGTTAGCCGTGGTGGCAGGGCTCTTGCTTAAAGAGCCTGATCTGGGTGCGGTGATTGTCATCATCGCGATTTCAATGGGGATCTTGTTTTTAGGTGGAATCAACGCGCATATATTTTCAGGCATTGCCCTAGTCTTGACTGCTGGCTTTGCGCTCGTAATCTATCTATCACCCTTCAGAACACGGCGTATCTTCGCCTACTTAGACCCTTGGGCGCCCGAGAATCTAGTGAAAGACTCTTATCAGCTTTCGCATTCGCTGGTGGCGATTGGCCGAGGCCAATGGACCGGTGTCGGTCTGGGCGGAAGTGTCGAAAAGCTGCACTATTTGCCAGAAGCGCACACCGATTTCATCATGGCAGTGATCGGCGAAGAGCTCGGGTTCCTCGGCATTTTGTTGATGATTACGTTGTTCGGTGTTTTAGTCCATCGTTGCATTGAAATTGGACGTCAGGCGATTGCCATGGAGCGCCCCTTTGGGGGGCTCGTCGCTCAAGGTGTTGGCATCTGGTTCGGCGTTCAGTCCTTTATCAATATTGGCGTTTGCCTGGGGTTGCTTCCCACTAAAGGCCTGACCTTGCCACTGGTCAGTTATGGTGGCACCAGCATCGTGATGAATCTATGCGCGATCGCGATTGTGCTTAGAGTTGATTTTGAAAATCGCAACATGATGCGAGGAGTCCGCACATGACCGCGCGTGCTCCGGTGGTGTTGATCATGGCGGGTGGTACTGGCGGACACATCATGCCTGGTCTGGCCGTCGCTGAGGTTCTGCGTGCGCGTGGCTGGACGATTTGTTGGTTGGGTAACCCCGACAAAATGGAGGGCACACTGGTGCCTGCCGCGGGCTACACACTGACAGCGTTACGGTTTGCTGGCTTTCGCGGCAAAGGTTTGTTGGCAAAGCTCAAAGCGCCTTTCTTACTGTTACGGGCACTGTCGCAAGCGTGGCAACAATTTTCAATCATTCGTCCAAATGTTGTACTAGGCATGGGCGGGTATGTGGCGTTTCCTGGCGGAGTGGTCAGTGCCTTGCGCGCAACGCCACTGGTGTTGCATGAACAAAATGCGATTGCAGGGATGGCCAATCGTTGGTTGGCCCGTATTGCGCAACGCGTGTTAGCCGGATTTCCGGGAGCCTTAGAAAAGGCTGAAGTCGTGGGCAACCCCGTCAGGCGCGATGTCGCTGCGCTGACACCGCCTGAGCAGCGCTATGCGCAGCGCTCTGGAAACTTGCGTTTGCTGGTACTTGGCGGCAGTTTAGGCGCGACGGCTCTTAACGCACTCCTCCCGCAGGCACTCGCCAAGATTGCACCCGAACAGCGTCCCGACGTGGTTCACCAAGCCGGTACGCAGCACTTAGACACTTTGTTAGAGGCGTACGCACAGTCTGGCGTCTGTGCACGCTGTGTTCCGTTTATTGAAAATATCGCAGAGGCGCTCTCTGAGACTGACTTATTAATTTGCCGAGCGGGTGCGATGACAGTTGCTGAAGTTGCAGTGGCTGGTGTCGCCGCGCTTTTCGTCCCTTACCCCCATGCCGTAGACGATCATCAGTCGGCCAACGCGCGTTTTTTAAGTCATGATATGGCCGCCTGGCTCATCCAACAAAAAGAGTTAACGCCCGAGACACTTAGCCAGTGGCTGCTTGCACGCAACCGCCCAGAACTCAGTGAGGTGGCGCAGCGTGCACGAACCCATGCGCGCCCTCAGGCTGCGCAGCGTATTGCGGACGTTTGCGAAGAACTTGCGGGGGTGTCGGCATGAAGCACCGCATTGAACATATTCATTTTGTAGGTATTGGCGGCTCTGGGATGAGCGGTATCGCTGAGGTCTTGCTCAACTTAGGGTATCGCATTTCAGGATCCGACCTTGCTGATTCTGCTGCGACACAACGTCTGACAAGTTTGGGCGCTCGCATTGCGTTAGGTCATCGGGCCGAGAACATTGCAGACGCTGACGCGCTCGTGACTTCGACAGCCGTTGCCAACAATAATCCTGAGGTGATCGCTGCGCGCCAGGCGCGCATCCCTGTCGTGCCGCGCGCGGTGATGCTAGCCGAACTGATGCGCTTAAAAAGAGGGATTGCTGTGGCAGGAACGCACGGTAAAACCACCACCACGAGTCTGGTTGCCAGCGTGCTGGCAGCGGGCGGGCTCGATCCAACCTTTGTGATTGGTGGGCGACTGACCGCCGCCGGCGCAAACGCTGGATTGGGTCAGGGGGACTTCATTGTTGTCGAAGCAGACGAATCCGACGCATCGTTTTTGAATTTGCTGCCAGTCATGGCGATCATCACAAATATCGATGCTGATCACATGGATACCTATGGGCATGATCTTGCGAAACTCAAAGGTGCCTTTGTTGAGTTTACCCATCGCTTACCGTTTTATGGCAGCGCGATCGTGTGCGTCGACGACGCCAACGTGCGTGAAATCATCCCGTTCATCTCGCGTCCTGTCACCACTTATGGCTTGTCGGTCGATGCTCAAGTCGTGGCGACAAACGTCAAAGCACTTGGCACACGCATGCAGTTTGAGGTGCGGCGTCAAACGCGGGAGGGTGAACTGGCTCCCCTTGCGATTAGTTTGAATCTTCCGGGTGTGCACAACGTCTTGAACGCCTTGGCGGCGATTGCCGTGGCCACTGAGCTTGGTGTGAGTGATGCGGCGATTGCTCAGGGGTTATCAGAGTTTAAGGGTGTTGGACGTCGCTTTACTCAAATTGGCGATTTCACGGCCACCAAGGGCGGCACGTTTAGAGTGGTGGATGATTATGGGCATCACCCGGTCGAGATGGCTGCCACGCTGGCCGCCGCGCGCGGCGCGTGGCCAAATCGCCGTGTCGTATTAGCGTTTCAGCCGCATCGGTTTACCCGCACGCGCGATTGCTTTGAAGACTTTGTCAGTGTATTGAGCTCTGCCGATGCTGTGCTCTTAACCGAGGTTTATTCTGCGGGCGAGCCGCCGTTGGTGGCTGCTGATGGACGCGCTCTGGCGCGTGGTGTGCGTGTAGCAGGTAAGGTCGAGCCCGTGTTTGTTGAAGATGTCAACGCGATGCCTGAGGCCATTTTAAATTTTGCGCAAGACGGCGATATTGTGATCGTGATGGGCGCAGGGTCGATCAGCAAAGTGCCTCATCAACTAGGAGCGCCCACATGACACAAGCTTTCGGTAAGGTCGGCGTTTTGTACGGAGGACGTTCGGCCGAGCGTGAGGTGTCGCTGATGTCCGGAGCGGGGGTGCACGCTGCCTTATGTAGCCTTGGGGTGAATGCGCACCTGTTTGATACGGGCCAAAGCAGTTTGGCTGCGCTTGCTGCGCAACAGTTCGATCGTGTTTTTATTGCGTTGCACGGGCGCTATGGCGAAGACGGCACGCTGCAAGGTGCCCTTGAAATGCTTGGGATTCCGTACACAGGTAGTGGCCCAATGGCGTCGAGCCTAGCCATGGATAAGGTGATGACAAAGCGAGTATGGTTAGAAGCGGGTCTGCCGACCCCGGGCTACCGTGCGCTAACAGAGGAGAGCGAGGTGACTGCGGCCGCCCAGGCGCTGGGCTTGCCCTTGATGATGAAAGCACCTCACGAAGGATCGACCCTGGGCATTGTGAAAGCGAGCGTCGCGTCTGAGTTGGCGCAAGCCTATCAAGCGGCCGCGCAATACGACGACGTGGTCTTGGCCGAGCAGTTTGTCGTAGGGCGAGAATTGACGGTTGCTATCTTGGGTCGAGGTCAAGACGCGCGGGCCTTGCCTGTCATCGAAATCGTTGCTCCTGAGGGAAACTACGATTATCAGCACAAATATTTTTCAGACGATACGCAGTACCTGTGTCCTGCGCCACTTGAGCCGGCCTTGGCAACTGAAATTTCTGACATCAGCGTAAAGGCCTATCGGGCGCTGGATTGCGAAGGCTGGGGACGGGCTGACCTGATGCTCGATCAGAATAATCGGCCTTGGCTGCTTGAGATGAATACGTCGCCCGGTATGACGGGGCACTCTTTGGTGCCGATGGCGGCGAAAGCCCTCGGCATGAGTTATCCCGAGTTATGCATACAAATTTTGAAGGATGCCCGCTGCAAGATTGGGCATCTGTCTGACAACAAAAACTAGCGAGGCCGATTGTGTGGAACGAAGCGCGTACGATCAACAGACTTGCCAACACCTTAGCGGTGATGGCGGTGTTGGCTGTGCTCGCCGGGTGCGTGTATTGGGTGATGCAGCGCCCGATGTTCAGCCTGCAGGCCATCGAACTCGAGCCGACGCGCAACAGCAGTTTGCGTTATGTCACCCCCGAAAATGTGCAGGCTTCGATCGCCAGCAAACTAAGCGGCAATTTTTTTACGATTCGTCTGACAGATGCACAGGCAGTTTTCGAGGCCGTGCCCTGGGTCAGAGCCGCCTCGGTGCGTCGCATTTGGCCCAACACTTTGCGCGTGACGGTCGAAGAGCACCAACCGCTTGCGCTTTGGAATCAAAACCAGATGATCAACACCTGGGGGCAAGTTTTTACGGCCAACCAAGGCGAGCTCGACGACGATGTGAGTTTGCCGCAGTTCGAAGGCCCCGAGGGCAAAGAAGGTTTGGTGGTATCTCGCTACGCAGAGCTCGAACGTTGGTTTGCGCCGCTCGGGCTCACGATCAAAGAGTTGTCGTTGAACAATCGCCTGGCCTGGCAGGTCACACTCTCGAGTGGCATGACTTTGGCACTGGCGCGCGACCCGGGCGCCGAAGCGGCCGATTCGCAAGGCGGGATTCCAGGCGCCTTGCCCTTCTCACAAGGCATCGAGCGGTTTGTGCAGGCGATGCCGCAGATCAATCAAAGAACAGGTGGGCGCGCCTTGACGCATGCCGACCTACGTTACCCCAACGGCTTTGCGATTACGCTTGCCGCCCTTCCCGAACCTACTCAACCAAAAAAGAAACGATAACGCTATGACCCGTGACATCAAGGATCTGATCGTCGCTCTCGATATCGGCACCAGCAAAGTCGTCGCTGTGGTGGCTGAGATATTGCCAGAGGGCCGTTTTGAAGTGCTAGGCCTTGGCCAGCATGAATCAAGCGGGATGCGCAAAGGTGTGGTGGTCAACATCGAGGCGACCGTCACTGCGATTCAGCGCGCCCTCGAAGAGGCTGAACTCATGGCGGATTGCAAAATTCGCGACGTGTACACCGGCATTGCTGGCAGCCACATCCGAAGCTTTAATTCAAGCGGGATGGTTGCAGTCAAAGACAAAGAAGTGACGGCTACTGACGTTGCCCGCGTGATTGAGACTGCAAAAGCAGTGAATATCCCAACCGACCAGCAAGTGCTGCATATCTTGACGCAAGAATTTATTGTGGACGGGCAAGAGGATATTCGTGAGCCGATTGGGATGAGTGGTTTGCGACTTGAGGTCAAGGTGCATATTGTGACGGGATCAGTCAGCGCGGCACAAAACATTGTGAAGTGTGTGCGCCGCTGCGGGCTTGAGGTGCAGGATCTGATTTTGCAGCCACTGGCGTCTAGTCAAACCTGCTTGACGACAGACGAAAAAGACCTGGGCGTCGTGTTGATCGACATCGGTGGGGGTACCACTGATGTGGCGATTTATACCGGCGGCGCGATCCGCCACACCGCAGTGCTGCCAATCGCCGGCGATCAAATTACCAATGATATTGCGCAAGGACTGCGGACTCCAACGCCAGATGCTGAAGAGATCAAACTGCGCTACGGCGTGGCCAAAGAGGTGCTTGCAAACCCGGACGACACCGTCGAGGTACCTGGTCTAGGCGATCGTGCTCCACGGCTGGTGAAGCGCCAGACTCTTGGCGCGATTATCGAGCCAAGAGTCGCTGAGTTGTTCGACCTGGTGCAGGGTGTGATTCGAGAATCGGGTTACGAAGACTTGTTGTCTTCGGGCGTGGTGTTGACGGGCGGCACGGCTTTATTACCCGGCATCGTTGAGCTCGCCGAAGATATCTTCTTGAAGCCGGTGCGTGTCGCGGTGCCCGAATACCAGGGCAGCCTTGCGGATGTCATGCGCAACCCACGTTTTTCAACCGTGATGGGGTTATTGAGCGAGGCGCGTATGCAGCGCTTGCGGGGTCGAAAAGTCACGCAGCAGTCTGGCAGCTTTAAGGCGGTTTTAATTCGAATGAAAGAGTGGTTTATGCATTGAATTGGCGTCATCCGACGCCAAACAGATGGGCAACTTATTTGAGGTTGCCGGTCTGCTAGAGAGGCGTTTCAAACTCGGTGCGGATCTGATCGGCAGCGTGTTTGAAACGATTTCTAAATAACGTAGTTGGGGACTTTTAGAAACGTTTTGTAGTTACGACTTGAGGGAGTCAATCATGATGTTTGAAATGTTAGATAACGCAAAAAAATCCACAGTGATCAAGGTGGTAGGTGTGGGCGGTGCGGGTGGCAATGCCGTCTCGCATATGATCCGTTCGGGTGTGCAAGGGGTCGATTTCATTTGCTGCAATACCGACGCGCAAGCGTTGGCTGCAACCAATGCGCCCGTGCAAATCCGTTTGGGTAATTCAGGGCTCGGTGCGGGTGCCAAGCCTGATCAAGGCCGTGCGGCTGCCGAATCGGCGCGCGAAGAAATTCGCTCGGCGCTTGCGGGTGCACATATGGTCTTCATTACTGCGGGTATGGGTGGTGGGACAGGTACTGGAGCGGGGCCAATTGTTGCTGAAGTTGCAAAAGATCTTGGCATTTTGACCGTTGGTGTGGTCACCAAGCCCTTTTCGTTCGAAGGCAATCGGCGCATGAAAATGTCTGAGGAAGGCATCGAAGAACTCTCTAAGCATGTGCATTCGCTCATTGTGGTGCTCAACGAGAACCTGTATGAGTTGATGGACGAAGATGCCACCCAAGCCGATTGCTTTAAGGCTGCGGACGATGTGTTGCACAATGCCTGCGCGGGGATTGCTGAAATTATTAACGTCGAGGGCAACATCAACGTTGACTTCCAAGACGTTAAAACGATTATGGGTGAGCAGGGTCAGGCCATGATGGGTACCGCGATTGCCAGCGGACCTGATCGCGCCAGGATTGCAGCTGAGCAAGCCGTTGCTTGCCCACTGCTTGAGGGTGTTGACTTGAACGGTGTGCGTGGTGTGTTGGTAAACATCACGGCAAGTAGCTCGCTCAAAATGAAAGAAACCCGTGCTGTGATGGAACATATTAAGAGCTTTGCTTCGGCTGATGCCACCGTTATTTTTGGTACGGCGTACGACGAATCGATGGGCGACAATCTGCGCGTCACGGTGGTTGCAACGGGTTTGGGTCGTGCTAAGCCTAAGTTGGTACAGATGCCTGAGGCCGCGGTAGGTTTGCGTAACGGGACCGATGGCTTAACGATGGCGACCGGCACAGAGATGAACGCGCCGACTGTCATGCGCGGTCGTGGCGGTGCAAATGCGCAGGCTCAGGTGCGTGCTCTAGAAACCTCGGGTATGGAGCATTACGATATACCGGCGTTTTTGCGCCGACAGGCTGATTAAGTCAGGATTGGGACGGACTGAAGACGGCCTTTAAATAGCTTGACTTAGTTCGTTTGCATCACTCCCTCTGCCAAGTGCCCCGTTGGGGTGGCTGGCTGCGTACCCGCGCTCCCCAGCGCGGGTACGTTGTTGCCTATGGTTGTGGCGCAGCAATCACTAAAGGCGCTACAATTGCATAAGCTTTATTGAGATTTTGCCCTCTATGTTTCGTCAACGCACCATCAAACAGCTTGTTAAAACCACTGGGGTTGGCCTGCATTCAGGTCGACGGGTTGAGCTGACTTTACGTCCTGCAGCACCCGATACCGGCATCGTCTTTCATCGCATTGATTTACCCGAGGTAGTAGATTTGCCGGCCCAAGCGGCTATGGTCAAAGACACGCGTATGGCGTCAGTGTTGTCCAATGGTCAGGCAAGGGTGTCTACCGTTGAGCATTTGATGTCAGCCCTTGCAGGGTTAGGTATTGATAATCTGCATGTTGACCTCAATGCCGAAGAAGTCCCCATCATGGACGGCAGCGCTGCAACCTTTGTTTACTTGTTGCGTTCGGCCGGCATCCAAGAACAGGCTAGTGCAAAAAAGTTTTTACGGGTCCTGAAGCCCATCGAAGTGCGTGAGGGCGAAGGAACAGAGGCCAAATGGGCGCGTCTTGAGCCGCACGAGGGCTTTGCTGTCGCCTTTTCAATTGATTTTCGTCATCCAGCCATCGATTCGACTGCAAGCTTTGCAGAAATCGACTTCGCAACCGACTCGTATGTCAAGCAAATTGCCCGGGCGCGTACCTTTGGTTTTGTCAATGAGGTTGAGGCTTTACGTTCAGCCGGACTGGCGCGCGGCGGCAGCTTTGATAATGCGATCGTGATGGATGAGTACCGTGTTTTAAACTCAGACGGTTTGCGTTATGACGACGAGTTTGTCAAACACAAAATTCTTGATGCGGTTGGCGATTTGTATTTAATCGGTAAGCCGTTGGTGGCGCGCTATGTGGCCTGCAAGTCGGGCCATGCCTTAAACAATCAGTTGGCGCTTAAGTTGTTGGCCCAGCCCGATGCTTTTGAAATCATTACTTACGAGTCTGCGGCTCAGGCTCCGTTGGCGTTTCGCCAAGAGTGGAAGCTGGCTTAAGCGGCGGTGCGGAGCTGGGCTGATGGTGCGCTAATAACCGAGCGACAGCATCGGCCAAAGGGCCAGGTCGCAACTGCTGATTCAGCACTTCAAACGTTTTTAAGTCTTGTTGGTCAAGCGCACGCGCCTCTTTTGGAGGTTGCACTGCCACGGGGATGCCAAGGCCACCCTGCACCCGCAGTTTGATTTCTACGAGATTCCAGCCTGCTGCTTGTATGTGAGCAGTCACTCTGGGCGCTAACTGACGAAATTTTGCGGCAAAGGCTGCGCTGCTCACCATCAAGGTCAGCGTGTTTTGTTCGATTTTTAAAACGTCAAAGGCTCCGCGCATGGCGGCCGGTAAAGCCTGTTCAACCACGGCACGTAGTTTGAGATGCAGTTGAGCCGTCGCAAGCACGCTTGCCGCTTGCGCATCGTGGCCCAGCCATCCGATCAGGTGCGCTCCCTTTGTTGGATTGCCGGTCGGCCTGCGGGGGATCGTAACCATGAGTGATAAGGGTTGTTATGAATGTCATCATTATGCCTCGCGATCGTGCCGTCCACGGCCTCTTCTCGCTAAGTTTAAGCAAGTGCTTGCTTTGCGGCCTGGTGCTCATCGTGGCGGTCTTGCACGCTGGGGCCAGTCTGCAACGTGCCTTTGACGCCGGCATCGCTGAGCGCTCGGGCAGTGGGCGGCCGCAGCGTTCAAGTGCGACGAGTGTCACGGGTTCTGCGCATCAACAGGCTCTTGATGCGCTTTTCATGCAGGTCGGCGTATTGCAGGCAAACCATCTGCGTCTTGACGCACTCAGCAGTCGGGTCGCCAGCCTGGCGGGCTTCGCCAAAAGCGACTTACAAATTGTGGCCGAACACGGTGCCAACGCAGGGTCTGGGGCAAGAAGCGACGCCCATACCTTGGCAGGCATGGGGCAACAACTTCGTGTCTTACAGGCAGACTTAGTCAAAAAAAACGATCAGTTTACGTTGTTTGATATGGTATTGACCAAGTACGCTGCAACGCTTGCGCGACAACCCACGGCTATGCCGATCGCTTCTGCCGCGCAAGTGAGCTCAACGTATGGCTGGCGCAGACATCCCTTTCATACTGAGCTCAGCACACACGAAGGCCTAGACTTCGCGGCCCCGGTGGGCACCCCAATTTTGGCGGCTTCTGGGGGGGTCGTGCGCACCGCTGCGTATCAAGGCGGATTTGGCAATTTGATCGAAATTGATCACGGTGACGGCCTGCTCACACGCTACGCGCATGCCAAGGTACTGTTGGTCAAAAAAGGAGACCTCGTTGCGCGCGGGCAACTGATCGCGCGAGTCGGTTCGACCGGTTTGTCGACGGGGCCACACCTGCACTTTGAAGTCCGCAAGCACGACAAGCCGCAGGATCCACGGGCGTACCTGACCGGCAGCCCTGTTGCGCCTGCCGCGGTCTGGGTAGGCTCTGGCCGCTAAACAATTATGATAATTATTGCTAGCTTGGCAAATTAGGGCGCACCCTGAGCTAAGCGCTGACGGGAAAGCCCCGCCTGCGTTAAACTGCGAGGCTTATTGGCAGCAATTTGCCTTAACTTTTATAGGCGCTGACCTGTGTAGCTTGCACGGGTCTGTGTGGGTCTGACGCGAATGTTTTCACTACTTAAAAAAATCTTTGGTAGTAGTAATGACCGGTTGCTCAAGCAGCTTCGCCGTCATGTTGTTCAAATTAATGCGCTCGAGCCGCAAATGCAAGCGCTGTCTGACGAGCAATTGCAGGGCAAAACAGCTGTTTTTAAAGAGCGACTGGCTTCCGGTGAAACCCTCGATCAGCTGCTGCCCGAGGCCTTTGCTGTCGTGCGCGAGGCTGGCGTGCGGGTATTTGCCATGCGCCACTTCGACGTCCAGCTGTTAGGCGGCATGGTCTTGCATCACGGCCAGATCGCTGAAATGCGCACGGGCGAAGGCAAGACCCTGATGGCGACCTTACCGGTTTATCTCAATGCCCTCCAAGGGCGTGGGGTACATGTTGTCACGGTCAACGACTATCTCGCGAGGCGTGATGCCCAGTGGATGGGCCGCTTATATGGGTTTCTGGGATTGACCGTTGGGGTCGTCGTACCCCAACAAGATAATGCCGAAAAAATCCAAGCCTACCGCGCTGATATTACCTACGGCACCAATAATGAGTTTGGCTTTGACTACTTGCGCGACAACATGGAACACCGCGTCGAAGACCGACGCCAGCGCGCGTTGGTTTTTGCGATTGTCGACGAGGTCGATTCAATTTTGATCGACGAGGCGCGCACGCCGTTGATCATTTCTGGGCAGGCCGAAGATCACACCGAGTTGTATGTACGGATGAACGCGGTGCCCGCGTTGCTCACGCGCATGACAACAGAGCCAAAGCCAACCGAGCCAGAGCCCGAAGGCGATTACTGGGTAGATGAGAAAAATCACACCGTTTTTCTTTCTGAGGCTGGGCATGAAAAATCTGAGGGCATACTGACGCGCTTACAGTTATTGCCAGAGGGTCAGTCTTTATACGAACCCCGCAATATTGCACTGATACATCATTTGATGGCGGCCCTACGAGGCCACACCTTGTTTTTTCGTGATCAACACTATGTTGTCCAAGACGACGAAGTTGTCATTGTGGATGAATTTACGGGCCGCATGATGGTGGGGCGTCGATGGTCTGATGGTTTGCATCAAGCGGTTGAGGCCAAAGAGGGCGTCAAGATTCAACTTGAGAATCAAACGCTGGCTTCGATTACGTTTCAAAACTTTTTTAGAATGTACGAAAAGCTTGCTGGCATGACCGGCACGGCTGATACCGAAGCGTACGAGTTTCAAGAGATTTATGGCCTGCAAACGGTCATCGTGCCAACAAATCGGCCCATGGTACGTGCTGATCAAAACGACCAAATTTTTAAATCAGCCCCCGAAAAATTTAATGCGATTTTGGCTGATATTCGCGATTGCCAAGAACGCGGGCAACCCGTTTTGGTAGGCACGACTAGTATCGAAAACTCCGAGCTGTTGTCGGGCATGCTAGACCAGGCCAAGCTCGTGCACGAGGTGCTCAACGCGAAGCAGCACGCACGCGAAGCCGAGATCGTCGCCGAGGCCGGTCGGCCGGGTCATATTACGATCGCGACCAATATGGCGGGACGCGGTACCGATATCGTTCTAGGCGGTAGCATCGAAAAACAAGTTGAACTGATTCGCGCAAAACCTGAGTTGTCAGACGCCGAAAAAGCGATACAAATCGAAAAGATCCGTCACGAATGGCAACCCCTAAACGATCGCGTCAAAGCCGCGGGTGGCTTACGTATTATCGGTACCGAGCGCCACGAGTCACGCCGTATTGATAATCAGTTGCGTGGACGTGCGGGTCGACAGGGTGACCCAGGCTCTTCTCGTTTCTACTTGTCTCTTGAAGACCCACTCATGCGTATTTTCGCGGGCGACCGCGTGCGCTCGATCATGGAAAGGCTCAAGCTGCCAGAGGGTGAGCCAATCGAAGCAGGCATGGTGTCGCGTTCAATCGAGTCCGCACAGCGCAAGGTCGAAGGCCGTAACTTTGACGTGCGCAAGCAATTGCTCGAATACGATGACGTTGCCAATGATCAGCGTAAAGTTATTTATGCGCAACGCAACGAGGTGCTTGAGGCACAGGCGATTACTGAGACCGTCAATAGCTTGCGTGATGGCACCTTTACCGATTTAGTGAATAAGTTTGTGCCCGAAAACTCGGTCGAAGAGCAATGGGATATTGACGCCTTGCAGCTTTCGCTTGAGTCGGATTGGCAGTTAAGTGTCGGACTGAGTGAGTTAGTTAAACAGTCAAAGAGCTTTACCGATGAAGACGTGCTCGAGCACGTGTTGACCGCGGCGAGTGAAGCGTATCAGCAAAAGGCCGACGTCGTGGGCGCAGAGTCGTGGGCTAATTTTGAGCGCTCGATCATGTTGCAGGTGATTGATTCGCAGTGGCGCGAGCACCTGTCTGCGCTGGATCATTTGCGTCAGGGCATTCACCTGCGTGGGTATGCGCAAAAAAATCCTAAGCAAGAGTACAAACGTGAGGCCTTTGAACTGTTCTCAGACATGCTTGACCGCGTGCGTGATGATGCCATTAAGGTCTTGATGACTGTCCGGATTCAATCGGCCGAAGAAGTCCGGCAGGCAGAAGAGGCCGCGGCCTTGGCCGCGCAAAATCAACAGATTCAATACCAACACTCAGAATATCAAGAGGGCGGTGAGCAGGCTGCAGCCATCCCTGCGCCGGCGTCAGATCATCCCGGCACCGTGCGTAACATGATGCCTAAGGTGGGTCGCAACGAGCCCTGCCCGTGCGGAAGCGGTAAAAAATACAAGCAGTGTCACGGCCAACTTAGGTAGTACCGCGCGCGGCGGACGATTCAACAAAGATAACTCGCCATGTTCAAGTCCTTTTTTTCGTCACGAAAATATTTGTTTTGGGCTTGGCCTGGCGTTGTATTGATTGTGTCGGGCATTGCAGCTCAAGTACAAATCGATGTTGCGCTAAATTCAGGCATCGGTGAACTGTTTGATGTCATGCAGCAGAGCCTGTCGAAGCCGGGTTCGGTTGAGCTAGCAGCCTTCGAGTCGATCGTTTGGGCGTTGACGAAACTGGTGCTCTTGTACGTGGTGCTTGTGGTTGCGTTAGGGTTTTATATCAAGCACTGGGTTTTCAGGTGGCGACAAGCCATGAATGACTACTATATGTCGTATTGGTCGGCGCTCAGAACAGTTGAGGGGGCCAGTCAGCGCGTGCAAGAGGATACCAAGCGTTTTGCGGCGACCTTTGAGTTGATTGGCGCCAGCGTTGTTGAAGCGGTTTTGACTTTGTTTGCGTTTTTGCCGATCCTTTGGGTGATCTCAAAGAACGTTCACCATATTCCATTTTTTGGGCAAGTGGATCATGCTTTGGTGTATGCCGCGGTCGCATACGCACTGGCGGGCACAGTGATCTTGGCATTTGTCGGAATTAAATTGCCCGGACTCGAGTTTGACAATCAAAGGGCTGAAGCGGCCTATCGCAAAGAGTTGGTCTACGCCGAAGACGACAGCCAGAGAGCATCTATTCCGGTAGTCACACAGTTGTTTAGCATGCTTAAAAAAAGCTACCATCGTTTGTTTTTTCACTATTTGTACTTCGATGCCGCTAAGTTGACTTACTTACAGTTTGGCATCGTAGTGCCGTTTTTGGTGTTAGGGCCAACGGTGATTGCCGGCACGTTGACCTTGGGTATGTTTGCGCAAACAATACGCTCGTTTGAGCGCATACAAACGTCTTTTCAGGTTTTAGTACGCAACTGGGCTTCGATGGTCGAGTTGATGTCTGTGTTTAAACGTTTGCGGACTTTTGAGGCAAATATTGATGCCTTGCGCCGCTCTTAAAGTTGGGCTTGTTGTGTGGCTGTCAAGGTGACACAAATCGGTCACTCCGTAAACTTACAATCAAAACGGCTTAATAGTTATATTGAGCCGCTCACTTAACACCGCGCTGCGACTGATTCTTTGTCCACATGAGGCATTGAGCCCGCATTTCAGGCAGATGGAGATAGAACTATGCATCATGATTTAACGCGTAACACGCTTGCCGTCTTTTGTATCGTGGGGTTGATTGCCTTGTCGCTTTGGGTGCTTCGCCCCTTTTTGGCCGCGACTGTCTGGTCGACCATGCTGGTGGTGGCAACCTGGCCGTGGCTGACCTCATTGCAAAAGACTTTTGGCGGGCGACGGGCACCTGCAGTGCTCGTCATGACTGTGGGGATGCTGTTGCTATTGGTTGCGCCGCTTTGGTGGGCCATCAGTACGATTACACAGAAGTCAGACCAGTTCATGGTGTTGGGTAAAAGTCTTGCCAGCCACGGTTTGCCTGCGCTACCGGATTGGGTTGAACACATCCCTTTTATCGGCGAAAAAATCAATACTGCCTGGACTGATCTCATCGCGGGCGGGGCAGCAGGTTTTATGGATCACGTTGCGCCTTATGCGGCGTCAACCGGCAAGTGGATACTGTCGCAGTTTGGTGGTTTGGGCGGCATGCTGATTCAATTTTTACTCGTGGTCACGATCTCAGCGATCTTGTATTCGTCTGGCGAAGAGGCGGCCAAAATGATTCGCAGCTTTGGCCGGCGCCTCGCGGGCGAGCGCGGAGAAGGCGCAATGGTACTCGCGGGGCAAGCTATTCGCGCCGTTGCGTTGGGCGTGGGTGTAACCGCCGTTGTGCAAACTGTGTTGGGTGGTGTGGGCTTGGTGATCGCGGGCGTGCCCTTTGCGGCAATACTCTCGGCCGTGATGTTAATGCTATGTATTGCACAAATTGGCCCAAGCCTGGTGCTTTTTCCGGCTGTAGCCTGGATGTTTTGGCAAGGCGACACCGGCTGGGCAGTGTTCTTATTAGTCTGGAGTTTGATCGTCACGAGCCTTGATAATTTCTTGCGGCCGATGCTGATCAAGCGCGGAGCAGACTTGCCTTTATTGTTGATCTTTGCGGGTGTGATCGGCGGCTTACTAAGCTTTGGTTTGATTGGTATTTTTGTTGGGCCTGTCGCACTTGCGGTGACCTACACGCTGGTGCAAGCGTGGGTGTCTGAGTCGATTGCGAGCGAGGCCGACGCTTGAAACGCGCAACGTGTGGCGGCAGGCTGATCGACCGCGTCGAGTAGCCTTTTGTCATGCCGCCCGATGCTACTCGGCATAATCAAGCGGTAAAGCTGTTGTGCACTTGATCGTTTCCATCACGAAGGCCGAGCTGACGTCTAGCAAGTCAACAGTGCGGATGAGGCGCTTATATACGCTGTCATAGCGACTGATATCTGGCACAACAATTTTAAGCAAATAGTCGGCATTGCCGCTGAGTCGATAAATTTCGACGATCTCCGGAATGCTCGTCGCGCCCGCTACAAAACGTTGCATCCACTGCTCGTTGTGCTGACTGGTGCGAATGGTCACAAACGTGGTGAGCCCCAGGTTGAGCTTTTTGGCATTGCACAGTGCCACTTGCTTCTGAATAACGCCATCGGCTTGTAGTTTTTGAATGCGTCGCCAGCACGGCGTTTGGGTCAGATTGACCGCACTCGCAATCTCAGCCAAAGACAAGCTGGCATCGGCCTGCAATAGCTGCAGGATTTCTCGGTCTTTTTTATCAATCGTCATAGAGTGTTAAAGCAGTACTTACGTTTTTAAATGAAATTATTTACTACATTTATTAATAATTAAAGAAAATAATACTCTTTATTGTCAATTTAGACAAAAAAAAGCAAGCAATTGCTCGGATGACCTCTCTAAGATAGAGGGATGGCATCTCCCTCGCTCCCCCAGTCGTCGTCTGCACGCGCACAGGCGCTGCGTTACCCCCATCAGATCGCGTCACGGCTTGATCAACTATTGCCCGGGTGCTCGGTCGCGCTCGGGCAAGCCTGCCGTGAGGCACCCGATCTAGTGCCCTACCGGATTCGACAGGCTTTAAACCGTGCCTTGACGCCTGCGCTTGTTCCGGATGTTGTGACAGCCTTGTTGAATCTGCCCCGGGCCGAGTTAACCTACTCGCGCCACGTCTTGCATGCCGACCCACTTGGGCGATTTACAGTGGTGGCGTTAGTGTGGGCGTCGGGGCAATTTAGCCCAGTGCATGCGCACTACACCTGGTGCGCGTACCGTGTGTTAAGTGGTGTGTTAACCGAAACCCATTACGCCTGGGATGCAGCCGCCGGGCACGCCTACCCCTTTAACAGCATCCCGCGCAGCGCCGGCCAAAGTGTGTGCGGCCACGCTGGGCTCGAACTTATTCACCGACTGGGTAACGCCTCGCCCGACGATCCCCTGCCTGCTGTATCTTTGCACGTCTATGGTGTTGACTCTGAACGCGTGAGCACGCACGTTAATCGCGTGCTGGCCTCGGTGCAGCGTGTGGGCTAGCAAAGCCTGACAAGGTAATGGCCCTGTGCAGTCGCGCACCTGAGTGGTTGGGCAACGTGTCTCACGAACAGACGCTCAACATTCAAATTAAAAATATCGTTGCCAGGCCTAAAAAGATAAAGAAACCTAGCGAGTCGGTTGCAAAGGTGAGCAACACCGAAGACCCCATCGCGGGGTCTTTGCCAAAGCGCGTACGCACGACCGGTACCAACACGCCAATCGTGGCGCCAATCAGCATATTGCAGATCATTGCGGCCATCATGACCAGCGCAATGGAGATCGAGTTTGAAATGCCCCAGGCAAATACTGCCGCAACGGTGCTGCCGACCAAGCCAACCAAGAACGTGACCAGCATCTCGCGCTTGACAAGCTGCCACACGTTTTTGTCAGTAATGCGGCCCACAGCAAGCGCACGAATAATCAAGGTCATTGTTTGATTACCCGAGTTACCACCAATACCCGCCACAATCGACATTAAAAAAGCGAGCATGACGATTGTGCTGACGGTATCCTCAAAGCGCGAGGCTACAAACGACGCAATCGCTGCCGTACACAAGTTTAATAACAGCCAAGGCGCACGGTTGCGCAAGGCCATTGATACTGGCGCAAAGATATCCTCTTCTTGCATACCGGCGCGCGACAAGGCTTGTTCGTCAGAGTCTTCGCGGATCACGTCAACCACTTCTGCGATGGTGACGCGGCCGACCAATCGGCCTAAGTCGTCTACTACGGGGGCAGAGACCAGATCGTAGCGCTCAAAAGCCCCAGCGGCTTCAGCGTCAGAGTCAAGTGGGCTGAGTGAGAGGTAATCGGGGCTCATCACCGACGACACGTCTATCTCTGGCTCGTTTACCAGCAGCGCCGATAAGGTGAGGGTACCCAGAAGTTTGTCTTGTCGGTCGACTACAAAAATTTGGTCGGTGTGGTCGGGCAGTTCAGGCAGGCGTCTGAGGTAGCGCAAAACAACTTCAAGGGACACGTCTTCGCGCACGCGCACCATTTCAAAATCCATGATGCTGCCCACGCTATCGTCGGGGTAGCCCATGGCTTCGATCAGTCGGGCACGCTCTTCAATGGTGAGGCCCTTTTGTACTTCGGCCACGACATCGGGCGGCAGGTCAGGTGCCAGATCAGCCAGTTCGTCGGCGTCCATGGTGCCGGTGGCGGCAACCAGATCTTGGCGATCCATCGCCTCGATCAGCGATTCACGCAACCAGTCTGCGACTTCGAGCAGAACGTCGGCGTCGTGCTCTGAGCCGACCAACCGCCAGATCAATAGCCGATCAGCACTTGGCAAAGACTCAAGGATAAAAGCGATATCGGCAGGGTGCAGGCCGTTAACCAGTGTTGAGAGTTCGGCTTCGTGCTGACGGTGCAGCAAGCCCTCAACTAGAGCAGAGCGCGCATCGTTTTGCTCTTGCCTGTGAACCAGATTTTCGACCAGTTCGTGGCGGTGCAACACCTCTTGCACAGTTGCGAGTGCAAGCTGTGCGTCTTCGGGGTCGAGGCGACCGACCGGTGTTGTGGCGTCGGGGGTAGTCTGGGTCATGAGTCGTGGCCGGGCAAACGTACTATTCAAACCTAACGTGCAAGGCTAGCGCTGCTAAGTGCGATCAAGCAATAAGCTTGACGAGCGCGTAACCACCCAATCCCAGTAGTATAAACAAGATCACGCCTAAGACCATGACGCGTGGGCCGGCTTTGCGCAGATTGGCAAAGCGGGTCTCGATACCCAAGGCAGTCATTGCCATTGTGAGCATAAAGATGTCAAGGGTGCGCAGCGCTTGAAGGACGGGTGCCGGAATAATATGCGCCGAGTTGATTAGGGCCAGCACCAAAAAGCCAATGGCAAACCAAGGGACGGGAAGCTTGGGTTTGGCGCCGCTTGCGTCTGTTGGCGTGGCCCCTGTGCGCTGCAGCCAAAAGCCAAGCACGAGTAGCACAGGCACTAGTAACGCGACCCGTGTCATTTTGACGATCGTGGCGACTTCGGTGGTAGCGGCATCGATGTTGCTGGCTGACGCGACGACCTGAGCGACCTCATGCACGGTACCCCCTAAAAAGATACCGAAGGCGCGCGGGTCGAGCGCGATCCAGCCGGCCTGAAACAGCAGAGGGTATACAAACATCGAAATGGTGCCAAACAAAACCACAGTAGCGACAGCCACGGCACTTTTGTGTGGCTCGGCTTTGAGCGTGGATTCAAAGGCGAGTACGGCGGCGGCCCCACAGATGGCGCTGCCCGCGGCCGTTAGCATGGCCGTATCGCGATCAATTTTGAGTAGCCTGGTGCCAATCAGCGTGCCCAGTGTGAGTACGCTTAAGACGATCACGAACGACATCAGAATGCCCGGCAAGCCGACTTCGATGATTTGCTGGACGCTAATATTTAAACCGTAAAACGCGACAGCCACCCGCAGTACGCGGCGCGCCGTGAAGTGCACGCCAACGCCCCATTCGGCGGGCATGGTGCCACGTAAAAAATTGCCGTACAACATGCCACAGACGATACCGACCACCAAGGGGCTAAAGCCCATGGTCTTGATCGTGGGCATGGCGGCGAGCTGCACGACAGCGGCTGCCAGCAAGCCGACAAACAGCACGCCATTGATTTTGTCGCGCCAGGGCGAAGTGCTGAGGAGAGTGGGCTGAGACATGCGATGAGCTTGCTGTAAGAGGTGGTCAAAGGGCTGCGAGTCAGGCTTGCCGAGATACTACCCTGAAATCCCTGAGCGAGCGCAGGCTGATCTTTTGCCTGTGGCATCCTCGTCTCCGGATTGCAGTCGGGTTTTGGTGCAAATCCGTTAAAGTCGCAACATGAGCTTCCACATATGACCTCGCCCTACGCTTCATCAGCGCAACGCGCCCAGGTGCTCAGGTTGCTAGACCTGCCTCGCGCGTGGGCGGGCCGCGCGTCTTACACAATGCTGGATTTGGACGATCACTATGGGTTGCGCTTTATGGCGCTGTGGCGGCAATGGCTGAGCGACCCAACGCGCTGTGCGAGACTGCATGTTGTGCTGGTGGTAAGGGCGCTTACTTTGCCAAGCACCTTGCGCGATCACTTGGTTAGTGCGTTACCTACGCAAGATCACGCGCTTGCCGAGCAATTGGTACAACAATGGCCTTTAAATCTGCCAGGGTTGCATCGACTTGAGTTCGATACGCTTAACGTGACGTTGACGATCGCGGTAGGCCCCGCGACCGAGATGCTCGAGCGCTTGACGCTTGTGGCCGATGCCGTGCTGTTACCTGAGACGCTGTTAGCACAACCGATGGCTGGGCAGGCGGGTTGGATCGTTGCCCTAGCTCGCTTAATTAAAGCAAATACTGTGTTGTTGTTGCGCACTACGACCGCCGCGTGGCCCGCTGACTTTGAAAGCAGCCTCATTGTTCACGAGCAAGCGGCTTATCGAATTGTCGGCGCACCTAAGTCTTCCCCGGATTTGTTACGACTACGTGTGTCGCCCCGAGCGCACGCCTGTGAGAGCGATGACGCAGCGCGTGCTTCGGCCTCTGCGCCGCGGCATCTGGTCGTCGTTGGGGGCGGGTTGGCAGGCTTGCATGTGGCCCAAGCCCTTGCGCTGCGCGGTTGGCGCATCACGGTGCTTGAACCTGCGGTCGCTCAGGTGCCGGTCTCGTCAGGGCACCTTGCCGCGGCCTTGACGCCAATGGTTTCGCGTCAAGATGACCCGTACGCGCGCTTGTCGCGTGCTGGGATTTTGCGTGCGCAGGCGCGTTGGAGGCAGATGCCTGAGGCAATCGTTACGCCGACTGGCGCGCTTCAGTTGCAGCGCGCCAGCGGGCGCATTGTCGATTTAAAAAGAATCGTCGATGAATTAGGGTTTCCTGAGCCATTTGTGCGCTTTGTGGATGCTGCACAGGCGAGTGAATTAGCGGGCCTGTCGCTGACACGCGGTGGTCTGTATTTTTCGACCGCGCGCAGGGTACAGCCTCAGCCTTTATTGGCGCGGTTGGCGCAAACAGACGGCATCACTTGCCTGAGCGCACTGGCGGTTCGCGTCGAGCGCGCTGCGCGCGGCGTTGGGCCTTGGCGTGTGTTCGATCGCGCGGGCAATGTGTTGGCCGAGGCCGAGCAAGTCGTGTTGGCCGCGGGCCTGGCGACGCAACAGCTTCTGGCCGCAAGTGCTTTGTTGGCGGCCGACTCGCGTCTGGCGTCGTTGTATGGGTTAGGGGGCGAGCTGACCTATGTGGATCAGGCACTGCTCTCGGGCGGACCGCGTTGTATTGTTTCGGGCGATGGCTATGTACTACCCGCTGTGCAGGGGCAGTGCGTGTTGGGTGGTAGTTACTTGAACGAGGGGGACTCGACCGAGGCCTCGGCCTTAGCCCGGCAAGACAACCTAGCGCGCGGCGCGCGGTTGTTGAATATTCCCCTGCCGCGCAATGCGCACGCCCAGACATCCCTAGAAGGGTGGGGTGGGCAGCGTGCCGTTGTGCCCGACCGGTTTCCGGTGGTCGGCCCCGTCTCGGGCTCGCCCGGACTTTGGGTGGCAACAGGCTTTGCTTCGCGCGGGCTAACCTGGGCCAGCCTAGTGGGTGATCTCATTGCCGCCCGTCTGACGAATGAGCCGTTACCCCTAGAAAACGATATAATTGCAAGAATTGGTAAAAATTAGCAGTTTGTTGGTGAATAAAGAGCAATTTTAAAGATTCATCAACACTGCAACCCGGTGACATAGCACGGCAATCCGGTGACAGATCCGTTATTCGAGTTGCTTTTAATCGCTTCCACACAAGATTTAAATCCGCATTTTTACGGTTTGAGTTTATTAAATTGCCTAAATCCGTCAGAATAGCGCCCTTGGTCGCTTAAACCTACGCGCTAAACATGTATCTAGATTCCCTAAAGCTTGTCGAGATTCTGCCTACTAAGGCAAGCTTTGACGTGGGCACTGGGTTTAGGCTCGCCGTCGAGCCGCATGCGCCGGGTGTGTACAGAATTCGTTGTGGTCGACCCGAGGCGCTTGCTGCTGATGTTTTGCCTGGTGGTCGCGGTCGTGCGCACGCCGAGGTACTCTTGGCGCGCCCTGAAGCGATCGGTGAGTCGGCACTTGAGTCACTGACAGGTGAGGTCAAGGGCTGGCATCTTACGCAAGGCGACTCGACCCTCGAACTTCAGGCAAACCCCTTTCAATTGATCTTAAAGCGTCACGGCCAACCCGTATTGGTCTTGTCTGCCGCTGGCATACAGGGCGCTGAAAATTTTTGGACGCTCGGCTTTGAGCTTCAACCCAACGAAAAAATCTTTGGTTTAGGCGAGACGCATGGCGACCTCGATCGCCGCGGCGAAACGATTTTGTCCGACGACCCCGAGCATCGTGCATTGCCCTTGGCCTGGAGCCCGAACGGCTGGGGCGTGTATATTAATTCGCTCGGTCGCGTTGAGCACGACCTCGGTAGTGAAAACGCCGACAAGTACGCCATTGCTCTTGAAGACGCTACGTTAGATTTTTTTCTGTTTGCCGGCGAACCCGCTGAAATCCTCAACCAATATACCCAACTGACTGGGCGCGCGGGGCAGCCTGCGTTGTGGTCAATGGGGGTTTGGGTTGAACAGCCGCTTGGCCACAGTGCGACCCAAACCGCCGAAATGATCGCTGATTTTCGTGCGCAGCACGTGGCTGTTGACGGGGTGTTGATGTTGCCTCCCGCCGCCTGGACATACCAAGATTCAAAGCTGTTGCCCGATTGGGATAGTGAGCGGTTTCCTGACCCGAAGCAAATAATGGGTGTCTTTGGTAAACATGCCGTGCATCTGTGTTTGCATACGATTCCGGCGTCGCTTGCTGGCACAACTAACTTCACCGAACTTGAAGACCGCGGCTGGTTGTTAGCGAATGAAAGTGGCGACGCACATGTGTTTGAAGGCGTGATCGCAACCGGTGGCAAACCTTTCGGTTTATTAGATCTGACACACCGTGATGTTTTAAACATGTGGTCAGAGCGTCACCGCCATCTCATCGAAGACGGCGTCGGTGCCACAGCCTGTGATGTGCAATTTGATATTCCGGATTCGGTGGTGGCTCGAGGCGGTGAAACGGGTGCGGTATTGCGCTCGATCTACCCCGCGCTAGCGCGCCGTGCGTTGTTTGAGGCCGCCGCCGGCCAACGCGTACCGCCTGAAGGCGTTGTCTTTAGTTCAGACTTGTTTGCAGGTGCACAGCGCCTGCTTTGGCAAAGCGCCCCACGTGTGCCAAACACTTGGGCTGGGCTGCAGCATACCTTGCGCACCGCACTCTCGATTGGCGCGAGCGGTGTACCCGTACAAATGCACGCCTTGGGCAATGCGCAGGCGGCGACCGACGACATGACGCCAGAGCTGTATTTGCGCTGGCTTGCGATGGCCGTTTTCTCGGCAAACTTTGCGTTTCAGTCTAATACCAAACTGATCCCGACCAATTTCGATGAGCCCACTCGTGCGCACGTGCAGACGTGGTTGCATTGGCGCTATCGTTTGATTCCGTATGTTTTAGGCGCGATTGAAGATGCTGCGCGTACCGGCCTGCCGGTACAGCGGTCGATGGCGCTATCGTTTCCTGCAGACGCCGAGGCGCAGCGTTGGGATACGCAGTATATGTTGGGGCCTGCGGTCTTGGTGGCGCCAGCCATGCAGCCTGGCACCGAGCTTCAGGTGTATCTGCCAAAAGGCGAAGCCTGGTGGGATTTAAATACCGGGTGGCGCTATGAGGGTGGTACGGTCTGGACGATGTCCTGTGGCCTGGGTACGATCCCGGCCTTTGGACGCGAGGGCCATATGCTGTGCCTAGGGCCCACGGCTAAACACACGGGCGAGTTCAATTCGGCGCGTATCCTAGACGAGGTCTGGATGTTTGGGATGCCCGTGCACAACCCTGTGGTCATGCGTAATAAAATCCGCGTGATGCAGATGCAGGGTTCAAGTTACATCAAAGGCCTTGAGGGCTTGCGGATTTCGCCAAGCGAAGGGCTTGAGGTTAAGCGCCGCGGCGCCGAAGTGCGCATTTCACGCGCACGTTAAGTGCGCCAACGTCACGCCACATCTCTCAGTTCGCGTCGCAAAATTTTGCCCACGTTTGATTTGGGTAACTCTGTGCGAAAGACAATCTGCTTGGGACGTTTGTAATTGGTCAGTTGCTCTTTGCAATAGGCCTGAATCTGCTGCTCGGTTAAGGCGGGGTCTTTTTTAACCACAAAAAGTTTAACGGCCTCGCCAGTTTGCTCATCGGGCACTCCGATCACGGCGCACTCTAAAACACCGGGCAATTGTGCGATCACTTCTTCAAGCTCTGTCGGAAAAACCTTGAAACCCGACACCACGATCATGTCTTTTTTGCGATCGATGATCTTGACGTAACCCCCCTGATCCATAAAACCGATATCGCCCGTTTTAAAAAATCCATCTGAGGTCATCGCTGCTGCGGTATCTTGCGGTTTATTCCAATAGCCTGCCATGACTTGGGGGCCACGAATCGCAATTTCTCCGGGTGAGCCGAGCGCCACCTCTGTGCCATCGTCAGCCAGGATTTGAACCTCGGTACTTGAAACTGGCAACCCGATGGTGCCCGTGTAGTGCTCAACGATAGTTGTATTGACGCAAGCCACCGGAGACGTTTCAGATAGCCCATAGCCCTCGACAATTGGCGTGCCCGTCAACGTTTGCCAGCGGTCGGCCACTTGTTTTTGAACGGCCATACCGCCGCCAATGGTCACAAGCAAGTTGGGCAGTTTGACGTTGGCAAAGTCGGGGTGGTGAATGAGGGCGTTGAACAGCGTATTGACCCCCGGAAAAATATGGATCTCAGGGTGTTGCCCCAAGAGCTTGATGAAGCCGGCAATGTCTTTAGGGTTGGGGACTAAGATATTCATGCCGCCTTCGCGAAGGCCCACCATCGCGCATGAGGTCAGCGCGAAGATATGATAAAGCGGCAGCGCGCATAAAAAAACCAACTGCTCAATCGGGCGACGCGTCAGGGCCGGTGCCAGCCACACGTCAACTTGTTCGAGGTTGGACAAAATATTTCGGTGAAGCAGGACCGCGCCTTTTGAGACACCTGTTGTGCCACCGGTGTATTGCAAAAAGGCAATGCTGTCGTGCGTTAAGGTGACGGCCCGCGGTTGCTGCATTCTGCCAATATTGAGCGCCTGCGTAAAACTGACATGATCAGGAATCGCCCACTTCGGCACGAGTTTCTTAATATGACGCACTACAAAATCGACGATTTTTCCTTTTAGTCCAAGGTGCTCGCCCAAGCTTGTGACCACGGCGTGCTTCACTTGCGTTTTGCCCAACAGGCTTTGAAAAGTGTGTGCAAAGTTTTCTAAAATAATTAAGACGGTAGCACCGCTGTCGTTCAGTTGATGCTCAAGCTCGCGGGCGGTGTAAAGTGGATTTGTGTTGACCACAACGCAGCCGGCGCGTATCGCCCCAATCATGGCAATCGGAAACTGCATGACGTTTGGCAGCATGATGGCGACTCTGGCGCCAGGCTCTAACCCGAGTGTTTGCAGATAATTTGCAAAGTGACGCGATTGAACATCGAGTTGCGCGAAGGTGAGCGCCTGACCCATATACAGATAAGCCTTGCGCTCAGCAAAGCGTTGAAACGAATCTTCAAACAAGGTGACTAAAGAGGCGTACGCCGAAATATCAATATGTTCAGGCACGCCTTTTGGGTAATTTTTGAGCCAAGGTTTGTTGTTCTGAATCGCTTCGGTCATATTGGTCCTTTACCCTTGGCCTGTTTCAAAAAGATTTGTCGCCCATTCAATATAGTCTTGAGCCCTCGGCAAGCACCATTGGCGTTTTAACTAGTAGACGAAATGAGATTATTATAAAAAAATACGAACGATCGTGCTATTATTGATTGAAAACCAGATTTTTAATTGACCAACCCGATAATCATTGTGACTCAAACCGCCATGAACGACATCGTATCTACGACCGTACCTCACGCGGCTGTCGTGGCGCAGTCAAAGGGTGCCCTGACCAAGGCAATGATCGTCGATCAAGCCTTAACAATCGCAAGTGGTCAGGGGCTAGAAGGCTTAACGGTCGGCCTGTTGGCCGAAGCCCTCGGCATGAGTAAAAGTGGCGTGTTCGCCCATTTTGGTTCAAGAGAAGAGCTACAACTCGCGGTGGTGCGAGAGTATTACCAGCGGTTTGAAGCCCAAGTATTTCAACCGGCCCTACTTGAGCCCAAAGGGCTGGCGCGTTTGCAAAAAATGATTCATCTTTGGATGCAGACCAGCATTCAAGAGCTAAGCGCCGGTTGTATTTTTATCTCGGGTGCAGTTGAGTTTGATGACCGACCCGGCTCCGTGCGAGATGAGCTCGTGCGTAGCGTTCAAATCTGGCGCGCCGCACTCAAACGCGCTATTGAGCAAGCCGTTGAAGTGGGTGATCTTAAAAAAGATTGTCAGCCCGAAGCCATGCTGTTTCAAATTTACAGCTACGTACAGGGCTTACACCACGACGCGCGCTTTTTACAAATTTCTCGAAGCGTTGATATCGCGACGCAATCAATCCAGCAAACGATCGACCAAAACAGGAGCCACCGTGCCTAGTTACACCGCACCCCTACGTGACATGCAGTTTGTGATGCATGAGGTTTTAGGCGTCACAGACGTCTATAAAACCTTGCCGGCGCACAAAGAGATTGACCCAGATACGGTCAATCAAATCCTTGAGCAGGCTGCCAAGTTTGCGCAAGAAGTGGTGCAGCCCCTCAATCAAAAGGGCGACAGGCAAGGTTGCACTCGGCACCCCAATGGTGCTGTCACGACACCTGATGGGTTTAAAGGGGCATACGCTCAATATGTCGAGGCAGGCTGGCCAGCGTTAGCCTGCAATCCTGAGCACGGCGGCCAAGGGCTACCCGTGCTGTTGAATACAGCGCTATACGAAATGCTGAACTCTGCCAATCAAGCCTGGACGATGTACCCGGGGCTGTCGCATGGCGCGTACGAATGCCTGCAAGCGCATGGCACGCCCGAACAAAAAGCACTGTACCTGCAAAAGCTGGTGTCGGGCGAATGGCTGGGCACCATGTGCTTGACCGAACCGCAATGCGGCACCGATCTGGGCATCCTTAAAACAAAGGCCGAGCCGCAAGCCGACGGGAGCTTTGCGATTACCGGAACTAAAATATTTATCTCAAGTGGTGAGCATGACTTGGGCAAAAATATTATCCATTTGGTGTTGGCACGTTTGCCCGATTCGCCCGCTGGCACAAAAGGGATTTCTTTATTTGTTGTACCCAAGTACCTGCCCAGCGCAACGGGTGATATCAGTGACCACAATCACAACACCCTAAGCTGCGGCTCACTCGAAGACAAAATGGGAATTCATGGCAACGCGACCTGCGTCATGAACTTTGATGGCGCACGTGGGACACTGGTCGGCGAGCCACATAAGGGCTTGCGCGCCATGTTCATCATGATGAATGCTGCCCGCCTGGGTGTCGGGATGCAGAGCGTCGGCTTAACCGAGGTTGCCTATCAAAACTCCGCAGCGTACGCGAAAGAGCGCTTGCAAATGCGCAGTCTGAAAGGTGCTCAGGCCCCCGACAAGGTGGCCGACCCCATCATCGTTCACCCAGATGTGCGTCGAATGCTCTTGACCCAACGTGCCTATGCCGAGGGCGCGCGCGCCTTCGCTTATTGGATTGCGTTGATGATTGACGTTGAGCAAAACCATCCCGATCAGGCCGAGCGCGAGGCGCACGCAGATTTAGTGACCTTGCTGACACCAATCGTAAAAGCTTTTATCACCGACAACGCCTTTGAGGCAACCAACGAGGGTTTGCAAGTGTTTGGCGGGCACGGCTACATCGCCGACTGGGGGATGGAGCAGTTTGTGCGCGACTCGCGTATCAATATGATTTACGAGGGTACCAATACAATCCAGTCGCTTGATCTGCTGGGCCGTAAGGTTTTATCGGATATGGGCGCTAGGCTTAAAAAGTTTGGCAAAATAATTGAGGCCTTTATCGAAGCTGAAGGTGTACGCAAAGAGATGGCCGAATTCATCGACCCGCTTGCAGAGTTGGCAAAACAGGTCGAGAAGTTGACAAAAGAAATCGGCCTCAAGGCGATGTTTAATCACAACGAGGTGGGTGCGGCTGCTGTACCATATTTGCGCGTGATGGGGCACCTTGTGTATGCCTACCTATTTGCACGTATGGCCAAAGTCGCGTTGGCAAACAACAAAAGTAGCGATACGTTTTACCAGGCTAAGCTGGCGACAGCACGTTTCTACTTCGCGCGCATGCTCCCCGAGGCTACCTACCAAATACAGTTGGCGCGTGCGGGTGAGGCAAGCTTGATGAGCTTGGATGCGGCATTGTTTTAACCGTATGCGTAGAAATACGTTTGCGTGCTGATGATTGACCTAAAAGACGGTGCCAAATCAGTAAAGTGATGGTGGGTCCGTGTACTTAATAAACGTTTGCAGCACAGAGGATTTGATCCATGCAAAAGAATCGACCAATACGTAAAGTCGCAGTTTTAGGCGCCGGCGTGATGGGGGCGCAAATCGCCGCCCATTGCGTCAATGTAGGCGTACCCGTGATTTTGTTTGATCTGGCAGCCCCGTTAACAAAAGACGGTAAGCCGCAACATCACAATACGATTGCGCTGAGAGCCATCGATAATTTAAAAAAACTAAGCCCTGCGCCCTTGGCCGTTGCGGCTAGCGCTGATTTGATTCAGCCCGCTAATTATGATGATGATCTGGCACGCTTAGCCGAATGCGATTTGGTGATCGAGGCTATTGCCGAACGGCTCGACTGGAAGCACGCCCTCTACGAAAAAGTGGCGCCACACATTGCTGCGCATACGATTTTTGCGACCAATACCTCAGGTTTATCTATTACTGAATTGTCGGCGGGTTTCTCAGGTGATCTGAAAAAACGCTTTTGCGGCGTGCACTTTTTTAACCCGCCGCGTTACATGCATTTGCTTGAATTAATCCCTTTGCCGGCGACCGATCCTTTGATTCTGGATCAGCTCGAAACCTTTATGACTTCGACCATGGGTAAAGGGGTCGTGCGTGCTAAAGATACGCCTAATTTTGTCGGTAATCGCGTTGGAGTGTTTGCGATCCTGGCCGTCTTTGCCGAGGCCGAAAAATACAAGTTAGGTTTTGATGTGGTGGATGCCCTCACAGGCAGCAAGCTTGGTCGCGCAAAGTCAGCCACCTTTCGCACCAGCGATGTGGTCGGGCTAGATACCTTAGCCAATGTGATTCGCACGATGGAAAATGGCCTGAAGCAAGATCCCTTTGTTGCGTTGTTTAAGGTGCCTGAAGTGTTGGCGTCCTTAATTTCGTTAGGTCGCTTAGGTCAAAAGACCAAGGCAGGTTTCTTTAAAAAAGAAGGCAAAGCCGTCTTGGTGCTAAACCCAGTCACTAAAGAGTACGAGCCCTCAACGGCAACGATTGCGCCACTCGTCGATCGGATACTCAAAAAACCGGTGGCCGAGCGGTTCGCTTTATTGCGTGAAACCGATGATCCGCAGGCTCAGTTTTTATGGGCGATCTTTCGCGATATCTTCCATTACATCGCGGTACATCTCGAGTCTATTGCTGATTCAGCACGCGAGATTGATTTTGCGATGCGCTGGGGCTATGGCTGGGCGCGAGGCCCCTTTGAAGACTGGCAAGATGCCGGTTGGGGGCAAGTGGCGCATTGGGTGAAAGAGGATATCGAGCAAGGCAAGGCCTTAAGCACTGCCCCCTTGCCGCCTTGGGTCTTTGCGGGCCCCGTGGCTGAGCAGCAAGCGGTTCACACACCAGAGGGTTCTTGGTCTGCCCAGCAAAAGGCTTATTTGCCCCGTTCATCTTTGCCTGTGTATCAAAAGCAAGTGTTCAAAGCTGCGTTGTTGGGCGACGGTTCGCCTGATCCACGCAAGGCGGGTCAAACTATTTTTGAGAACACTGACTTACGTGCATGGGTCGATGCCGGGCAGCCTGAAGTGTTGGTAGTGTCGTTTCGCTCAAAGATGAACACCTTCAGTTCAGACGTGTTGAACGGGATCCAGCAAGCGATTGACTTGGCTGAACAGCAATACGCGGGTGTTGTGATCTGGCAGACGAGTTCGTTACAGTCGGGCGTGCCGGGTGGCCCCTTTTCGGCTGGCGCTAATCTAGAGGCAGCCATGCCTTTGGTGATGCAAGGTGGCCCGCAAGGCATTGAGCCTTTTGTTAAATTGTTTCAAGACACGATGATGCGCGTGAAATATGCACAAGTACCTGTGGTGTGCGCGGTGTCCGGTATTGCGCTTGGGGGCGGCTGCGAGTTGGTGTTGCAGGCAGCACGGCGCGTGGCTACGATTGAAAGTTATATCGGGCTCGTAGAAATCGGCGTGGGCTTATTGCCTGCCGGTGGCGGGCTCAAAGAAGCTGCGATCAGAGCAGCGCGCAGTGTCGAAAAAATTGGACAAGCTCCAGCCGCAGCAAACTTTTTGAATTTCATCACAGCTTCGTTTGAAAACGCAGCGATGGCAAAAGTCTCTGGCTCGGCGCATGAAGCCTTAAAGATGGATTACCTCAGGCCAGAGGACATCATTGTGGCAAATGTGTATGAGTTGTTGGCGCAAGCTCAAGCGCAAGTCAAGGCCATGCACTACGCGGGCTACCGACCGCCCGTCAAAGCTCCGATCGCCGTGGCGGGTCGGTCAGTGGCTGCAACCGTGATGGGGCAACTTGTCAACATGCGTGATGGCGGATTTATTTCAGAGCATGATTGTTTTATCGCCAAAAAAATCATCGACATCATCACAGGCGGAGATGTCGAGGCAGGTACGCTGGTGTCTGAAGAGTGGTTGCTCAAGCTTGAGCGCAAAGCGTTTATCGAGCTGATCGCACATCCAAAATCAATCGAGCGCGTGATGGGCTTGCTGCAAGACGGCAAACCAGTGCGTAATTAGTAAAAAATAGTGATTGACCCAGGTGCCGTAACAGTTGCAAAAGCAGATGCTCGGCCAGGGTCAGAAATACTCGCAAAAGGAAATTTATGAAAGTTCTTCAAGATGCCTACATCGTCGCGGCAACCCGCGCTCCGGTCGGCAAGTCTGGTCGCGGCGCGTTGCGCACCACACGGCCCGATGACCTCTTTGCACAAACGCTTAAACATTTGCTCTCGCAGGCGCCAAGTCTAGACCCAGCAGCGATCGAAGACGTGATCGTTGGCTGCGCCATGCCCGAGGCCCAGCAAGGTTTGAATGTCGCGCGTATCGCCTTGCTGGTGGCCGGGTTACCTAATACTGTGGGTGGTATCACGGTGAATCGGTTTTGCTCTTCGGGGCTGAATGCAATCGCCATGGCTGCCGACCGCATCCGTGTCGGCGAAGCCGACGTCATGATTGCCGGCGGCGTAGAGTCGATGAGTATGGTGCCCATGAGCGGCAATACCCCATCCTTATCCCCTGATATTTTTAAAGACGAAAACATTGGCATTGCTTATGGCATGGGGTTAACCGCCGAAAAAGTGGCCCAGCAATGGAAGGTCAGTCGCGAAGTGCAAGATGCCTTTGCGTTAGCCTCACATCAAAAAGCCTTGGCGGCTCAAGCGGCTGGCGAGTTCAGTGCTGAGACGTTTGCGGTGCAAGTTGCACAGCGCAAAATGAATCTCGCGCTTGGCGAGGTTGACGTGTCGTGGCAGTCGTTTACCCAAGACGAAGGCCCGCGCGCCGATACTTCACTCGAAGGTTTGGCAAAGTTACGTGCGGTGTTCGCAGCAAAAGGCAGTGTGACAGCGGGTAATAGCTCGCAAACTTCAGATGGCGCGGGTGCCTTGCTCATCGTGAGTGAAAAAGCCTTGAAGCAATTTAATCTGACCCCGCTGGCGCGGTTTGTGAGCTTTGCGATTAAAGGGGTGGCACCCGAGATCATGGGCATTGGTCCCAAAGAGGCGATCCCAGCTGCACTGCGCTTGGCGGGCTTAAAGCAAGACGCTATCGATTGGATTGAATTGAATGAAGCGTTTGCTGCGCAAGCAGTGGCTGTAATGCAAGAGTTACAGCTCGATCCCGCAAAGGTGAACCCGTTGGGTGGTGCGATCGCCCTTGGACACCCTTTAGGTGCAACGGGTGCGATTCGCAGCGCTACGGCGATTCATGCCTTACACCGTCGCAATCTGAAATACGCGATGGTGACGATGTGCGTGGGCACAGGCATGGGAGCCGCAGGGATTTTTGAGCGCTGCTAGGGCTGGTGCAGCGCTCAGGGTGAGAGCTTAGAATCTCCAGCCCAAACCGACCATCACATCCATGCCCGTTGCATTGATGGTACCGCTCAGTTGCGAGTAGGGGACGTTAACGTTGCTGTAGCTGGCATAGTTGAACTCAGCGTAGCCGTACAGACCATCGGTGATTACTTGCTTGTAACCAACGCCTAAGGCGTAGCCGCTTAGGTCAGCAGAGGCCTTACCAAAACTGTCCGAGTCGGTGTTTGCGGTTGCGCCGGTATAACCAACTTTGGCGTAGACGAGTTTTTCTTTGTCAATCGCGTAACCTGGTTGAAGCGTGAGGCTGTAAATGTTGGCGACGTTATACGTACCAGGGCCGGTGGTAATGCCGCGAGGGGTGCTGATTAAAACGGCGTAGTCGGCCGACGGGCTTGTGCCGGGGGAGATTGTCGCGGCGAGGCCGAGACTCCAAGGGCCAGAGATTGCAAGCGTGTAGCCTGCAGAGATGCTAGCAATGGCTGTGTTGATGTCTTTTTTTGAACCTGAGTAAGGAGAGGCGCCCATATATTGGCCGCCCGAGAAGCCCGGTATGAAGGTTGCGACGCCAGCTCCAGCGTGCACCCAGGGGCCTTGCCAAGCCTCGGCTTGCGCCTGCGCGCTTTGACTCGCTAGGCCAAGCAAACCAGTTGTAGTGATGGCGGCGAGTAATTTCAATTTGTTCATGCTGCATTCCTGACGGTGATAACGGTGATGAAATTTAGTCCTTTGATCTGTAACGTCTTTTTTGTAAAAGTGATGTTGCAAGCCAAGAGACACAACCAAACTTTACAGTAGCCGAAGTTGTTAAACAACGAGCAGTTTCCCTGATGCAGGCTCAGTGTGTTTGACAGCAAAACAGTAAAAAGACATAATAGCGGGCTTGGGGCTGGTAGCTCAGTTGGTTAGAGCAGCGGACTTTTAATCCGTTGGTCGCGAGTTCGAGTCTCGCCCAGCCCACCAAGGTTGTTTTAAAAAAAATTTATGACTGACTTAACGATGAGTCATTTTTTTTGTCAGCTATTTCACAGACACACCACATTCACTGGCAACGTCTTCCACTTTTAAGACATCAGCGCCACCCTACTCACTTAAAACGATAGCTTTTGGCATTTTTGTTCCTGTTTTTTGAAAGTTCGTATTGCATAACCTTGGTGGTCAATCTATTGCTACAGAAAACTAACAAATTTCCATCGGGAGGTTCGGATCCATTGCCCATTCGCTAAGAGAATTATCATAAATAAAAATATTTTCAAATCCTAGTTGGTAAAGAATAAAAGCATTTAATGAAGCCGCTATGCCACCACCGCAGTAATTTATGATTTTCAGATTAGACGAGATGTTTTGGTCTTGAAATATTTTTAAGGCGGTTTTGGGTGAAACGAACTTGCCGGAGTCAGGCTCTACGAGCGTATGAAATGGAATATTCAGACTACTTGTAATGTGCCCAGGGCGTCCGTAGCGTTTGCTATGACCCCAGTGAATATCAGCAGTTAAGGCGTTAATGAGAACCGATTTGTCATCATAAATGGATGCCAAAACATGCTCCCTACCCACAAATATCTCAGGCTTATCCTCAGAATCGAAATCGGCTGCCGGAAAACACGTTAACGTTTGCTCAGTCGGCATACCTAGACGCTTCCACTCGGAAAATCCACCATTCAAAATGCTAACTTTTTTATACCCAAGTACATAGATCATCCACCAAATCCGAGTTGCCCATTGCACACCGTTTCTAGAGTACAAAATAATATGATGAGGATCGCCAATGCCAAGCTGTTTCAGGCAATCAGCAAGATGTGATAACTTTGGCAAAGTAAAGCTGTATGGACTATCTGTATTAGATAAGTCATTTTGAAGATCCAAATACGCAGATTTAGGGATATGTTCTTTTTTATATTCTGTCAATCCGCTCACGACATCATAAGGTTTTGATGGGTGATCATCGGTGTAATGAAGATATGTAGAGCAATCATAAATCCGTATCGATTGGTCATCGATGTGGTCTTTTAACCAATCACAGTCAACAATTGCATTGCTGTGCTTCCATTGGGCAGAATCAACCATCGATTAACTTCCTTTTTAAATATTTCGATAACTTGTGCGACACACTAAAATTATGTCATTGATTTACAAAAGTAAAAACCAGAGTTTTCCACTTTTAATCCATTGGTCGCGAGTTCGAGTTTCCCCAGCCCACCAAGCGCAAAACGACCTGTTAGGTCGTTTTTTTTGGTCATTTTTTCGACGCTAAGTTTCTGAGCGCTGTCTTGGGCCATCCCACCTAGGTCCGTGTTTTCGCAAAGACGAGGCGGTTGGCTCAGATCTTTGCTCAGTCGAGTTGCAAGCCGATCTTTTTAACCAGTTCGCTCCATTTGTTTTGTTCAGCGGTGATCCTTGCCTCGGTCTGCGCGGGTGTGGCACGAATCACGTCTAGACCAATATTAGAGAAGGCTTTCTGGGTCTCAGGAGTGTCTAAGGCTTGGTTGATCAGCTGGTTGAGTTTGTTGACGATCGGTGCCGGTGTTTTGGCTGGCACTAGAATGATGTACCAAGATTCAAAGACAAAATCTTTGACCCCTTGCTCAGCGATCGTCGGGATATTGTCTAAACCTTTGATGCGCGTGGTTGAGGTGACGCCTATGGCTTTGAGTCGCCCGGCTTGAACCAAGGGCTCTGCCACCTGAGGGCTATAGAAACCGACTTGTACGCGACCACTGACAATGTCCTTGACCGAGTCGGCGGTCCCTTTGTAAGGGATGTGCAGCATGTTCGTTTGCGTACTGTCTTTAAACAATTCAGCAGCCATATGTGGGTTACTCGCCTGGCCACCGGAGGCAAACGACAAACCACCGGGTTTTGACTTTGCGAGCGCGATAAGTTGCTGTACATCGTTGACACCTAAGTCAGGGTTCACCGTAAGCACCATTGGGCTTTTTGCAAAGGCTGCAACGGCTGTAAAGTCTTTAAGTGCATAGCCACTGGTTTTGGCAAAGATTTGAGGGTTTAGCGTGTGCGTTAACCCTCCGTTCACGATCATTGTGTAGCCGTCAGGTTCGGCGCGGGCCACTTGGGCACTGCCCACATTGCCGCCGGCGCCGGGTCTGTTCTCGACAACCGCGGGCTGCCCGGTTAGTCGGCTTAGTTCGCGGCCAACCACGCGTGCGATGGCATCAGTTGGCCCGCCCGGCGTGAACGGAACAATGACTTGCAAACTGCGTGATGGAAACTCTTGTGCTTGCGCAGTAACCACAACTGCACTGAGTTGTACGGTTAGGGCTAGGGCAAGCGGTGCTAACAGACGGATTGTGTGCATGAGCGATCTCGATAAGGGATGGTCAAAAAGGTAGTTAGACTGTGTTGAAGTTGCGGGCGCCCAACGAGGCATTTTCTTTGCGATAGCGGGTTTCATCGCCCAGAATTTGTGTGCGAATCATCACTCTTGGCTGATCGGCGCTATAGCCACCGGTCGCTAAATGGATGCTTGCACAGTTGTCCCACATCAGGCTGTCACCCACTCGCCACTGGTGGCGATATTCAAACCGTGCTTGCTCTTGATGCGTAAACAAAAAATCAAGCAAGTCGCGACTCTCCTGCTCGGGCATCCCTAGAATTTTGGTGGTTAAGCCTCGATTCACGTAAATGCACTTGCGGCCTGTCCATGGATGACGTAGGACAACAGGATGGACAACCGGCGGTTTCTCTTTGCGTTGCGCGTCGGTAAAAGGTTTGCGCATTGAACCGGGTCGCGCCAGCATGTGCGTCCAAAGATTTTCAAAATCATGCACCGCTTCAAGAGAATCAAGTTTTTCTCTTAAAGCCGAGGGCAGCGCCTCGTATGCTGCATACATGCTGCGAAATGCCGTATCGCCCAAGGGGCGCCCGTCTTTAACAGGCACCTGGTGCGCATGCAAAATGGTGGCGCGTCCTGAGATCAAGTTGTAAGACATATCGGTATGCCATTCTTGCCCTGCGTCTGCTAAGCCTTGCGGTTTGCCGTCGATTAGCACATTTGATAAGGTCATGACTTGCGGGTACGCAGCGTTTTGAAAGGCCTTTGAAATATTGATTTCAAGTGGTCCAATTTTTTTGGCCCAGTTCACCAGCTGTTCAGAGTCGTAAGGCTCGCCCGAGACGCAGACAACCAGGTATTGATTCAGGGCGTCACTGATGTGCTGAGCAGTCTGATCATCCACGCCGGCTTGGATGTTGACGCCCTCGATGCGACAGCCGAAGGGGTATTGCGCAGATGGCGTAATTTGCAAGCCCGACATGACAGACTCCAATTTTTGTTATTCAACAAAGTAGCACAATCACGGCGCGTGTCAAAAGCCTTGCTTGACACCTGTTCGGGTGACTAGTAAAACAGTAGCGAGCCGGAGACAAATAAAGAGGTGCTCAGCGCCTCGGCCTGACAGTCAGAATACCTATAAGGGAAGAACCATGTTTGCAGCCCCCCCCGCAGTAGAAGCCCGCGTTTTCGCAAAAATCCCAGACCGACTTTCAAAAGTGGGCCAACGGTCAGCGTTTGCCGATGTGCAATTTCATGGGGCTGAAACACCTCACTTTATTGAAGGCCCTTCGTTTGACCG
>Ga0192658_1254_pt1 | contig 38357 bp, 35 predicted proteins | sample LauGreSBDMM110SN_4_FD_133055 | JGI IMG/M metagenome (GOLD analysis project Ga0192658, IMG submission 133055)
TAAATCGCTTTCGTTGTAATGATGGCGCCCGTCGCCCCGACGGGGTGACCCAATGAAATACCGCTGCCATTGGGATTTAAACGTGCGGGATCAAGCTTGAGTTCTTGGGCCACCGCACATGCCTGTGCAGCAAAGGCTTCATTGGCTTCGATCACGTCCATTTGATCAACCGTCAAACCGGCGCGCTTCATGACGGCTTGGGTGGCGGGCACGGGGCCGATGCCCATAATTTTGGGATCGACACCCGCATGGGCGTAGGCCACCAAGCGCGCCAACGGTTTGGCACCGCTCGATTTAAGCGCTTCGCCACTCATCATCAGCACCGCTGCCGCGCCGTCATTGATACCCGAGGCATTACCGGCTGTCACGGTGCCGTTTTCTTTCACAAATACTGGGCGTAATGCCGCTAGGCCTTCAGCGGTGACATCAGCACGTGGGTGCTCATCGACTTTGAACTCGACTTCGCCTTTGCGGGTTTTGATGACCACTGGCACGATCTGGTCGTTAAACCGCCCTTCTTTTTGAGCATGAACGGCTCGGCGATGCGACTCTGTTGCGCAAGCATCTTGAGCTGCACGAGAAATATTAAATTGGTTCGCAACGTTTTCAGCGGTGACACCCATGTGCATGCGACCAAACGGGTCGTGTAAGGCGCCCGTCATCATGTCAAGCACCACCGAATCGCCCATCCGGGCACCAAAACGCTGGGTTTGCGACAAGTAGCCGGCACGGCTCATCGACTCGGCCCCGCCACCAATGGCCATCTCGGTGTCGCCCAACAAAATCGACTGGGCGCTAGAAACGATCGCCTGCAAACCAGAGCCACATAGGCGATTGACGTTAAAGGCAGCCGAGCTTTGTGGCAGACCGCCATTAATCGCCACCACGCGCGACAAATACATATCACGCGGCTCGGTGTGAATCACATGACCAAAGGCCAGGTGCCCAACTTGCGAGCCGTCAACCCCAGAACGTTGCAATACTGCTTTGACCACCGTCGCGCCCAGATCAATGGGGGCAACATCCTTTAAGCCACCACCAAAATCACCAATTGCAGTACGGGCAGCCCCGGTTATCCAGACTTCACGCATGTTGCGCTCCTAATAGGTTTATGATTTGTTAATTGCTGAAATATTCGAACTAAGTCGCTATAAGCATAACCCGCCCAAACAGCCAAGAGAAACTGATGAGCATTCCTTACTCGATTCTAGATCTTTCGCCAATCCCACAGGGCTTTACCGCCTCGGATGCGTTACACAACTCGCGCGACTTGGCTCAACACGCCGAGCGTTGGGGGTACACGCGCTATTGGCTGGCCGAACATCACAATATGATTGGTAACGCGAGTTCGGCGACAGCCGTGATTATTGGGTATGTGGCGGCGGGTACAAAAACCATTCGCGTCGGCTCGGGCGGCGTGATGCTGCCCAACCACGCGCCACTGGTCATTGCCGAACAGTTTGGCACGCTCGCGGCGCTCTTCCCAGACCGTATTGACCTAGGGCTTGGCCGTGCGCCTGGCACCGATCAATTAACCGCGCGTGCGTTGCGACGCGATCTGTTGGGCAATTCAGATCAGTTTCCGCAAGATGTGCAAGAGTTACAACACTATTTCGATGACATCCAACCAGGTCAAGCCGTGAAGGCGATTCCGGGTGCGGGGCTGCATGTACCCATTTGGATTTTGGGCTCAAGCATGTACGGGGCTCAATTGGCAGCACACTTTGGATTGCCCTACGCTTTTGCCTCGCATTTCGCCCCCGATTATTTATTACAAGCGATGCAAGCGTACAAAAGTTTGTTCAAGCCCTCACAACAACTGACCAAATCGCATGCAATGGTAGGCGTCAATGTGGTGGCGGCCGACACTGACGAGCAAGCGCAGTACCTGTTTACAAGTCATCAACAAAATGCCACGCGTATGCGCCGTAATACACGCGGTCAATTACCGCCTCCGATTGACGACATCGATACGTTTTGGTCGCCCCACGAAAAAGCTTCAGTCAACGAATCGTTAGCCTGCTCGGTGGTGGGTTCACTCGAAACTGTGCAACGCGGCCTTGAGCGCCTGATCGAGCAAACAGGTGCCAACGAACTGATGATTGCGGGTCAAATCTTTGATCACAAGGCGCGACTGCATTCGTTTGAAATTGCGGCGCAGGCGGTTCGTAATATCGAACCGGCGATGGCTCTTGCTTAGAGATGGGCAGAAGGCCGTTGGCAGATTAAACGCGATGGGGCTTCCCGGTTGGCTAATGCTGATGGGGGCCTTGACAGCGATCGGGCCGATTTCGATCGACATGTATTTGCCGGCGTTTCCCGAGATGGCAGCAAACCTGGGCGCCACGGGCAGTCAGGTTGAGCGTACCCTTGCCGCCTACCTGATCGGGATGGCAGGCGCGCAATTAATTTACGGCCCTCTGGCCGATCGCTTTGGACGCAAGCCTCCTTTGTATGGCGCCCTAATTGTTTACATCCTCGCGTCTGCTGGGTGTGCACTGGCCCCCACCGTTGAGTTTTTGACAGTCTGCCGTGTGGTGCAAGCCATGGGTGGAGCCGCCGGCATGGTGATTTCGCGCGCGGTGGTGCGCGATCATTACAGCACCCAAGAGGCGGCGCGTGCCTTATCGATGTTGATGTTAGTTATGGGGATCGCACCCATTTTGGCGCCCGTGGTAGGTGCCCAGGTCCTGACGCTCGCGGGATGGCGCGGGATTTTTGCGGTCATTACCCTGGGAGGCATCGCGCTGTTGATTGCTGTGTCACGCATCATGGTAGAAAGCCTGCTCCACGAAAAGCAGGTCGCTTTAAGTTGGGGGCATATTTTTCGAACCTATTGGGGCTTGATCCGACACCGACGGTTTGTCGCTTTCGCGCTTTCAGGCGGCATGGGTTCGGCCACTATGTTTGCCTACATCGTGGCCTCGCCACGCCTGTTTATTGAACATTTCGGCATGTCGCCACAGTCTTATGGCTTTATTTTTGGGTTCAACGCTTTGAGCCTGATCGTGGGGTCGCAAGTGAGCGCCCGCCTGTTAAAAACGCACCGCCCCGAAAAACTGCTGCCTTGGGCGTTAATCGCCATGATGTCTGCTGGTTTGAGTGCCTTGGCCCTGATCTTGATCGGCTGGATCACCATGCCTCTGATCATGCTGTGCATGATGAGCTTTATGTTCACACAAGGTTTTGTCGGGCCAAACTCTGCCGCCATGGCACTGTCAGATCAGGGGCGCCAATTAGGCTCGGCCTCGGCCATGATGGGCACCATCACGATGTCGTGCGGGGCACTGGCCGGCCTGACGGTCAGTCTGTGGGACATGGCGGGCCCAGCACCGCTTGGCTGGATCATGGGCGGTTGCACCACCCTGGCCTTTTTACTTGGCCGAACTGCCCGCCGTGCCTAGGGGCTTGATCAAAAACCCTGTTTCGTATTAGAATGTAAGACTTGATGCGAATCTTTGAACAAATAATAGGTGTAGCCCATGGCACGTGTATGCCAAGTGACCGGAAAAGCCCCCATGGTGGGCAACAATGTTTCACACGCAAACAACAAAACCAAACGTCGTTTTCTGCCTAACTTGCAGTCACGCCGTTTTTGGGTTGAAAGCGAAAACCGCTGGATTCGCTTACGCGTAACCACCAACGCCATCCGTACCATCGACAAACTCGGCATTGATGCTGTGTTGGTTGATTTGCGTGCGCGCGGCGAAGTCGCTTAAAGGAGCCCAACATGGCAAAAGGTACCCGCGAAAAAATTAAGCTCGAATCGAGCGCTGGCACTGGTCACTTTTACACAACGACCAAAAATAAACGCAACATGCCTGAAAAAATGCTGATCAAGAAATTCGATCCGGTGGCACGCAAGCATGTCGATTACAAAGAGACTAAGCTGAAGTAATTGGCTGCCTTTGTTTTCCGCGTCTAAAAAAGTCCCTTCATTGGGACTTTTTGTTTTTCAGCTACTCGAAAGCAGCCGTCACTCTATAATGTGAGGCTAACTGGTTGCTCGCCGCACCCTGACCTTTTTTATGGCTTTATCCATGCTAGAACGCTATCAACCCACCGCAGTCGAACAAGCTGCCCACGCCAACTGGGATGCCCGCGACGCCTATCGCGTCACGGAAGGCGCACTCAATGCTAACGGCGAGCCTAAGCCAAAATTTTATGCTTGCTCGATGCTGCCCTATCCTAGCGGCAAACTGCATATGGGCCACGTACGTAACTACACCATCAACGACATGATGACGCGGCAATTACGTATGCGTGGCTATAACGTCTTGATGCCCATGGGTTGGGATGCCTTTGGTATGCCCGCCGAAAACGCAGCCATTAAATCGAAGGTTCCGCCTGCTAAATGGACGTACGACAACATTGCGTACATGAAAAAGCAGATGAAGGCGATGGGCTTGGCGATCGACTGGTCGCGCGAAATGTGCGCCTGCGATCCAAACTATTACAAATGGAATCAATGGCTGTTTTTGAAGATGCTCGACAAGGGCATCGCCTATCGTAAAACGCAGGTGGTGAACTGGGATCCCGTCGACAAGACAGTATTGGCCAACGAACAAGTCATCGACGGACGCGGTTGGCGCTCGGGCGCACCGGTTGAAAAGCGTGAAATCCCGGGCTACTACCTGCGCATCACTGATTACGCTGCTGAGTTGCTTGAGCAAACGCAGCACGGCCTTGACGGCTGGCCTGATCGCGTACGCGCGATGCAAGAAAACTGGCTCGGCAAAAGCGAAGGTGTTCGTTTTGCGTTTTTGCACTCGATCAAAGATGCGTCGGGCGCACTGATCCAAGACGGCAAAATGTATGTCTTCACCACACGCCCCGACACTATTATGGGCGTGACGTTTTGCGCTGTGGCACCCGAGCACCCGTTGGCTATGCACGCGGCACAAACCAACCCTGCCTTGTCAGCGTTTATCGAACATTGCAAACAAGGCGGCACCACCGAGGCCGAACTTGCCACGCGCGAAAAAGAAGGCCTGGATACTGGCCTGAGGGTCACCCACCCCCTCACAGGCGAGAGCGTCGCTTTATGGGTCGGTAATTATGTGCTGATGAGCTATGGCGATGGCGCAGTGATGGGGGTACCTGCCCACGATGAGCGCGACTTTGCCTTTGCCAACAAATATGGTCTGACGATCAAACAAGTGGTGCAAGTGAGCGATAAGCCGTTTAACGACAAGGTGTGGTCAGAGTCCTACGCCGACAAGCAAACCGGTCGCCTCATCAACTCGGGCGCCTACGACGGCCTAAGTTTTACCGACGCACTTGACGCGATCGCCACCAAACTCGAAAGCCTCTCACTTGGCGCGCGGCAAACCACTTGGCGCTTACGCGACTGGGGTATCTCACGCCAACGCTATTGGGGCACGCCAATCCCGATCATCCACTGCGACGCTTGCGGCGCGGTGCCGGTACCCGAAAAAGATTTGCCCGTTATCTTGCCCGAAGACTTAATCCCCGACGGCAGCGGTAATCCACTAGCCAAACACGAAGCATTTTTGTCTTGCCAATGCCCAAGCTGCGGCAAACCAGCCAAGCGTGAGACCGACACGATGGATACGTTTATCGATTCGTCGTGGTATTTCATGCGCTACACCTCACCTGGTAACGATCAGGCCATGGTCGATGCCCGCAACAACTACTGGATGCCGATGGATCAATACATCGGCGGCATTGAGCATGCGGTGTTGCATCTGCTCTACGCACGCTTCTGGACGCGTGTGATGAAAGATCTGGGCTTAGTCAAATTTGACGAACCCTTCACAAAGCTGCTGTGTCAGGGCATGGTGCTCAACCATATTTATTCAGCCAAAAACACGAGTGGTGCCATCGATTATTTTTGGCCTGAAGAGGTCGATAATGTCTTTGACGCAAAGGGTTCAATCACGGGTGCCGTGCTCAAAAGTGACGGCCGCGCGATTACCTATGGCGGTGTCGGCACTATGTCAAAATCTAAAAACAACGGGGTTGATCCACAATCACTGATCGACACACAGGGCGCAGATACGGCGCGTTTGTTTGTGATGTTTACCAGCCCCCCAGAACAAACCCTTGAGTGGTCAGACTCTGGCGTTGAGGGCTCAAATCGCTTTTTGCGTCGCTTATGGGCGCTTTGCCATCAAAAACAAGCGCTCATCGCCCGAGGGTTAAAGGCGCCGGTCACCGATTGGTCAGGGGCCAGCCAAGATATCAAAAAGTTGCGCCTTGAAATTTATGCATTGCTCAAGCAGGCTGACTACGATTACCAACGTATTCAATACAACACGGTTGTCTCAGCCTGCATGAAAATGCTCAATGCCATTGACGATGCCGCTTTAGGTGACTCGGGCTTTGCGGTTGCCGCAACCGCCGAAACAATCGGCGTGATGTTACGCGTACTTTACCCGGTGGTGCCCCACGCGACCTGGAGCCTCTGGGCTGAGCTCGGGTATGCTGCAATATACGGAGATTTGCTGGATGCGGCGTGGCCCTCAGTTGATGAAAGCGCCTTGGTGACCGATCAACTTGAACTTGTTTTACAGGTGAATGGCAAGCTTCGGGGTAGCCTGACGGTTGCACGCGAGGCAACGAAAGAGGCGATCGAGCAACTGGCAGCTTCTCACGAGGCTGTAGTGCGCAATCTTGAAGGCCGAGCCCCGAAGCGTATCATCGTGGTGCCCGGTAAGCTGGTCAACGTGGTCGGATAACAGGATAATAGGAAGATGAATAGCCTGCCAGTCAGCACAACCACCCTTACGGCCTCGCCACTGCCCACGCGGGTGCGCGCGCGCTGGCTGTCTGGGCGCACTCGGTTTCTGGCTCTCTTTTCAATGATCTGCTGCCTGACCCTGAGCGGCTGTGGTTTCAGAATGCAGGGCGAAACGCCCATGCCCTTTAGCTCGCTTTCAATCAATATCGCGCAAAACTCACAGTTTGGTGCCGATTTACGTCGCGCCATCCGCGCAGCCTCGCCCGACACCAAGCTGATCGAGCCGCGCGACATGATTGTCAAGGCTTCGGATATCGACGAAAGCCAAGACTCAGAAGACAAGGCCACGATTGATCGTATCAAGGCCGCTAAGGTGTTGAAGCTGGCGCAGGCGCGGCTTGAGCAAACCAACGAGTCCAGAGGCACGCGTATTGTTGCCATTAACGCGCAGGGTAAGCCTGAAGAGTTTGAACTTTCATTGCAGTTTACGTTTCGGTTAGTCTCAGCCAAAGACCAAATCATCTTGCCCGAAACCACGCTCTCTGCCATTCGCAGCATGCCCTTCGATGATCGCGTCGTGCAAGCGAAAGAAGGTGAAGCCGCCACCCTATTCAAGGATATGCAGCGCAGTTTGGTGGCACGTATTCTGCGTCGCATTACCGCCCCAGATATTACCCAACGCTGGGAAACGCTGGCAAAGTTAACGCCCGAAGACGAAGACGAAGAAGAGACCGTTGCTCGTGTGACGGCACCCATGACGGCTATTCCACCGATGTGGCAAAACCCTTCGTTGACGCCTTCTCCTGTCACTGTCAGCCCTGAATAGCCGGTACGTTCGATGAGCGCCGATCGCCTGCTAGAAACGCTCGCGCGCCCCGGCGCGCAGCTATCTGCGTTGTACGTCGTGATGGGTGACGACCCCTTACTCACGATCGAGGCAGCAGACGGGTTACGCACGGTCGCAAAAGCAGCAGGCTATTTAGATCGAACCTCGTTTTTAATGGATGCTCGGGGTGACTGGAGCGCGCTCGGGGTCTCTGCACAAAGTGGCTCGCTTTTTGGCGACAAGCAACTTGTTGAAATCTCGCTACCCACCGGAAAGCCTGGCAAGCAAGGGGCCGAAGCACTGATCAGTTTAGCCGCGCGCAGCAAAGGGGTGAGTAACGGTGATGTGCTGACCATTGTTTCACTGCCGCGTCTGGATAAAGCCTCACGAGACAGTAAATGGGCGAGTGCGCTTTTTTCAGCGGGCACCATGGTTGATCTGGCCAATATCGAGCGCGCCCAATTGCCCAAGTGGATTGAACAGCGGCTGGCGCGCCAAAAACAACGTGCCGAACCGACAACACTCGAGTGGCTTGCCGACAAGGTTGAAGGCAACTTACTGGCGGCACATCAAGAAATTTTAAAACTGGGCTTACTCTTTGACGAGGGCCTGTTGCCAGCCGATGCCGTTGAACAAGCAGTCATGAACGTCGCGCGCTACAACATCTATGGGCTGCGCGATGCCATGCTAGTGGGCGATGTGCCGCGACTGGTTCGCATGATGGGCGGCCTAAAAGCCGAGGGTGAGGCCCTGCCCTTAGTGCTATGGGCGATTGGTGAAGAGATCAGAACGCTCGCACGGGTGTCTCAGGCACAGGCTGCAGGACAAGACTTAACCTCCGTGCTACGCTCACAACGTGTGTTTGGTCCCCATGAGAGTTTAGCGCGACAAGCGTTATCAAGGGTGGCGGCGCGTAGCTGGCCTGCGGCGGTTCAACATGCACATGAAGTTGATCGACTGATTAAAGGTTTGCCAGTGGCCGGGCGCCTACAAGATCCGTGGGAAGAAATGACCCGGCTCGCGATGCGGGTTGCTGCGGCGGGTGCGCGTGCCTGACACGCGCGACGGTTGTAGCGACAGATGAGCATGCCTGACGCTTTCGACGGTTGCAGCGACAGATGCGCATGCCTGACGCTTTCGACGGTTGCAGCGGCGGGTCTGCATCCCAGGTGACCGAAATTTTTGCCGTTTCCTCGCCTCACTCAGACAGTTGAAATATTCATGACCACTTTACAAGACACCATGCAGCAGATCGGACGCCAGGCCAGGCAGGCCTCGCGCGTGATGATGCGCGCAAGCGGTGCGCAAAAAACACAAGCGCTGTTGGCGATGGCCGAAGCATTATCGGCCCAGCGTTCGGCGTTGCAGCGGGCTAACGCAAGCGATGTAGACGCTGCACGCGCCCGCCAACTTGAACCGGCCTTACTCGACCGACTCACGCTGTCTGAGCGCTCGATTGACGTGATGATCGAGGGCCTGCGACAAGTCGCGGCAATGCCCGATCCGATTGGCGGCTTAAGCGCCACAACGGTGCGCCCTAACGGCATGCAGGTGGCCCAAATGCGTGTGCCGCTGGGTGTGATTGGGATTATTTATGAATCGCGCCCCAACGTCACGGTCGACGCTGCGGCCTTATGCTTAAAGTCTGGCAATGCCTGTATTTTGCGCGGTGGCAGCGAGGCCTTGCAATCCAATCTAGCCTTGGCCAAAATCGTTGAGCAAGGCCTCAGTGCGGCGGGCTTACCCAAGCATGCTGTGCAAGTCATTGACACGCCAGATCGAGCGGTGGTCGGCGAACTCATCACAATGACTGAACACATCGATGTGATTATTCCGCGCGGCGGAAAAAGTCTGATTAAACGCCTAGCTGCTGAAGCACGCGTGCCAATGATTAAGCATCTGGATGGTAACTGCCATGTGTATATTGACGCGCAGGCTGATTTGAAACAAGCTGGTGACATAGCGTTTAATGCCAAGACCTATCGCTATGGCGTATGCGGTGCCATGGAAACTCTCTTGGTGCACAAAGATGTCGCTGCAGCCTGCTTGCCGGATTTAGCCAAGCGCCTGCTCGCGCATGGCGTCGAATTGCGTGGCTGCGCGCAAACACAAACACTCGTCTCACAGGCAATCGCAGCAACTGAAGAAGATTGGGCGACTGAATACTTAGGCCCAATTTTAGCTATTCGAATTGTTGATTCGATGCAAGAGGCGATCGCGCATATCGAGCGTTGGGGCTCGGGCCACACTGACTCAATCGTGACGCAACAGATTGCAGCCGCGCAACAGTTTCAGCGCGAAGTGGATTCGAGTTCGGTCTATGTGAACCTACCCACCTGCTTTGCCGATGGTTTTGAATATGGCTTAGGTGCAGAGATCGGGATCTCAACCAATCGCCTGCATGCGCGCGGGCCCGTTGGTCTTGAGGGCCTGACGACCTTGAAGTGGGTGTTACAGGGTAATGGGCAGCTTCGTGGATAGCCAAGAGAGATTGACTGATGCTTTGGATTAAAACGTTTCATATCGTCTTTATCGCCTCGTGGTTTGCGGGGCTGTTTTACCTGCCGCGTATTTTTGTTAATCTTGCGCAGCAAACCGATCCAGCGGTGCAGCAGGTGCTGCTCGGTATGGGCCGCAGGTTGTATCGCTTCACGAATATTTTAGCGATCCCCGCTGTACTACTCGGCCTTTGGCTGTATGTGCAATATGGCATTGGTCGCGGGCCTGGCAATGGCTGGATGCACGCAAAGTTTGTGCTTGTGGTGCTTGTGATTGGTTATCACCACAGCTGTGGCGTGATATTGCGCAAGTTCGAACAAGGTACTAACCGCCGTTCGCATATTTTTTATCGCTGGTTCAACGAAGTCCCTGTGTTGATGCTGGTTGCAGTAACGGCGCTAGTCGTTATCAAGCCTTTTTAAATGGGACACCATGTCTGAGCAGGATCCAGAACGCAAAACACTTACCCTCAAAACGCGCGCGGTGAAACCGCGCCCCGCTGCTGGAGGTGACCAAACACGCGCCCGTATCGGTGCGCGTGCGCGCCAAGTGGCTCAGTTAAAAATCGCCAAAGAAAAACTTTCGCGAATGCAAGCCGCGGGTGGTGATAATCTGACCGCAGAACCTGCTCAAGAAGGCAAGCCACTCATCGTGCGCAAGGCACCCGAGGCTTCTTATGGGGACAAGTTTCGCCACGGTCAGCGAACAGACAGTCGTGCACCTCGGGGCGAGGCTCGCGGTGGCTCTGCGCACCCAAACGAGCCAGCGCGCGCCAATCGAGGCTCTGCACCACGCGAACCAACACCGCGACCAGCCTCAGCACCAAAGGCCTTGCCGTTACGCGATGGCGCACAAACCGAACGCGCTTCAGCGCTTGTGCTTGACACTGAAATCTTTCATATCTTCGCCCCCTGCCCCACCGGTCTTGAAGAGGCGCTGGCGGCTGAACTGAATGCACTAGGTTATGCACAGGTGCAACCGACGCGTGCGGGTTGCCATTTTGTGGCGGATTGGTGGGGCGTACAACGCGCCAATCTTTACTCACGCTTAGCGACGCGTATCTTAGTGCGCTTAGGCCAGGCACCCGTGCAACGCGAGGACGACATTCTTGAACTTGCGCAAAGCATTGGTTGGGAGCGTTGGTTTGGTGCCGAACACACCTTGCGCGTTGATACCTCGGCTGTCAAAAGCCCCATGCAAAGTTTGCAATATTGCAATTTGCGCGCCAAAGACGGCATTTGTGATCGGCTGCGCGACCTTGAGGGTGCGCGTCCGTCGATTGATACCGTACGGCCTGATGCACGGGTGCATTTATTTTTATCGCACGATACCGGTACGATGTATCTCGACACCTCGGGTGAATCCTTATTCAAGCGCGGCTGGCGGCTAGATAAGGGTGACGCACCCTTGCGTGAAAATCTTGCGGCCGGCATATTGGCCTTGGCGGGTTGGGATCCTGAGGCGGCATTGCTTGATCCCTTTTGCGGTAGCGGCACGATTTTGATCGAAGCGGCCTGGATTGCCTTAGGTGTGCCACCTGGTATCACTCGACCGTTTGGGTTTGAACGCTTGCGTGACCATGATGCGCGCCGCTGGGAAGACCTGAAAGATGAAGCACGCAGTCGGATCTTGCCCGAGTTGGCCTCGCCCTTGATTGGCATCGACGCCAACCCTGACGCCATTGAAGCTGCGCGTCGTAACGCCGAACGTGCCTACCTCACAGAGGACACGATTCAGTTTGAATTGGGCGATGCACGGGATGCTGTCGCACCTGCGCCAAGCGGATGGATCGTCACGAATCCCCCTTATGGCGAGCGTCTTGATGAAGAGGATGTCGAGTTTTGGCGCGAATGGTCTGCCTGCTTAAAAAAGGAATTTGCCGGCTGGCAGGTCGATGTCATCACCTCTGATCTTGATTTGCCCAAACACCTTCGTTTGAAGGCCGACCGACGTACGCCCATCTTTAACGGGGCGTTAGATTGCAGACTGTTCAGTTTTGAACTGGTGGCGAGCAGCTACCGCGATAAGCCGCCAGCGCAAGAGCCTTGATGCTTTATCGACTGCAATAAGCTGCCGGCGCAAAAAACCTGGGGCTATCGTTATTACGCTGGATTGTCTGTACAAGAGTCGTAGCGCGGCCGCTATAACGGTTTCTAGACCATTGCAGTCGTGTGACGCGAGACGCGTTATGGACATCCTTTTGCTAATAATCAGAAAAGTTCTGTTGCACTGGCACAACAAAGCCTAGACTTCTAGGGTTTTCCCTCATCTTGGCTTGCGTGGTTAAGGGTTTTCCCTTAATATAGGGTTATCCCTAACCAGAACAGGAAGTCACCATGAAAATCAACAACACCGCTCGCTTGACCGACAGCCTCGAACGCGAACTCTTGGCAAAAGCGATGGAAAATCAGTTTCGTCCGCATCCTTTTCGCGTCGTCGGTAAAGTGGTACGTAGCCTAATCTCTTTTACAAGCTCAGCGCGCGCCCAAGCACGACACAACGGCATGTACTAAAGCGTTGCCACTCGTAGCATCGTCATTAAAGTTGCTGGCGGCAAAGCCGGTGACCCTAACGTGTCGTGAGTGGTGTGCAAAGTGGGCGCCCTAGGGTGGCGCTCACCTTGCAAGCTTGAGTATTAACAGGCCTCTTAGCCTTAGCCCTCGAACAAAATGCGGGATAATACGGCCGATGAAGCCAAGCCCGAAGCCACCAAACGCTCCTCTCTCGCAGGATGCCGTATCTAAACCCCTACACTCGTCTCCAGCACAGGGAGTCGTTAAAGCGCCAGAGCACTCTTCTCTCGTGCAGGGCATCGTTACAACGCCCTCCCGTTCGCGCCGCTTTGCCTCAATGATGTATGAAGGCGTTTTACTCTTCGCAGTGGTCTTTTTATCTGACTACCTCTTTGATACGCTCACGCAAAGCACTCACGGCCTCATGCTAAGAAGCACCCGCCAGATTTGGCTGTTTTTCGCGATTGGCGTGTATTTTTTGCTGTGCTGGACCCGCAGTGGTCAGACGCTTCCCATGAAGGCCTGGCATATCCGGGTCGTGGATACCCGAGGCGCGCGGCCTTCTTTAGGGCGTCTCTCTTTGCGTTTCGTGCTGATGTGGGCATTACCCTTGCTAGGTGCTGCAACGGTTTGGACGATCTCTGCATTGACTGGATGGCCTGGGGCACTGTCGCTCATTGTTGTAGCGCCCTTCACCATTTTCATCCCCACTTGGTTCAGCCCGCAACAACAGTTTTTACACGATCTGCTTGCCGGCACGCGACTCACTAACGTTGCGCACTAACGTACTGGTCAAAACTCTTGGCTGCTCAGTCACCGTCATCTTAGTAGAAACCCTTAGTTGTTGCATTCAAGCACCGCTGTGGGTTGCACCAAAGCACAGGCTGAGCCATGCTACGGGCAATACGACACTTCAAGACCGGTATGGTTGACCAATACGCTTCTCTATACGAGACTTTTGAATGGCTGGTACCCACCCATTTCAACATTGGTCATGCCTGCTGCCATCGTTGGGCTGACAACCCTGCGGATGCTCGAAAAATTGCCCTGTTTGACGAAGACCAAACTGGGCAGCGCGAGGTGTGGACCTACGAACGTTTAGCAGCCACCGCAAATCAGCTAGCGAATGGTTTGACCCGCATGGGCGTCAAGCGCGGCGACCGCGTGGCGCTGATCTTGGGTCAACGCCCTGAAACCGTGGTTGCACACATCGCGATTTACAGCGTAGGTGCAGTTGTTTTGCCCTTATCTAGTCTTTTTGGCCCCGAGGCGCTCGAGCAGCGCCTGCGAGACGCGCAGGTACGGGTCGCGTTCTTTGACGACCTGTCTGCTAGCAACGTTTTAACAAGCCTGGCGCGCTGCCCAACGCTGACACAGTTAGTCGGAATTGGCGTGACGGACGAGCGCGTGTTGCCCTGGCAAAAACTTTTGATCCGACAACCGACCACCTTCAAAGCAGTCACCACGCGCGCCGATGAACCCGCCATTTTGCTTTATACCTCGGGTACAACGGGCGCACCGAAGGGAGCTTTGTTGCCGCACTCAGCGTTAATTGGCAACTTACCCGGCTTTGTGGCCTCCCAGAACTGGTTTCCACAGCCTCAGGATGTATTTTGGTCACCTGCAGACTGGGCCTGGACCGGTGGCATGATGGATGCGCTTTTACCTACGTTGTATTTTGGGCAACCCATCGTGGGTACACGCGGTCGTTTTAGCCCAGAGCGGGCGTTTGAAATTCTTGAGCGCTATCAGGTGACCAACACCTTTTTGTTTCCGACCGCTCTCAAACAAATGATGAAAGCGATCGAGCGCCCCAAAGAGACGTACAAGTTATCACTACGCTGCATCATGAGCGCGGGTGAAAGCGTGGGTGATACCGTTTTTGCTTGGTGCGAACAAGCCTTGGACATCACCCCAAACGAAATGTTTGGTCAGACAGAAATGAATTATCTGATCGGCAACAGTCATCAAAAATGGCCAGCACGCTCGGGCAGCATGGGCAAGCCTTATCCAGGCCATCAAATTACCATACTGCGCGAAGACGGGTCGGCTGCGGCAACAGACGAGATCGGCGAGGTCGCGTTAAATCGCTTTGATATCCATGGCTACCCTGATCCCATTCTGTTTATCGGCTACTGGCGCAACGACAACGCCACAGCTGAAAAATTTACGGGCGACTGGTGTCGCACCGGTGACCTTGCACGAGCCGATGCCGATGGTTATTACTGGTACGCTGGGCGAGCTGACGATGTGTTCAAGTCCTCGGGTTACCGCATCGGCCCTGGTGAAATCGAAAACTGTTTACTTGATCACCCAGCCGTCGCAAATGTGGCCGTTGTCCCAAAGCCTGATGCTGACCGCGGCGCCGTGGTCAAAGCCTTTGTGGTGCTGACGCCGAGCTTCTCTTCGCGCAAGCGTGCTCAATTAACTGAACTTCTGCAGGCACACGTCAAAACGCGCCTGGCCCCCTACGAGTATCCCAAAGAGATCGAGTACGTCGACGCCTTACCCATGACCACGACCGGAAAAATCCAGCGCCGCGTCTTGCGCCAACTCGAAATCGGCCGCAGCCAACGCCAGGCTAAAAAGCTTAAGTCATCGGTTTAGCCGCCGTCTGCCAGAGCGAGACGGTCGAGGGTTCGGATCGGTCAGTCTGCAAAGATTCAAGCCCAAGCGCAGTCAAGCTAAACTACTGTTTTCTCTTCGTCTTAGGCGCAATTCATCATGGCGATTTATCAGCTCGGCGACCTTATTCCACGGATCGACCCTACTGCCTTTATTTTTGACTCGGCCGATCTGATCGGCAACGTAGTCGTAGGTGCTCAGGCCAGCATTTGGGCCAATGTCAGCATTCGGGGGGACAACACCTGCATCGACATCGGTCATCACAGTAACGTTCAAGAGGGCTCCGTGCTGCACTCTGACGCGGGGGTACCGCTCACCATTGACCATCACGTTACGATTGGACATCAAGCCATGTTGCACGGTTGCACGATTGGTTCAGGCACGTTAATTGGTATGCAAGCGATCGTATTAAACCGCGCAAAAATCGGGCGCAATTGTTTAATTGGCGCCGGTGCCATCATCCCCGAAGGACGCGAAATCCCCGATGGCAGCCTGGTGATCGGTGTCGGAAAAATCACCCGCACGCTCTCTGAAGAAGAAATCGAAACGATTCGAAACAATATCGAAAACTATGCCAAACGCGGGCAAATGTATCGTGAACAACTCAAGCGAATTGGTTAATGTCTGAAGACTCAAGCTCGCCGCGCAGCGATGCGCTTAAAAAGTTTTTATTTGATGATCGCAGTGTGCGGATTGAGTCGGTGCGCATCGAACAGGCTTGGCTATCTGCGCAGAAGCACCAGCAATACCCTGCGCCTGTCACCGCTTTACTCGGCGAACTTGTCGCCGCTTCGACTTTGCTTGCGGCCAATCTAAAGTTTGATGGTTCGCTCTTGCTGCAGATGCAAGGCGACGGCGCGATTGCCTTGATGGTGGTTGAGTGTCGAGCCGATTTGAGTATTCGTGCCACGGTTAAGATGCGCGAGCGCCCCTTGCCCGAGGCAAGCGATTTGCAATCGTTACTCAACCCAGGCGGTACGGCAAAATTTATTGTGGTGCTTGACCCACCCAAGCACACACCAGGGCGTCAGGCATATCAAGGTATTGTGCCGCTTGAAGGCTCGAGTGTTGCACAGGCGCTCGAGCAATACATGCTGCGTTCTGAGCAATTGCACACACGGATCTGGTTAGCCGCCGACTCTTTGCATTGCAGCGGCTTGTTAATTCAGCGCCTACCCCTGCAAGGCGGCGCGCAACAAACTGAAATCGAGACTGCCGACCAATCGTGGACGCGCGCCCAGCATTTGGCGCAAACACTCACGCCCGCCGAAATGCTCTCTACAGATCAAGAGACCTTGCTACACCGCCTATTTTGGCAAGAGACTTTGCTTGTCTTTGAGTCGAGGCCCATCACCTGGAAATGCTCTTGCACCCAAGAGCGCGTCGCAGACATGCTGCGCATGCTGGGCAAAGCTGAGGTCGATGATATTTTGCAAGAGCAAGGCAAAGTTGAGGTGGCCTGCGAATTTTGCGGGTTGCCCTATGTATTCGATGCTTTAGATACTGAGGCGCTGTTTCAAACAACGACCGTACTGGGCAGCAAGTCAGTGCATTGAGCACCAAACAACTCTTAAGCCATTGACCTGGCACTCAAGGCCCCTGTGTAAACCCGGTAAGCCAATGACTGATGCTTCACAGTTAAGCCCTTAAGTCTTAACAACCACAGGTACACATAATTGATAACCAATACCCCACACAGCTTTTAATGCGGGCTCAGCATTGATGCCAGAAAGTGCTTCAAGTTTTTTACGTAACCGGCTCACGAGGCTCTCGAGCGCCCGTTTACCCATATCAGACATGCCGCTGCGTTGGCTAAGCAACTCGCAGATCATATCGGTCTCTAATATATGGCTGGGCGCTTGAGCCAAAGCCAACAGCAAGGTTTGCTCGCTATTGGTCAAAAATGCTTTTTGCCACGGCTCTGAACCGTAGATTGAGCGAGCTTGTAAATCTAAAGTCCAAACAGGTGCTGCATCCGTCTTTTTCACGCGCCTCGCCAAGCTTAAGAGCGTCAAGGTGAGCTCTTCGGGGGCTACAGGCTTACTCAGATAAACATCGGCGCCTGCTTCGTACCCACGGACGCGATCAGGCAACGCGGTGCGCGCGGTTAACATCACGATTCCCATCCCTGGGATGTTGCGCCTAATCCGCGTTGCGATCGCAATGCCATCTTCGCCGGGTAAAGACAAATCAAGTACCAATACATCAAGCGGCTCGGTCATGAGGAGTTCGTCTAGCGATTTGCTATTTTGAACTGCAAATACTATAAAACCTTGTTGCTTAAGATGAAAGTGAAGCTCTTTGCGCAATAAGGGATCGTCTTCGACCAAGGCCAAGCGTATTTGTGCAGCATGTTGACTCATAGAGGCAGCTCGATGGAAAAAAACACACGGTTAAATTCAAATCTATAACTGATAGAACCCTTCAGGTTTTCGCACAAGGATTTTATCAGGACGAGTCCAAGCCCTGTGCCAGGCTTGTCATGAGCATAAATGCCACGGTAGTAGCGGGTAAATATAGAAGCCGGATCTGGTTCGTGATCGCGCTCGACTTCATTAGACACAACGCACAGCAATTTATCAGCGGATACGACGCTCACTGAGACTTCAATCATACTGGCAGAGGGCGCGTACTTCACTGCATTGTCAATTAAGTTATTGATGATCGTCACAAATAACAGTCGGTCGGTCTGGGTATTCACCACGCGCGACCCAAGAATCCTGAATCGGTCTGATTGTGCCCTGATTAAAGGTAAGCTTTCGATGGTTTCAAGCACCGCCAATTTTTCATATCGCACTACAAAGTTTTTTTGATCGATCGCGTCTACTTGCCCAACGCGGTCAATCACTTGGGTCATGTTGTCGATCGATTGCGTCATACTCGAAAATCGTTCGCCAAACTCGGCAGCGTGCTCTGATCTGCCAAAGATTAACCTCAGTGACCCGAGTGCCATGCGCATCGTTGCCAAAGGATTTTTAAGTTCATGCGACAACATATCTATAAGCGTACTGCGCTCTTTTAACTGCCGCTGCTCGTAATCGTTTTGAGTTTTAAGCGTATTCAGTTCAAACATTGTTTGTAGTAATTGTTCTTGTTGCATTTTGCTGTAATCAAGCAACAACAAGTACAGTGCGAGCGCGACAAGCAGACTCACCGCAGTCTCGGGCAATAAGGTCAAGATTGAAATGCCACCGCCATTTATTGATAAGGCTACGTCGGCACATATTAAAACACCAGGTAGCAGCAATAAAACGGTCCAGATGATCCTGTATTGCCGAGACAATTGCTGGCTCTGAGAAATCGCCTTCGCAAGAATAAATGGGACAGTAAACAAAAATATCCAGTTCAGCAGCAACATATACGGCTTGGTTTGATCGAAAAAAATCAAGCCGATTTGAACAAACCAAAACGTCATCCACAATAAGCAATAATATCGAAACCAGGATCGCGCTTGCCAAAGACGCAACAATTCAAGACATAAGCAACTGGCAAATATCAGTCGCAGACACACCGCAATTGACAGGATGGATGCGTAACTTTCGGGAGACCCAGCAATAAATTCGCGTAGTATCGTACCGTTTGAAAAACAATAAAGAAATAGCGCGGAGATCTGCGTCAAGCAAAACAATCCAACGAGCAATGTACGAAAACGAATGAGGTAAACCGCACCGCAGCCAAACAACATTAAAAAGATTCCGACCTGCACGCCATAAAGTTGACTTTTAGAGAGCGATTCCTTCACGAAATTATCAGACGTCAAGACTTGAGTAGAGATATAAAAACCATTGATCGTATTGATGCGCAAAAAATAGACACGTTGACTGGCCCCAGAGTCCGGCAACTTAAAACAGTGGTGCCCCACCGAACAATTGAGCTGCAAGGCTGGATGTTTTGCACCACTCAGCTGCTTAACCCAACGCCCTTCCTCTTCGTAATAAAGCTCGAGCTCAGTGAGAAAATAGGGTCCCACGGCGAGCACCAAGGGTGATGACTGCCCGCCCGAAGCTTGGACCTTAAACTTAAGCCACCGCGTTGTCGACTCAACGCTGAGATTTAAAAGTGAGTTAAACGGCATAAAAATTTGCCGACTAACGTCCTCAACGGTCAGACTGTGCGTTGCATCAACGAACAGCCCTTGCTCGGTCACCAGAGCGCTAGCTTGGGGCCCGCCTGCCGACTGAGACTGAAGCTGGGCCGAGGCTTCAAACTGGCGCTGCGCGAGTGCCGTTCGCTGCGTAAACAAAAGCAAACCCAAGAGGAGTACACACAAAAAATAAAACGACTTGTGCCCGGGACGTCGGTGGCACAAGCCGCTAAATTTAGTGCAAAACAAGGTTAGGCCTCGGTTTGAGCAAGGTACTCAACAGCACTGCGTACGCCCTTTGAACCGACATCGATACCGAGACTTTGCATAGAGGCCTCAACACCGGCCAAACAGCCCAGAATCATGGCTGGATTTAAATCACCCAAGTGGCCAATTCTAAAAACTCGGCCTGCAAACGGGCCTAAGCCGCCAGCGATGAGCACTTGAAATTTTTCGCGCGCGGTGCTGCGGATAAGTTCGGGATCAATGCCTTTGGCAACCACCACCGCAGTCACTGAAGCAGAGCGCGCCTCGGGCACCTGACATAAAAACTGCACTTGCCCAGCTTCAGACCAAGACTGAACAGCAGCGCGCACCGCACCGGCCAGACGCTGATGGCGCGCGTGCACTTGCGCCACACCCTCTTGCTCGATCAAACCAAAAGCTGCCTCAAGACCAAACAATAAATTTTGAGGGGCAGTACCGCAAAAACGACTATAGGAAGGCCCTTTGCGGCGACGTATCCAATCCCAATAAAAGCGTGGTGCAGGGTTGTTGGCACAAACCTGCATTGCGCGTTCATCTGCGGCACAGAAGCCAACGCCAGGTGGACACATCAAGCCTTTCTGCGAGGCGCCAATCACAGCGTTCACGCCCCATTGATCCATGTAAAAAGGGATCGCCCCCAAGGAAGCCACCACGTCGACCACAAACAACGCAGGGTGCTTAGCGTGATCGATCGCGCGACGCAACGCGGGCATATCGCTTGTCGTGCTACTCGCTGTGTCGGTGTGCACGGCAAAGACCGCGACGATTTCGTGTTTGGTATCTTCACGCAGGGTTTGCTCGACGACGGCAGGGTCAATCGGTTGCCCTTCGATATAAGGGGTGCGCACAATCACTGCACCCATTGCCTCGGCCATTAACGCCCAAGAGTCAGAAAAATGTCCAGTGCCTGGTATCAGTACTTTTTGACCGGGTGCTAGCAAATTCACAATCATGGCCTCCCAGACGCCATGACCATTTGCCGCGTATAAAAAGATGTCTGCGCTTGCGGTATTGAGCAGGCCTTGCAAGCCGCGCTCGCAGGCATCAACACAAGCATCAACGCGTGGGTCGCCCATGTCGATTGGCTGCCCGGTGAGGGCATCGAGTACGGCCTTCGGTACGTTAGAGGGCCCGGGCGAGTGCAACAAACGGATACCAGGAAAATAAGGAAATGACGCGGCAGACGAATTCATAACAATCCTTAAGAGAGACCGCAATAGTTTACCCTGTCAAAACCCGCAGCGTAGTTCACCGTATCGACAGGTTTGGCGGTCACGCTCAAACTGAGGGGCATGTGGATATCGGCTGAGGACTCTAAGCAACGCGGTGCCAGCGCCCTTGAGGCAAGCTTGGCCGTGGTACCTGTTTTGCTAGTGTGCCTGCTGGGCGTCGAGCTGGTGCATGCCCACCAAGTCAAGCAGCTTGCCAGCCTTGCCTTGCAAGAGGCGGGTCGGGTGGCAAGCATCAAAGGGGCCCATCACAATCAAGTCAACCAAGCCTTTGCGCAGGCACTCGCACCGCGCTTCGCGACTATTGGTCGGGCTGCCAACGCTTCAGACCGGCAAGACGCCACCCTTGCACGTTATCGGCGTACTTATGCTCTGCCACTGTGGCAACTCAAGCTCACCGACGTGAAGGGATTGAGCGCGCAGCCACACGCGTTTCGAGCTGTTCAGTTAGACCTGATTTATTTGCACGAACCCCTGCAACCGTGGCTACGTCACGTGCTAAGACATAGCACCCGATGGCTGAGCGCAAGCCGCAACGGTTTGATCGTTCAGGCGCAACAACAAGGTCTAATCGCCATGCAGTTTAGCCGCAAGGCGGTGATTCACTCAAACGGTATTCACCAGCGCCCGAAGCCTTTTCCTGAGGATATCCCGCAACCGCCGCAGCCTACCCCGCCTCCTCAAAATATGCGGACGGCCGTACCCTTTAGCCAACCCAGTGACTCTAGAGGTGAGCGCGTTCAAACCGTGACCTTGGCACCAACCAGATCCGACTCTAGACCTAAAAATCGATTCGACTCAATCGCAGAAAGCGTCGGCCCGACAAAGGCGTTGACCTTGGTGCCTTTAAAACCTAAGAAAGAGGATCTGTGCGGGGTCTTGCTATGCTGCGCACCGTAGTCAAGCAATGATGCACTGTTCAAGCACTGAACTGGCGCGCGTTAGCGCACGTAGGTCGTAGGTTTGGCGTTTGGCGTCGGCGCGGGTGGGCGATTGGGCTTGGTTGAAGGCTTGAGCTCAGGAGGCTTCACATCAGGCGGCAACACCTGAACAAATAGCTCGCCCTGGCGCATCATCCCGAGTTCGGCTCGGGCACGCTCTTCAGCCGCCTCGGTGCCGGTCCGCAAATCATCAACCTCAGCCAATAACGCGACGTTACGTGCGCGCAGGCCGTCATTGATCCCACGCTGAGTGGCAACGTGCTCTTGCATATCCCAGACAGACAGCCAACCACCCCGACCCAGCCACAAGGGATATTGGATCAGACCAGCGAGCGCGACTAGCACCAATAGCAAAAGACGCATACCACCTCGCACTTGCCAAAAGGGCTAAAAACGCCCTTCAGACAAGCCATTCGCGCGAAACTTAGCGCAGGTTGTAAAAAGCCTCAAGACCAGGATAGGTGGCCACTTCGGCGAGTTCTTCTTCGATTCGTAGTAGCTGATTATACTTAGCCATGCGATCTGAGCGTGACAACGAGCCCGTTTTGATCTGCATCGCATTTGTCGCCACGGCAATATCGGCAATTGTTGAATCTTCGGTTTCGCCAGAACGGTGTGAAACGACCGCAGTATAACCAGCGCGCTTGGCCATTTCAATGGCGGCGAAAGTTTCGGTCAGCGTGCCGATTTGGTTGATTTTGATCAAAATCGAATTTGCGACACCGCGCTCAATCCCTTGCTTCAAGATTTTGGTGTTGGTGACAAACAAATCATCCCCCACCAGCTGAACTTTACGACCGAGCTGTTCGGTCAGATGCTTCCAGCCGTCCCAGTCATTTTCAGCCATGCCGTCTTCGATCGAGATAATGGGGTATTTGTCGCACCAAGTTGCCAACATATTGGTCAACTCTTTTGACGTCAGCGAAATACCACCCTCACCTTCAAGCGTGTATTTACCATCGCGATAAAACTCAGAGGCCGCACAATCAAGGCCTAAGGCGATTTGCGTGCCAGGCTCGTAGCCGGCATTTTCAATCGCGCGCAAAATCATTTGAATCGCGGCTTCGTGGTTGGGCACATTAGGGGCAAAGCCACCCTCATCACCCACCGCCGTAGACATGCCTTGATCGTGGATAATCTTTTTAAGCGCATGAAAAGTTTCGGCACCCATTTGCATGGCTTGCCTGAAGCTTTTTGCACCCACCGGCAAAATCATGAGCTCTTGCATGTCAAGCGTGTTGTTGGCGTGTGCACCACCGTTAATCACGTTCATCATCGGCACAGGCATGCTCATTGGGCCACTGCCACCAAAATAGCGATATAACGACAAGCCGGATTCGTCGGCCGCAGCGCGTGCAACGGCCATACTCGCGGCCAAAATCGAGTTGGCACCTAAACGCGACTTGCCTTCAGTACCATCAAGTTCGATCAGCGTGCGATCTAAAAAGGTTTGCTCTTGAGCATCCAAGCCCATCAGCGCTTCAGAGATTTCGGTATTGAGGTTTTCAACAGCGCGCAATACGCCCTTGCCCAAATAGCGCGATTTATCACCGTCACGCAACTCGATCGCCTCGCGGCTTCCGGTTGAGGCGCCCGACGGCACTGAGGCACGACCCATCGCACCAGACTCAAGCAACACATCGCATTCGACGGTGGGGTTGCCACGCGAGTCGAGAATTTCGCGTCCGATAATATCTACGATTGCACTCATTTCAAGGTTTCCTGGATAATTAAAATTTTGATGACGTTAAGCAAAACGCGACTCAAGAAAGCCGTGTCGCTTCACTACCCGATCTAAGTCAATCAGGGTGGAAAGCAGGTCTTTCATTTGGTCAAGCGGCAAGGCGTTGGGCCCATCAGAGAGCGCTTGCGCTGGATTAGGATGAGTTTCCATGAACAGGCCAGAAATGCCTGCGGCCACAGCGGCACGCGCCAACACAGGTACGAATTCGCGTTGCCCGCCCGACGAGGTGCCCTGCCCACCGGGCAGCTGCACCGAATGGGTGGCATCGAATACGACTGGGCATTGCGTTTCGCGCATGATGGCGAGCGAACGCATATCTGACACTAAATTGTTATAGCCGAACGAGACCCCCCGTTCGCAAACCATAATATCCTCAGGGACGCCGGCTTTTTGCGCGGCCAGGCGAGCTTTGGTGACCACCTGCAACATATCGTGAGGCGCCAGAAACTGGCCTTTTTTGATATTGACGGGCTTGCCGCTAGCTGCGCAAGCCTCAATGAAATCGGTTTGTCGGCACAAAAATGCAGGGGTTTGCAGCACATCTACCACCGCTGCCACTTGGGCAACTTGGTCTTTATCGTGCACATCAGTCAGCACCGGCACTTTAAAGTGCGCCCGCACGTCTGACAGAATCTGCAAGCCCTCGTCCATCCCGGGCCCACGGTACGAGGCGCCTGAGCTTCGGTTGGCCTTGTCAAACGAACTTTTATAGATGAAAGGGATCCCCAAGGCCGCTGTGATTTCGCATAGGCGACCCGCGGTATCGAAGGCCATTTGGCGCGACTCAATCACGCAGGGCCCTGCGATCAGGAAAAAAGGTTGGGTTAAACCAATGTCAAAACCGCAGAGCTTCATCAAGCACCCTTGCGCTTATCATGGCTGGCTAACGCGGCACGGATATAGCTTGTAAACAGTGGGTGTCCATCGCGCGGTGTCGAGGTGAACTCGGGATGAAACTGCACCCCGATAAACCAGGGATGGCCCGGGATCTCCATGATTTCAGGGAGGTCTTCGGTGGGCGTTCGCGCACTAATCAGCATGCCAGCCTGTTCAAGCTTAGGCACGTAAAGGTTATTGACTTCGTAGCGGTGACGATGACGCTCGTTGACCTCTGGCCCGTAAATACTGCTTGCCAGAGTATTGACCTTGACAGGGCAACGCTGTGCGCCTTTGCGCATGGTGCCACCTAAGTCTGAGGTTTCGTCTCGAACTTCGGCTCGACCTTCGCGATCAATCCACTCGGTAATCAACGCCACCACGGGGTGCTCGGTTTGGGGGTCGAACTCGGTACTATTGGCGTGCGTCAAGCCCGCCTTGTGACGTGCAAACTCAATCACAGCAAGTTGCATCCCCAAGCAGATCCCCAGATACGGCACGTTATGTTCGCGTGCGTACTGAATCGCCAGAATTTTGCCTTCGGTGCCACGCTTACCAAAGCCACCAGGCACCAAAATCGCATCAAACTGCTTGAGTACGTCAGTGCCGTTTTGCTCAAGGACTTCAGAGTCGATGTAGTCGACCACTACGCGAGATTCGGTATGAATCCCTGCGTGAATCAGCGCTTCGCTCAGTGACTTATACGACTCAGTCAAGTCAACATATTTGCCCACCATCGCGACGCGTACTTGGTGCTTGGGGTGCTCAAGGCCGTACACCAGCTTATCCCAGACCGACAAATCTGCCTGAGGCGGATCAATTGCCAAGACCTCGCAAATGAGGTTGTCGAGCCCCTGCTTATGCAGCATGCTTGGGATTTTATAGATTGAGTCGGAATCCCACACCGAAATCACGGCATCGAGCGGCACATTGGAGAAGAGCGAAATTTTTGCGCGCTCTTCGTCAGGAATAGGACGATCGGCACGGCACAGCAAGGCGTGAGGAATAATGCCAATTTCGCGTAACTTTTGAACCGAGTGCTGCGTGGGTTTGGTTTTGAGTTCGCCGGCTGAGGCGATAAACGGGACTAGGGTCAAATGAATAAACGCGGCGCTATTACGCCCCATGCGCAGACTCATTTGCCGCACGGCTTCAAGAAAGGGTAACGACTCAATATCGCCTACCGTGCCACCGATTTCGACGATGGCCACATCGGTTTGGCCGGCCCACGATTGCTCAGCACCACGGGCGATGAAATCTTGGATTTCGTTAGTGATGTGCGGAATCACCTGAACGGTTTTGCCTAAATACTCACCTTTGCGCTCTTTGCGCAAGACAGACTCATAAATTTGACCTGTCGTGAAATTATTGGCCTTGCGCATTTTTGACGAGATGAAGCGCTCGTAGTGGCCCAGATCAAGATCAGTTTCAGCGCCATCTTCGGTGACAAAGACCTCACCGTGCTGAAACGGACTCATGGTGCCTGGATCAACGTTGATGTAGGGGTCGAGCTTGAGCATGGTGACTTTGAGGCCGCGCGATTCAAGCAAGGCAGCCAAAGACGCGGCGGCGATGCCCTTACCCAACGAGGACACCACACCACCGGTAACAAAGACAAATTTGGTCATGTCATGAACGCCCAAACGTGCGGCGTATGCAGGAAATTTGAATTATAGCCGCAGGCGTGACCTTTGCGGGGACTACGTCAAGCCATTTTGGCAAACTGCCACGAAACCTGACAACAAGCAGGCTCTTGTTAAGGTCCGTCTCTGCCGCGGTCGAGCGAGCAACCGATTTAGCGAGTAAGCGGCTGTGTGCGCTGCAACAACCAAGCCAAACCCTCGCCGGTCAGGCGAGGCTCTAGGCGGCGGCGAACCTCTTGGTGGTAGGCGTTCAACCAAGCGATTTCGTCATCGCGCAGTTGGCTGGCTTGGATGCACGTCATATCAATCGGGCAAAGTGTCAGGGTCTCGAACTCAAGAAACTCGCCAAATTCAGATTCGCCTGCGCTTTGATTGCAGACCAAATTTTCGATCCGTATGCCCCAACGACCCGGCCGATACAACCCAGGCTCGTTAGAGGTAATCATGCCCGGCTGCATGGCGGTGTGCGGGGCCGGCGCGGCACGGTAAGAAATCACCTGTGGGCCCTCATGTACATTTAAGTAATACCCCACCCCGTGGCCCGTACCATGGCCGTATTCGACCAAGCGATCCCACAAGGGTGCACGCGCAACCGCATCAAGCATGGGCGAAGCGACACCGCGCGGAAACTTCAAACGTGACAACGCGATCATCGCTTTGAGCACTGCCGTGTAATCGTCTTTTTGTGGCTCAGTGGGCGTGCCAACTGGCACAACGCGGGTGATGTCGGTGGTGCCACCTAGGTATTGCGCGCCCGAGTCGATTAAGAGCAAGCCATCGCCTTTTATTTGCGCATGTGAGGCTTGCGTGGGGCGGTAATGGGGCATCGCACCATTGGCATTAAACGCCGAGATCGTGCCAAAGCTGCGTGACACAAAGCCTGATTGCGCAGCGCGCAAAGCCAGCAGACGCTCGTCAATCATCAACTCGTTGAGCGGTGTGGCGTCGCAGCCAGCAATAGCCTGTTCGAGCCAAGCAAAAAACGCACACAAGGCTGCGCCGTCTTGCTCCATGACACGTCGTACATGATTCAGTTCGAATTCGGTTTTTTGAGATTTAAAAAAGGTGCTGGGGTTGATGTTACGCACAGTGCGCGTGCGCAAACGATCAATCAAGGCGCAGGTGGTGCGCGCTGGGTCGAACAGCAGCGTGTCTTGCTCGGGCAGCTCGGCCAACACCTGCGCCACCGTGTCGTAAGGCCGCACGTAAACCTGAGCTTCGGCGAGTTTGCTTGTGAGGGCAGCGTCGACCTTGCCGGGCAACACAAATAACTGCGCATCGGTCAAGCCGATTAAGACATGCGACAGAAATACCGGATTAAACGAGACATCACTGCCGCGTAAATTCAACAGCCAAGCCACGTCATCCAGCGTGGATATCAAATGCCACTGAGCACCTTGTTCAAGCATGGCCTCGCGCACGCGGGCTAGCTTGTCTTGTCGCGAGGCACCTGCAATCTCTACAGGCAAGTCGCGCACTGCTGCGGTGGGCAATGGAGGGCGTTCAGGCCAACATTGCCCAGGCAAATCAAGATCTAGTTTTAGCGCGATGCCACGAGGCTTGAGCAACGCGAGTAATACCTCGCGCGCAGCCAAACCCAACGCGCGTCCATCAACCGCCACCGTCGCACCCTCAGCGAGTTGTTCGGCCAGCCAGTTGGTGTGGGCAGGGTCGGTTGCTACACCGATTTTCATCAGGGTGACGTCGGTACCTGCGAGTTCGGCCTCGGCTTGCACCCAATACCGGCTATCCACCCAAAGGCCAGCAAAATTCGGTGTCACGACAACGGTGCCAACCGAACCGCTAAACCCCGTCAGCCAAGGGCGCAGCTGCCAATAATCGGGCAAATACTCAGATAAATGAGGGTCTGCTGAAGGCACCAGACAAGCCTGCACGTTGGCCCCCTGCATGGCAGCACGCAGCGCCGCTAGAGAATCAGAGGAACTCGAAGTCGACGCGGATGTTGTCATTTGGAAGGGCAAGTCAAAGTACACAAGACCAACAGACCACTACACATACTAGAGCTCTAGGCCATGATGGTCATTTGGAAGGGCGAGCAAATAACCTAAAAAAAACAGACCACTAAACATACATGTGCCCGACGCAGTCATCGTCATTTAGAGGGACTAGAGAACTTGGCCTTGAGCACAGCAATAATGCCAGGCAAGATCGACAAGAAAATAATGAACAGAATCACCAGTGTCAGGTTGTTGCGCACGAAAGGCAGATTACCAAACCAGTAGCCGGCAACCGTTAGCGACACCACCCATAAAATACCACCGCTGACGTTGTAAAACAGAAAACGCTTGGGATCAAAGCGCGCAAAGCCCGCAACGAAAGGCGCCATGGTGCGGGCCAGCGGAATAAAGCGCGCAATGATGATGGTTTGGCCACCATAACGATCGTAAAAGCCTTGTGTGTACGCCAAGTGCTTAGCATTCACTAAGCTAGTGCGCGCGATCAGCGCTGCGCCAAACCAGCGGCCGACCGAATAGTTCACCGCATCGCCCACGATCGCTGCCGTGGTCAAAATGGCCATCAATAGGTAGATATCCATCTTGCCCATCGCGCACACCGCGCCCGCGACAAATAGCAGAGAATCGCCGGGTAAAAACGGCATAAATACTAAGCCCGTTTCGGCAAAAATAATCGCCACAAGCAAGGCATAAATCCAGACACCATGCATCTCAATGAACTGCAACATTGTTTTATCAATGTGCAGCAATAAATCTAACAGCCAGGTGAAGAATTCCATCCCAAAAACCCTTAATGTGCCTACGCAACCAGCGAAACATCAAGTTTAGCAGCGGTATGTTCTTGAACTTCAGCAACAGTTACACCAGGCGCCAGTTCAAGCAACTTAAGCCCGTTTGGTGTGATTTCAAACACGCCCATATCGGTGATCACCATGTCGATCACGCCCACGCCCGTCAAGGGCAAGGTGCACTTGGGTAATAGTTTCATATCAACCGAGCCGTCTTTTTTACGCGCAACGTGCTCCATTAAGACGATCACGCGACCAACACCCGCGACCAAGTCCATGGCGCCGCCCATGCCCTTCACCATCTTGCCTGGGATCATCCAGTTCGCGAGGTCACCGGTTTCGGATACTTGCATGGCACCCAGGATGGCCAAATTAATTTTGCCGCCACGAATCATTGCAAACGAATCAGCCGACGAAAAAATCGACGAACCAGGGATCGGGGTGACCGTTTGCTTACCCGCGTTGATCATATCGGCGTCGACTTCGCTTTCTAGCGGAAAGGGGCCAATCCCCAGCAAGCCATTTTCTGACTGCAACCACACTTCAATCCCCTTGGGGACGTGATTTGCCACCAAGGTGGGCAAGCCAATGCCCAGATTCACATAAAAACCATCTTGTAATTCGCGCGCCGCACGTGCGGCCATTTCGTCACGAGTCCATGCCATGTTGATTGCTCCTTAGTTTGCCGCGCGAACGGTGCGCTGTTCGATGCGTTTTTCAGGGGTCGCATTGACCACAATGCGATGCACATAAATACCGGGCAGATGAATCTGGTCGGGATCGAGTTCACCGAGTTCGACCACTTTTTCAACTTCGACGACGGTTAACTTGCCCGCCATCGCAACCGGCGGATTAAAGTTGCGCGCGGTTTTATGAAAAATCAGATTGCCACTGCGATCAGCAATGTAAGCTTTAACCAAAGAAATCTCGGGCACCAAGGCGCGCTCCATGACGTATTTTTCACCATCGAATTCACGGATTTCTTTACCGTCTGCCACCACAGTGCCCACACCCGTACGGGTGAAGAAGGCCGGAATACCCGCGCCACCGGCACGCAGGCGTTCAGCCAACGTACCTTGGGGGGTAAATTCAAGTTCGAGTTCGCCGGCCAAAAACTGGCGTTCGAACTCTTTGTTTTCGCCTACATACGAGGCGATCATCTTTTTAACCTGACGGGTTTGCAGCAGCATGCCTAAGCCAAAACCATCGACGCCGGCATTGTTACTGATGCAGGTCAGATTTTGAACGCCGAGGTCGCGCACCGCAGCGATCAGGGCCTCGGGGATGCCACACAGACCAAAGCCCCCCACGCCAAGGGTTTGCCCATCTTTAAGGATATCTTTCAGCGCCGCGGTGGCGCTGGGATAGAGCTTATTCATTCAACAGACTCCTGAGTATGCATGGTGCCGAAATGCCCGGCAACGATAAAAACTTTTGAAAAGTGCGCCGCATCTGCAATTTTTGTTGATTATCGACGATTTATTGGCTTTGCCAAAGCTTGCAATACCTCGGCGGGCCATGGGTGCGATTTATTGAGTTCAAAATCCATCCAGACCATCACCGACTTGCCCTGCGCGCATAATTCAAGGCGATCGGGGTAGACCACCGAAATGTCAACCGATTGCTCAAGGCTTGAGCGACCAATACTGACCACGCGCAGACTGACGCGCACGGAGGCTGGGTAGGTAATCGCTTTTTTAAAATCACACGAGCAGTGCACCACCACAGGTCCATAGCGCGTCGACTGGGGAGCCTGCCCTTCGTAGAACATCTTTAAACGCCCTTCTTCCATATAGCGGAAATAATTGGCATTATTCAGGTGAGCCAAGGCATCGGCATCAGACCAGCGCATGGGGATGTCTAAGTCGTAAATATCGCCAACCATTAGGGTTTGGGGTTCAGAGCCTGCCAAAGACTTCTCCAAAAATCATGTCGCGCATTGCAAAAGGCGCTGTTCACGAGTTTGCAAGGCCCACGCCACGACAGCGTGCGCCCCTGTGCAATACAATCGCGACAGCAAATAAACATCATACCTTTGAAGCAGGGAGACTTTCATGTCAGCACGCGAATCGATGGAATACGACGTTGTCGTGGTGGGTGGTGGCCCAGGCGGCTTAGCCACGGCGATTCGCCTCAAGCAGCTTGCCGCTGAGCGCAGCCATGAGATTTCAGTTTGCGTACTTGAAAAAGGCAGCGAAATCGGTGCACACATTTTGTCGGGTGCTGTGATGGATCCGCAGGCAATGACCGAGTTGCTGCCTGACTGGAAAAACATGGGTGCCCCGCTGGATACGCCTGTTACAGAAGATGAATTTTTGTTTTTAAGTGAAACAGGCGCGCGTAAAACCCCTGATTGGTTACTGCCCGAGTGCTTTCAAAATCATGGCAACTACATTGTGAGTCTGGGCAAGGTAGCCCGTTGGATGGGCGAGCAAGCCGAGTCGCTAGGTGTTGAAATATTTCCGGGCTTTGCCGCGGCCGAGGTTTTGTACAACGAGCAAGGTGCGGTGCGTGGCGTGGCAACAGGCGACATGGGCGTGGGGCGCGATGGTCAGCCTACTGACCAGTATCAGCAAGGCATGGAGCTTTTAGCGAAATATACGATTTTTGCCGAGGGTGCGCGTGGTCAGTTAGGCCGCGAACTCATCAGCAAGTTCAAGCTTGACCAAGGCCGCGATCCACAAAGTTATGGCATTGGGATTAAAGAGCTCTGGGAAGTCGCCCCCTCAAAATCACGACCAGGCGTAGTCGTGCACACCGCAGGCTGGCCGCTTGATTCAGACACCTATGGCGGCTCGTTTTTGTATCACCTGAACGACAACCTCGTTGCGGTCGGCATGGTGGTGGGCCTAGATTACGCAAATCCCTGGCTTTCACCCTTTGAAGAGTTTCAGCGTTACAAGACGCATCCAGCGATTCGCGGCACATTTGAAGGTGGTAAGCGCATTGCCTACGGCGCGCGCGCGCTGACCGCGGGCGGTTTGCTGTCATTACCCAAATTGGTGTTTCCGGGCGGTGCGTTAGTAGGCTGTGAGGCAGGTTTCTTGAACGCCTCGCGCATCAAGGGTAGCCACGCGGCAATCAAGTCGGGCATGATGGCGGCTGACGCGGCTTTTGATGCCTTGGTGGCCGAGCGTAGCGCAGACGAGTTGCCGGCTTATCCCGCGGCCTTTGAAGCGTCATGGTTACACACTGAGCTGAACAAAGCACGCAACTTCAAACAGTGGTTCAAAAAAGGCCGCACCATTGCGACGCTGATGACGGGTGTCGAGCAGTTTGTGCTCAAGGGCAATATCCCCTGGACCATCCATCGCACCAAAGCCGATCACGCTTGCCTGCAGCCGGCTGATCAGTGCCCAAAAATTGAGTACCCAAAGCCTGATGGTGTCTTAACCTTTGATCGTTTGACTTCGGTTTTTATTTCAAATACCAATCACGAAGAAAATCAGCCGATTCACCTGACACTCAAAGACGCGTCAGTGCCCGTCAGCATCAATCTGGCCAAGTACGCTGGCCCCGAAGCGCGCTACTGCCCTGCTGGCGTCTACGAGTACGTTAAAGATGACAACGGCAGCGATCGCTTGCAAATCAACGCCCAAAACTGCGTGCATTGCAAAACTTGCGATATCAAAGACCCCACACAAAATATCGTTTGGGTCACACCACAAGGTGGTGAAGGGCCGGTGTATAACGCGATGTAGGTTCAACCCCCGAGCTCGGGCTGAAACCGATCTCAACAATCATTTGCCAACAATCTTCTTGAGTGCACTCATGACGACACGTCCGCAAGCAGTCCCCACCACGCAAATCGACAACGATCGTGTCATCGTGACTGAATGGCGCTTTGCGCCCGGCGCTGAGACAGGCTGGCATACCCATGGCCATGACTATGTGGTGGTGCCAACCATCAGTGGGATGTTGCACCTTGAAACGCCAGAAGGTTTAAAAGAATTTCCGTTGGTCGCTGGCAAGTCATACACCCGTGGCGCGGGGGTCAATCACAATGTGATCAACGCCAGCGCCCACGAAGTTGCTTTCATTGAAATCGAAATCCGCTAATACAAAAAGGACGAGACACATTATGCTAGATCCACAAGCAAAAGCCCTGATTGATTTGATGATCGAAAAAGGGATTCCGCCCGTGCACACGCTAACGGCGACGCAAGCGCGCGAAGCCTACGTGCAGAGGCGTTTTTTTAGCCAGCCCGAAGCACCCGAGGTGGCCTCTAGCGTTGACACCGATATCCCGGGCCCCGCTGGCAAGATTACCGTACGCGGCTATCGCCCCAAGGGCAGTGTCGCCTCAGCTGTACTACCAGCGCTTGTCTACTATCATGGTGGTGGTCATGTGATCGGTGATATCGACACACATGACGTGCTGTGCCGCACCCTTTCAAATCTGGCGCACTGTGCTGTGTTTTCAGTCAACTATCGCCTCGCGCCTGAAAATGTGTTTCCGGCAGCGTCTGACGACTGCGTGGCCGCAACAAAATGGGTGCATGCCAATGCAGCAACGCTCAAGATCGACCCAGCACGTATCGCCGTAGGAGGTGACAGTGCCGGTGGTCATTTAGCCGCGGTCGTTGCCTTGTCACTCAAGGCAGACAACAGCTTTAAGCCTGTCTTGCAATTGTTGATTTACCCCGTCACTGACCCAAGCTCAGAGCGTGAATCGATGCGCACCAATGGCCAAGGCTATATGCTGACCAAAGAATCGATGAATTATTACTACGGCGCTTATATGCCTGAAAAATGGATGCGCAACGATTGGCGCGGTGCACCGATGCTGGCCAAAGACCACACTGGTTTAGCGCCTGCCTTCGTCATGACAGCAGGCTTTGATCCGCTACGCGACGAGGGTGCCGACTACGCTGATAAGTTAACGATGGCAGGCGTCCCCACTCAATACGTCTGCTTCGAGCGCCAGATCCATGGCTTCATCACTATGGGGCGCATCATCGACGAAGCCAACACCGCCGCCGAACTTTGCGCGGCGGCCTTGCGCGCTAAGTTTTAGTGGTTATCACGCGGTACGGCGCTGCCGCTGTTGCCAACCAAGAAATCCAAGTCAACGCCGTCGTTGGCTTGGTTCACGTGATCAACATATAACTTGTAATAGCCACGGTTCATCGGTGGCTCGGGGGCTTTCCATTTTTCTTTGCGTGCCGCCAAAATCTCGTCGCTGACGTCTAAATGCAAGCGACGTTTCGCGACATCCAGTTCAATCATGTCGCCGTTTTCAACTAACGCTAAAGGGCCACCGGCTGCAGCTTCTGGTGCAACGTGCAAAATCACTGTGCCATAGGCTGTGCCGCTCATGCGCGCATCTGAGATGCGAATCATGTCGGTGATGCCCTTTTTAAGAATCTTGGGTGGCAGTGGCATATTGCCCACCTCTGCCATGCCCGGATAGCCTTTCGGGCCACAGTTTTTAAGCACCATGATGCAGGTTTCATCGATATCCAATTTGGGGCTATCGATGCGCTTGTGAAAATCTTCGATGTTTTCAAACACCACTGCACGACCGCGATGCTTGAGTAATTTTTTAGTGGCGGCTGAGGGCTTAATGATGGCGCCATCGGGGCATAAGTTGCCACGCAACACTGCGATCCCTGTATTCTTTTTAAAAGGTTTTTCAAACGTCGTGATCACATCGCGGTTGTAGCATTCGGCTTTCTTGACGTTATCCCAAAGCGAATTGCCGTTCACGGTTAACGCTTTTTTATTCAACAAGCCTTGCTCGCCCAAGGTGCGCAACACCACTGGCAAACCGCCTGCATAGCAGAAGTCTTCCATGAGGTACTTGCCACTTGGCATCAAGTTCAGCAGCGTGTGTACGTCACGCCCAAACTTATCCCAATCATCAATGTCAAGCTTGACACCAATCCGTCGAGCAATAGCGATCAAATGGATCACGGCGTTAGTTGAGCCACCAATTGCAGCGTTGGTACGAATTGCATTTTCAAACGCCTGACGCGTCAAAATTTTATCGAGCGTCAGATTGTCTTTGACCATCTGCACAATGCGGCGACCCGATTCGCGGGCCAGTACATTGCGGCGTGCATCCACAGCAGGATATGCGGCATTGCCAGGCAGCGCCACGCCCAAAGACTCAACCATACTGGCCATCGTCGATGCCGTGCCCATCACCATGCAATGCCCGTGCGAGCGATGCATGCAGGATTCGGCCTCGTGAAATTCGTCGAGCGTCATCTTGCCGGCACGCACATCTTCTGACATTGACCACGTATTGGTACCGGACCCAATATCTTTGCCCCGATACTTACCGGTGAGCATCGGTCCACCCGAAACACCAATGGTCGGGATATTGACGCTCGCGGCACCCATCAAGAGCGAGGGCGTCGTTTTATCGCAGCCAAACAGCAACACCACACCATCGAGTGGATTGGCACGAATCGTTTCTTCGACGTCCATACTGGCAAGATTGCGTAACAACATTGCCGTGGGGCGCACCAAGGTTTCACCGATGGACGTCACCGGAAACTCTAGTGGAAACCCACCGGCTTCGAGCACTCCTTGGCGCACCTGATCTGCCAACAACCTGAAATGCGAATTACAGGGTGTCAGCTCAGACCAGGTATTACAGATACCAATGACAGGCCGCCCATCGAACTGATCGTGTGGAATACCACGATTTTTTGTCCAGCTGCGATAGAGGAACCCGTAAATATCATTACGCGAAAACCACTGACTTGAACGGCTTGGTGCTGCCGGTTTTTTGCTTTTCTCTGACTTCGCCATTCAAGACTCCTGAGTGATCGTGTGAGTGGTTTACTTTTTAAACGGTACAACTTTTTGTGTCTGCTGACCAAGGCCTTCGATGCCCAGTGTCATCACATCACCAGCCTTCAGGAAGCGTGGTTTGGGTTTAACGCCCATCCCAACGCCAGGAGGCGTACCGGTTGTGATGATGTCGCCTGGCATCAAGGTCGTAAATTCACTGACGTAGCTAATGATGGTGGCTGCATCAAAAATCATGGTCTTGGTGTTACCGGTTTGAAAACGCTTGCCGTTCAAATCAAGCCACATGTCTAATTTTTGTGGATCTTTGATTTCATCAGTCGTCACCAACCAAGGGCCAACTGGGCCGAAAGTATCGCAACCTTTGCCCTTATCCCAGGTACCGCCACGTTCGATCTGGTATTCACGCTCTGACACGTCATTGATCACGCAATAGCCGGCGACATGCTTGAGTGCCTCTTTTTTGCTGACATAACGGGCTTTTTTGCCAATCACGATGCCGAGTTCGACTTCCCAATCGGATTTTTTTGAATCCTTTGGCAGCATGACGTTGTCATTCGGGCCTGTCAGGCTGGTATCCGCCTTGTAAAACATGATGGGCTCTTTAGGGATTGGCATGCCAGCTTCGGCGGCGTGATCTGAGTAGTTCAAACCAATGGCCAAAAACTTACCCATCTTGGCAATCGGCACGCCAAAACGTGGCTTGCCTTTCACAAGCGGCAAGGTGCTGGTTTTGATCTTGGCCAGTTTTTTGAGTGCTGCAGACGACAACTGATCGTTGGTAATGTCGGCAATGACGCCTGACAAGTCACGCAGCTTGCCTTCTTTATCAATCAAACCTGGTTTTTCTTTACCCTTGGCACCATAGCGTACGAGTTTCATGCGGTTTCCTTCGTGTGAAAAAAATGAAAAATTTAAGTCAGAACCAAAAATCCTTTGCGACGCGTGCGTTACAGCGACCAACCACCATCAATAATTTGCGAAGTACCCGTTGTAAAGGACGACTCATCTGAAGCCAAATAGATCGCCAACTGGGCGATTTCTTCAGGCTTGCCGATGCGGCCAATCGGTTGACGCGCCACGAACATGTCGCGCACTTCGGTCACCGACTTACCGGTTTGGCTAGAGACCGCCTGAATACGCTCGCCTAGCGAAGGCGACTCGATGGTGCCCGGACAAATTGCATTAAACCGGACACCGCGCGCAACGTAATCAGCAGCTAGCGCGCGCGTCAGACCGATCACAGCGGCCTTTGAGGCACCGTAGATCACGCGATTGGGCGCGCCTTTAATATTTGAGGCCGCAGAGGCCATGTTGATCACACTGCCCTTGCCTTGTTCAAGCATGCCAGGCAGAAACGCACGAATCGTGCGGTACATAGATTTGACGTTCAAATCCATACTGAAATCCCAGTCGGCATCACTGACTTGCATGATGTCGCCTTGATGCACAAAGCCGGCGCAATTAAACAAGACATCGATGCTGCCGATTTTTTTAGCAAAGGCATCGACCTCGGCAGTTTTTAAAACATCAAGGGTGTGGGTTTTAATGTTGGACACGCCCGCGTAAGCATTGAGTAGGTCTTGTTTAAGGTCAGTTGCCCATACAGTCGCGCCTTCACGAGCCATGGCAAGCGCACAAGCACGGCCAATCCCTTGCCCGGCAGCCGTGACCAGAATTGTTTTTCCTTGTAAACGCATGCTCACTATCCCTAATGATCTTGCCAAATTGGCTTGACCAATTTACCAGATTGCGCGGAAAGCCTCGACCTAAAAGACGGGAAGGATGTCAATTTGATACACAAACGACTTAGGAGCAAGCCATCAAAGAATACCGAGCCTCAAAAAGAACCTCAAACGCTAAGCGGTGCCGGCGCAGCCAGACCAAAACGCTCGGCAAAGGTCGCCAAGGCGGGTAACAGTGTTGGGTGAAGCCTGACACCAGTCACCAACTGTTCGGCGCGCGCAGCCAGCCCTGCATGGCCTGGCAACCGCACCTTAGAAACACCGGGGCGCGGTGGGTTCTCTAAGCACGAATCCGCCAACTGATCCATTTGCCTTAAAAAATCTTGTTTGCCGCCAAAGGCGTCAGGATCGTACAAAGTGATGTTGATCGTTGCCCCCCAACCCTCTTTTGGGTCGGCGCGGCCAAAACCAGACAAACCACCTGTCAGCGCTTCAACCATTAGACCTAAGCCAAAACCCTTGTGCCCGTATGACAGACCACCAATCGGCAAAATAGTGCCCGGTGGCGTTTGATTGAATACACCCGGATCATTGGTGGGCATCCCTTGCGCATCTAACAACCACTCTTCAGCAAATTTTTCGCCAGCGGCGGCTTTGCGATTGCTCATGCCGTTGGTGGTGATTGACGCCGAGATATCTATCAACACATCACCACGCGAACACGGAAACCCCATGGCAATCGGATTGGGAGTGAAGACAGCACGCGTGCCACCGTAGGGCGCCACACTCGCCACATTAGGATCAGAACTAGCCAGCACCATCAAAAACCCCTCGCGGGCAGCGCGCATCAAATACACCGCCAAGCAGGCGATATGATGGCTGCGCTTGATCGTCAGAGACGCCACACCCATCTCACGGGCAGCGGGAATCAGCACATCCAGCCCGCGCTCGATCAACCACGGGCCGGGCAAACGCATGCCATCCCACAATTGCGCAGCAGGCTTAGCGCTCACCACCCAGTAATCGCCCTCGCGGGTCATGCCGCCGGCCTCAACGTCTTTAAGGTAACCCGGCAAAAGCGCTAAGCCATGCGTATCGTGCCCAAGCAAATCACCCTCAACAAGCGTTTGCGCGACCACCAACGACATTTGAGGATCAAGCCCCGCGGCAACGAGCAGGTGCTTGGCCCATTGCAC
>Ga0192658_1047_pt1 | contig 37885 bp, 31 predicted proteins | sample LauGreSBDMM110SN_4_FD_133055 | JGI IMG/M metagenome (GOLD analysis project Ga0192658, IMG submission 133055)
CCTGGATTGCGATTACCTGCCAACAAGTTGGCTTGCAAGGCTGCACCCAAGGCCACAACCTGATCCGGATCCAAATCCGTTAGCGGTGCTTGACCAAACAACGTTTGAACAGCGGCCTGTACAACCGGCATGCGAGTGGCCCCGCCTACCATCACGACACCCTGCACATCTTTTACCGAAAGCCCTGCATCTTTCAAGACTTGCCGTGCACAGGCAAGTGTGCGCTCAACCAGCGACTGCGCAAGCGCTTCAAACGCCACACGTGTCAAAGACAAGTCAATTTTTGCAGCACCAAGCAGCAAGGTTTCAGTATGCGAGGCATGATCGGTGAGCGCTTCACGCAAGCGACGCGAAGCACTGAGCAACGCACGTCTGGCCGCATGATCCAAATCATTCAGGCAATGCACGCCAGCAAAATAATCGACCAAGGCCGCATCAAAATCGTCACCACCCAAAGCGGTATCGCCGCCGGTTGCCACGACTTCAAACACACCGCGCGTGAGTTTCAACAACGACACATCAAAGGTGCCGCCACCCAAATCAAAAACCACATACAGGCCTTCAGAGCCGTGATCCAACCCATAGGCGATCGCAGCAGCGGTGGGTTCGTTTAATAAACGTAAGACATTTAAGCCGGCCAAGCGTGCGGCATCTCGTGTTGCCTGACGCTGGGCATCATCAAAATACGCTGGTACCGTAATCACAGCACCGACAAGCTCATCGCCTAGGGTACCTTCGGCTAAAAATTTTAATTTTTCTAAAATTTTTGCTGCTACCTCAACGGGCGACACATCAGCATGTTCAGTGTGGATTTTGACGCTTTGGCTATCGCACACAAAATTAAATGGCATCCCAGACGCGATGGCATCGTCGTAAGAACGCCCCATCAAACGCTTGACCGACACCAAGGTATCGAGCGGATATTGCGCTTGCTGCGCCAAGGCCTCGACACCAATTAACGCCGCACCGCTGGCTTGATACAAGACCGCCGACGGCACCAGATGGCGACCTAACTCGTCAGGCAAGACTTCAGCCACGCTGCTGCGCACCGACGCCACTAGCGAATGTGTAGTCCCTAAATCAATCCCGACTGCCAAGCGTCGTTGATGCGGGGCCGGCGACTCGCCTGGTTCAGAAATCTGCAATAAAGCCATGGGTACGTTTTAAACTTCTGTAGTTTGGAGCTGAGTGGTTAATTTATCTAGAAACATCCACTCGCGGATACGACTAGCGGCTTGCGTGTACTGTTCAGCGCTAAGCGCCTCAGATACGGCTTGCTGACAATGCGACAAAGCCAACTCAATTTCTTGCGATAAGGCCTCGCGCGCAAGACTATTTTGAGGATCATCCAAACATTCATCCAGCTGCTCGTGCCATGACATTTGTTGCATCAAAAACTCAGGTGCCATCGCCGTGTTGGTTTCAGTTTGCAAGTCGATGCCAGCAAGCTCGCACAAATAACGCGCGCGCAACAGAGGCCGCTTGAGCACGCGATAAGCTTCGTTCGCCTGTGCACTCCACTGCATGGCGACCCTGCGTTCAGGTGCTGAGCGCGTCGCAAAACGATCTGGATGTACTACTTGTGCCACGTGTTTCCAGGCGGCCTCAAGCTGTACGGCATCTAGTGCGAAGCTACGCGGCAAATCAAACAGCGCAAAATGATCTGTTGCGTTCACAAGATGTTATACCGTGAACGATTCGCCGCAGCCGCAGGTCGCCTTTTCATTGGGATTACGAAACTTAAAGCCTTCGTTCAAGCCTTCGCGTGCGTAATCAAGCTCGGTGCCTTCGAGATAGGCCAAACTTTTTGGATCAATAAACACTTTGACACCAAAGCTTTCAAAGATTTGATCTTCTGAGGCTGCCTCATCCACGTACTCAAGCTTGTAAGCCATACCCGAACAACCCGTGGTGCGAACGCCTAAACGCAAGCCAATCCCACCGCCGCGTTTTTGCAGATATTTGCCGATATGGTCGGCGGCCTGAACAGTCAGTGTGACAGCCATGGCTTATCCTTGGTGTTTGTCTTTATAGTCTTGAACCGCTGCTTTGATCGCGTCTTCAGCCAAAATTGAGCAATGAATTTTAACAGGAGGCAACGCAAGCTCTTCGGCAATTTGGGTATTGCGAATGGTCAATGCTTGGTCAAGTGTCTTACCCTTTACCCACTCGGTCACCAGCGAACTTGACGCAATGGCAGAACCACAACCGTAGGTTTTGAAGCGCGCGTCTTCGATGATGCCATCGGCGTTGACACGAATCTGCAACTTCATCACATCGCCACAGGCGGGTGCACCCACCATGCCTGTGCCAACCTGATCGTCGCCCTTGTCAAAGGTGCCGACGTTGCGGGGGTTCTCGTAATGATCCAGTACTTTGTCGCTATATGCCATGAGTATTCTCCAACCTATACGTTTAGTGGGCAGCCCACTGAACCGAATTCATATCAATACCATCTTTAGCCATTTCCCAAAGTGGTGACATATCGCGCAGCTTACCCACGCGTGTTTTTAGTAACTCAACCGCAAAGTCGATTTCTTTTTCGGTGGTAAAGCGACCGATGGTAAAGCGAATTGAGCTATGCGCCAACTCATCATTACGCCCTAAGGCACGCAACACATAAGACGGCTCAAGACTAGCTGAAGTGCAGGCAGAACCACTTGATACCGCGAGTTCTTTAATGGCCATGATCAGGGATTCGCCCTCAACATAGTTGAAGCTGACGTTCAGGTTATGCGGCACGCGTTGTTCGATGTCACCGTTCAGGTAGACCTCTTCGATTTGTGACAAGCCGGCCCACAGACGATCACGCAGCATGCGCACGCGCTCGTTTTCGGTACCCATTTCGGCTTGTGCCAAGGCAAAGGACTCGCCCATACCTACAATCTGGTGCGTAGCGAGTGTGCCCGAACGAAAACCGCGCTCGTGACCACCACCGTGCATTTGCGCCTCGATGCGGATACGCGGTTTACGACGCACGTAAAGCGCGCCGATACCTTTGGGGCCGTACGTTTTGTGCGCACAGAACGACATCAAATCGACTTTGAGTGTTTGCAGATCGATATTGACTTTGCCAGTTGCCTGCGCAGCATCAACGTGAAAAATGATGTTGTTTTCGCGGCAGATTTCGCCGAGCGTAGCAATCGGTTGGATCACGCCGATCTCGTTGTTCACAAACATCACAGATACTAAAACGGTATCGGGGCGAATCGCCGCCTTAAAAGCGTCAAGATTGATTAAACCGTCTTCTTGAACATTGAGGTAGGTGACTTCAAAGCCCTGGCGCTCGAGTTCGCGGCACGGGTCAAGCACCGCCTTGTGTTCGGTTTTGACCGTAATGATGTGCTTACCGCGCTCAGCGTAAAAGCCAGCCGCACCTTTAATTGCCAGATTATTTGACTCAGTCGCGCCTGAAGTCCAGACGATTTCACGTGGATCTGCATTGACCAGTGAGGCCACTTGCTCGCGCGCGCGCTCGACGGCCTCTTCGGCCTCCCAACCATAGGCATGGCTGCGCGACGCTGGATTACCAGCGTGCTCGTAGAGCCACGGGATCATCTTCTCGACCACTTTGGGGTCAACAGGGGTGGTGGCTGAGTAATCTAAATAGATTGGTAATGAGGACATTGAGAGCTCCTAGGCGTTTGCAGCAGCAGGCTGTTTGGCGGTAAGTGGTGTATTTACCAGGTTGACACGCACGCCAGCGCCATTGGCCTGGCTTGCTTCTTGTATTTGACGTAAACGTTGCTGATCAACCAAATCTTGCAAGGCCACTGAATCAAGAAAATCAACCATCTTACGATTGAGTGTTGACCAGAGTTCGTGGGTCATACAGATGCCTTGCTTGCCATCTGTACCGGTGGCACAGTCGGTTTTACCCGCACAGCTCGTGGCGTCAATAGGCTCATCAACAGCAAAAATGATGTCAGCTACGGTGATCGTACGCGCCAGACGCGCTAAGGTATAACCGCCGCCTGGGCCGCGCACGCTTTCAACGAGCTCGTGGCGACGCAGCTTACCGAACAGCTGCTCGAGATAAGACAGAGAAATATTTTGTCGCTGGCTGATCGCCGACAAGGTGACGGGACCGCTTTGCTGGCGCAAAGCAAGGTCAATCATGGCCGTAACAGCAAAACGCCCTTTTGTGGTGAGTCGCATAACAGTGTCCTTTAAAACAAAGCGGTTACACAACGCAACCACTTATCCGACTAAACAACTCAAGTATACACAATTCTTGACTGTTTTGCTAGGGTATCCCCTTAAAGACCTTAGAGTAGTCACGCTTTATGGCTACCACGACTCACTTTTTTGTGGCGAAAACAGCTCAACCTGTGGGGTCGAGTCGGATTGCGTCTTTTTAATCAAAAAAAAACCGCACTAAGCGGTTTTTTCGGTTTGACCTACGCAGAATCAATAGGTGACCAGACTTACGCAGCTTGGTACTGGGTTGCGCGTTTACGCACCAGTTCAAGCACGCCCTGGCAAGAGTCTTCAAGATAGTCCAACACTTTACCGAAGCCTTCAGGGCCACCGTAATAGGGATCGGGCACCGTTGCTTCTTCGAATTCGTTGGCAAAGCGCATCAACAACATCAGTTTGTGCTGATGTAGTTTCGGACACTGTTGTTGCATGGCCGAGAGGTTTTCCCAATCCATAGCCAAAATCAGGTCATATTCGCGGTAATCTTCTGCGGTAACTTGACGGGCAACGTGCTCGGCAATATCGTAGCCGCGCTTGCGGGCTGCTGCCAACGCGCGCGGATCAGCGCCTTCACCAAGGTGAAAATTGTGTGTGCCGGCAGAATCAATGCCCACGACCTCAGCGAGGCCAGCTTCTTTGATCAGGTGGCGAAAAACGCCTTCAGCACTGGGGGAGCGGCAAATGTTACCCGTGCATACGAAAAGAACTTTTGTCATCATGGTGCGTATTGTGCGGGAAAACCCCTAAGATGTCTAGATATTTTTTCTACAAATAAGCAAAAAATTTCACAAGGGGGCACACATTTAATCACTATATATTTCAATAGGTTACAAACCACTCGTGCCGCGATAAATAGTCCATATAGTGAAAAAATATGCGAATAGTATCAAAGCAATATAAGAATTGCGTGACAAGCACTGATTAAAAGCACCAAATCAACGCCTGGCTAAGACTTTTAGGCACCAGAAAAGAGCACGCGGTCTTTGAGCACCTTCAACGCGTCGCGAGCCGCTGCAGCCTGCTCAAACTCAAGGTTGCGAGCATGGTCTAGCATCAGCTTTTCGAGACGTTTAAACTCTTTTGCCAGTGCTTTTTCGTCGGTGAGCAAGGCATAAGAAGATGGATCTTCGGGTTGATCTCTAAACGCTGGCGCCACAATGCCGTCGATCAGTTCGCGCACCGCCTTGCGCACGCTGCGGGGTTCAATCCCGTGCTCGAGGTTAAACGCAAGCTGTTTATTGCGGCGCCTCTCGGTTTCGCCCATCGCGCGTTTCATCGAGTCGGTGATGCGATCGGCATATAAAATGGCGCGGCCATTTAAGTTACGTGCGGCGCGGCCAATCGTTTGAATCAAACTGCGATCCGAACGCAAAAAGCCTTCTTTGTCGGCATCCAAAATCGCGACCAAGGACACTTCAGGGATGTCGAGCCCCTCGCGCAACAAGTTAATGCCCACCAGTACATCGAACACCCCGAGGCGCAGGTCACGAATAATTTCAACACGCTCGACCGTATCAATATCTGAATGCAGGTAGCGCACGCGCTGGCCACTTTCATTCAAGTAATCGGTGAGGTCCTCGGCCATGCGTTTAGTCAGCGTTGTCACTAGCACACGTTCTTGCACCGCCGTACGTAGCTTAATTTCACCCAACAAGTCGTCAACCTGTGTGCGGGCGGGGCGCACCTCGACAATGGGGTCTACCAAACCAGTGGGGCGCACCACTTGTTCAACTACGTGGTCAGAATGCCCTTGTTCGTAGTTACCCGGCGTGGCTGAGACAAAAACGCACTGACGCATGCGTGACTCGAACTCTTCCATTTTTAACGGGCGATTATCCATCGCCGAAGGCAAACGAAAGCCGTAGGTCACAAGCGTTTCTTTGCGAGCACGGTCACCACGGTACATACCGCCTAGCTGACCAATCGTGACGTGACTCTCATCGATAAACATCAACGCGTCACGTGGCAGATAATCAATCATCGTAGGTGGCGGATCGCCGGGCGCAGCGCCCGACAGGTGACGTGAATAATTTTCAATGCCCTTACAAAAACCAAGCTCAGACAACATCTCAAGATCAAAGCGGGTGCGCTGCTCAATGCGTTGCGCTTCGATCAGATGACCCGAATCGACAAACTGTTTGACGCGCTCGCGCAGCTCTTGTTTGATCGTCTCGATCGCGCGCAACACGGTATCGCGCGGCGTGACGTAATGCGATCCCGGATATACGGTGAAACGCGGCACCTTCTGACGCACCTTGCCGGTCAAGGGATCGAATAATTCTAGGCTTTCAACTTCATCGTCAAACAACGTTAAGCGCACCGCAAGCTCGGCGCTTTCGGCCGGAAAAATATCGATCGTTTCACCACGTGCACGAAAGGTGCCACGCGTAAACTCGAGATCATTGCGTTCGTATTGCATGGCCACTAAGCGCTCAAGGATTTCGCGTCGTGCAATACGATCGCCCGCGCGTAAGATCAGCACCATGGCATGGTAATCAGCGGGGTTGCCGATACCATAAATGCAAGATACCGTGCCCACGATGACCGTGTCACGCCGCTCGAGCAAACTTTTAGTGGCAGACAAGCGCATCTGTTCAATGTGCTCGTTGATCGATGAATCTTTTTCGATAAACAAATCACGGGTCGGCACGTACGCTTCGGGCTGGTAGTAGTCGTAATACGACACAAAATATTCGACTGCGTTTTTCGGAAAAAACTCGCGCATCTCGGCGTACAGTTGCGCGGCCAGCGTTTTGTTAGGTGCCAAGACAATTGCAGGCCTACCCAAGCGCGCAATCATGTTCGCCATCGTGAAGGTTTTACCCGAGCCGGTCACGCCTAACAGTGTTTGCGACATCAAACCATCGCGTACGCCCTGCTCGAGCAAATCAATCGCGCGGGGTTGGTCACCGCCAGGAGGATAGGGCTGATACAAGTGAAAGGGGCTATCGGGATAATCAACAAAACGCCCCTTCTCGTCACCGGTTGAGATGGCGGCGCTGTAAATCGTGTCGACGGCTGCGGGGGTGTAACTGGCTACAGCCGGCTCGGCGGCGCTGGCGGCCGATGCGGGCGCCTGGGCAGAGACCTGCCCCGCGTCGTGATCTGCGGACACTGCGATTAAGTCACTAGGCTCGGTGACTGGTTGCTCGATCGGTTTTTTGCTCTTGCGGGTGGCCATGCTAGACTTATTCGGGATACCCCTCGGTCTGAGGGTAACCCGCCATTATGTTCTCTGAAAATGCCTACGTCTACCCTAACCTTGTCACACTTATCATTTACACACTAAAAGCCAAATGAGCACCCTCTTTCAAGCCGTTGAACTTGCCCCCCGCGATCCAATCCTGGGCTTAAACGAACAATTTAGCGCCGATACCCGAGCCACTAAGGTCAATCTGGGTGTGGGCGTGTATTACGACGATCACGGCAAAATCCCCCTGCTCAACGCCGTGCACACGGCTGAAGTCGCACGTGTTGAGGCTGCTGCCGCACGTGGTTACCTGCCGATTGAAGGCATCGCCGGTTACAACAAAGGCGCGCAAGAGCTGGTGCTGGGTAAAAACTCGACACTGATCGCGGCCGGTCGCGTGTTGACCATGCAAGCCCTCGGCGGCACGGGCGCGCTCAAAATTGGCGCCGACTACATTAAACAACTCGCTCCAAACGCTAAAGTCGCGATCAGTGACCCAAGCTGGGAAAATCACCGCGCGTTGTTTGAGCGCGCTGGCTTTGAGGTCGTGACCTACCCGTACTACGACGCAACCACCCACGGCTTAAATTTTGAAGGCATGCTCGCAGCCCTCAAGGCACTGCCGCCTAAAAGCGTGGCGGTCTTGCACGCTTGCTGTCACAACCCAACCGGGGTTGATCTCTCGACCGAGCAATGGAAAGCCGTTGCACACGTTGTCAAAGCAGGCGAGCTGATCCCTTTCTTAGACATCGCCTACCAAGGGTTTGGCGATGGGCTCGAGCAAGATGCTGTAGCCGTGCGGATCTTTGCTGATCTAGATATGACGATGTTTATCAGTTCGTCGTTTTCAAAATCCTTCTCCCTGTATGGCGAACGGGTTGGCGCCCTAACCATCGTCACCGGCAGTCAAGACGAATCCAATCGCGTACTGAGCCAGGTCAAGCGCGTGATTCGCACTAACTATTCAAACCCGCCCACACACGGTGGCACGATTGTGTCTACTGTCTTGAACACACCCGAGCTATTTGCCCTGTGGGATCAAGAGCTCGCCGGCATGCGCGACCGAATCCGCCTGATGCGTCGTCAGATCGTCGAAAAACTGGCACAGTACGGCGCCAAGCAAGACTTCAGTTTCGTCATGAAGCAGCGCGGTATGTTCTCGTTTTCAGGGATGACTGCGCCTCAAGTTGAGCGCTTGCGCACCGAGTACGGCATCTACGCGGTCAGCAGTGGCCGGATTTGCGTGGCTGCGCTCAATAGTAAAAACATCGATGTGGTGGCCAAAGCGATGGCTGAGGTCATGAAAAACGCCTAAAGGCGGCCAGTGCTGTGTTTTCATACAGATAAATTTGCACAATTTGACTAAATCGTGCAAAATACTCCTGTATATAAAAACAGCTCGGCTTTTACTAGCCTAAAGGATGCTTTCCATGTCGCTCAAGCTTACCGATCGTCAGCAACAGATTCTGGATCTTATTCGTCAGGCGATCGTCAATACGGGGTTTCCGCCCACGCGAGCTGAACTGGCGGCGGTGCTCGGCTTTAAGTCTGCCAATGCGGCTGAGGATCACCTTCGTGCGTTGGCGCGCAAAGGCGTGATCGAACTAACAGCCGGTGCCTCTAGGGGCATTCGCTTAACCGATCTGGCCAATGAATCAATTGAGCCCGATGTCGATACCGACCTCCCGGCTGATCGCCCTCGTCTGAAAACGCTACCGGGCGCTGGCTTTTTGCTCTTGCCTTTGATTGGCCGCGTTGCCGCAGGTCATCCAATCTTGGCCACTGAGAACATCGAAAAAGAAATCAATGTCGATCTCGACATGTTTGCCGAACGGCCTGACTATCTACTCAAGGTCAAAGGCCTGAGTATGCGCGACGCTGGCATCTTAGATGGCGACTTACTCGCAATTAAAAAATCGAGCGATGCCCGCAATGGCCAAATCGTCGTGGCGCGTATTGATGAAGAAGTCACCGTCAAACGCTTAAGCAAGTCGGGTGGGCGTATTGAGTTGTTGCCTGAAAACCCAGATTTTGAGCCAATTCAAATTCAACCGGGTCAAGACTTCTCTCTTGAAGGCATTGCTGTAGGTTTGATACGCAATACAACGCTGCACTAAGGCCACGGTGCGAGGCGCCAGTGGCTTCTGCGCTCGGCTAGTTGCAAGCTGAATCTAACCGCAGCTGCTGCCGCAGCCTAGCCACTAAAAACGAATATTTCTTAAACGTCGCGCCATTTTTCTAGATCACGTCGATCTCGTTTTGTTGGGCGCGCTTTGATTTCTTGCGACGGCTCAGTAAAGTATTTGCGCTTTTCTGCCGCCGTTTCTCTTGCAAGCAAACTCTCAGGCGTCTCATCAAACAACATCCTCGCCAGCGGTGCCGAGCGGCGCGTTTCAGTCACGCCACGTACCCACAGTTCAAAACGTTCTTGTTCACGCTGTATCAGCACACGATCGCCAACCTTGACTGTTCTTGCCGGCTTAACTCGCTCGCCTTGCAACTGCACCCGCCCCGCCTCGATTGCCAATACGGCTTGAGCGCGTGATTTAAAAAATCGCGCTGCCCATAACCACTTATCGATACGAACTGCCTCAAGGCTGTCTGGCATTTTTGATCTCAAAAAAAAGCGCCGCAAAAACGACGCCTTTCAGTTCAAGCTTTTAGCGACCCTCGGCTTATTCGCAAAGAAACCTTCACGAATAAGCAACCATTAATGCTTCAGTATGGGGTCTGTCACCGCAGCAGTTTCTGCCGCTTTAGTAACAACCGTCTCTGCCACTGGAGCCTCATCGGCGAGTGGCGTTAACGGATTGACCAGCGCAACTTCTAACACTTTATCAATCCAGCGCACCGGAATAATCTCGAGTTGATTTTTCACGTTGTCAGGGATTTCAGTCAAATCCTTGACGTTTTCTTCAGGAATCAGCACGGTCTTGATGCCACCGCGATGCGCTGCCAGCAGTTTTTCTTTCAAGCCACCGATCGCAAGCACTTCGCCGCGCAAGGTGATTTCACCGGTCATCGCAACATCGGCACGCACAGGATTTTGCGTCAAGGCCGACACGATCGCCAGTGTGATTGCGATACCTGCTGACGGACCGTCTTTAGGTGTCGCACCTTCAGGAAAGTGCACGTGAATATCACGCTTCTCAAACACGTTATCCGTGATACCTAAACGTCGAGCACGGGCACGTACCACACTACGTGCTGCCTCGACCGACTCTTTCATCACATCGCCAATTGAGCCGGTGCGCTGAATCACGCCTTTACCAGGCATGTCGGCAACTTCGATCGTGAGCAAATCGCCACCCACCTCGGTCCAGGCCAAGCCATTGACTTGTCCAATCTGGTTTTCTTTCTCGGCCATACCAAAGCTAAAGCGGCGCACACCTAAATAGTCACTTAGATTTTCAGAGGTGACCGTCACCTTCGCCAGCACTTTTTTAGACTTTGCCACTTTCAGTGCTTCGCTGTCTGCCAACAGTTTTTTCACAACTTTACGGCAGATTTTTCCGATATCGCGCTCAAGCGAGCGCACACCGGCTTCACGTGTGTAGTAACGCACGATGTCACGCAAGGCTGACTCTTCAACCACCAATTCTTCTGCCTTGACGCCATTATTTTTCATGACCTTAGGCAAAAGATGATCCATCGCGATGTGGATTTTCTCTTCTTCGGTATAACCCGAGAGGCGAATGACCTCCATACGATCTAACAGCGCAGCAGGGATATTCAACGTGTTACTGGTTGCCACGAACATGACGTCGGACAAATCAAAATCGACTTCAACGTAGTGATCTTGAAACGTATGGTTTTGCTCGGGATCAAGCACCTCTAACAGCGCCGAGGCTGGATCGCCCCTGAAATCCATCCCAAGCTTATCAATCTCATCTAGCAAAAACAGTGGGTTACGCACTGCAACCTTAGACATATTTTGTAATATCTTGCCCGGCATTGAACCGATATAGGTGCGACGATGCCCGCGAATCTCAGCTTCGTCGCGTACGCCACCCAAGGCCATGCGAATAAATTTGCGATTCGTCGCTTTGGCAATCGATTGGCCCAGCGAAGTTTTACCCACGCCTGGAGGGCCCACCAAACAGAGAATCGGCGCCTTAATTTTGTCGACGCGCTGTTGCACAGCAAGATATTCAAGAATACGTTCTTTAACTTTGTCTAAGCCATAGTGATCGTCATCGAGCACGCTTTCAGCGTTTGGAATCGAGTGATTGACCTTGCTCTTTTTGCGCCACGGCAAATTGATCACGGTATCGATATAGTTGCGCACCACCGTCGCCTCAGCCGACATCGGCGACATCAGCTTAAGCTTTTTGAGTTCGCCATCTACTTTCTTTTTGGCGTCTTTGGGCAAATGCGCGGCCAGGATTTTCTTTTCAAGCTCTTCGATGTCAGCGCCCTCTTCGCCTTCACCGAGCTCTTTTTGAATCGCTTTAACCTGCTCGTTCAGATAATAGTCACGTTGACTTTTTTCCATCTGCTTTTTCACGCGACCGCGAATCCGCTTTTCGACCTGGAGAATGTCAATCTCAGTTTCGAGCTGCGTCAATAACGCCTCAAGACGTTCTGAAGTCGAAATGACTTCAAGCATTTTTTGCTTTTGCTCAAGCTTGAGTGGCAAATGCGCGGCGATGGTATCGGCTAAGCGACCCGCATCATCAATGCCTGCGAGCGAGGTCAAAATTTCAGGTGGGATTTTTTTATTCAGTTTGACGTACTGCTCAAACTGGCCCACGATCGCGCGACGTAAGGCTTCGGTTTCTGCGCTCACGATCACGTCGGGTGCAATCGGCAACAGCACCGACGTAAAGTGAGTATCGATATCCTGGATTTCAGTAATACGCGCACGCTGCGCGCCCTCTACCAGCACTTTAACGGTGCCGTCAGGCAGCTTGAGCATTTGCAAAATAGTGGCCACACAGCCGATCTCGTAGACGTCATCGGGTGTAGGGTCGTCTTTACCTGCTGATTTTTGAGCGGCAAGCATAATACTTTTGCCAGCTTCCATTGCGGCCTCAAGCGCCCGAATAGAACGCGGGCGCCCAACGAACAAAGGGATCACCATATGCGGAAACACCACCACGTCGCGTAAAGGCAGCAACGGCAGATGAATCGGTTCAGAGGGCAAGGTCTGGTTTTCAGACATGAAAGAATCCTAATAAAGACTCGGTAAAGCTCAAGTGAGCCACCGACATAACGACTGAGATGACACCAATATGTCTGTTATATAGACGATAGCTCAAATTTCAAGCCTGTAACGCGGACATAGTAAAAAGCCCCTACAAGGGGCTTAGAAAATCAATTATTTGGAAGGGCATTCAGGCTTTGCGAAAAGCTCAACCCTTAGCCTCAAACTTTGGGCTTTAAACCACAAGCTCAAAGCCTTAAACCCTTAAACCCTTAGCCCTAGATTTCAAACCTTAAGCGGCTGCGTCGCGCAGATTACGCTCGACTTTAGGTGGCTCTTTTTCGTCGCCGTACACCAGCAAGGGCTTGCCTTGGCCTTCAATCGTGGATTCGTCAAGCACAACACGCTTGATGTTGCCCTGAGTGGGAAGCTCGTACATGGTGTCTAACAAAGCAGACTCAAGGATCGAACGCAAACCACGCGCACCGGTTTTACGCTTAACCGCCTTACGGGCAATCGCGCGCAAAGCCGCTGGACGAATCTCAAGCTCTGCGCCTTCCATGGCGAACAGCTTTTGAAACTGCTTGACTAGGGCGTTTTTAGGCTCAGTCAAAATTTGGATCAAGGTGTCTTCATCGAGCTCTTGCAAAGTCGCGATGACTGGCAGCCGGCCAACAAGTTCAGGGATCAAACCAAACTTTACCAAATCTTCAGGTTCGACCTCAAGAAATGTCGCGCCTGTAGATTGTTCAGTTTTTGAGTCGACTGTTGCGCTAAAACCAATACCAGAACGCTCGGTACGATTACGGATGACTTTTTCTAGGCCATCAAACGCCCCACCCACAATAAACAGAATGTTGGTGGTGTCAACTTGTACGAAATCTTGGTTGGGGTGCTTGCGGCCGCCTTGCGGGGGCACAGACGCCACCGTACCTTCAATGAGCTTCAACAGCGCTTGTTGCACACCCTCGCCGGATACGTCACGGGTGATTGAGGGATTATCGGCTTTGCGCGAAATTTTATCGATTTCGTCGATATAGACGATGGCGCGCTGGGCTTTATCGACTTCGTAATTACAATTTTGCAGCAGTTTTTGAATAATATTTTCGACGTCTTCACCCACATAACCGGCTTCGGTCAGCGTTGTGGCGTCAGCCATCACAAACGGCACGTTGAGTTGACGCGCCAGTGTTTGTGCCAGCAAGGTTTTGCCCGACCCCGTGGGGCCAATCAGCAAGATATTACTTTTAGACAGTTCAACGTCGTCGCCCTTGACTTCACCATGGCGCAAACGCTTGTAATGGTTGTATACGGCGACAGCCAACACACGCTTAGAGGCGGTTTGACCGATCACGTACTGATCTAGAAAGGCTTTAATTTCAGCGGGGGTGGGCAAATCGGTTCGGATCGAGGCCCGAGCCGTTGCTTGCGCTTCTTCGCGAATAATATCGTTACACAGTTCAATGCACTCGTCACAAACAAAGACCGAAGGCCCCGCGATGAGTTTGCGTACTTCGTGCTGGCTCTTGTTGCAAAATGAACAATTCAAGATCTTAGTGCTAGCTGAGCCTTTTTTTTCTGACATAACGATCCATTACCAGTTGTACCAAGCCTCTTTTTAACAGATGTTTCAGGGTCACTGAGACATCGAGACTTGGTTAAATGCTTATACGGTGTCGGCCCGCGACGTTAAAACCTTATCAATCAAACCGTACGATACCGCATCGGGGGCAGACATAAAGTTGTCGCGCTCTGTATCCAAACCGATACGCTCAATGGTTTGCCCGGTGTTCTCGGCTAGCATCTGATTTAAACGCTCGCGCAAATCTAAGATTTCGCGCGCTTGAATTTGAATATCTGTGGCCTGGCCCTGTGCACCACCAGAAGGCTGGTGAATCATGATGCGCGAGTTCGGTAAAGAAAAACGCTTACCTTTAGTGCCTGCAGCCAACAAAAACGCACCCATACTGGCAGCTAGGCCAGTGCAAAGTGTTGACACTTCAGGCTTAATAAAGCGCATCGTGTCGTATATGGCCATGCCCGCGTAAACCGACCCACCCGGTGAGTTGATGTAAAGCGCGACGTCTTTGTCGGGATTCTCAGACTCTAAAAAAAGCAGCTGCGCAACAATCACGTTGGCGGACTGGTCATTGACCGGCCCGACCAGAAAAATGACACGTTCTTTAAGCAATCTTGAGTAAATATCATAAGCGCGCTCGCCGCGCCCTGACTGCTCAATCACCATCGGGATGTAGCCAAGCGCAGTCGGCGTCACTGACTCGCCGCCGTGCATGGATGCATAAAAGTCGGTAAAACGTTGCATTTATTTGGTTTCCATGACTTGGTCAAAGGGAACTTGCTCGTCTTCAACTTGCGCTTTCGCTAACGCATGCTGAACCACGTTGTCCTCGAGCACGATGCCTTCGACTTCTGAGCGACGTGCGCGATCTGACAGATAATAGCTGACAACTTCAGCGGGCTTTTCGTAGCTTGACGCAAATTCTTCGATACGAGCACGAACCTGCTCGGGCTTAGCCTGAAGCTGCTCGGCCTGCACGAGCTCTGACACCAGTAAGCCGAGCTTGACGCGACGCTCGGCCTCGGTGGCAAACGCATCAGCCGGAATCGGCATTTTGTCTGCATTGGGCACGCCGCGCTGGGTGAGCTCGGCGCGGGCAGCAGCCACACGGGCCTCGCACTCGCTGTCGATCAGGGCTTTTGGCACATCAAAACTGGCCACAGCCACTAAAGCATCCATAACGCTATTTTTAGTGCGTGCCATCGTGCGTGCTTTGACTTCGCGCTCGATATTGGCACGAATGTCAGCCAAGAGCTTCTCAACGTTACCTTCAGTTTGACCCAAAGCTTTGGCAAACTCGGCATCGACTTCAGGCAAAATTGGTTCGGCGACTTCTTTGACGGTGATGGTGAATTCAGCCGTTTTACCCGCAACGTCTTTGCCACCGTAGTCGGCTGGAAAAGGCAGTGGAAACACCTTAACTTCACCTGCTTTCATGCCACGTACGGCGACTTCGAACTCGGGCAACATCCGGCCTTGGCCCAACACAAACGGAAAGTCATCTGCCTTGCCGCCATCAAACGGCACGCCGTCGATGGTGCCGGCAAAATCAAGTTTGACCTGGTCGTCGTCTTGCGCTGCGCGCCCTTCGGCAGGCTTGTGCTGAGCGCGTTGTTTGCGCAAGACATCAACCGTGCGCTGCACCTCGGCTTCGCCAACGGTTGTGACCGCACGCTTAATTTTCAGCGTAGTCAGGTCAGGCAAGGTAATGGTTGGATAAACTTCAAAGGTTGCCACAAACGATAAGTCGTCTTCAGCCTGCCCTTCAGCTTTTGGTGCTAATTTTGGGGCGCCAGCCACACGCAAACCCGACGTGATAATGGCTTGCTCAAAGGCTTGCCCTACCATCGAATTAATCGAGTCGTAGCGAATACCAGCGCCATGTGTACGCTCAAGCATGGCCATTGGCACTTTGCCAGGACGAAAACCAGCCACTTTCGCGGTACGCGACACGCGTTTGAGTTCGGTCTGAACAGTTTTTTCGACGTCGGCCATTGAGACCGAGATTTCAACGCGGCGCTCGAGGCCGGCGAGGGTTTCAACCACAGGTTGCATGAAGATCTACCAAACAGAGAGAACGGAAAACGCAGCGAACAGCCCACGCCAACTAGGTAAAAAATGGTGCGAAGGGCGGGACTCGAACCCGCACACCTGTTACGGCGTCAGGACCTAAACCTGGTGCGTCTACCAATTTCGCCACCTTCGCAGTAACCGAACATTGTAGCGCACCCTGTTGAGGTTTCCCGCCCCCTTAGCGCTGCCAAGTGGTTAAAATATACGAATGAACCCACGCCTCGACACCTTACAGCCCTATCCTTTTGAAAAACTTCGCCTTTTATTGGCTCAGGCGGGAACGCCGCCTGCTAGTCTGCGGGCGATCAACCTTTCGATTGGTGAACCCAAGCACGCAGCACCGCAATGTGTCAAAGACGCTATTGTGGGTGCGCTTGATGGCTTGTCCAGCTATCCGCCCACCAAGGGCGACCCCAAATTGCGCCAGGCAATTAGCCAGTGGCTCGGCAAACGCTACGGCATCCCCTGCCCCGATCCCGAAACGCAAGTATTACCTGCACTCGGGTCGCGTGAGGCCTTGTTTGCGTTTGCCCAAGTCGTGCTCGACTCGACTAAAAACGGCATCGTCGTGTGCCCCAACCCGTTTTATCAGATTTACGAGGGTGCGGCACTTTTAGGAGGCGCGACCCCGTATTACGTCAACTCAGACCCAACACTGAACTTCGGCTGCGACTGGTCAACCGTCCCAACTGACATCTGGACGCGCACCCAGCTGTTATTCGTTTGCTCGCCAGGTAACCCAGCTGGCAACGTCATGACGCTCGCCGAATGGCAAACGCTGTTTGACTTATCAGACCGCTATGGCTTTGTGATTGCCTCTGACGAATGCTATTCAGAGATCTACCTTGATGAAGCCAATCCCCCCATGGGCGGCATGCAAGCGGCCGTGCAACTGGGGCGCACCGATTTTCGTAACTTAGTCAGTTTCTCGAGCTTGTCCAAGCGCTCAAACGTGCCGGGCATGCGTTCGGGGTTTGTAGCGGGTGACGCCAAGCTGATGGCCAAGTTTTTGCTGTATCGCACCTACCACGGCAGCGCCCTGTCCCCCGTTGTCTCGGCCGCCAGCATTGCGGCCTGGCAAGACGAGGCCCACGTCATCGATAACCGCCAACAGTACCGCGCAAAATTCGATGCTGTACTGCCAATTCTTCAACCCGTACTCGATGTCAAGCGCCCCGATGCGTCGTTTTACCTGTGGGCAGGCACCAAAGGCCCAGATGCCGATGTTGTGCGCGACTTACTGACCCACACCAACGTGACGACCTTGCCGGGCAGCTATGTGGGCCGCACCGTCAACGGGGTGAATCCTGGGCAAAACCGTATTCGGATCGCGCTAGTCGCCCCGCTTGCCGATTGCGTCGAAGCGGCGCATCGCATCGCAGACTTTGCGCGCAAGGGATAGAACGTCATTTGTCACCGCTTAACCTAATGCATCCACCCGAAGCTCAACCGATTTGCACCACTGAGTCCCCTCGGGCTTCACACACGTTTTCTGTTTCTTGTTTCATCCATCATTCATTCTCTATTTATAAAGGCCTGTCATGACCTTAGATTTGCAAAATGCCATTGAAAGTGGTTGGGAAGATCGCACCAACCTATCACCCACCGCCTCCAGCGCAAGCGTGCGCGAAGCCGTCGCCCACACTCTCGACGCCCTCGATACCGGCAGCCTGCGTGTTGCCGAAAAAATCAACGGCAACTGGGTTGTCCATCAATGGATCAAAAAGGCCGTTCTACTGTCGTTTCGCCTGAACGACAATGGTGTCATGGGCCAGGCCCCAATGCAGTTTTACGATAAGGTCCCGCTCAAATTCGCTGATTTCAATCAAGCTGATTTTCAAGCCGCCGGCTATCGCGTGGTGCCACCTGCAGTGGCCCGCCGAGGCTGCTTTATCGGTCGCAACGTCGTGTTGATGCCTTCTTACGTCAACATCGGCGCGTACGTCGATGAAAACACCATGGTCGATACTTGGGCGACTGTAGGCTCATGCGCGCAAATCGGTAAAAACGTGCATCTGTCGGGTGGTGTGGGTATCGGTGGCGTACTCGAGCCTCTGCAAGCCAACCCAACCATCATCGAAGACAACTGCTTTATTGGCGCGCGCTCTGAAGTCGTCGAAGGCGTCATCGTCGAAGAAAACAGCGTTTTAGCCATGGGTGTATTTTTATCGCAAAGTACCCGCATCTATGATCGCGAAACCAAAGAGATCCATTACGGTCGTGTACCGTCAGGCTCAGTCGTCGTACCCGGCTCGTTGCCGTCGGCCGATGGCACTCATAGCTTGAACTGCGCAATCATCGTCAAGCGGGTCGACGCGCAAACACGCGCCAAAACCAGTATCAACGATTTGCTAAGAGCCTAAGCCAAGTATGGATGCCTCACGCGAAGCCTTGCAAACCGTACGCGACTTAATCCGCTACGGTGTCTCGCGCTTCAATCAAACCAAGTTGTCGTTTGGCCATGGCTCAGACAACGCTTGGGATGAGGCTGTATACCTAGTGCTGAGCGCCTTGCATCTGCCGCCCGATCAACTCGAGCCTTTCATGGATGCGCGCGTGTTGCCCGAAGAGCGGCAAAAAGCATTGCAGTACATCGATGCGCGTTGTGAGCGGCGTGTACCTGCGCCCTACCTCACCCACGAAGCCTGGCTGCAAGGCTATGCGTTTTATGTCGATGAACGTGTGATCGTGCCACGCTCACCGATCGCCGAACTTCTCATGACTCAACTCAGTCCGTGGATTTTGGATCCGTACGAGGTCACGAGCGTCTTAGATCTTTGCACTGGGTCAGGGTGCTTAGCGATTATTGCGGCCCATCAGTTTCCTGAGGCGTTTGTTGACGCTACCGACATCTCGGCGCAAGCCCTTGAAGTCGCCACCCTCAACCTCGCAGAACACAGCCTGATTGGCCGCCTGACGCTACATCACGGCAGTCTGTTTGATCCTTTACCCGTAACGGCCCGTTACGATCTGATTATTTGTAATCCACCGTACGTCAACAGCCAATCCATGCTGACGCTACCACCTGAGTACCAGCACGAGCCCACACTGGCTCTAGCCGGCGGTGATGACGGCATGGATGTTGTGCGCACCATTCTCGAGCAAGCGCCCGCTCATTTAAACGACCAAGGTATTCTTGTGCTTGAAATTGGCCACGAACGCGCGCATTTTGAAGCCGCTTTTCCTGAATTTGAACCTGTCTGGCTCGACACGGCGCAAGCCTCAGACCAGATCCTGCTCCTAACACGCGAGCAATTTTCGTCGTGATTCGTGCAACTGGCTTGACCGTTCGACGCGGCGCAAAAGTACTGGTAGATCAAACCGATTTTGTTGTTCACCCAGGTGAGCGTGTTGGCTTTGTCGGTAAAAACGGGGCAGGTAAATCAACTCTGTTTGCCTTAATCCAACACGAAATCGATGCCGATGCGGGTCGGCTTGATTTTCCGACGGGCTGGCGCATTGCCAGCGTTAGGCAAGAAATCGCTGACAGCGCTGACGCCGCTCGCGAGTTCGTGATTGATGGCGACACGCACCTGCGCCAACTACAGGCCCAACGCGCGCTGATCGACGACACTGCACACACCAGCGACGACCATGCCCAAGAACAGGGCTCTCGAATTGCAGAGCTTGAAGCCGAACTGATCGAAGCCGATGCCTGGACCGCGGTTTCGCGCGCCGAACAACTCTTGGCCGGCTTAGGCTTTACGCCTGATCAATGGTCAGAGCCGGTGGATAGCTTTTCGGGTGGCTGGCGCATGCGCTTGGCGCTGGCGCGCGCCTTGATGGCGCCCTCTGAATTATTGCTGCTTGACGAACCCACCAACCATCTCGACCTTGACGCGATGCTCTGGCTTGAAAAATGGCTGGCGGCCTACCAGGGCACCGTATTGTTGATCTCGCACGACACTGAGTTTTTGGATGCCGTTGCGCAAACCATTTTGCACTTTGATCAAGGCAAACTGGTCCGCTACAAAGGCGGCTATGAAGATTTTGTGACGCAACGTGCTGAGCGCCTCAGGCAAACCAAAATGGCGTTTGACAAACAAACGCGCGAGTCAGCCCGACTGCAAGGGTTTATTGATCGCTTTAAGGCTAAAGCCTCAAAAGCCAAGCAGGCGCAAAGCCGCGTCAAAGCACTTGCACGTATGGATTTAATGGCCCCGATTCGCGCCGAATCTGGCATTGAAATTCGCATCCCTACGCCTAAAAGTATGCCCGACCCGTTGTTGGTGCTTGATGATATGCATGCCGGCTACACCACCGATAGCGGCAAACAAGTTGCGATCTTGCGAAACGTTAAGCTGATGGTGCGCGGCGGCGATCGCATCGGTATTTTGGGCGTCAACGGTGCAGGTAAAAGTACGCTAGTCAAAACACTGGCCGGCGAACTTGACGTACAAGGCGGTACACGTTTAGCCTCGCGTGGGCTTGAAGTCGGCTATTTTGCGCAACACCAACTTGATATGCTGGATTTAGCGAGCAGCCCTTTGCAACACCTGATGCGCGTTGCGCCCGGCACACGCGAACAAGAACTGCGCAATTATCTTGGCGGCTTTGGCTTCGGTGGCGATCGCGTGACCGATACCGTCGAGCCCATGTCAGGCGGCGAAAAAGCGCGTCTGGCCCTGTCATTGATCGTGTGGCAAAAGCCAAACCTGCTTTTACTCGATGAGCCAAGCAACCACTTAGATGTCGAAACCCGCGAGGCCTTAACCACGGCGCTCGCCGAGTTTGGTGGCAGCATGCTGTTGGTGTCGCACGACCGGCATTTGTTACGCACCACCGTCGATAGCTTTTGGATTGTGGCCGATGGTGGCGTACAAGAATTTGACGGTGATCTTGAAGACTATCGTGACTGGCTTGCACAACACCAGGCCCGCGCACGTAAGCAAGAGGCGGCGGCGCGTACTGCAGGTCGTGCCGCTAACAAAATGACGGCGGCTGAACAAGCGGCTTTAGCTGCCCAGGCAGCGGCGCAAGCCGCAGCCGACGAAGCAAAAAAAGCCGCGCCTTCAGCACAAGAGCGTAAGCTCAACAAGCGCGAAAATGCCGAGCAACGACAGCAGACTGCGCAGCTACGCAAACCGCTCGAACAACAAATCAACAAACTTGAAAAAGAACTTGAGCAAGTGCAGACCAAGCTCAAAAGCTTAGACACCTTGATCGCAGATTCAGAGTTGTATAGTGAGGCCCGTAAAGACGAGTGTGTGCGCGTGCTTGCCGAACACGGCGAGTTGACCAAGCGTGCAGCTAACCTTGAAAGCGCCTGGCTTGAACTACAAACGCAACTCGAGGCCTTTGCTTAGAGCATTTCAAAAAGTGGTAAAAAGATATGAAGCTAGCCTTAACAACGCAGCCTTGGCGATGTTGTCCCTCTGACAAGATTGACGAAGGCACGTGCCTCAGAAAACAGAGCAATTGATGTTAAACATACTCGGTCCACTCATCGCAACAGCGATATTTAGATTTTTCGCCTTCTTGCCTCTACCTGTCCTTCAAATCCTGGGCTGGGGTGTGGGTTGGTTAGTGTGGCTGTTGCCAAGCCGTTACAAACGGCGTTCAGCTGAAAACTTAGCAATCGCACTGCCCGAGGCCTCAACGAAAGTATTGCGCGGATCGCTCATTAGCGCTGGGCAAGTGTTCGTAGAAATGCCTTATTGGCACATGCGTCGGGATGAGGCTAAATTAGCTAAACATGTGCAATGCGATGGCTGGGATGAGTTTCAAGCCGCGCTTGCGCTTGGCAAGGGTCTGATACTGCTAGGCCCTCACTCAGGAAGCTTCGAACTACTCGGGGCCATCTACACCAGCAGATTTCCAGCGACTGTGCTGACCCGTCTGCCGAAACAGCCATGGTTGCATGACTGGATTATCAAAACAAGAACCAGAAAAAACCTCACCATGGCGCCGTCTAATCAATCAGGTCTGAGAACCTTGCTGAAAGCGCTGAAACGAGGCGAGACGGTCGGCATCCTGCCGGATCAGGTTCCGTTAATGGGTGAAGGCGTTTGGGCGCCTTTATTTGGCAAGCCAGCGTACACCACCAAACTTGTGCAAAGATTACAAAGCACCACGGGTGCGCCGATCTTTGTCGTAGCGGCGCAACGCAATGGCATCGGCAAGGGTTTTACAATCAGATACCAAGAAATCAAAGAACCCTTATCAGACGATATTGACTTGGCTGCCGCACAAATGAATCGGGCACTAGAAGAAATGATAGTTTTAATGCCAGAGCAGTACCTATGGGGCTATAACCGCTACCGTATCCCCCGTGGTAAGCCCAGCACAAAAGAGAGCAAGTCGATCGGCCCTCAGCCAACGCCGTGACACGAGTTGATCGTGCACAATCTTAGCCAAGCGACAGGCCAGACTAGCTCAGTGTGAGCTCGAGTTTGGCCGTGCCAAGCTAGCTTTGTGTGATCTCAAGCTTGGCCACGCCAAGCGCCAGTGTTTTTGAGCCAACCTCGCGAAACTGAATCTGCGCTTGTGCGTCGAGGCCGCTGCCCGATAAACCGATAATGGTGCCCTCGCCAAAGCGACCGTGTCGCACGCCTTGGCCAATGCGAAACTGCTGAGCCCCAACCGTAACACCTGTAGTGACCGAGCGTGGCGCAACAACAACATGTGCCGCTGCGCCTTGCCGCCCGTAAGTTGCACCACCAGCGTCACCACTTGTTTTCCAGCGCGGCTCAGAATCAACAAAACCTTGCTTGGGCGTTAACCATTTGAGATGTGCGTCGGGCACCTCGGATAAAAACCGCGAACGCATCGCGTAACGCGTTTGACCGTGCAACATGCGGCTTTGTGCCAAACTAAAATAGAGCCGCTCGCGTGCGCGCGTGATCGCAACGTACATCAAACGGCGCTCTTCTTCGAGCCCTGATTGTTCGAGAATACTATTTTCGTGCGGAAACAGCCCTTCTTCTAGGCCAGTGATAAATACCGCATCAAATTCAAGCCCCTTGGCGGCATGCACCGTCATGAGTTGCACTGCGTCTTGGCCAGCTTGCGCCTGGTTATCACCCGCCTCAAGAGAGGCGTGCGACAAAAAGGCCGTAAGTGGAGACAAGCCACCAAAGCCGCCTTCGAATGAGGCGAAGGAGCCTTCGAACTGCGCTGAGGGCTCGACCAGCCCTGATTCAGCGGGCGTTGAAGCAAGAGTGGTTGTCTGCGCATCGGACACAATCACAACACCTGCCGGCAACCCTGACACGTTTGCCTCTGAGGCAAAAGCCGCAGCAGCGGACACAAGTTCGTTTAAGTTTTCAATACGATCGGCGCCTTCGCGATCTTGCTGATAATGTTCGATTAAACCGCTTTGCGCGATGACATGTTCGACCATTTCTGGCAAGGGCAAGTCACGTGTTTCTTGGGCCAAGCGTTGAATCAGCACCGCGAACTGGGCTAGATTTGAGCCGCCTTTACCCGCCACACGTGCGACAGCACCCGACAAGCTGGTATCAAAAGCCTTTGCTTGATCACCCAGTTGCTCGAGGGTGCGCGCACCAATCCCACGAGGCGGAAAATTAACCACTCGTATGAACGAGGTGTCATCATTGGGGTTGGCCATTAAACGCAAATAAGCTAGTGCGTGCTTGACCTCTTGACGTTCAAAAAAGCGCAAGCCCCCATAAACTTTGTAGGCGATACCCGACGAGAACAAACCATGTTCGATGACACGTGATTGCGCATTACTGCGGTAGAGCACGGCAATTTGACTGCGATCGCGCCCATCAGAGATTAAACCCCTGACCTCATCGACCAACCAGCGAGCCTCGAGCAAATCGGTTGGTTGCTCAACGACACGTATCTGCTCGCCCTCGCCCTGCTCGGTCCAGAGGTTTTTACCCAAGCGTCCGCTATTGTGACTAATCAGCGCGTTCGCAGAATCTAAGATGTGACCAAACGAGCGGTAGTTTTGCTCAAGACGAATGACCGTGCCATGCGCGTAGTCGCGCTCAAAGTCAGCCATGTTGCCAACATTCGCCCCGCGAAACGCGTAGATCGATTGATCATCGTCGCCCACCGCAAACATGATCGCACCGCCACCAGCCAACAACGTGAGCCATTTGTACTGGAGCGTGTTGGTGTCTTGAAACTCGTCTACCAACACATGGCGAAAACGGCGCTGGTAGTGTGAGCGAATCGGTTCGTTACGCGACAATAGTTCGTAAGCGCGTAATAACAACTCAGGAAAATCAACCACACCTTCGCGCTGGCATTGCGCCTCGTAAAGGGTATAGATTTCAATCATGCGTCGCCGAAAGCTGTCAAACGCCTCGACGTCGCCTGGGCGCTGACCATCTTCTTTTGCACCATTGATAAAGCGTTGTACATCGCGCGGTGGATATTTTTCATCATCGACCGCATTGGCTTTTAACAAGCGCTTGATCGCAGCGAGCTGATCGGCCGTATCTAAAATTTGAAAAGACTGAGGCAAACCCGCGTCGCGGTGATGCGCTCTGAGCATCCGATTGCAAAGACCGTGAAAGGTACCGATCCATAAGCCGCGCGGGTCAATCGGCAATAAGGCAGATACCCGCGACAACATTTCGCGCGCCGCTTTGTTCGTAAAGGTAACCGCTAGCAGACCTTGAGGGCTAACCTGGCCGGTTTGAATCAACCAAGCCATGCGTGTGGTGAGCACACGCGTCTTGCCACTACCCGCACCCGCCAACACTAACGCATGCTGAGCCGCGAGCGTGACGGCTTCGCGCTGAGGTACGTTAAGTTTGTCGATCATGCCGCATAGCGGCGTAGGCGTAAGGCGAACTCTTCGAGGCTAGCGATGCCGCTGTGCTGAGCGCGCTGACACCAGTTTTGCAACTCGTGCAGCAGTTGCTCGCTCGAGGCGCTCGAGCTGTCCCAAAGTTTGGCCAGTTCGTGGCGCATTTGAACTAAGGTTGCCAACGCAGCCGTTTGCGAGAGCGCTTGATCAATCCGTGCACGCTCGACCGCGGGCAAGGTCTCGTCACCACGTCCAAGCCAATGTGTAGCCGCCGCAAGTGCGTCGGTATGGCTGGTATCTTGGCTGTCAGCAGCTGTGGCTTTTAAGCGCATGAGCTCGGCGCGGCAAGCGGTTTTCATGATGCCGGTGTAACGCTCAAGAATCTCAAACCGGTGGGCAATCACGCCCTGCAGTGTGCGCGCATCGACCCCAGGTTTGCCTGTCGCTTCAAGTCGCAAACGGGGGGCTACTTTTTTAACCTTGGCCAAGCCAACGGCCTGTAGGCCCAAAATGTATACCCAGCCAATATCGAGCTCGTACCATTTGCTTGAAAACTTAGCCGAAGTGCCAAAAGCGTGGTGGTTGTTGTGCAGTTCTTCGCCGCCGATCAAAATACCGATCGGGAATACGTTGGTGCTGGTATCGGGCGAGGCAAAATTACGGTAACCAAAGAAATGGCCCACACCATTGACCACGCCAGCAGCCCAAAACGGAATCCAGGCCATCTGCACGGCCCACACTGTTAAGCCCAGTGCACCAAACAACGCCACATCGATCACCAACATGATCAAAATACCGCGCGCGCTAAGGCGCGTGTAAATGTGTTTTTCAACCCAGTCGTCAGGCGTGCCGTGACCAAATTTAGATAGGGTCTCGGCGTTTTTGGATTCGTGACGGTAAAGCTCGGCGCCGCTGAACAACACCTTATTGATGCCGTAAATCATGGGCGAATGTGGATCACCTTCGCGCTCGCAACGGGCGTGGTGCTTGCGATGGATTGCCACCCACTCTTTTGTCACCATACCGGTGGTCAGCCACAACCAAAAACGGAAAAAGTGCATGACGGCAGGATGCAAATCTAGACCACGATGGGCCTGGCTACGATGCAAAAAGATCGTAACGGCCGCGATCGTGACGTGGGTTAGCCCCAAGGTAATCAGGGCAACTTGCCACCAAGAAGCCTGCAACAATCCGCCCGCGACAAAAGAAATGATTTCATTCATAAAGATCTAGACCGCCCACAACAAAATAATGACTTTCATTTTAGCCTAAGCACCCAACTTGACCAGACAATTACCACAAGGTTTTTGCGCAAAATCAAGCCACTAAGCCTTTTTGGACTTCCCCGCCGTTTTGCTGGCCCGTGGTTTTTTAGCCGGCTTGGCCGACTGATCATCCTCGGGCTCAGCGTCATCCGGATGATCGTTTTGTGCATCTTTGGCCAAAAATGCCGCAAATGCGTCTATTGCCGAGGCTGGTGCTGGCGCAGTGTCATTCTCGGCCTTTTTGCGAGGCTTGCCCTTGACTGCTTTTTTTGGTGATGACTCTACCTGGACCCCTTCTGCTACCTCGATTAAGTCCGCTTCAAACGCCGCTTGGGCGTCAATCGCGACTTTCACCTCGGTTGCGCCCTTGGCATCGGGTGCAACCTCTGCCCCGGCCTTACGCCGTTCAAACACGGCGGCAAAGAAACCGTCGGTGCCATGCACATCTGGCCTGAGATTTAAATAAGGCCCTTCAAGCTGCAAAGGCGTACGTGCCGCGAGTAATTGTGCCGCGTCGACCAACTCAAAATCTGGGTGCTCTGCCAGAAAGCGCTCGGCTTGGGCTTGATTTTCTTCAACCAGCACGCTGCAGGTCGCGTACACCAAGCGCCCGCCTGGGGCCACGCAGCGCGACGCACTGGCTAAAATACGCGCCTGCAAGGCCGTCAGCTCTTGCAGGCTTTGCACCGATTGGCGCCACTTTAGGTCAGGATTACGACGCAGAGTACCGACACCGCTGCAGGGGGCATCGACCAAGACACGTTGTGCCTTACCGGCTAGGCGCCGCACTCGCGTATCGTTTTCGTGCTCGAGCACCACTGGCACAATGTTTGATAAGCCGCTGCGTGCAAACCGTGGCTTGGCCTTAGCCAGCCGCGTTGGCGACACATCAAGCGCGTACAGACGACCGGTCGAACGCATGAGCGCACCCAACAACAAGGTCTTACCACCTGCGCCCGCGCAAAAGTCAATCACCATCTCGCCGCGCTTTGGCCCAACCAGTAAGGCGAGCAACTGGCTACCCTCGTCTTGCACCTCAATTAAGCCATGCTCAAACTGATGCCATTTATTCATGGTGGGGCGACCCGTCAGGCGAATCCCCCAGGGCGAATAAGGTGTGGCCACCGGCGCATGGCGCACCGCATTGCCGCGGGTCAAGTCGGCCAGCATCTCGTCACGCTCGGCCTTCATTGGATTGACCCGAATATCAAGCGCCGCGGGCTGATTTAAGGCCAGCGCGAGTTGCTCGAGATCAGGCATGTGTTGCAAGCGTTCGTACAGCCAGTCGGGCAAACTGGTGCGCACTTCAACCGCCAAAGATTGTTCGTCGATTTGGGCGATCCGATCTAGCCAGGCAATTTCGCCCGGGTCAAGCACTTCGCGCACGCGACCATTATCAATCATGACAATCGCACCTTGAATCGCCAACCGCCGTACCGCATTACCCACGCCACTTTCGGCAAGTTGCCGATAGCGCCGAAGGTTACGCAAGACGTCGTAGACGACTTCAGCCACTTCGGCGCGATCACGCACCCCCAACTTAGGATGCGCCCGAAACCAATGCGACACCACAGAGTCTGCGGCAAAGCGCCAGGTTAAAACCTCGTCGAGTACCTGCCGGATTTGGTCTAAGCGAATCGTCATCATGGGCAAACGAGGCTTGACGCGACCAGTGTAGGTTGACTCCTGCGGTTCGCCGCGTACACCCGCAGGCCGGTCACCGTTGTAACCACCACCCGGGCGTAGAGCGCCTGTACGTTGCGCAAAAGGCGTTGCGTTCATCAGGCGCTCGGTGGCAGACCCTTTACGCGGCAGCGCATTGCCTGCGGCCCGCGCGGCCTCGCGCGCAGCTTCTTTGGTCCCCACGCGTGAGGCACCTTTTGCGCCATCCACATTACGCTTGGGTCGGCTCTCTTGACCCTCTGCACGGCCCTTTGCAAACGATTGAATCGAACGCTTTGGCCCTGTTGAAGGTTGGCGACGGTCTACTTTTTTAGAATCAATCATTGGGTGTGCTCCGATACAAATAAGCGCCTGGGTACACCTTCAACCTGGACGCGCTGATCAGGCATAATTTTTACACGCGACTGCGCAAGCCAGGTGGCAACTGCGGGATAAACACGATGCTCAATCGTGAGCACCCGTGCAGCGAGCGTGTCGGGGGTGTCGTCAGCCAACACCGGCACCACCCCCTGGGCAATAATTGGGCCATGATCGAGCACCGGCGTCACAAAATGCACGGTGCAGCCATGACTTTGCACCCCCACCGCCAAGGCCTGCTCGTGCGTGTGCAAACCCGGAAACGCCGGCAACAAAGAAGGATGGATGTTGACCAAACGCCCTACATAGTGCTCGACAAAGGCGGGGGTCAAGATCCGCATGAAGCCAGCCAGCAACACATAATCGGGCGTGTAACGGTCAATCACGGCGGCCAGTGCCTGATCAAAGGCCTCGCGTGAGGCAAAATCGGTGTGCGTGATGACTTCAGTGGCAATACCCTGCCCTTGGGCCCAATGCACGCCACCGGCCTGCGCGCGGTTAGACAACACCGCCACTACCTCACCTGAGCAGGCCTTTGACTGGCACGCACGTACAAGCGCCTGCATGTTTGAGCCCTGACCAGAGATCAAAATAACGAAGCGGCAGTGCGGTTTTTGGGGTTCAAGCATGGTTTTTCACAGACAAGGTAGCTCGAAATTGTAAACTGTTGCTCGTGAACACCTCTTTCAGCATTTTTCGCCAAGCTTCAGCCCCTCTACTGCGGCGACCAACCGCGCTCTCTATCGGCAATTTCGATGGCGTGCATTTAGGGCATCTGGCCATGCTCAGCCAAGTGGCTGAGGCCGCCCGCGCGCGCGCGTTGGTGCCAACCGTTTTAACGTTTGCGCCTCACCCGCGACAGTTCTTCGCCGAAAAAAACCGGCGACCCGAGCTCTCACCGCCGCAAATCAATGGGCTGCGCGACAAACTCAGCGCGCTGAGCCAAGCCGGTGTCGAACAAGCCGTCCTCGCGCGTTTCAATCAAAATTTTGCCGAAATGTCGGCCGAAGACTTCATCGAAAAGCTCTTAATCAAGGGCCTGAAAGCCCGTTGGCTGATCGTGGGTGAAGACTTTCGCTTTGGTCGCCAGCGTTCGGGGGATGTCTCCTTACTCAAAAAAATGGGCCCACAATTTGGGCTTGAGGTACACACGCTCTCTGAGGTCAAAGACCTTAACGGCCATCGCGTGTCAAGCTCTGAGGTGCGCGCCGCCCTCGCCACCGGCGACCTGACACAAGCCCAAAGCCTGCTCGGGCGCCCTTACAGCATGACCGGTCACGTCGTGCACGGCAAGAAACTGGGTCGCACCCTCAATATGCCAACGTTGAATATGCGCGTCACACCAAGGTGTGCAGCGCGTTCGGGGATCTATGTGGTGCGGGTACACGGCTTAGGGCCAGAATCCCTGCCGGGGGTTGCCAGTCTTGGCGTGCGACCCACGGTCGAAGACGATGGCCGCATCTTGCTCGAGACCCATCTGTTCGATATCAATATTGACGCGTACGGTAAACTCATTTGCGTTGAGCTTCTCAAACATCTTCGCGATGAAGAGAAGTTTCCTGATCTCCCAACCTTGACTGCCGCCATGCATGCCGATGCACAGCATGCGCGGGCTTATTTTGCGCCTCATGGACTATAAACAAACACTCAATCTGCCCGACACCCCGTTTCCGATGCGCGGCGATCTGCCTCGTCGAGAGCCCCTGTGGGTCGCGCAATTGCAAGAGAAACGCGTCTATCAGGCGATTCGAGAAGCCAGTAAAGGGCGCCCCACGTTTTTACTGCACGATGGCCCGCCCTATGCGAACGGTGACATTCACATCGGGCATGCCGTCAATAAAATCCTAAAAGACATCATCGTCAAAAGCCGCAACATGGCAGGCTATGACGCGGCCTATGTACCGGGCTGGGATTGCCACGGCATGCCGATTGAAATTCAGATTGAAAAAAAATTCGGCAAGCATTTGCCCGTTGCTGAAGTGCAAGCCAAGGCGCGCGCCTACGCACTTGAGCAAATCGAACGCCAAAAAAAGGATTTTGAACGACTCGGTGTGCTCGGCGACTGGAACCGCCCTTACATGACCATGAACTTCAGCAACGAAGCCAACGAAATTCGTGCGTTGGGTCGCATCCTCAAAAAAGGCTACGTCTTTAGGGGCTTGAAGCCCGTGAACTGGTGCTTTGATTGCGGCTCGGCGTTGGCTGAGGCCGAGGTCGAATACGCCGATCGTAAAGATCCGGCTGTGCACGTTGCGTTTCCGTTTATCGATCGGGCTGCGCTCGCTAAAGCTTTTGGCCTGCACGAGGTCGAACCTGGCGCTATCGTGATCTGGACCACCACCCCCTGGACCCTCCCTTCAAACCAGGCATTAAATCTACACCCTGAGTTTGAATATGCTCTCGTGCGCGTCAGCCCGGCGCCAGCCACGGGTGCGTTACTCCTGATTGCGCTCGATCGTGTCGAGGCTTGCCTTAAAGAATGGAATCTTCAAGGCGAAGTGATTGCGCGTTGCCTCGGGCAAGCATTAAACAAACTCGAGTTTGAACACCCGCTTGCGCGCTTTGACGCGGGCTACCAACGTACGGCACCGATTTACTTGGGCGATTACGTCACACTCGACACGGGTACAGGCGTTGTACATTCGGCACCCGCCTATGGCATTGAAGACTTTTTATCGTGCAAAGCCAATGGCATGAACGACGCCGATATCATTAGCCCTGTGATGGGCGATGGTAAATTTGTGACGAGCTTGCCCGGCTTTGGTGGCTTAAGCATTTGGGCTGCCAATCCAAAAATCGTCGAGGCCTTGACGCAAGCAGGCACCCTGCTTAAGCAAGAACCACACGCGCACAGCTACATGCATTGCTGGCGCCACAAAACACCCATCATTTACCGTGCGACCAGCCAATGGTTTGCTGGGATGGATGTGCAGCCCAAAGACGACGCGCCAACGCTACGTACCAGTGCGCTGGCCGCGATTGAGGCCACCGCCTTTTACCCAGCCTGGGGCCGTGCGCGCCTGCATGCGATGATCGCCAACCGGCCAGACTGGACTTTATCGCGGCAGCGTCAATGGGGCGTACCCATGGCTTTCTTTCTTCACAAAGAAACCGGTGCGCTGCACCCTGACACCCCGGCCTTGCTTGAGGCCGTTGCTAAACTGGTCGAGCAACGCGGCATCGAAGCTTGGCAGTCGGTTGAACCTGCTGATTTGCTCGGACCTGAGGCCGACCAATACGAAAAGAATCGCGACACGCTCGATGTATGGTTTGACTCGGGCACGACCCATGCCACCGTGCTAGGTGGTTTGAATAATGCGCAGCACGGCTCGCATGGCGAGTTGCCTTGGCCTGCTGATCTGTACCTAGAGGGTTCAGACCAACATCGCGGCTGGTTTCACTCATCGCTATTGACCGGTTGCATGCTCGAAGGCCGTGCCCCCTACAACGGTTTGTTGACGCACGGCTTTGTGGTTGACGGCCAGGGTCGCAAAATGAGCAAGTCAGTGGGTAACGTCATCGCCCCGCAAAAAGTTTCTGACAGCCTGGGCGCCGAGATCTTGCGCTTATGGGTCGCCAGTACCGATTACTCGGGTGAGTTGTCCATCTCTGACGAAATCCTCAAACGCGTCGTTGAAAGCTATCGCCGCATTCGTAACACCTTGCGCTTTTTACTCGCCAATCTGGCCGACTTTGACGCAGCAAAAGATGCAGTGCTGCCCGACAGCATGCTTGAGATCGATCGTTATGCACTGGCGATGACAGCGCAGATGCAGGCCGAAGTGCTCAAGAGCTTTGAGCAATACGAGTTTCAACCCGCCATGTCGAGGTTGCAACATTTTTGCTCTGAAGATTTAGGTTCTTTTTATCTGGATGTGCTGAAAGACCGGCTTTATACCTCAGCGCCTAAAAGCCAGGCGCGTCGTTCGGCGCAAACGGCCTTGCTGCACATCAGCCAAACACTGCTCAAACTCATGGCACCCATCCTGTCCTTCACCGCCGAAGAGGCTTGGGGCATTTTGTGCGCGTCTACCCTGGCCAATCAACCAGACACCAGTCGTCTGACGATTTTCACAGAATGTTATCACGCTGTACCGGCAATCACCGATACTGACACCCTGCAGCAACGCTGGTCGCGCTTGCGCGAAATCCGCGCGCTCGTGACACGCAAACTCGAAGAGCTTCGCACGGCCGGCAGCATTGGCTCGTCACTGCAAGGTGAGGTCGAACTCACCGCACAAGGCGCTGATCTCGACTTGTTACAAAGTGTCGCAGAGCAACTGCCGTTTATATTGATTGTGTCAAAAGTGAGCGTGCATGCGGCAACAGCAGGCGCACAAACTGAACTCTTGATCAGCATCGCACCTTCGCAGCATAAAAAATGTGAGCGGTGCTGGCATTGGCGTGACGATATCGGCCACGACGCCGAGCACCCCGATATTTGCGGACGTTGCGTGAGCAACTTGCACGAAGCACACGCAAACGGCTAAGTCATAATGAGCGTCAACCCTCAAGCGCGTACGCAGTTGCAGGACTCGCCAGCGCTCACCCGCTGGTTGGTCCTCGCGGCGCTCTTGCTAGTCGCAGATCAGCTCACCAAGCTCTGGTTTGACTCGGCCTTGCGGTACGGCGATCGGCTAAACGTCTTACCCTTCTTTGACTTCACACTGCTTTATAACCGCGGGGCGGCGTTCAGTTTTCTCGCGGATCAAGCGGGCTGGCAACGCTGGTTTTTTACTGTTTTAGGGCTGGGTGCCTCTGCTTTCATCCTCTGGATGATGCATAAAAATCGTTCGCAAACTCGCCTATTACTAGCCTTGGCGCTGATCTTGAGCGGCGCGCTTGGTAATGTGATCGATCGGATTGCTTACGGCCATGTCATTGATTTTTTATTGTTCTACTGGCAAAACTGGTATTACCCCGCCTTTAATGTTGCCGACAGCTGTATCACGCTCGGTGCTATCCTGATGATTCTGGATGAAATTCTTAGTCTGCGAGGTCGCCATGCAAGAGCTGCTAAATAAACGCATCGTGTTGGGATTGAGTGGTGGCATCGCCTGCTACAAGTCGGCCGAGCTCGTGCGCCGACTCGTCGAGCAAGGCGCCACGGTCGATGTCATCATGACCGACGCCGCCACACACTTTATTACGGCGGTGACCATGCAGGCGTTAAGCGGGCGCCCTGTGTTTATTGATGCTTGGGATCCGCGTATTTCGAATAACATGGCGCACATTGATCTGAGCCGTGGCGCCGATGCAATCTTGATTGCACCCGCTTCAGCCGACTTCATGGCGAAGTTAGTACAAGGGCGCGCCGACGACTTGCTGTCAACGCTTTGCTTGGCCCGAGCCTGCCCCCTACTCGTTGCACCTGCGATGAATCGCGAGATGTGGTCGGCCGCACCCACCCAACGTAATGTGGCGCAACTGAAGCAAGATGGCGTCAAGGTGTTGGGCCCCGGTGCTGGACAACAGGCCTGCGGCGAAACGGGCGACGGTCGTATGCTTGAGGCGCTGCAACTCTTAACTGAAATGGTGGCTTTTTTTCAGCCTAAGCTTTTACAAAACAAACGCGTTTTAATCACGGCGGGCCCGACGGTCGAACCGATTGACCCAGTGCGTGTGATTAGCAATCGCTCTTCAGGGAAAACCGGTTACGCGCTCGCGCGTGCCGCGTTTGAAGCGGGTGCTGAGGTCACGCTCATCTCAGGCCCTACCGCCCTACCCGAGCCCTACGGCATCCCCTGCATTCAAGTACAGACAGCGCAGCAAATGCACGATGCAGTGCTCGCACATGTCAACGACCAAGATGTGTTCATCTCGGTTGCAGCAGTAGCCGATTGGCGAGTCGCGAACGTGGCAACTGACAAGATTAAGAAAGACCCAAAGTCAAAAACGACACACACGCCCAACTTAGAGTTTGCCGTCAATCCTGACATTCTAGCCACAGTGGCTGCTTTACCCAACGCCCCTTGGTGCGTTGGCTTTGCGGCTGAAACCGAACGCCTGTCTGAGTATGCGCACGACAAACGCAAGCGTAAAGGGATTCCGATGCTGATCGGCAATCTCGCTCAACACGTCATGGATGCTGACCATACGACCGTCAGTATCTTTGATGAACAGGGCGAGCACCCGCTCCCAACGAACGCCAAGCAAGATGTGGCACGTCAACTGATCGCTGCGATTGCGGCACGTCTTCCTGGCAAACGGTAAGTACTGCTCGACATGGAAGCGCTGATCACACAGGCGGGGCAATTTATTCAAACCCATCAGGCGTGGGCAGGCGTGATCATTTTTTTAATGACGTTTGGCGAATCACTTTTTGTCATCGGGATCTTTTTGCCTGCCACCGTCTTACTGATGATGAGCGGGGGCTTAGTGGGCAGCGGCATACTGCCTGCACTCCCTATTTTTCTTTGGGGTGTCGCGGGTGCCATACTCGGTGATGCGCTGTCCTTTTGGTTTGGCAAATGGTTTGGCCCTCGCGTCTTACGCACAAAGTTACTGAAAACACGTCGTACCACGGTGGCACGCGCACGCTTAATGTGTTTTAGGTACGGATTTTTAGCAGTCTTGGTGGGGCGCTTTTTAGGCCCCTTACGCTGCTTGATACCAACGGTTGCGGGCGTGATGGGGATGCCTGAAAAGAAGTTTCAATTCGCCAATATTTTGTCTGGTATTTTATGGATTCCGGCCTTGCTGGCCCCGGGGTATTTAACCGCGATTAGCCTCGATGCCGCCAGGCACTCACGCGAGTCGTTAATTTACTCGGGTCTAGGGAGCGCGGTGTTAATCGGTATTGCGGTGCTGATTTGGATCACCCGCAGCACGCACCAAAAAAAACGACGTTCGACACACTAGACACCACACAACCTTGAGGAATTGACCTTGAACGCTGTCGAATTAAAAATTTTAGATCCACGGATGCAAGCGCATATCCCAGCCTATGCGACAACCGGTTCGGCGGGATTAGACTTGAGGGCATGCCTTGAGTCACCCTTGGTGATTGAACCTGGCGCAACCCATCTCATCCCCACAGGCTTAGCGTTACACATTGCCGACCCAGCGTACGCTGCAGTGATTTTGCCACGCTCGGGGCTGGGCCATAAACACGGCATCGTGTTGGGCAACCTGGTTGGTTTGATTGACTCTGATTACCAGGGGCCCTTGATGGTGTCAGCCTGGAATCGCAGCCAAACCGCCTATACCCTCGAGCCACTTGAGCGTTTAGCCCAACTCGTGGTCTTACCCATTGCACAAGTGCAATTCACCGTGGTCGACGAGTTTGAAAAAAGCACGCGCGGCACCGGCGGTTTTGGTAGCACCGGCAAAAGCTAACTCGATTTTTTAGACTGCGTACATTGAACCTCGGCGGGCGCGCTGCGCGAAAGTAGTGCCTGCGCGATTTGGGCAGACAACAGTTGTGTATTTTTTTGCTGACCCAACACAAGCGCCGTCACGCCGATTTCGACGTTTTGTTTGAATCTAGAAAAACAGGTCAATACCAACCCGCTCTGGCCAAACCGCAAGCGCCACAATGCGTCAAGAGCGACATACTGCCCAGGCACGAGTTCAAAGCGCTGCACATCGACTTGCACTTGGGTCGCGTCAGCCTGCATCACAGTCTGATTGATGTTTTGCACGGGCGGCATCCCCAAAGAAGCTGTCAACTCTAGCCCTAGCGCGCTTTGTAAGTGCGAAGACAAAGTCGCTGTCCAGCGGTCATCGCTTAACGGCAACAGGCGCCCGTTAGGCTCTCGCGTCACTAAGGCTGTATTGTCGACCTCAGGGGGCACCGTGACCGGGCTCAGTGCGTAGGCGACCGCGCGTTGACCTGGTGCGGCGGCCGTACGTGCGCCCTCAGGGCTCAAGGTGTAGTAGTGCGGCGCGGGCGATGAACAGCCCGCTAGCAACGCGACAAACACAATTGGCAAGAAAGTTTTCATTTTGCAGGTGCTTTTCATTTTGCAGGGGCCCCAAGCGTTTCGCGTGAATAGGGTTTAGGATTGCGGCCGGTAATGAGCGAGTCGGGCTGCGTCTGCAGCGAATCAGTCAGCCCGCGTAACGAACGCAAACTACGCCTCAGATCTTCAAGCATAGCCTCAGTGCTCGCGGTCATTGGGCTGCCTGGTGCAATTAAGCCGTTCAGATTTTTGACGGCCAACTCAACCTGCGTCAGCGTCGAGGCCAGTTTCGGCACAACCGATTTATCAAGCGTCACACTCAGCACCTTGATCTGCTTGATCATCTCGTTGACTTCGTTGCCGATCGACTCAAACGGTATTTTGTCGAGCTTATTGACGATACTGGTCACCTGTTGTTGCAGTTTGTCTAGATCGTCTGAAGCCAAGGTCGGCATCTTGAAGGGCACCTCTGATTTAGGTGGATCAATCGTCGGAGCTTTTGGAAAATCTTCGAGCACGATGTACAGCTGACCCGTCAAGATGTTGGCGGTGCGCAACTGCGCGCGCAACCCCCGCTTGGTCATGAGAGCCAACGAATCAGTCAGTTGCGCGAGAGAACGTCGCGACATATTCATTTCTTGATACACCGCACCCAAGCGTTCTGGATATAGGGTTGCGTTGACCGACGTAAAAAACTTTGCGCGCACAATATCAAAATCAAGCGCCACAGAATTGACGACACCAACATCGATCCCATTAAAGTCGACCATGGCACCCACCTTAAGCCCTCGGGTGGGTTGATCAAAACGCATTTGGATCGGAACAGCAACACCTTGCGGCTCGGTCTCGGCAGAGCGACGATTGTCGTACAACTTAAACACTCGATCAACTTCAGAGATGTCACGAGGCTTGCCAAACGCGCCAAACGATACGCCACCCGCAATTAAAGACACCAAAGACTGTGTATTTATTTGCATACCACCAGACGAAAGCGAGACATCGATGCCGCTTTCGTTCCAGAAGCGGGTGCTGCCGTCTACGTAACGATCATAGGGCGCGTCGATAAATACTTCGATTTCGATAAATTTACCTTCTGGTTCAAGCTTATAGCTCGAGATCATGCCGACCTGAAGACGACGCATGTAAACCGGCGCGCCAACGCTGAGCGAACCTAAGTCGTCACTGCGCAAGGCAAAACGCGTACCTGGCCGGTCACTGGTAATAGGCGGAGGCTCTTCGAGGCCAACAAACTGCTTTTTTGTCGCCTTACCCATTGCACCGTGTTTGGTATCGGTTTCGATATAGGCCCCAGACATAAGCGTCGACAAACCCGATACCCCACTGATACCAACGCGTGGTTTCACTACCCAAAAATGAGTGGCCTCGTTTGCCATGCCAGCGGCATCTTTGTTCAGCTCGGCTTCGACGATGACCTTGTCGCGCGTGTCGTTTAAACGAATCTCTTTGACCAGACCAATCACCACATCGCGGTACCGCAATTGCGTCTTGCCGGCCTCTAGGCCAGTCGCCGATTGAAAGGTAATCAGGACACGAGGGCCTTGTTTAGACCAGCTGTGATACAGAATGGAAAGCCCTACCAAGGCCGCCACAATCGGAATCAACCAGACCCATCCTAGGTTGCGCTTAGGACGTTGACTCACGCGCGGCAAACCGGGTGCTTGGTTTGTGATTGACTGCTCCGGCATGCCGGCTCCTTAGTAGGTAAAACAGTAAAAATCTTACGACCCCAGCGGGTCGAT
>Ga0192658_1050_pt1 | contig 33804 bp, 28 predicted proteins | sample LauGreSBDMM110SN_4_FD_133055 | JGI IMG/M metagenome (GOLD analysis project Ga0192658, IMG submission 133055)
ACTGGCACACCCAATTTGGCTGCCCAGGCTGGGATCTCTGGCTGCGCCGCCACATCCACTAAAAACTGGATATGCCAACCAAACGGCTTCAAGCGTTTTACAAGGCTTTCGGCGTCACTCAATTGACCGCCACCCGCAAACAAAATATTCAAACGCGTACCGCGGGTACCAGCCTGATGCAATTTTTCAATCTCTTTGTCAGACACATCTAGTGGCAAGACACCGACAGCACGTAAGCGCTCAGGATGCGCACGCAGCGTGTCGTACAGCGTGGCATGATCATGGCCATAAACCGAAGGATGAACCAACACGGCACGATCAGCGCCAAGGGCATTATTCATCGCTTCAAAGGCAGCCCACGGAGCCAAGCTTGGCGTGTACGAGCGGTTTGCCGTGTAGGGATATTTGGCGGCATCTTCAAACACGTGAAAATGACAATCCACACTACCCGCAGGCAGTTTTTGTTGAGGTGCAACCTTTGGGTCAAAAGGCAAATAAGAATCAGTCTGCATCACGCTCGTTTTGTCTCGGTCCGGGCAGGGCTCTCTATGAATCGAGCCCTATCTCTTGATTCGGCACGATATCACAGTGATACCTCGTGTTGCTAGGCATTCGTCAGGCAGGTATGCGCCAAGCACGCTTGAACCTCGTGCATACACTGCGCGCCCTAGAGAAAACCCTTAGACGCGCAGGCCTGTGCGTGCGTCGAACCGGTGCATACGATCTGCGCGCGGCTTGGCATAGATTGTTTCGCCTATCTTTGGCGCTTGTTGTTCTTCGTGAATACGCACGATCAGCGCCTCGTCTTGCAGGCGGCAATACAACAAACGCTCGGCACCCAAGAGTTCGATGCCCTCGACCTTTAAGGCCCAGCCTTCGCGACCGACCTCAAGATGTTCGGGCCGGATCCCCAAGATTGAGCCCTCACTCGTACCTGGTGCATGCTTGAGCAAATTCATTGGGGGCGAACCGATAAAGCTGGCCACAAACGTACTGGCGGGCGTGTTGTAAACCTCTGACGGCGTACCGAACTGCTCCATGACTCCGGCGTTCATGACCAGCATACGCTGCGCCAAAGTCATCGCCTCGACTTGGTCGTGTGTCACAAACAAAGAGGTGATGCCCAGTTCGCGGTGCAGCTTTTGAATTTCAAGTCGCGTCTGCGCCCGCAGTTTTGCATCAAGGTTAGACAGCGGTTCATCAAACAAAAAAACTTGAGGCTGACGCACGATTGCTCGGCCCATGGCGACGCGCTGACGTTGCCCGCCCGACAGCGCACGTGGCTTGCGGTCTAAATAGAGCATGAGCTCAAGAATATCGGCCGCCTTTTCTACACGCGCTCTGATCTCATCCTTCGGCACCCGCGCGATTTTGAGACCATACGCCATGTTGTCAAAGACCGTCATGTGCGGATAAAGCGCATAGTTTTGAAACACCATCGCGATGTCGCGCTCGGCGGGTTCAAGGTCATTGACGACACGCGTACCGATTGAAATTGTGCCGGCAGTGATCTCTTCAAGGCCAGCCACCATACGAAGCAAGGTCGACTTGCCACAGCCTGAAGGGCCGACGATGACGACAAACTCACCATCGCTGATTTCAGCAGAGACGTCATGGATCACCTGTACCGCGGCCTTGCCGGCTCCATACTGCTTCACGATGTTTTTTAAAGAAATGGCAGCCATGTCTGTATACGCTCGAGGTGTTATGACTTAGAGATTATGGGTGTGATTCATTTTTCAGAATCTACCAACCCTTTGACAAACCATTTTTGCATCAGCACAACAACAAGGGCCGGCGGCAGCATGGCCAGCATCGCTGTCGCCATGACAACGTTCCATTCAGTGTAAGCATCGCCCGAAATCAAACGTCTAATTCCCATCACCACTGGATACATACTCTCGTTTGTCGTCACCAGCAAAGGCCACAGATATTGATTCCAGCCATAAATAAATTGAATCACAAACAGCGCAGCGATGCTCGTGCGTGAAAGCGGAAACAATACATCCCAAAAAAACCGCATGGGGCTCGCACCATCCATGCGGGCAGCCTCGACCAACTCATCAGGCACCGTCAGAAAAAACTGTCTGAATAAAAAAGTCGCTGTGGCAGACGCCATCAAGGGCACCGTCAGCCCCGCGTACGAGTTCAGCATGCCAAGGTTGGACACCACCTCGTAGGTGGGCCCGATACGCACCTCAACTGGCAGCATCAGGGTAATAAAAATCATCCAAAAAACCAGCCCCCGAAACGGAAATCTAAAATAGACAATGGCAAAGGCCGAGAGCATTGAGATGGTGATTTTTCCAACGCTAATCAAAAGCGCGCTGACCAGGCTGACCCACATCATCGGCCAGGCCGGTGAAATGCGCCCACCCGACTCGGTGCTGCCGCCAAACAACGCGACCCGATAGGTTTCGAGCATATGCTCGCCGGGCACCAACGACATCGGGATCGCTTGCGTAATTTGTGCAGTCGTTTGGGTCGAGGCGACGATCGTCACGTACACCGGAAACGCCACGATTAACACACCCAATAACAAGACCAGATGGGAAAGCACCGTAAGAGCGGGGCGTCTTTCAATCACGATTGTTTCATCCGTTCAGGCATGTACCATGTTTTCATCCGCTCAGGCATATTGAACTCTGCGCTCGATGAAACGAAACTGCACAACTGTCAGGCACACCACGATGAACATCAAAATCACCGACTGTGCGGCAGAGCTGCCCATGTCCATGGCCTTGAAGCCGTCGTAATAGACCTTATAAACCAAGATCGAGGTCGCTTTGCCCGGGCCACCATGAGTCGTAGCATCGATGATGGCAAAGGTATCAAAGAAGGCATAGACCACGTTGATGACCAGCAAAAAAAACGTTGTGGGCGATAGCAGCGGAAACACGATCGTGCGAAAGCGGTGCCAAGGACCGGCCCCGTCGATCGCAGCGGCTTCAAGCAAGGACTTGGGAATCGACTGCAAGCCCGCCAAAAAGAACAAAAAGTTGTAAGAGATTTGCTTCCAGACTGCGGCCACCACGATCAGCGTCATGGCATCACGGCTGTCTAACAGATGATTCCAATCCACACCCAACCAACGTAGGGCAAAAGCAATGACGCCCATTGGCGAAGCGAACAAAAACAGCCACAAGACACCTGCTACGGCGGGCGCGACCGCATAGGGCCAGATGAGTAGAGTCTTATACACACTGGCGGCTCGCCACACGCGATCGGCCATCACGGCAAGCAGCAAGGCGAGCGTCAAACCACACACGGCAACCAATACTGAAAATACGGCTGTGGTTTGAAATGATTCGAGATACAGCGGATCATTAAACAGCCGTGAAAAATTCTGCATGCCCACGAATTCGCGCGACATCCCAAAGACATCTTCTTGAAGCACACTTTGATACAGGGCTTGCCCAGCGGGCCAAAAGAAAAAAACCAAGACGATTGCTAGCTGGGGCGCAAGCAGCACCCAAGGTAACCAACCTGATTTAAAGCGAACTTTTTTTTCCATAAACTAGAAAGCGATGAGGCTCACTCTGGCCTCATCGCTTTGGCTGCCTTTCGACTTACGGATTGGCTTTCTCAAAACGCTCAAGCAATTCGTTGCCGCGTTTAACGATTGAATCAAGTGCGTCTTTGGCGGCTTTTTTACCTGCCCAGACTTGCTCGAGTTCTTCGTCAACCACGGTACGGATTTGTAGAAAATTACCTAACCGAATACCACGAGAATTGTCAGTCGTTTTGCGAATCATCTGCGTCACTGAAATATCTGTACCAGGATTGGCTTTATAAAACCCTGATTTATCAGTGAGCTCAAACGAGGCGATCGTCAGTGGCAAATAGCCAGTACGTTGATGACTTTTTGCCGCCTCTTCTGGGCGTGACAAGAAGTCAAAAAACTGCGCAACGCCTGTGTATTCGTCGGCTTTTTTACCCGCCATCACCCATAAACTTGCGCCACCAATCACCGTGTTCTGCGGCGCACCTTGCACGTCTGGATAGTAAGGTAGTGTTGATGTGCCGAAAGCAAACTTGGCGTTACGCTTCACGTTGCCATACAGAGCCGATGAACCGGTGGTCATCGCACACTCGCCAGCCACAAATGTAGGATCGGCAGCATTGGTGCGGCCCTTATAGACAAACAGCCCTTCTTTGGCCATATCAGACAAATTCTGAATGTGGCGAGTGTGCAGTGGGCTGTTGACCGACAAACGGGTGCTATTGCCTTTCATACCGTTACCTAGCGTCGCAAACTCAGTGTTGTGCCAGGCGCTAAAGCTTTCGAGCTGAGTCCAACTCACCCAACTCGTTGTGAGTGGGCACTTGTGACCAGATTCTTTAAGTTTTTTAGCAGCCGCAACAACGTCAGGCCACGTCAGTGGTGGTTTTTCTGCGTCAAGACCTGCTGCTTTAAACGCATCTTTGTTGTACCAAAATACTGTTGTTGAGCTGTTAAACGGAAAGCTCAGCATCTGGCCGTTTGGCGCGGTGTAATAACCGGCTACCGCTGGAACATACGCTGCTGGGTCGAATTTGATTCCTGCTTTGCTCATGACTTCAGTCACCGGAACAATCGCACCCTTGCTCGCCATCATCGTGGCGGTACCGACTTCAAACACTTGCAGAATGTGTGGCGCATTGCCAGCGCGAAACGCTGCAACCGCTGCCGTCATGGCTTCATCGTACGTACCTTTAAAAACCGGCACGACTTTGTAATTCTTTTGGCTGTCGTTGAAGTCTTTGGCCAGATCATTGATCCACTCGCCTAAGGCACCGCTCATGGCGTGCCACCACTGAATCTCAGTTTGAGCTTGAGCGGGAGTGAAAACTGAGGCGCTAAGTGCAAAAACGGTTGAAGCCGCTGCGATAGAAAATTTGAGTTTCATGGCATCCCTCTTTAAATAGAACGTTGAAGGTTTAGATTAACGCTGAATTGTGACAATTCATGTTAACCGCACGTTGGGGCTTATGATGAAGGCTAACTCCAACGGTCGGCCCTTGATATAAACAATATTTAGTCCTTAGAGTGCTGAACATGACCCATATCCTCGCGCTTGACCAAGGCACCACAAGCTCTCGCGCCATTTTGTTTAATTCGCACGGTAGTGCGGTACGAAGCGCGCAACGCGAGTTTAAGCAGATATTTCCGCAACCCGGTTGGGTTGAACATGTCTCCCTCGAAATCTGGCAAACCCAGCTTCAGGTGATTCAAGAAGTACTGGCCGAAACCAGTCCTCACCAAACAGTTACAGCACTTGCCATCACCAATCAGCGCGAAACGACTGTTCTCTGGGATCGCCAAACCGGTCTACCCTTGGCCAACGCCATCGTTTGGCAAGACCGTCGTACGGTTGAACACTGCAACGCGTTAAGGCAACAAGGCCACCAAGCGTTCATCCAAGAAAAAACCGGTTTAGTCTTAGACGCTTATTTTTCAGGCACCAAACTGGCTTGGCTGCTCGATAACATCCCAGGCGCACGAACCCGCGCTGAGCGTGGTGAACTCGCCTTTGGCACAGTCGATAGCTGGCTGGTCTGGAACCTGACCAAGGGCCAGACGCACGTCACAGACCCCAGCAATGCCTCGCGCACGCTACTGTTCAATTTACACACCCTCGCCTGGGATGACGAGCTGCTTGCCTTACTCAGGATTCCGCGCTCGGTCTTACCGACAGTAGTGCCGAGTTCAGGCCTTGTGGCGCATACCGATCCAAGCCTCTTTGGGCGTGCCATCCCGATCGCCTCGCTGATTGGTGATCAACAGGCGGCAACCTTCGGCCAAGCCTGTTTTGAACCTGGTATGGCCAAGAACACCTATGGCACCGGCTGCTTCATGCTGCTCAATACTGGGCATCAACCGGTGGTCAGCCAAAACAAATTACTCACCACCGTTGGCTGGCAACGCCTTGAAGCGTCGGCACCGCCACACGCCCAGTCTCAACAAACCGGCGCAAGTCAAGCCAACAGTGCTCAACGCCCCGAGGCGCTCACTACTACCTACTGCCTTGAAGCCTCGGTCTTTATGGGTGGCGCCACGATTCAGTGGCTACGCGACGGTTTAAATATTATCTCGTCAGCCGTCGAAGTCGAGGCACTCGCCGCCAGCGTGCCAGATGTTGCTGACACCTATTTGGTACCCGCCTTTACCGGCTTAGGCGCACCGATCTGGGACGGCAATGCCCGTGGCACATTAATCGGTATGACGCGAGGCACGACCAAGGCCCATATCGCGCGCGCCGCGCTTGAAGCGATCGCACTTCAGGTGGCGGACGTGTTTGAGGCAATGGCAAAAGACTCTGGCATCTCCCTAGCCGAATTACGTGTAGACGGCGGGGCCTCAAACAATGATCTGCTGATGCAAATGCAGGCAGATTTTCTAGGGGTCCCGGTGGTGCGCCCTAAAGTCACCGAAACCACAGCACTCGGTGCCGCCTATCTGGCTGGCCTTGCCGTTGGCCTGTGGTCAAGCACCAAAGACATTGCCACGCAATGGTCAGTTGACCGCAGATTCGAGCCTTGCATGGCGCCTGCCGACCGCGATGCAAAAATAGCAAGATGGCATCAAGCCCTCGAACGCGCAAAAGGCTGGGCAAATTAATGGCACCGCATCCACCGCTTCGCACCGATCGCGCACAACTGCTCGCACGACTGGCTGAAGATAAAACTTACGACCTTGCCATCATCGGAGGTGGCGCCACAGGCTTAGGCTTAGCGCTTGATGCTGCTTCGCGTGGCTACTCTGTCGTGCTGCTTGACGCGACCGATTTTGCAAAGGGCACGTCATCACGGTCAACCAAGCTTGTGCACGGCGGCGTGCGGTACCTTGCGCAAGGCAACGTGTCGTTGGTCTACGAAGCCTTGCACGAGCGTACAACCTTATTACACAATGCTGCGCACTTAGCGCAACCGCTTGCCTTTATTTTGCCTTGCTACAAGTTTTGGGAGATCCCGTTTTATGGTGCGGGTTTGCTGTTGTACGACGCGCTCTCAGGCAAACGCAGTTTAGGCCGCACGCGTTTTTGGGGCGCCCACGAGACGCTCAAACACGTTCCTAATCTTCATACTAAGGGCTTAAAAGGTTCGGTCAAATACTGGGATGGCCAATTTGACGATGCGCGCCTGGCCTTAGCACTGGCACGCACCGCCGCACAGCGCGGTGCCTTACTGATTAACTATTGCAGCGCACTTGAACTGACTCACAGCGATGGTCTAGACACCAGCGCATCGGCACAAGCTCACAAGGGTCAAATCACGGGCTTACTTGCACAAGACCACGAAACTCAACAAATCTACCCAGTTAAAGCCAACTGCGTTGTCAATGCCGCCGGAGTCTGGGTCGATGCGCTACGAGCACAAGATGATGGGGCTGCGGGCAGAACAAGTAACGATATGGTCGCGCCAAGCCAAGGCGTGCACGTGGTGGTCGATCGCGAATTTTTAGCAGGCGAGCACGCCATCATTGTGCCGCACACTGAAGATGGACGCGTTCTGTTTGCCGTGCCGTGGCTAGGCAAAGTCATTATCGGCACCACCGATACGCCGCGCCACGACTTAAGCCGTGAGCCTGATCCTTATGCAGAAGAACTTGCATTTATTTTGCGCGAATCGGCCTGCTACCTCACGCGCGCGCCCACACGTGCAGATATAAAAAGCATCTGGGTTGGCCTGCGGCCCTTGGTCAAACCACCAAAAGATGAACAGGGCAACACAAAAGCTATCAGCCGCGAGCACACCGTGCTCATCAGCAAAAGCAAGATGGTGACCGTGACCGGCGGCAAATGGACGACCTATCGCGCCATGGCACAAGACGTGTTGACGCACTGTGTGGATGCCAAACTTTTACCCGAGCGCCAAGCCTGCGTCACAGCCAACCTAACCTTAGTCGGTGCACAAACGGGTCGCAAGGTCGATCACCCCATGTACGAAGCCCCCAGTTTAAAAGCTTATGGCGACGAGGCCGATGAGGTCACTCAGTTACCGGGCGCCGAACGTCACCTCGGTGGCGGCCTCACTGAGGCCATGGTGCGCTTTGCCGTGCGCCACGAATACGCGCGCACAGTCGAAGACGTACTTGCACGGCGCTCGCGTTTATTATTTTTAGATGCAAAGCTTGCCGGCTCGCTAGCTGACAGCGTGGGCGAAATCATTGCGCAAGAATTGCCAGGCACAGATCCTAGCGTCGAAGCCTTTAAAAACTTAGCTCTGCACTATCTCACTTTACCCGCCTAGCGTTGGCCAAAGGTCTTTGGTTTTTGCTCTTTGCTCTTTGATCTTAGTTTTTCAATGCGTTTTGAAACAATCTCGCACGCTCTTGTTGTACTTCCTTAATTATTCGCGGCATCTTCAAGAATCAAATCTGCGCCGCGCTCGGCCACCATCATCACCGCCGCTTGGGTATTGCCCGACACCATGGCTCTGAACACTGACGCATCGACCACGCGCAAGCCGCGCAGACCTTTAAAGCGCAGGCGAGTATCGACCACCGCCTCAGCATCAGAACCCATACGACAGGTGGCAATTGGGTGATACGTCGTCTGACCATTCTCGCGCGCGAAATGCAGCCATTGCTCGTCGGTCAGCACGCTAGCGCCTGGACTCATTTCTGACTCAATGTAGTTTGCTAGCGCCGGGCGTTCGACAATCCGGCGGGCGATTTTCATACCATCAATGAGCGCCTGCTGATCTTCGGTGTTAGCTAAAAAGTTCGGCTTAATCGCGGGCCCAACGAGCGGATCCTTAGACTGGATATGAATGCTGCCTTGCGACGTTGGGCGTAACCCCGACACCGCCATCGTCATACCCGGAAAATTATCCAATTTACGAATAGCGGCGTTCGCGTAAGTAGCGTGCATGAAAAAATATTGCACATCAGGTGTTGGCAACGCTACGCGTGTTTTCACAAAGCCGTGAGCCAAGCCTGTACCCAACGACAAAATCCCTTTGCGTGTCGCAAAATATTGCAACACTGCAAGACCCACCCGCCAGCCTTGCGCCAATTCGTTCAGCGTCTGCGTATTCTTGACACGCCAGTTCATGCGCGTGGCGTAATGATCGATATAGTTTTCGCCCACGCGCTTGGCGGCATGTACCACCGGGATATCAAAGCGTTGCAAAACCGCTGGATCACCAATGCCCGACAACTCTAAAATCTGCGGCGTTTGCACCGCGCCAGCTGACATAATGACCTCGCGCGCAGCACGCACCGTAAAGACTTCGCCTTTTTTTTGATACGTCACACCGGTACAAACCCCAGAGTCAACGTTGACTCGCGTCACGTGAGCGCGCGTGTGTACAGTTAGATTTTTTCGATGCTGAATTGGCTTCAAATAGCCGTCAAACGCGCTCCAGCGCCGGCCATTTTTTTGCTCGACCTGATAATAGCCAAAGCCTTCCTGGCCGTTACCGTTGTAGTCTTCATTCAAGGGCTGTCCGTCTTGAACCGCAGCTTTCAATAACGCATCGACCAACGGATAACGCTCGGTCACTTGATGAATATGCATGGGGCCGTTTTTGCCTCGCTGCGCTTCACCCTTCAGATAAGTTTCAAGCTTCGCAAAGTAAGGCATCAGCTCTTTGGATGACCAACCGGTCGCCCCCAAAGCCGCCCAGTGATCGTAATCTTCACGCTGGCCATGCACATAGATCATGCCATTGATTAAGCTTGATCCGCCCAACCCCTTGCCGCGCGGGATGGCAATCGTACGATCATAGGTATTTTTTTCAGGTTGAGTTTCAAAACGCCAGTTATAGGCGGGATCATTGAGCAGCTTAGTAAACCCAGCCGGGATATTGATCCACATACTTTTGGGTTCGCCACCGGCTTCAAGCATCAACACAGTATGACGGCCATCAGCAGTCAAACGATTGGCCAAAATACAGGCAGCGGTGCCACCGCCAACAATGACGTAATCGTAAGTTTGCATTATTTAGCTCCCATAAAATCGGCCATCAATTCGATCTGAGATGCCAGCATGGGCGCACCATACTGAATACGACAACCTTTCGCCTGTGCCGCAGCAAGCAGGGGCGTCAGCGTGGGGGCCATGATGATCTCAGCCACCGTTTGTTCTGCGCTCAATAAATTTGCATCAAGCGGTAAGGGATCTGCGCTCGCCATCCCTAACGAGGTTGCATTGACCACCAAGTCGTACCCTTGCGGATCGCGTGTTCCTAACACCAGTTCAACTTGCGGATAGACAGGAGCCAACCGCGCAAACATGGCGCGCACTTTATCGGCTGAGCGGTTATAGACCGCCAATTGCGTAGCACCGGCCTCAGCCAAGGCGAAGGCGATGGCGTTGGCCGCCCCACCCGCGCCCGCTAACAATATTTTTTTACCCTTGGGTTCGATGCCATGCAACCGTAAGCCCGCCACAAAACCGCGACCATCCAAGATATCTCCAAACAAGCGCCCATCAGGATCACGTCGCACGATATTGACTGCCCCAACCGTGCGCGCCGCAGCGGTGATCTCATCACACAGCACGCCAATCGTCGTCTTGTGCGGCACGGTCACTACCATGCCACCAAAGTTTTGAATGCCGCGCAAGGCCTGCGTAAAGGCAGGTAAATCTTTGGGCGCGACATGCATAGGCATCAGCACACCATCAATGCCACGCTGCTCAAACACCTTGCGCATCATTTCAGGGGCTTTCACCTGCCCGATCGGATCGGCCACAATGCCGTAAAGTTTGGTCTTGCCACTGACGTCTATCATTTGCTTCTCTTTTCTTATTTGAGCGCCCTCAACGGCAACCTCGTTGATCTTGTCGTGCACTATCATACAGTCTACTGTTAGCCATTACGCAGCCAAGGCGCTTGCGCTCCATGCGCCGCTTTGTTGCCTTGTACAGAGCGATGACGCTTTTCAGGAAAAAAAGATGAACGGTGTTGCCACGCTATCTAGCAAAGTTTACTTGCTGCTCGCCCTACTCACCACTGGTTTAGCGCAAGCAAACCCTATTCATCACCGGTACTTCACGTCCTCAGACGGCGTGCGTCTGCATTATCTTGAGGCAGGTAGGGGCGAACAAACGCTTGTTTTCATCCCCGGCTGGGTGATGCCTGCTGCGGTGTTTGAACAGCAATTACTCGCGCTTTCAAATCAGTTTAGAGTCTTGGCGTTTGATCCTCGCTCGCAGGGGCTCTCGGCACTCACAACCTTGTCGCACGCGCCCCAAAGACGCCTGAAGGATATGGACGAATTCTTGAAAGCCGCCAAGGTCAAACATTTTATTTTGGCGGGTTGGTCGCTTGGCGTGCTTGAATCGCTCGACTATCTTGCAAACTACAAGCCTAAAGGTTTACGAGGCCTGATTTTGATCGATAACTCGGTGGGCGAAGGTCGCCCACCGGGCGGACGTTCGTCGAATTTTCAACAGACCATGAACGACCCGAAAAAACGCGAGTCTTACCTTCGCGCCTTTAGCAAAGACATTTATCGCGAACCCCCGCCGCCATTGTTAGCCCAGGCTGTACTTGATTCGGCCATGCGTGTACCACCCAAGATCGCGATCCAGCTCATGCAGCAACCTTACCCGCGTGACTATTGGCGCGAAACACTTGAAAAACAAAACGTACCAGTGCTTTACATTGCTCGACCGTGGCTGAAAGAACAAGGCGCGGCCTTACTGGCCAAGCGCCCTGCTGATTTAATCACCGTCAATATAATGGAAAAGCCCGGGCACGCCTTATTTGTAGACGACCCTAAAGGGTTTAATGACGCCGCACGCAGCTTTAGCGTGGCCGCGTTCGCACGCAAAGTGCAGCCCTAAGCTGCAACGTTTGCGCTCAACGCGACCTGACCCGAGAACCCTGTCGCAGCACTTCACAGCCCGCGGTACTGGGGTGACTACAAGCAAATTGCTTACTGCTCGCGTCGCACAATTTGTACGCTGCGACGCTCAGTCGTTTTGTTGTAACTGAACGCAAAGGGCAAGGGCTTCACATTTTTTGAGTCTCGATACGCCTGTCCTAAAGACTCTTGCTTTTTACGATTAAACAATTCGTGCGGATACAAAAAACCGCCATACAGATCGACCGGCCCGATCTGCGACATATAGGTGTAATTCAAACCAGTCTCGTCTTGAACGACCATTTTTGCGTTTGCTACCAAAATATCGCGCAGCACTGAAAAATACGTTTCTTGTAGCAGATGCGATGCCGCCTTGAGCAGCACAGGATTGCGCGACTCGCGTTCAAGCCAGACGCGCATGGGCTCAGTTTGACTGAGATGCGAATCAGATAAATCTAGGCTGACATAATCTAGCGTCACGGGCTTGCCGCCTTTGCTCATGACCAGTCTCACAGATTGCCAGTCACCCGTTGTTTGAATGAACTGCCCACTTTTAGGATCAAGCGCGATGGGGTAGACCGCATTGACGTCATAGCCCATATACAACGCAAACGTAATCAAAATGGTGGTTACACCGATTTGCGCATGTTTGTCACGCTGATCTTCATTTAAATCGTCGGTACGAAAAAAGGCAAGGCGACTAAATTTCATCCATTCACGCAAAAACTTAGCCTGAAAATTTTGCGCACGTGCCCCTGCCATGTTACTTAACGCAGCAGGCTCACCTGCGGCCTGCATGGCCACCATCACGAAACGACTCGCCTGCGGAAACAAATGCGCCGCGGTCACAAAGTCTGGACCTGAAAATGGGTAAAACAGCGTTGTGCCAGCCGGTTGCTTGATCTCAGTCTGGGCCCACTCTGACATCGCCGCGCCCATGTTCTGCTGATAGAACTGCCAGGCCCCATCGGCCTGCGTCAGGTTCGCACCTTGCAGAAAGGGAAATGGTGGATTAGCTTGCGCGCCCGTCGCCAAATATTTGCCTTGCACCTCACTTCCGAGCGCAGGCAGCGCGGCAGTCAAGCAGGCGCAACCGAGCGCAGCGCCCATGGCAACGCGTTTGAGTGACAAAAGAAACAAAGACAACATCGAACACCTCAAGGTCAAAAATACTGCAACATATTAAACAATTTTTTTAGGGGGATTGGCCAGCACAATCCCGAGCACAATCAACACTAATCCCACTACATGATAAAGCTCAGGAAACTCACCCAACAACACCACAGACATGAGGGCTGCGAATACCGGGGTCAGGTTCAAGAAAAACATCGGCAATTGCGAGCCTGTGCGCAAAACCGCTTGTTGGTAACACAGGTAAGCCAGCAGCGCGGGGCCCAACGCCACATACACCACCATGCCGTAAATCTTGGGTGACCATTCGATTGCGGCGTAACCGCCCCAAACTAACTCTGCCAACACCATCGGCACTGCAAACAATAATCCCCAGGCCATCTGCATCGTCAAGACGCTATAGCCTGACATTTCAGCGGGTCGGCTTCGCAGCAGCCAAGTATATAAAGCCCACAGGGCAATGGCGAGCAACATAAATAAATCACCCGGCACAAACGAAATCCGCGCCGCGTTCAGCACATCCCCTCGGATCAACACCCAGGCCACGCCAAGCATTGACACCACCGCCCCAACAGTGGCTGCGCGGCTGATCGGCGCCTGAAACAATGAGCGCCCCATCAGTAGCGTAAAGATCGGGCCCGCTGCGGTGATTAACGCGATATTGATCGGGCTAGACGTCGTCAGCGCCAGATATTGCAAGGCGTTATACGTTGTGGTGCTTAAAAACCCGGTTGCCGCTAAGAGCACCCAAGATTTTCGGGCGATGGGCCAGTCTTGCTTTAAACGTTGCCACACAAAAGGCAACAACACCAAAAGCGCAACGACCCAACGCAAGAAATTTAAGGTGATCGGAGGGATCGCCCCTGCTGCCATCCGACCCACGATGGCGTTACTGGCCCACATCAAGGGCGGTACAACCAAAAACAACAAGGTAATGGGACGCATCGGAGCAGAGGAAGTGGGTAGGTCGGGCCGCCAGACTCCAAACGGCGCAACAAGAAGAGGAAATTTCAACCAAATTTAGTTTAACGGAATACGTGGAAGTTCTTCTGCATCATCAGCGATTTCGCAGGCCGTGCGGTAGCCGCCAATGTGCTTCACGTAAGCGAGCAAGTCGACGAAAAACGGATTGGAGGCGAGCGTCGACGAGTCGCCAACCAGGAGCAACTTACGCCGGGCGCGGGTCATACCCACGTTCATGCGGCGGATGTCCGCGAGGAAGCCAATTTCGCCTTGATGATTGCTGCGCGTCAGTGAAATAGCAATGATGTCGCGCTCTTGGCCCTGAAACGAATCGACTGTGCCCACGCTCAGCGCGCGGTGCTGCATGAGGTTGTTGAGCGCGTCGATTTGCTCGATGGCGTCCTTCAAATAGTTGATTTGAGCGCGGTAAGGGGCAATCACGCCGATGGTGAGCGGGTCTTGCGCGTGCTCGGCTTGATCGTAAGGCTCCAAGAGCTGGGCGAGGCGCTTAAGCAGCAAATCCGCTTCTTCGGGATTCGCCGTAGAGCGGCTTTCAGAAAGGGTGAACTCAAGGAAGCCGCAGCCGGCCGTGTCGACGAATTCGACGGGCAGGTCATGCACAAAACTCGGGTCGTACGCACCCAAATCGGCGTGGCGCACCGTATGATGCGGCTCTAATTGACCGCCGTAAAACTGCTCAGAGCTGAATCCCATGATTTGCGCGTGCATGCGGTACTGCATGGTCAGCATGCGGGCTGTCGCTGGTTGCCGCTGAATGCACTTTTCGAACAAAGTTTCGCGTAGGCCCTCGCGGCCAGCCTTTTCGCTTTTGACAGTGGGTGGCAGCTGATGGTGATCGCCAGCCAGAATCACGCGTGTGCCCTTGGCAATCGGAATCCAACAGCCAGGTTCCAAGGCCTGGGCGGCTTCGTCGATAAAGACAGTCTCAAAGATCAGGTGCCGAATGTTACGGTTACTCGCGCCGACTAGTGTGCAGGTAATGACCTGTACCGACTCGAGTACATCCTCGATCATAAAGCGCTCTAAATTGTCGGCTGCCTGAAACAGCATCCGCGCTTCTTCTTTTAACAACCGGCGCTGCTGCCGCTCTTCGAAGCCAAACTCGCGGGTGTATTCGTTGGCAGTTTGGCGGTATTGCTCGGCGGTTTGGCGCATCGCGCGCATTTCACCGTAACTCGAATGCGCCATCACACGGGCATCTAGGGTGTGCTCGAGCAGCAGGTCTGAGACGCGACTAGGGTTACCCATCCGAATCACGTTGACACCGCGCTCGGCCAGCTTTTCGGTGAGCAGATCCACCGCCGTATTCGAGGGTGCACACACCAAGACGCGCCGCTCTCGCCGCGTGGTTTCTAGGATGGCCTGCACCAAGGTCGTGGTTTTGCCAGTACCGGGCGGGCCATGGATGATCGCCACGTCTTGAGCCGTGATCACGAGGCGTACGGCCGCTAGCTGCGAATCATTGAGGGGACTGGGGTAAAACAGGTCGTCGGCGTTGTGCGCACGAAACCTCGCCTGTCGGGCGCCCAGCAGCACGTCGCGCAACTCGGCTAGCCGGTTTTCATGGGCGTAAATCACGTCATCCAGGGCGAGGTCCATCTCGCGGTAGCTCACCTCGTCGAAGGTGAGGTCAACGCCCAGCTTGCTGCCGTCAAGCACCCAATCGGGAAGCTCTTCTTTGGTGGTTGCCAGCAGTAGCTTATTGCGCCGCACGCTGGTAATGACGCCATTGAGCACGGGCCGGTCGGCAGCCAAGTGGGATGGCACATTGCTAAAAAGCGAAGCATTTTTGCCTACCTGAAACAAGTGCAAGCCCTGCTCACTGGCTGGGCGCTCTAGCTCAAGCACCACTTTGCCGCCAAAGCCGATTTCTTCATTGGTGATCGTGACGGGATACCACGTCAAGCCGCGCCGGACACGCTCTTTTACACTGGCCTTGGCATTTTTAAGTTTGAATTGCGTTTGGTCTTCTTTTTGCTCAAGTTGCAAAAGTGCACGCACGTGGCGCAACTCTTTTTCAATCGCACAAGGGTCGGCGGGGACAAAGTCGAAGACTGCCAAAGGACTAGAAATTTACCTGCTCCACTAAAAGTCGATCACTCTTGCACGCCTCAGACGTCAGCTCGCGAGCAGGCGTTCGCTTTTTAGGCGGGATTCAGTCGTTCAAGACCACCCATGTACGCGCGCAACACCTCGGGCACCACCACGCTGCCGTCTTCTTGCTGATAGTTTTCTAAGACAGCCACGAGTGCGCGCCCCACGGCCAAGCCCGAACCGTTGAGGGTGTGCACGAACTCTGTTTTGCCTGCCTCATTGCGGGTACGCGCTTGCATACGACGTGCCTGAAAGGCCTCGCAGTTTGAAACCGAAGAGATTTCGCGCCAGGTATTTTGAGCGGGTAGCCACACTTCGAGATCATAGGTTTTGGTGGCGCCAAAGCCCATATCCCCTGTACACAGCAACAGGACGCGGTAAGGCAGACCCAGCAACTGCAACACCTTTTCAGCGTGCCCGGCCATGTCTTCAAGCGCCTGGTACGAGGTTTCTGCCGCGACGATCTGTACCATTTCGACTTTATCGAACTGGTGTTGGCGAATCAAACCACGCGTATCGCGCCCACCACTACCGGCTTCAGAACGAAAACATGGGGTATGCGCGGTTAAGCGAATCGGCAAGTCGGCTGCCGGCACGATGCTGTCGCGCACGCTGCTGGTTAAGGTGATTTCTGAAGTTGAAATTAAGTATTGCTCTTCGCGCGCGACGGCATTGCCTTGCTCGTCGAGAGTGGGTTCGTCACCACCACGCGTGACCCAAAACATGTCATTTTTGAACTTGGGTAATTGCCCCGTACCCACTAGCGTTGAGGCATTGACGATGTACGGTGTGTAGCACTCGGCATAGCCATGTTGCTCAGTTTGCAAGTCAAGCATGAACTGCGCCAACGCACGATGCAGTCGCGCGATTGGGCCTTTCATAAAACTAAAGCGCGCACCTGAGAGCTTACCTGCCACATCAAAATCAAGACCGAGGGTTTCGCCAAGGATGACGTGATCACGCGGCGTGTAACCCAAATGTTTTGGATCGCCAGACACCGTATCAGGCACGGGAACCCAGCGACGCACTTCGATATTGCCCTCGCTATCTGCACCCACTGGCACCGATTCGTGCGGCAAGTTTGGTACCGCTAACAACAAATCATTGAGCTGCTGCTGAATCTCGGCAAGCTCTTGCTCGAGCGCTTTGAGTCGTACCGGAATCGCCTGCGACTGCGCCATGACAGCCGACGCGTCTTCGCCGCGAGACTTTAGGCCACCAATCTGTTTGGCAAACGCGTTGCGTTGCGCCTGCAAATTTTCAGTTTCAGTTTGCACCGCTTTGCGGCGCGCCTCGAGCGCATTAAACGACTCAAGTGAAAAGGCAAAGCCACGGCTCGCCAGGCGACGCACAACAGCATCGAGATCTTTACGCAATAAAGCAGTGTCAAGCATGGTCTGGGCGCTTCAAAAAGCTAACGAAGCCAGTATTGTAAACGCCTCAACAACCAAGCTACGATACCCAGCGCGCCCACACTCAACAGCCAGATCAGTAGCAACCACAGCCAACGTTTCATCGCTTTCTCAAAAAACCTAGCCGCTTAATGGGCACAGAGGGGCAAAAGGCAAAAAACCTAAGCCCAAGTGGCCGATCTTAGGCGTGATAGTGATGCGTGGGGCCCACTTTGCCTCGAAACACCCAGTAGGCGTAGGCGGTATAGGCCAGAATCATCGGCAGCAACACGACGGCGCCCACTAGTAAAAACTTCAGGCTCTTATCGGGTGCGGCCGCCTGCCACAGCGTGACCGCTGACGGCACAATGTACGGAAAAAAGCTGATCAACAACCCCATGTAGGACAAGACAAACAAGCCTTGCACTGACAAAAATGCCGTTAAGGGTTTTTCTTCAGACAATCCCTTATAAAGTAGCAGCGCGCAGACCGCGACCAAGATCGGCACCGGCACAACTAGCACCACCTCAGGCCAGGCAAACCACTTGAGCATAAAGTGCTCGTGTAAAAAAGGTGTCCAGACGCTGACCACCACAATCAAACCCAATAGCGCCACCCCCAGCACACGCGCGGCACGCAACGCCTGCTGCGCGACGTGGCCTTCAGTTTTTAGCATCAGCCAAGTGGCCCCGAGCAGGGCGTAGCCCACCACCAAGGCCAAGCCCGTCAGCAAGCTAAAGGGCGACAACCAATCCCACCAGCCCCCTGAGTAGGCGCGACCCACGACCGGTATGCCCTGCACGAGCGCGCCCATCGCAACACCTTGCGCAAACGCGGCAACGATTGACCCACCCGCGAAAGCAAGATCCCAAAACCACTGGTTATTACGACTTTTAAAGCGAAACTCAAACGCCACACCTCTGAACACCAAGGCCAACAGCATCACAATAAACGGGGCATATAAGGCCGGCATGATGATCGAGTAGGCGAGCGGAAATACCGCGAATAAGCCGCCCCCGCCCAAAACCAGCCAGGTCTCGTTGCCATCCCACACCGGCACAACCGAGTTCATCATCTGATCCCGATGCTCTTGGCCCTTGACCCACGGAAACAAAATTCCGACGCCGAGGTCAAAGCCATCGAGCACGATATAAGCCAAGACCGCGAAAGCAATCAGGCCGGCCCAAATCAAGGCATAGTCGATCGTCATGGCTGACCCTTTAACGCAGCGGTACCTGAGGCGCCCGTCAAGGCAGAAGGCCGCCCAATTCCACCTGCGCGAACAGGTTCGTTGACTGGCAACTCAGCGTGCCCTGCATCAGGTGCCTGGCGCATGAGCCGCAAGATATACACCGTACCCGCACCGAAGAGTGCGAAATAGACAACAACAAATGCGATCAACGAACCGGCCACAGCTGCCGCATGAATTGGCGCGGCTGAGTCCGCCGTGCGTAAGAGGTTATAGACCGTGTACGGCTGACGCCCGACCTCGGTGACCACCCAACCTGCCAGCACCGCCACAAAGCCAGAGGGCCCCATCCACAGCGCCGCGCGAAGCATCCACACATTTTCATACAGCTTGCCCCGATGCCGCAGCCATAGGCTCCAGACCCCCAGGCCGAGCATCAACATGCCAATACCCACCATCACGCGAAACGCATAAAACACGATGCCCATCGGTGGGCGCTCAGAGGGTGGCCATTCTTTCATGCCTTGAATGACACCATCTAAGGAGTGGGTCAAAATCAAACTACCTAGATAGGGGATTTCAATGACATAGTCCATCCGCTCTTCTTTGCTGTTTGGGATCCCAAACAAAATCAGCGGCGCACGCGCCTGCGTTTCGTAATGCCCTTCGATGGCAGCGATTTTGCGCGGTTGGTGCTCGACAGTATTGAGCCCATGTTGATCGCCGGCCAAAATTTGTAGCGGCGCTACACAGGCCGCCATCCACATCGCCATCGAAAACATCGTATGCACGGCCAACTGTGAGGCCAAGCGCTCAGGCGTGGCGAGTGCGACTTTTTGCAAACGCATTTTCAACAAGTGAAACGCTGCCACCCCACCAACAACAAAAGCTGTTGTGAGGTACGCCGCCAAGATCGTGTGTACTAAGCGATAAGGAAAAGAGGGATTAAAAATCACCTCAAGCCAGCTCTCGACAACAAACTGCCCTTCTGCATTTTGACTAAAGCCCGCAGGGGTTTGCATCCAGCTATTGACCGACAAGATCCAAAACGCCGACATGAAGGTACCAAGCGCCACCATCGCGGTGGCAAAGCAATGCAGGCGTGGGCCAACGCGCGCGCGCCCAAACAGCATGACGCCCAAGAAGCCTGCTTCTAGAAAGAACGCAGACATCACCTCGTAGCCCATCAGGGGCCCAAGCACCGGGCCCGTTTTGTCGGCAAAGACACTCCAGTTGGTGCCAAACTCGTAACTCATCACCAAGCCCGACACCACCCCCATACCGAAGGCCAAGGCGAAGATTTTTTTCCAGTAATTAAACAGCTCTAAATAAACCGCGCGCCCTGTTGCTAAGTGCAAACCGTTGAGCACCGCGAGGTAACTGGCCAAGCCTATCGAGAAGGCCGGAAAAATAATATGAAAACTGACGGTAAACGCGAATTGGATTCGAGCCAGTGTGAGTGCATCGAGCCAGTCCATCAAACTCATCCTTTACTTTTTTTTGCCTGTCGGTCAAGCTCGCGCAGATGCGCCATTTTTTCAGCAATCTTGGTTTCAAGACCGCGGGCAACGGGTTGGTACCAAGCGGGGTCAGGCATACCGTCGGGCAAATACGTTTCGCCGGCGGCATAGGCCTCAGGCTCGTCGTGTGCATAGCGGTAAGCGTGACCATATCCAAGTTCTTTCATGAGCTTGGTTGGCGCATTGCGCAGGTGCACGGGCACCGGGCGGGATTGATCGTGTTTCACAAACGCCATCGCTTGGTTGTAGGCGTTATAACCCGCATTACTTTTTGCCGCTACCGCTAAGTAAATAGTAGCTTGCGCTAACGCCAACTCGCCTTCAGGCGAACCCAGGCGTTCAAAGGTTTGCGCCGCATCGTTGGCGATTTGCATCGCGCGCGGATCAGCGAGGCCGATATCTTCCCAGGCCATCCGCACAATGCGTCGCGCTAAATACTTAGGATCAGCGCCGCCATCTAGCATGCGCGTCAACCAATAGAGTGCAGCGTCAGGGTTTGAGCCGCGTACCGATTTATGCAAGGCTGAAATTTGGTCGTAAAAATTATCGCCACCTTTATCAAAGCGACGCGAATTCATACTTAAGGCGTTTTGGATCAACTCCGAATCGATACAGGTTGCGCTCGCGTTACTTGCCGCGGTTGCCGCCTGCTCAAGTAAGTTTAAAAAGCGCCGCGCATCGCCATCGGCGTAACCAATCAGTGTGTTGACCGCCGCCTCGTCAAACGTCAGCGCCGTGAGCACCGTCTGTTGCGCGCGCAACAGCAACTCGCGTAGCTCTGCGTCATTGAGCGACTCAAGCACATAGACTTGTGCACGCGACAGCAACGCCGAGTTCACCTCAAAAGACGGGTTTTCGGTTGTGGCGCCAATGAACGTCACCAAGCCCGACTCAACAAAGGGCAACAAGGCGTCTTGCTGCGACTTGTTAAACCGATGAATCTCATCCACAAACAACAAAGTGCGTTGCTGATGTTGATCAAGGGTCAGTTGCGCCGCCTCCATGGCAGCACGAATCTCTTTGACGCCGGAAAATACGGCAGAGAGTGCAATAAAGGCACAATCAAAGGCGTTGGCAGTCAGTCGCGCAAGGGTTGTTTTACCCACGCCGGGTGGGCCCCATAAGATCATCGAATGCGGTCGCCCCGATTCAAAGGCAACACGTAAGGGCTTGCCGGGCCCAAGCAGATGACGCTGACCGATCACCTCATCAAGCGTGGCCGGGCGCAACGCCTCTGCAAGGGGCGGCACAGGCAAAGTTTTGAAGAGGTTAGTCATCGCGCAAGCTCACTGCATGCGCACAACGTCAGCACCGGGCGGTGGCACAAAGCGAAAGACCTCAGCGGCCAACGTAGGATTGGGCACAATGCCTGAGAGGTTGATATGCGTGCTTTGCCCGAAGGCGTCTAGCAAGATGATACGGGCAGGCAAACCACCCGAAAAGCCGAGATCCACATGCACGAAACCCGCCTCGCCATTACGTGGTTTGGCACGTAGCCACGACAGCCCCTCTTTGTCTGGTAACGCCGTCACCGTAAACGATTGTTCGAGCGAGCCTGCGCCGAAAAGAATCGCCGCAGGCGACGAGCCAATGGCCTGATCAACCTTACGCACTGTTACCTGATTTAAGTCAGGGTCAAATTGAAATAGTTGCTGTCCGTCAGAAACGATTTGTTGGGCATAGGGTTTCAGTACATCCCACTTAAACCGACCGGGTCGTTGAAAAGCAAAGCTCCCACTTTGCGCCGGTTTGGTTTGCCCCTGCGTACCCACGGTGTATTGCGAAAAATTACCCGTCGCTGCTTGCACCTTTGAGACAAAACCTTGCAATTGCTCTTGCGCCGAGGAGGCCGTGGCCTCACTCACTAGCAAGCACATCGCGCATAGCACCGAACTCAACAAGCTTTTTGTCCAAGTGCTAAAACGCATGGTTGTTAATCCTCTTTGTTAGTGGTGGGCACTAGAATTTCGCGATTACCATTGGACTGCATGGTTGAGACCATGCCGCTGTTTTCCATTTGTTCTAACAGGCGCGCGGCACGGTTATAGCCAATACGCAAATGACGCTGCACCAGCGAAATCGACGCTCGCTTGTGCTTCAGTACGATTTCAACAGCTTGATCGTACATCGGGTCGGTCTCGGCATCAGCAAAGCCCGTGACGCTACCCACACCATCGCCAGTCTCACCTTCAACGCCGCCTTCAAGCAGACCATCGATATAGTCTGGCTCGCCCTGCATCTTTAAGGACTCAACTACACGGTGCACCTCTTCGTCAGAGACGAACGCACCATGCACCCGAATCGGCAAACCGGTACCAGACGGCATGTACAACATGTCGCCCTGACCGAGCAGCGCCTCGGCTCCCATTTGATCAAGGATGGTGCGCGAATCAATTTTGGAAGACACTTGAAACGAAATTCGAGTGGGGATGTTGGCCTTAATCAAGCCCGTAATCACGTCAACGCTTGGCCGCTGCGTCGCCAAAATTAAATGAATGCCTGCCGCTCTGGCTTTTTGCGCCAGTCGCGCAATCAATTCTTCAATTTTTTTACCCACCACCATCATCAAATCGGCGAGCTCGTCGATCACCACCACGATCGTTGGTAATTCTTTTAGCGGCTCGGGCGCATCAGGGGTCAACGAAAACGGATTGGGGATCGGTTCTTCGCGCTTGATCGCGTCGCGCACTTTGGTGTTAAAGCCGGTCAGGTTTCGCACACCGAGCTTACTCATTAAGCGGTAGCGCTTTTCCATTTCGCCCACACACCAATTTAGGGCGTTTGCGGCCTGACGCATGTCGGTCACCACGGGTGCCAACAGGTGTGGGATCCCCTCGTAGACGCTCATTTCAAGCATTTTGGGGTCAATCAAAATCAAGCGTGTTTGCGACGGATCAGCCTTGTAGAGCAAAGACAGGATCATGGCGTTAATACCCACCGACTTACCCGAGCCCGTTGTACCCGCCACCAGCAAATGTGGCATTTTTGCCAGATCAGCCACCACTGGGTTACCCGCAATGTCTTTACCCAAAGCCATCGTCACGACAGATTGGCTAGCGTGGTATGTTTGTGAGCCCAAAATCTCAGAGAGCTTCACCATTTGTCGGCGCGGGTTGGGCAACTCAAAACCCATCAAGTTTTTACCGGGGATCGTCTCGACCACGCGGACACTTACCAGGCTGAGCGCACGCGCCAGATCTTTTGCCAGATTGACGATCTGACTACCCTTGACGCCGGTGGCGGGCTCGATTTCATAGCGCGTAATCACCGGACCAGCCTGAGCGGCCACCACATGCACCTCAACACCAAAGTCCGCCAGCTTCTTTTCAATGAGCCGAGAGGTAAATTCAATGGTTTCGTCTGAGACCGTTTCAAACGCTTCGGGTGCGGGGTCGAGCAAGCTCAAGGCGGGCAGGCTTCCGGCGCCCGTGGGTTCGCTGAACAACGAGTGTTGCTTTTCTTTTTGCACCCGTTCGGATTTAGCCACGGTGACAATCGCCGGCTCGATACGTATTGGGTGCTCGTAACCCGTTTTTTCTTGCTTAGCCTCGACCTGCTCGTGGCGCACCGCCTGCGCCACCTGCCCGACACGGCGATCTAACCTTGCCGTTCGAACATTTTTGAGCTTGAACACGACCCATTCAAAACCCTGACCAATTTTTTCAGCGACCCTCAGCCACGAGAAACCAAAAAACAAACTGGTCCCTAAGGTAATGAGCGCGATCAAAATCACCGTACTGCCTGAAAATCCAACAGCCTGGGACAAAAAACCGGACCACGTACTGCCAATGACCCCACCGGCACCGCTGGTGACATCGGTACGCCCCGGTAATTGCATCCCCCAAGAGCTCAGTCGATAGGCCTCAAGCCCAACCGAGCCCAGTAAGGCCATTACAAAACCGATACCTTGCTCCCAGCGCACACGGGCGAGCGCCTCTGGCTCACCACGTGCCCGGATCTGAGTCGCCAGGCGCAGATACCCTGCATGCACGCGATGCAGCAACAGCACGACCCACCACCACGCGCAATAGCCAAACAAATACAGCAAGATGTCGGCGGTGTACGCCCCAACCCAGCCGCCCCGATTGCGCAACACATCAACATCGTGCCCCATCGAATGAGACCACGCGGGGTCGGTCAGGCTCCAGGTCGAGAGCACTAAAGTTAACCAGGCCGCCAAGATCGCGAACAGAATCCAACGCGCTTCGCGCATCAGCGAGAGCAGCTTGGACTGAAAGGCCGAGGGCCCGTTTCGGGTGTTTCGGGTGGCGCGCGGAGCGCTCGTAGTGGCAATAGAAGGTCTAGGCATAGAGGACATTATAATTTGATGCTTAAACTCGAGGAAATCCTGATGACAACGCCAAAACATGCCAAAGTTCTAATTCTGGGCTCGGGTCCGGCCGGCTACACCGCAGCCGTGTATGCAGCTCGCGCCAATCTTAATCCCGTCATGATTACCGGTCACGCACAAGGTGGCCAACTCATGACCACGACCGATGTCGACAATTGGCCTGCCGACGCCGCCGGGGTACAAGGCCCCGAATTGATGCAGCGCTTCGCCGAGCACGCCGAGCGCTTTAACACCGAGATGGTGTTTGATCATATCTCAAACGTCGACTTTTCATCACGTCCATTTCGCCTGACGGGCGATGGCGGTGCCCAATACACCTGCGACGCGCTCATTATTTCAACCGGCGCTTCAGCGAAATATCTCGGCCTACCCTCAGAAGAGGCCTTTATGGGGCGCGGCGTGTCGGGCTGCGCCACCTGTGACGGTTTCTTTTACAAAAATCAAGATGTCGTCGTGGTCGGTGGCGGTAACACCGCTGTCGAAGAGGCGCTGTACCTCTCAAATATCTGCCGCAGCGTCACGGTCGTTCACCGTCGCGACAAATTCAGAGCCGAGCCCATTATGAACGACAAAATGATGGAAAAAGTCGCGAATGGCAATATGAAACTGGCGACCTTTCACGAACTCGACGAAGTGTTGGGTGATGCCACGGGCGTCACGGGCGTACGCTTGCGGGCAACGGACTCTGGTAAAACAACAGATCTGGCCGTTACCGGTGTGTTCATCGCGATTGGTCACGAGCCCAATACCGGCATTTTTAAAGACAAACTCGAAATGGCCAACGGTTACATCGTGACCAAAAGTGGCCTGTCAGGTTTAGCCACCATGACCTCTGTGCCAGGCGTCTTTGCCGCCGGCGACGTACAAGATCACGTCTACCGCCAAGCCATTACCAGCGCAGGTACTGGCTGCATGGCCGCGCTCGACGCACAACGGTGGCTGGAGAATGCGCAATCCTAAAGCGGGGCTTGCCGACCTGAAGCGCCTGAGCGAAGAGGCTGCGCGTGCCAGCAAAAAAGCGCAGGCCGATGCCCAGCCGCGCGTAAAGCCGCTTCAAAACCAGACTGGCGCCAACCCGCAAACGAAGGGGCTTCAAACGCAGGTTGGCTCCGACTCGCAACAAAAATCGCTTCGCGTTGCGGCGGGTGCCAACACGCAAACAAAGCGGTCTGACGCGCGCCATGGGGCCACTTCGCCAGGCCAAGCGCAACTCGCACCCGCGATCGCGCGCGACCAGCTCTTTGCACAAGCGGTGCGTGCGGTTCAGCCCCTGAATAAAACGCAAACCCGGCTCTTGCTCAGGCCCGTCGATGCTCCCACCAAGAACGCACAATTCACTGAACGTCGCCAACGCGCCGTCGGAGACACACGCACACCTCCCGAGCGCTTATCCGATGGCGCGGGGCTCACCCAAAACACTGAAATCGAACTCGCTTGGGCGGCCACAGGCATTGGCCCTTCGGTTTTGCGTCAACTCGCGCGCGCGTTTTGGCCGATTGGCGCACGGCTAGATTTACACGGACTTACCAGCGATCAGGCGCGCGACGCTTTAGTCGCCTTTATTAAAAATAGCCAAAGCCACGCCACACGTTGCGTCTGCATTATTCACGGTGTAGGTTACGGCTCTGCAAACGGCCAGCCCGTTTTACCCTTGCGCGTCAGGCAATGGCTCAAACAGCTACCTGCAGTCAGTGCGTTCGCGCAGGCACCTAAAGCCTATGGCGGGGCGGGTGCCCTGCTCGCGCTTCTGAAACTACCCGACTGAAGCCCGAATAAGTTTCAGAAATTGAGCCCAGGCGACTCTGAACCCCCAGCAAACACAATTAGTCAGGTCGTCTTAAATCGTCGACCAACGCGTCGGTGGCAAGATTGCGTTGACGGGTCAACAGCGAGACCACCACGATCACGACAAACGCTGCGGGTGCCCCAAACACGCCAGCGGCGATCGGCTGGATATGCCACCACAAGTTGATGGGCTCGCTCGTGGATATGCCCAACACCCAATGGCGCAACCACGGTTGCGCTTGGATCATATAGACGAAGGTCACGCACAGCCCTGCCACCATGCCGCAGCAGGCACCCCACTTGTTTGCGCCTTTCCAAAAAATCCCCAGTACCAGCACCGGGAAAAAAGTCGAGGCGGCAAAAGAAAAGGCGGCACCCACCAAAAATAAAATATCCGCGGGCGTGCTTGTTGCAGCCCAGGCCGCTGCAAAGGCGACGATGAGCAATAATATTTTCGATAGCAACACACGCTGGCCTGGCCCCATCTTGGGCGACATCACTCGAAACAGTGTGTCATGCGATAACGCACTTGATAAGGTCAAGAGCAACCCATCAGCCGTCGACAAGGCCGCCGCCAATGCCCCCGCGGCGACCAGGCCTGAAATGACGTAGGGCAAACCACCAATTTCTGGGCCCGCCAACACCACCACATCAGTGCCCACTTGAATCTCAGCTAACTGCACAATGCCATCTTTGTTGAGGTCCAAAATATTGAGTAAAGAGCGGTCGAGCGCTGACCACGCATGGACCCAGCTCGGCAAATCTGCAAACCGCGTACCGACCAGATCCGAATAAATTTCAAACTTCACCAAGATCGCCAACGCGGGCGCCATCAAATACAAGAGCAGAATAAACAGCAGAGACCAGAAGACCGACTTACGCGCGGCGTCGACCGAGGGGGTCGTAAACGAACGCATTAAGATATGCGGCAAGCCAGCAGTGCCCATCATGAGACACAATACAATCGCCAAAAAATTGTTTCTGACCGCGTCGCTTGACTCAGAGGTTCGGCTCGCAAACGGTTCGGCATGGGGCTGCGGGGCAGCCGCACGCACAGCGTAATCGTCGCGCGCCTTCGACCAAGCCATGCGGGCATCTTCAACCGACTTTGGGTACGCCGCCAACTCACGCTCAAGCAGACGCACCTCACTCATTGGGGCATCATTGGCACGCGCCCGTAACAATCGAAGTCGTAGATTTTGTTGTTCTGTTTCGTAAGTCTCAGGCAAGCCAGATACCCGCACCTGCATCATTTCAGATCGATCTTTCCACAAGGCCCGAACAGACAACTCATTAGGGTCGTGCGTGAGTTCGCGCTCGCGCTCGGTGACTTGCTGCAGCACAGAGCTCGCGGCAACCTGCGGCACCGGTTCGCCGGTTTGTTTCACCGCAAGCCAAATGACAGGCACCAAGTAAGCGATTAACAAAATGATGTATTGACCGACTTGCGTCCAGGTGACGGCGCGCATACCACCCAAAAAAGAACAGACTAAGACACCGCCTAAGGCGATAAAAATCCCTAGCTCAAACGCAATACCAGTCATGCGCGTGATGATGAGACCGACCCCATAAATCTGCGCGACTAAGTACGTAAATGAACAGAAGACTGCGCAAAATACCCCGAGCAGACGCGGCCAGCTACCACCAAAACGTGCGCCTAAGAAATCGGGGATGGTGTAGCGCCCAAACTTTCGCAGGTAAGGTGCTAAAAAAAGCGCAACCAATACATACCCGCCGGTCCAGCCCAAAATGTAGGCCAAGCCGTTATAGCCTGTCAGATAAAGGGTACCGGCCACACCGATAAACGAGGCCACTGACATCCAGTCTGCTGCAGTGGCCATCCCGTTATAGACTGCAGGCACCCTTCTGCCGGCGACATAATATTCGACTGGATCTGAGGTCCGGCACATGATGCCAATGCCCGCATAGAGCGCCACAGTCACGAGCAAAAAGGCGTAGCCGATCCAGTGCCTCTCCAACCCCATGATTTCAAGCAAGGCAAGCAGTAGCACCAGCAGACAAAACCCGACGGCGTAGACGGCATAGCCGCGAAACAGTTGGGCATTAAAACTTTGTTGCGAGGTCGAGTCTTGAGACACTCAGACGTCTTCTTGAATGACACGCCGCGCGCGCTGATCTTGGCGCGCCATCCACCAAGCATAAAAGCCCACGATCAGCAAAAAGAACAATGGGCCACCAAAGGCCGCCATCCAAAACGAAAAGGGCCAGCCAAAAATAAAATATTGGCTCAATTCAATCGCGAAATACGCGGGTACGAAGGTCACAAGCCACCACGCACACAACAGCCCCACAATCAAAATAATATTGTGGCGCCAATAATGATTGCGAGAAGAGGATTTAGCGGGGCGCATGATCGCCTAATATATACAAGTTGCCAGATATAAGCGACAACGGCCGACACCGAAGTGCCAGCCGTTGTGCGATTTTTTTTATTAGAGTCGTGCTTATTTTTATAATAGAGCCGATGCTGCCAGCTTGCTCATGCAGAGCCTTGTCCCCTCACCTGCATGGACATGATTCTGCACCGCTATAGGTATTGTTACATTGGGGTATGCCCTATATTTGGGCACTGCCGATCTGCTATCTCACTATATGGACAGAATTGTGCGCTTACGTACTCAACTTTTCACGGAGTCTCATGTTTAACCCGTCGCGCGATCAAGTCCGAGAATTTTTTGTCAATACCTGGCGCAAAGACCGCGCCCACGAGCTCTTGACCCCGCTCGAAGCGATCGCGTTAGACTGGATTAAGCAGCACCCTGAGTACCATGAAACCCTCGAAAGTCCAGAGGCGTTAACGCAAGAGTTCAAGGTTGAAGAAGGCCGCAGCAACCCCTTTTTGCACCTTTCAATGCATTTAGCGATCGCCGAGCAACTCTCGATTGACCATCCCCGCGGCATCAAACAAGCCTTCGAGACCATGGCACGAGCCTCGAGTGGGCACGATGCTGTGCATCAGATCATGGAATGCCTAGGACAGGTCGTCTGGGAGTCTCAACGCCTTGGCACCCCGCTAGACAGCGATACTTATATCGAACTCATTCGGCAACGGGCAAGTCGCGATTAACCGAAATGCACCAGCTTGGTACAAAGTAGTGGTCACACAACGTGTTGATGGGCCCAAGCGTTGGCTGGCAGCCCTATTCCAATCCGAGCGCTAGGCAATAAAAAAAACCGCCCTTCAGGCGGTTTTTTGCTTAAGCACACAGCGGTTTACTTGCGCACAGCCAACGGGCCAGGCTGCGAAGCCAGCCAGGCAGAAACGTTTTCGACATCCTGCTTAGACATTTGGGTAGCAAAAGCACCCATCACGGCATTTTTACGCACGTTAGCTGAAGACGGTGCGCCCGTTGCGCCACGTTGGTAGGCCTTTAAGGCGTGTGCCAAAAAGTCGGCATGCTGGCCGGCCAAAATAGGGTAGGCCGGCATGATCGGTGACTTGGCGTCTGCACCATGGCAAGAGGCACAGTTGAGTTTTTCCCAGGTGGCTTTACCGACTTTGAGATCGGCTGCTTGAGCCAAACTCGAACCGATCATCACCACAACGCCACAGAGGGCAAGCTTCAGATGTTTCATGGTGGCCCCCAGTTATTTAAGTTTGGAATAGTAAGCGGACAAATCAGCAATGTCTTGATCTGACAGGCTTTTTGCGATGGCATCCATAGTGGGATGGGTTCGTTCGCCCGAAGCATAGGCGCGCAAGGCGGCCTGCAGGTAGGCACCATTTTGGCCCGCAATCTTGGGTACCGAGTACACCTCAGGATAACTTGCCCGATAACCAGGGATACCGTGGCAACCAATACACATGGACACTTTTGCCTTAGCGGCTTCAGCGTTACCAACAACCTCTGCTGCCAAGCCGGTTGAGGCAAAGCCACAGGAAACTACCATTGCTAAGCCTGCAAAAACTTTGTGGAGTCGTCGAGCAACCGACGATTTACCATTGCGCATCTGATTTGGATACATGGTCTTGGACAAATTCATCTTAAAAAGCTCTGATTACACAGAAAAACATCCCGAGAATACTCTCGGCCGCAAAACGTTAAGATTGTACGATAATTGGCGAAATTAAATTTTGACACTCGAACTTTTCACACCGAACCTTTACCTTGCGACCTCTACATGACCTCTTCGACCCCGAACCCCGAGCAAACCAAACGCTTTGACGGCACCGAGCGCTATGTCGCCACCGACGACCTCAAGCTGGCGGTCAATGCCGCTCTGACACTTCAGCGCCCTCTGCTCATCAAGGGCGAGCCTGGTACCGGCAAAACGATGCTGGCCGAAGAAGTTGCCGCTGCACTTGATCGTCCTCTGTTGCAATGGCATATCAAGTCAACCACCAAGGCACATCAGGGCCTCTACGAATACGACGCGGTGTCGCGTTTGCGTGATTCGCAATTAGGCGAAGAAAAAGTCAAAGACATCCGTAACTACATCATGCAAGGCGTACTGTGGCAGGCTTTTACGGCGCCCGCGCCCGTTGTGCTGCTGATCGATGAGATCGACAAAGCCGACATTGAGTTTCCCAATGACTTGTTGCGCGAACTCGACCAAATGCAATTTCATGTATACGAAACACGCGAAACGATTAGCGCACTGCACCGGCCTCTAGTCATCATCACCTCAAATAACGAAAAAGACCTACCCGACGCTTTCTTGCGCCGCTGTTTCTTTCATTACATTCGTTTTCCTGACCGTGACACGTTGCGCAGCATCGTCGACGTGCATTTTCCTAACTTGCACGCTGAAGTCTTACGCGCCGCGCTCGATACGTTCTTTGCTTTGCGCGAAGCCCCTGGCCTGAAGAAAAAACCTTCGACCTCTGAGTTTCTTGACTGGTTACGCCTACTGATCGCAGAAGACGTCAGCCCCGCAGAGATTGACGCCCACGCTGCCACCTCGGTACCTATGTTGGCCGGCGCCTTGCTTAAAAACGAACAAGACTTGCAACTGCTCGAGCGCCTAGCTGCTGTCACACGCAGCAGTACCCGTCGTCCATCTGGCCCAAGCCATGGTTAAAAATCAAGGCTTTCAGCAGGCTCCCTCGCCCTGTACCTTGCAAGGCTGGGGCGTGCGCCTCGAGCCACTCTCGCAAGTGCACGCTGAGGGCCTGACAGCTGCGGCACGCGACGGAGAACTTTGGAACCTGCGGGTGACGTCAGTACCTGAGCCAGATCAAACGTCTAGCTATATTCAGACGGCGCTTGACGGTTTGGCAGCGGGGCACATGTTGCCCTTCGTGGTCAAGGATGAAGCCTCTGGCAAAATCCTTGGCACCACCCGTTACCACGACATCATTGCCGCGGTCGCGCGTCTTGAAATCGGCTACACCTGGTACGGCAAAAGCCTGCAACGCACGCACGTCAATACCGCCTGCAAACTACTGTTGCTCACTCACGCGTTTGATACGCTGGGCGCCGGTGTTGTAGGTTGGCGTACCGACAACTTTAACCATGCCTCGCAACGCGCCATCGAAAGACTCGGGGCCAAACGCGACGGTGCGATTCGTCACCACGCCTTACGCCGTGATGGCACCGTGCGTGACACCGTCATGTACAGCGTCATCGCTGGCGAATGGCCCGAGGTTCGCGACCACCTAACCTATCAGCTCAAACGCCATGCTCGTTGATTTCTTCTACCACCTGCGCACGCAAAAACTCAAGGTCTCGGTTAAAGAGTACCTGACGCTTCTTGAGGCGCTTTCAACGCCTTTGATGCCGCCCACGCTTGAAGACTTTTATTTTTTAGCCCGTACCACGCTCATCAAAGACGAAACTCTTTTTGATCGCTTCGATCGCGCCTTTGCTGGCTACTACCGCAGTCTTGAGCAAATTTTGCCACCTGGCAAAAAAATCCCCCTTGACTGGTTGGTCAAAGAATTACAAAAACACCTGACACCCGAGCAAAAAGCCGAGCTTGAAAAGCACGGGCTCGACAAGCTTTTAGAAATGTTCAAAGAACGGCTAGAAGAACAGAAAGAGCGTCACGAAGGTGGTAGCAAATGGATCGGCACGGGCGGCACCTCGCCATTTGGTAATGGCGGTTTCAACCCAGAAGGCATCCGGGTGGGCGGTGCCTCGGGCGGTAACCGCACGGCCGTTAAAGTTTGGGACGAGCGTAATTTTAGGGATTACGACGATTCAATTGAACTTGGCACGCGCAATTTCAAAGTGGCCTTGCGGCGTCTGCGTCGCTTTGCCCGCGAGGGCTCGGATTTTGAGCTCGATCTTGACGACACTATCACGAGCACTGCGCGTAACGCAGGCTACTTGGATATCAAAATGGTGCCCGAACGCCACAACAACGTCAAAGTCTTGATGTTGCTAGATGTCGGTGGCAGCATGGACGATCACATCGCGCGTGTTGAAGAGTTGTTCTCGGCAGCAAGTAGCGAATTTAAGCATTTAGAAGTCTATTATTTTCATAACTGCCCTTACGAGCACCTCTGGAAATCAAATCGACGTCGACAAATGGAGCGTTTTGAAACGCAAGATGTGTTGCGCAAATTCAATGGTGACTGGCGTCTGATTTTTGTAGGAGATGCCACCATGAGCCCGTATGAAATCTTACAACCAGGTGGTTCGGTCGAGCATTACAACAAAGAGCCAGGCGCCGAATGGTTGCAGCGCATGATTACAACTTGGCCCAAGGCGGTATGGCTCAACCCTGAGCCACAAGCGTCATGGCAATACCGGCAATCGATCGCCTTGATCCGCAACATCGTGCAGGACAAGATGTTTCCGGTCACAGTGTCTGGTATTGAGCAGGCGATGCGTCTGCTGTCTAAATAGCCGAGCCAATCGCGGCGGCGCATGGCGTTTAGGATTTGAACGATCCGACGCTTAGGCAGGATCCTGAGCCGATGAGCCGAACGTTTCACGGTGCAGGTCTGACGACCGAGTTATGCTCTGAATCGCTTGGAGCATCGAAGCGATGATTCACCTGTTTGCTGAATATTTTTTCTACGAATGAACCATTTCGGGCGATTGCGCTCAAACTGGTTCATTCACATCTTTTTGGATTTTTCCTATGTGGCTGTTTACCCGCGCCTTGAAGTGCACCTTACTGGGTTCTCTCTTTTTTATGGCGGCAACCCAAAGTATGGCTTTCACCCCACCCGCAGGCATCACGCAAATCACAAGTGTTGAGGGCATCACCGAATATAGGCTTGAGGCCAACGGTTTACGTATTTTGTTGGCGCCAGACGACTCTAAACCAACCACCACGGTCAACATGACTTATCTTGTTGGTTCGCGTCATGAAAACTATGGCGAAACCGGCATGGCACACTTACTTGAACACATGCTCTTTAAAGGCACGCCTAACACTCCAAACGCCTTAGGTGAGTTTTCAAAACGCGGTCTGCAAGCCAACGGTTCAACCTCAACTGATCGCACCAACTACTACGCAAGCTTCGCCGCCCACCCAGATACCCTTAAGTGGTATGTCGGTTGGCAAGCCGATGCCATGATCAATTCAACGATCAAACGCGAAGACCTCGATACCGAAATGACGGTGGTGCGCAACGAGATGGAAAG
>Ga0192658_1191_pt1 | contig 33628 bp, 31 predicted proteins | sample LauGreSBDMM110SN_4_FD_133055 | JGI IMG/M metagenome (GOLD analysis project Ga0192658, IMG submission 133055)
CGGCGTTTTTGAAAACGCCACAAACGCCACCCCAGTAGTAACGCCATCACGGCAGCGTAAATCGTGACCGTTGTGAAATCATTTTTACCAGACTTGTGCCAGTAATAGTGCAGCAAACCAAGCAAGGCAATCGCATAAATCAAACGATGCAAGTGCTGCCAGCGTCGCCCAAGCCTGCGCATCCAGCCGTGGGTTGAGGTGATTGCCAACAACGACATTGTCAAAAAAGCCGCCATGCCGACCATGATGAAGGGTCGCCTCCAAACATCAGACAACATCGGCGCCCACTCAAAGCCTTGGTCCCACCAAGCCCACGCCAACGCGTGCAAGCTTGCGTAGAAGAAGGTGAACAGCCCACACATTCTGCGCCAACGCAATAAGGCCGGTTGATTCAACCACAACCTCAGCGGTGACACAGACAGCGTCACAAGCAGGCACACCAAGGTCCAAGTACCCGACGAGCGCGACAAAAACTCAACGGGGTTCGCCGTCAAGTCGTTTTGTAGAACTAGCCAAATCCAACGGGCCAGCGGAAACAAACCTGCGGCGAAGAGTACGATCTTTGCACGATCAAGCGTGCGAGCAGAGAGAGTGGGGATCATCTAGGGTAGTCAGTTCGAGTGCTGCTTGAGCGCTTCAATGGTCGCCTTAAGCATTCGAAAGCGACTTGACACGATCGCAGGTTACCCAGGTGTTTCAATAATTTTTACGCAGATCCATACCCGTGTACAAAGACGCGACTTCGTTACCGTAGCCGTTGAACATCAGCGTTTTACGCTTAGGCGCGAACACACCATCTTCGCCGATGCGTCGCTCGGTAGCCTGACTCCAGCGCGGATGTGACACTTCGGGGTTCACATTCGAATAAAAGCCGTATTCACTAGGGAGCGCTTTCATCCAACTGCTCACGGGTGGTTTCTCGGTCAGACGAATCGTGACGATCGACTTTGCTGATTTGAAGCCGTATTTCCAAGGCACCATCAGGCGCACTGGAGCACCGTTTTGATTGGGTAAGACTTTGCCGTACATGCCCATCACCAACATCGTCAAAGGATGCATGGCCTCGTCCAGACGCAAGCCCTCGTTGTACGGCCATTGAATGGCGCGCGAGCTCAAACCCGGCATGTTTTTAGGTTGCACATCAGTGATGAACTCAACGTACTTTGCGTTGCCGGTCGGTTGCACTTGCTTCAGGAGCTCTGACATTGAGTAACCGATCCACGGGATCACCATCGACCATCCTTCTACACAGCGCATGCGATACGTGCGCTCTTCAAGAGGTGCGAGCTTACGGATATCGTCGATATCCAAGGTTTTGGGGCTGACCACCTCACCTTCGATGCGCACTTTCCAGGGGCTGGTTTGAAGCTTATGTGCGTGCTTGACCGGATCACCTTTATCCAAGCCAAATTCATAAAAATTATTGTAAGACGCCGCATCTTTTTCAGGTGTGCGGGGTTCCATGGTGAAGAACTGTTTTGAGACCGTTGCCTCAAGACTAGGTAAGGTCGCTGCGCCACCAATCGAGGGCCAGCCCGCTGCTGCCCCAGTCAACACTGAGGCGCCCGCCGCTTTCATCCAGTGGCGACGGCTTTGCCAAACCTCTTCAGGGGTGATTTCAGAGCTGTGAATCTGGGGGGCACGATAATTAGGCATCTGGCTCTCAGGTTTGAAAGTTTAGAAAGACGGCGGTCGAAGCCGTCGAAAATGCTGCAAAGATCCGCACGGCTAAAAATAATCCAGCGAAATCATCACCGCTTTAGAATAACCAACACCGCCCGATTTGCCAACGATAACCTTGCAGAACGACTAAATGACTGCGGATGAAATCGACCTGATCCAAAGGGTCGTCAAAACAGGCTGAGGTGTCGCACCTGTTGATCAGGCCAGACGCTCAAACAACCATTGGCGTAAATCGGCAACTTGTTCGACCACACCTTGATTGGGGCACGCGCGTAGCTCGTCAGCGGGGTGTGCGCCACCATACGCCACGCCTACCCCATGCACACCGGCATTGGCAGCCATTTGTAGGTCGTGCGACGTGTCACCAATCATGACTACCTGCTCGGGTTCAACCATCAACTCATCCATCAGTTCAAGCAACATCCCCGGATGAGGTTTGCCAAAGGTTTCGTCGGCCGTACGGCTGGCTTGAAAGGTGCTGTGCAGTGCGGTGGCGGTTAACGCACGGTTGAGGCCGACCCGACTCTTGCCAGTCGCCACTGCGAGCGTGGTACCCGTTGCCTTTAACTCGGCCAATAACTCGGGGATACCATCGAATAACTTGAGTTCTTTATCCTTGCCTAAATAATGATGGCGATAGCGCTCTAAAAATAGAGGCTCTAGGGATTTTGTCAGGTCAGGCACGGCTCGGCGCAAGGCCGGCTCAAGCGATAAGCCAATCACCCAAGCCGCCTGCGCTGCAGTGGGCACTTTCAACTCAAGATCACGACAGGCGCCTTGAATGGCTTGCACGATGCTGTGGGTTGAATCCATCAGGGTGCCATCCCAGTCAAAGACGATGACAGAATACTTATTCATGGGGTGCCAGGTGTCGGGGTGATTGCTGCGTTGGCTGTAGATGAGTGGTCAAGAGCATAAAAGAAACAAATGTCGTTGAAGTGACGGCGGCTATAGCACCTGCAGAGGCTGCAATTGTTGCAGAAGTTTCTCGCAAACCGCGGGCAGAGGCGCGACCAACTGTAAGGGCTCTTGGGTGAGCGGATGCGGCATATTAAAACGATGTGCGTGCAAGAACATACGTGAAAAGCCAAGCTGACTAAGCTGCGCTTGAGTTTCGTCGCGCCCGTATTTATCGTCCCCCACAATTGGGAAGCCGCTTGAGGCTAAGTGCACCCTAATTTGATGGGTGCGACCGGTACGCAACTCGGCGTCGACCAGGCTGAAGCCTTTAAAACGCTTTAGGCTAGACACGATGGTGTGGGCAACCTGCCCTTCGGTCTGCACCTTGACCCGACGCTCGCCAGTTTGGGTGGTCCATTTAGCGAGTGGCAGCCGGATGTGCTGGCGCGCATTGACCCAATCACCTTCAACCAAGGCTAAGTAATGTTTGCTTCCGCCGCCTAGGCGAAACATTTCGTGCAAGGCGAGCAAAACGTTTCTTTTTTTGGCAATCAGCAATAAACCTGAGGTGTCGCGATCGAGCCGATGTGCGAGCTCTAAAAAGCGGGCTTCTGGGCGTGCGGCCCGCAAGGCTTCAATCACGCCAAAAGACACCCCGCTGCCGCCATGCACTGCCGTACCGGCGGGCTTATCAATCACTAATAAGCCCTCATCTTCAAAAACGATCGGGAATTCAAGCCCCGGTACGGGTCGCTTTTGTTCGGGTGTAGGCAAACGCATGGGGGGTACCCGCACGATGTCGCCGATGTTGATGCGGGTGTCGGGAGCGACCCGCCCTTTATTAATACGTACTTCGCCGGCCCGAACCGCTTTATAAATATGACTTTTGGGAACACCTTTGCACAAGCGCATCAAAAAGTTATCAAGGCGCTGGCCGTCGTGCTCGTCGGTGACTTCAACCAGTCGGACCGCAAGGCCTAGGCTTGCTGCGGGTTTTGGGGCAGAAATCGGTGTAGATACTGAGAATTCTTTGCGCATGGCTAAAAGCGGCATATAATCCGCGAAGCCTTAAAGGGGTTGAGAAAGCCCTCTGGCGTCGAGATGCATTAAGTTGTCGCGTCTCCGTCTGGATCGCGGACTTCATTGTACCGCTTGCTTTCTGATCGCTTGTGGGTTGCTGGTCGCCGGCTAGACCGGGATGCATTTCAAGCACGCCGTTGCGACGTTTTAACGTTTCGCCCGCGCTTAAAAATGTGTGCCCCTCGTGTCGCGCGCGATACTGAAGCATATGCAAGAAACCGTCGTATCCCTGCAGCAGGCGCCTGACTCTACGTCGCGCCTGATGTTCTCAGCACCTTTTTTAGTCAACCACTACCGTGATTCTGACCTTTCTGCTGAATGAACCTCGCGCCTACTGGCGCGCCGTGCCGGTCTAAAGACCTTTTCTTCGCGCGCCCATTGTTGGTGCGCGAACACTCTTGCCAACTTCTGTGTTTCGCAGCCAGCAACGCGTGGCTGCGCGTCGATTTCCGACGCGCCATTTAAATGGAGAAACATCCCATGAAGCGCATGTTATTTAACGCAACACACCCTGAAGAACTTAGGGTTGCCATCGTCGACGGGCAAAAGCTCATCGACCTTGACATTGAAATCGCCGGCCGTGAACAACGTAAAGGCAACATCTATAAAGGTGTCATTACCCGTATCGAACCCGGCCTCGAGGCCTGCTTTGTTAGCTACGGCGAAGAACGTCACGGCTTTTTGCCATTCAAAGAGATCGCGCGCAGCTACTTTAAAGAGGGTGTTGAGGTGCGCACAGCGCGCATTCAAGATGCCTTGCGCGAAGGCCAAGAACTCATCGTTCAGGTCGAAAAAGAAGAGCGTGGCAACAAAGGTGCGGCACTCACCACCTTTATTTCGCTGGCAGGTCGCTATCTAGTCTTGATGCCAAACAACCCACGTGGCGGCGGTGTGTCGCGCCGTGTCGAGGGCGAAGAGCGTCAAGAGCTGCGCGAAGCCATGGATCAGCTGACCATCCCCCCAGGTATGAGCATCATTGCTCGCACCGCTGGTATCGGCCGCAACGCCGAAGAACTGCAATGGGATATGTCTTATCTTATGCAACTCTGGACCGCCATTGATGGCGCGGCCAAAGATAATCCAGCCCCGATTTTGATCTATCTTGAATCGAGCCTGGTGATTCGTGCGATTCGTGATTATTTCTCGCCCGATATCGGCGAGATCTTGATTGATACCGACGATATCGCTGATCAAGCTACCGCCTTTATGAGTGTGGTGATGCCTGACAACGTAGATCGCGTCAAGCGCTATCGCGATGATGTGCCATTGTTTTCGCGCTTTCAAATCGAACACCAAATCGAAACTGCGTATTCGCGGACTGTCGAATTGCCTTCGGGTGGCTCGGTCGTCATTGACCACACCGAGGCACTGGTGGCGGTCGACGTCAACTCGGCACGCTCAACACGCGGCGCTGATATTGAAGAAACTGCCACTCGCACCAACCAAGAAGCCGCCGACGAAGTGGCGCGTCAATTGCGTCTACGAGATCTAGGTGGTCTGATCGTGATCGATTTTATCGACATGGAAGACACCAAAAATCAACGCTCAGTTGAAAACCGCCTGCGCGATGCGTTGCACTTTGACCGTGCGCGCGTGCAGATGGGCAAAATTTCGCGCTTTGGTTTGATGGAGCTTTCGCGCCAGCGCTTGCGCCCTGCCTTAAACGAAGGCTCGCATATCACTTGCCCACGTTGCAACGGTACCGGCGTGATTCGCGATGCTGAATCAAGCGCGTTGCAGGTCTTGCGTCTGCTGCAAGAAGAAGCCATGAAAGAAAACACGGCCGCCGTGCACGCGCAAGTGCCGGTTGACGTCGCCACCTTCTTGTTAAACGAAAAGCGTTCAGACATCACCAAGATCGAAGCTCGCCTGAAGGTCAACCTGATCCTGATCCCCAATCGTCATCTCGAGACACCGCACCATCATATCGAGCGTTTGCGTCACGATGACCCGCGCCTTGAAGACATCAAGACCAGCTTTGATATGGTCGATGCACCTTCAACGGACATGAGCTGGGCACCAAAAGAGCAAGAAGTTAAAGCAAAACCCGAAGCATTGGTTAAAGGCATTACACCTTCGCAACCGGCTCCAGTCTCTTCAACCCCGGCCAAAAAAGCTGTTGCAGCAACTACCGAATCATCGCCTGGCTTGTTCAAGCGTTTGATGGGTTGGCTGACGGGCGGTTCGTCCGAAGAGAAAAAAGTCGAAGAGGCACCTAAGCCTACCGATGCACGTGGCGAGCGTGGCCGTCATGGCCAGGGTAATCGTGGCAATAGTAATCGCGGTGGTCAACATCGCGGTCGCCGACCCGACAATCGCAATGAGGCACGCCCGGGCGCCGAAGCATCAACTGACACGGACAACCGCCGCCCACCGCGCGAAGAAGGTACGAATGCAAGTCGCGCTGCAGGCACTGAGCAAAGCGATGACGGCGCACGTCAGGGTGGTCGCCATCCACGCGGCCGTGGCCGTCAGCGTCGCGACGAAGGTGATGGTCGTCAAGAAGGTGCTGAAGGCACACAGGCCGTCAATACTGCCGCAGGCGCACAAGCGAGTGGTGCCCCTCAGGCGCCACGCCAGTCGCAAGGCCCACGTGCTGAAAACGTCAACGCTGCGCAAGGCGACGATCAACAGCAACTGCAAAACGGCCCTGAAGGCCAACCAGGCTCTGAAGACGACAACAGCGGTGATCCAGAACGCAAACGCCGTCGTCGTCGTAGCCGTCGCGGTAAGCGCGGTCAAGACGAAGGTTCAGGCTTTGAGAACGAAGATGGTTCACCCAGCTTGCAACAGGCATCGCCTCACGCTCAGACAGACGCTGGTGTCGCAGCGCAAAGTGTCGCCATGACACCCCAAGCTGCAGCACCCTTGCAGACGCATGTGGCACCCACCTATGTGGCACCGCCTTCACAGGCGTACGTGGCGCCTGCACAAGTTGCAGCACCTGTTGAGACGACGGCACCTGTCTACACAACCGCAGCTGTTCAGACGACAGCACCTGTTCAGACAGAGGCTTCCGCTCAATCCGCAGCGCCCGTGGCAACACCTACGGCTCAGCCTACAGCAGCACCTAGTGTTTACGCAGCACCGGCGGCACCTGCTGCGTATGTCAATGTGGGTACGGCTGCAGAGCCAGTTGCCACTGGGGCGGCTCAGGTCACCAACCCAGCGGTCGTAAACGCGACGCCCTTAGCGCCTGCGGCAGACACTGCAGCGATGGCGGTGACGTCTGTTGCTGCACCAGTTGCCGTTGCTGCGGCTGCTGTTGCACCGATTGCTGTAGCACATGTTGCTGTTGCGCCTGTTGCTGTTGCGCCTGTTGCTGTTGCACCGATTGCTGTAGCACCTGTTGCTGTTGCGCCTGTTGCTGCTGAACCGGCCTCTGTTGCACCTGTAGCTGTTGCACCTGTAGCTGCCGAACCTGTCGCTGTTGTACCGACTGCTGTAGCACCGGCACCTGTTGTGGCAGCAGCGCCCGCCCCGGCGCCCGTTGCAGATCTGGCAACGTTGCACGCAATCGTGCACGCAGCAGGCTTGCAATGGATTGAAAGTGATCCAGTGCGTGTGGCTCAGACCCTGGCACAACAACCAACAGTGAGCATCAAACTCGGTCGCGAGCGCAAGCCAGCGGTTGCAGTTTCGAGCGAACCTTTGATGCAAGTCGAGACGCGCGCTTAACACGCGCTTGGCCCTGCCCCGCGGCTTTGCGGTGGGGCAAATGAAAACGGCGACCTAGGTCGCCGTTTTCATGATGCGTCGTGATGAATCCTAGTCAACACTACGCTGCGACAGCATCCACGGGCTGATTAGTCATGATCGCCATTAAGCGCGCGAGCTCTGCACGCAACTGGCGACGATCAAGCACCATATCAATTGCACCTTTTTGCTGCAAAAATTCTGAGCGTTGAAAACCTTCGGGCAGTTTTTCGCGCACAGTTTGCTCGATCACGCGTGGGCCAGCAAAGCCGATTAAGGCCTTAGGTTCGCCAATGACGACATCGCCCATAAACGCAAAGCTCGCCGATACGCCACCCATGGTGGGATCAGTGAGCACACTAATAAAGGGCAGCTTTGCATCGGCCAGACGCGTGAGCATGGCATTTGTTTTAGCCATTTGCATCAACGAAAACAAACTCTCTTGCATGCGCGCGCCACCCGAGGCTGCGACACAAATAAAGGGTACCTTTTGAGCAATGGCAGCCTGAACACCCTGCACAAAGCGTTCGCCGACGACCGACCCCATCGAGCCACCCATAAACTCAAACTCGAAACAGGCCAATACGCAGGCAACGCTATGAATACTGCCGCTCGTGACGATCAGCGCGTCACTTTCGCCCGTTTGACGCATGGCTTCTTGGATCCGTTCGGGATACGTACGTGAATCTTTGAATTTGAGCGGATCCATCGAACGTGTGTTGGAGCCGATCTCGACCCGACCTTCGATGTCGAGCAGCGATTCAATGCGTGCGCGCGCGTTCAGACGCATGTGGTGATCGCATTTGGGGCACACATGTAGATTCGCGGCTAAATCTTCGTTGTACAGCACAGCTTCGCACGCGGGGCATTTAAGCCAAACACCCTCAGGCACACGTTTGGTTTGTGCCGTGGGCGTATTAATCGTTTTATTAATACGGGGGGGTAATAATTTACCTAACCAACTCATGCTTGGTTTCCGGTTGCCTGTGCACCCGCAGCGGCAGCGCCCACAGAGGCACCTAAGGGCAACCTGGCAACCTCAAGCGCCTGGCGGATACTTGCTAACCAGGTCGCACCCGCATCGATCGCAGCCTGTGACTGTTGGGCTAAGGGCAGCCCCGCGCAAGCTTTAGTCATGGTGTCGATCAACTTGCTACCGATCACAACCGCGTCGGCGACGAGACTGATTTTTTGCGCACTTTGCGCGTCACTAATACCAAAACCAACGCCCACCGGCAACGAGACATGTTGGCGAATGCGTTTCAAACGCGTCGCGACATCTGCCGCGTCGAGATTACCTGCCCCGGTCACGCCGTTTAGCGAAACGTAGTAAACATACCCCCGTGCGATCTTACCGACCGCGCGAATACGATCTTCGGTTGAGGTGGGGGCCAACAAAAAGATCGGTGCAATATGGTGTTGCTCGAGCATTTGCACGAACTCACCGATTTCTTCGGGCGGATAATCAACCGTTAACAAGCCATCAATACCAGCAAGCTCAGCACGCTCAGCAAAGTTCTTTTGCCCCATACTTTCGATGGGATTCGCATAGCCCATCAAAACGATAGGCGTTTGCTGATCGGTTGCCCTAAATTCAGCCACCATTTCTAAGACGTGCTTTAAACCTACACCCTGTGCAATTGCGTGCTCGGCCGCACGCTGAATGACGGGGCCATCGGCCTGTGGGTCTGAAAACGGGATCCCAAGTTCAATCACATCAGCCCCAGCTTTCACCAGGGCATGCATCAAGGGCACCGTGGTAGCAGGCAAGGGATTACCGGCGGCAATGTAAGGCACCAGTGCTGCGCGTTTTTGCTCTGCAGCACGTGCAAAAGCGGCTGCGATGCGATCTAGGGATTGAGTCATAAATGTAAAAACCTTTAAAGCACCATGCCAGAGTGTTGCGCCACAGTATTGATATCTTTATCGCCACGACCTGACAAGTTAATCAGGATCACCTTGTCTTTAGACAGCGTGGGCGCCAACTTGGCCGCATACGCCAATGCATGGGCAGTCTCGAGCGCCGGGATGATGCCCTCGATGCGACAACAGTGATGAAAGAACTTAAGCGCTTCTTCGTCGGTGACGCTAACGTACGAGGCACGACCACTATCTTTCAGCCAGGCATGCTCAGGGCCCACACCTGGATAGTCAAGGCCGGCCGACACCGAATGCGTTTCAGCAACCTGACCGTTTTCGTCTTGTAAAACATAGGTGCGGTTGCCATGCAACACACCCACCTTACCCGCCGAGAGTGTGGCCGAATGTTTGCCGGTTTCTACGCCCTCGCCGGCCGCTTCGACACCAATCAACTGAGTCTGCTCGTAAGGGATATAGGGGTGAAAAATACCCATTGCGTTGGAGCCGCCGCCCACACAAGCCAACACGTAATCAGGCTGTTTACCTGCGTACAAAGGCATCTGCTCGATCGATTCTTTACCAATCACCGAGTGAAAGTTTCTAACCATCATTGGATAGGGATGAGGGCCGGCCACCGTACCAATGATGTAAAACGTGTCATCGACATTGGTCACCCAATCGCGCATGGCTTCGTTTAGGGCGTCTTTGAGTGTACGTGAACCTGAGGTGACGGGCACCACAGTTGCCCCGAGTAACTTCATGCGATAGACGTTAGGCGACTGGCGCTTGACGTCTTCAATCCCCATGTACACCACGCATTCCATTCCGTAGCGTGCACACACTGTGGCAGTCGCCACACCGTGCTGACCCGCGCCGGTTTCAGCGATGATACGTTTTTTGCCCATTCGGCGAGCTAACAAAGCCTGACCCAAGCTATTGTTGATTTTGTGTGCGCCCGTGTGGTTGAGGTCTTCGCGCTTAAACCAGATTTGCGCGCCACCGAGTTCTTCTGACCAACGGCGGGCGTGATACACCGGCGTAGGGCGACCGACAAAATGCTTGAGTTCGTACTCAAACTCGGCAATAAACTCAGGGTCGTAACGATACTTTTCGTAAGCCAGACGCAACTCTTCAATGGCTTGCATCAGTGTTTCGGCTGCAAAGACACCGCCGTAGGGGCCAAAGTGTCCCTTTGCGTCAGGAAAGTCATAAGGTTTCACGATCAGATCTCCGGATCAAACCAAGCTGCGCGGGCAACCATATACCCAACGCGTTTTACGCCGCCACCCACGCCCACTCAGGCACTGGTGTAAGTTCAGCGTGAAAGACCTCAGTTTAGCAGTCTGGAACGCAAAAAAATGCGTTAAACCTCACGCTTACACGCTTTTTTGGCTAACGGCGACGCGCCAAAAATACGCCAGGCACCTCACCCAACGCGCCCAATGCATGTTGAAGATCGGCACCGTCGCGAATTTCGGCGGTAAAGGCCATGTACGCCACCGAAGCCTTTGACTGAGTATTGACGGCGATCACGTTCAAGCGCAGGCGGGCAAACACCTCGGACAAGTCTCGCAACAGGCCCGAGCGGTCTTGCGCCTGAATAATCACCTCGACCGGATAGACCGACCCAGGCGTGCCCGCCGACCAGGCGACTTCGATGACGCGCTCGGGCTGATGTTTACTTAAATCGGCAAAGGTCGAGCAGGCCGAGCGATGAATCGATACCCCGCGACCACGCGTCACAAATCCTTGTATCGCATCGGGCGGTGCCGGGCGACAACAGCGCGCCAACTGCGTGAGCAGCGACCCCACGCCCACCACCAGGACATTGCTTTTACTCTCGGCGGTCACGCTTTCTGCCCGCATCGCGTGCGCCATCAAATCTTCAACGCGCAGCTCTGGTTCAGGCACCACGGGCAGCAAGATGGCGTCGATCTGACGCAAACTAAACTCTTCTTTTGCCGCAGCCACATATAAATCATCTGCGCGCGCAAAGCCAAGCTGTTGGGCTAATTGCTCAAGATTGACCGAAGTTTTGCCGAGGCGTTGCAGCTCTTTTTCGACCAACGCCTGACCCTGCGTGGTGCGTTGCGCCAATTCAATCGCGTTAAACCACGCACGCACTTTGGCGCGCGCGCGCGAGCTCGCCAAAAAACCTAATTGGGGATTCAGCCAATCGCGCGACGGCCCGCCCGATTTTGTCGTGACGATCTCGACCGTTTGCCCGGTTTGAAGTGGCGTACTCAATGGCACCATCTGCCCGTCGATCCGTGCGCCGCGGCAGCGATGTCCAAGATCTGAATGCAAGTGATAAGCAAAATCAACTGCGGTCGCCCCAATCGGCAACTCGATGACACGCGCCTGGGGTGACAACACATAAATGCGGTCTTGCGTCACCCGACGCGGCTTACTGGGCTGCAGTTCACCCGACTGTGTGCCGGCCTCAGTGTTCCAGGCGAGCAGTTGCCGCATCCAGGCGAGCTGCCGGTCGTACTCGGCCACTGCGGGTTGCTGCCCTGCCGCTGCCTGCACGCCTCGGGGGCCAACTTCTTTATAGCGCCAATGCGCCGCCATCCCAAATTCTGCAAAGTCATGCATCGCCCGCGTACGAATCTGCACCTCGAAAGGTCGCCCCGTCTCATCTGCAACCACGGTATGCAAAGACTTATAGCCATTAGGTTTGGGCCGCGAAATATAGTCGTCAAACTCGTCAGACACTGGTACCCATAACTCGTGCACCAGCCCAAGTGCGGCGTAGCACTCGCGCTCGTCTTGCACAATCACCCGCAAGGCGCGCACGTCATACAGCTCGCTAAAATCTAGCCCCTTGCTGCGCATTTTGTTATGAATGCTGTAGATGTGCTTAGGTCGCCCTGATACCTCAGAGACGATCCCACGTGCCTTGAGGCCCATCTCCAATTGTTCGATCGTCTGAGCAATAAAATCTTCACGCTCAACACGTTTTTCTTCGAGTAATTTGGCAATATCCTTGTAGCGCTGCGGATCGGTGAAGCGAAAGGCGAGATCTTCCATCTCCCACTTAATTTGCCAGATCCCCAAACGATTCGCCAGCGGCGAATATAAATCAAGCGTCTCGCGTGCCAGCATGGGATCGCAGGGACGTTTTTCTGCCGCCAACCAGCGCAGGGTTTGCAAGCGCGAAGCAAGACGTATTAACACAATGCGCAAATCGGCAGCCATCGCCAGCAACATTTTGCGCAACATTTCTTTTTGATCGATCGAATCTAAGGCGCCTTGGGTCGCGCCGCTCGCGAATGAACCTAAACGCGATAACGCACGCGTGCCCTGCACCAACTGAACAACTTCAGCACCAAACTCTTCTGTAATTGGATCGCTGGCTCGGGACTTTGCGGGACTCGCCTCGTCTAGCACAGGCGTTAACATCAGCAAGGCGGCCACCCGCGTAGCGGTGTCTGCTTGCATATCAGTCAAAATTTGAGCAGACCCAAAGGCATGGGCCAAAAAGCTTTCGCCCCCGGATGTCGAGTGCTGCGCCAAGCGTGGGCTTACCCAGTCGAGCGCGCGTTGCACTAGGGCTTGATCAGCGGCCGCGAGGCCGCCGATCAACGTCTTAAACTCAAGATTTGAAACCCTATCCAACGTCAGCGAGAGAACCAGTCAGTCATCAAACCGCGGCAGTGACGACGATCTCAACCTTGTAGTCTGCACTGGCCAAGCGCGCTTCGATCGTTGCGCGTGGCGGGGCATTACCCTCGGCGACCCAAGCGTCCCAGGCTTTGTTCATGCCGTCAAACTCTTTCATATTGGCCACAAAAATCTGCGCCATCAAGATACGCGTTTTATCGGTACCTGCTGTGGCCAGCAATTTATCGATCACGGCCAAAATCTGCCCGGTTTGACCGGTGATATCTTGGGTCGTGTCATCGGCAACTTGACCCGCTAGATAGGCAACGCCGTTGTGCACAGCCATGTCAGACAGACGCTTACCCACGTTTACTCGGTTGATGTTACTCATAAAAATCCTTGATTCAAATTAGGCGGCAGGAAGTTCAAACACATGGCGTAGATACGCCAAATACGCTTTGTCGTCGCACATCGTTTTTTCGGGTGCGTCTGAGACTTTGGCCACAGGTTGCCCGTTGCAGCGAATCATTTTCATGACAATCTGCAGCGGTTCGTGACCTAAGTCATTGGTCAGATTCGTGCCAATACCGAAGGCGGTTCGGCAACGCCCCGAAAAACGACGGGTCAACTCGATTGCGCGTGGAAATGTTAACGCATCTGAAAAAACCAGGGTCTTGTTGCGCGCGTCGACGCGATGACTCGCGTAGTGCGCGACCATGCGCTCACCCCAGTCAAAGGGGTCGCCCGAGTCGTGGCGAGCCCCGTCAAACAATTTGCAAAAATACATATCGAAATCGCGCAAAAAGGCCGCCAAGCCATAGACATCTGACAAGGCAATCCCCAGATCGCCCCGATACTCTTTGGCCCAGGTTTCAAGGGCAAACACTTGCGAGTCACGCAGACGCGGACCGAGGGCCTGGCAGGCTTGTAAATATTCGTGCGCCATCGTACCTAGCGGTAACACACCATGCCTCATCGCAAACCACACATTGCTGGTACCTGCAAAGTGTTCTCCCATTTGCGCTTTCATCGTCGTCACGACTTCGTCGTGCCAGACGTGCGAAAACCGCCTGCGTGTGCCGTACTCAGCCACACGAAACTCAGCCAAATCAGTGGCATCAAGTACCAATTTCATCTTAGTTTGCAGGCGCTTTCGCCCCTCGGCCCAGTCAGGGTCGGTACACACATTGCGAAAATAGACCTCGTTGACGATCGCCAGCACGGGGATTTCAAACAGAATTGTGTGCAGCCATGACCCTTTAACTGAAATGGCAATTTCACCTGGCAGCTCACCCTCTGTGACCTCGATGCATTTTTCTGGCAGATGAAACAAGCCTAAAAAATCAATGAAGTCACTTTTAATAAACCGCAAACTTTTAAGGTAGTCGAGTTCGTCAGGAAGAAAACGCAACTGACACAGGGCATGGATCTCTTGGCGGATTTCGTCAAGATACGGTCGTAAATTCACCCCTTGCGTGCGGCATTTATAGCGATATTCAACCTGCGCGGCCGGAAAATGATGTAACACCACCTGCATCATGGTGAACTTATACAGATCCGTATCCAGCAGCGATTTGATAACCATTCGTGTCCCAACCTTTGTAAAACCTTAGCACAGACACCGCTGCGGTGATGGGTATCCCGACACAAGCAAGGCGGTTTAGGTAAAATACTTCTTTACATCATCGCTTCTTGGTAATCAACATGACGCACGTAGTGACTGAAAACTGTATCAAGTGCAAATTTACCGACTGTGTCGACGTCTGTCCGGTGGATTGTTTTCGCGAAGGCCCAAACTTTTTGGTGATTGATCCCGACGAGTGCATTGATTGCGCCGTGTGTATCCCCGAATGCCCAGCAAACGCCATCTTTGCCGAAGAAGATGTCCCACAAAATCAAATGAAGTTTATTGCGCTCAATGCCGAGCTGTCACCGCTCTTTGCAAGCATCAGCCGCAGCAAGGGCGGCCTGCCTGATGCCGATGACTGGCTTGATGTGCCTGATAAGCTTAAGCACCTCGAGCGGTAATTGACTCAGACTTTTTCTGTGGCGTGCGCACGGCAATGAGTCAGCCCCCTGTCGCCGCTGCTGCGTCTCGTTACACCAAGCAGGTCGTGACCCACAAAACCGCCTGGGCCACAGAAAAACTTTTCTCACTCACGGTCACCCGCCCGCCCGGTTTTAAGTTCGTCCCGGGCCAGTTTGCGCGGCTGGGGCTCGCCCTAGATCCTGCCGCACCCGAAACACCTAACGAATGGCGAGCCTATTCGATGGTGTCGGCCCCCAACGAGAACGCGCTAGAGTTTTATTCAGTGCTCGTGCCCGACGGCAAATTTAGTCCGCCTATGGCCCAACTTGGTGTTGGCGACGCGCTTTGGATTAATAACAGCGTGTTCGGCTTTCTGACCCTTGACACGTTTGCTGACGGCGACGACTTGTGGTTGCTGGCCACTGGCACAGGGCTGTCTGCTTACTTATCCATGCTGCGCGATCCCGCGACATTTACTCGTTTTAAACGCATCGTTTTAGTGCATGGCGTACGCTACGCCTTAGAACTTGCTTACCGTGACGAGCTTTTATCGTTAATGCAACGGCATGCAGGGCAACTGACTTATTTACCCATCACCACCCAAGAACCCCTCACACAAGGTTTATCGCCCTCGCTTAGCCCCAACGGCTTGGCGCCCGCTCGCCTGACCACACTGTTACGCACTGGCGAACTTGAACAGCGCGCCGGCGCGTCGCTTGACCCAAGTCAAGCGAGGATCATGCTGTGCGGTAACCCAGCGATGGTCACCGAAATGCGCGGCCTGCTCAGTGAACGCGGCTTTGCGGCAGGCAGGCGCGGTGTACCCGGCAATTTAGCGGTCGAAAACTACTGGTAACAGTCGTGAAATCAGCCCATGCGTGGCACTGACACGACATTTTGCTGCGTTGCAATAAAAAACTGGTTAAATCAGTGATGCCCATCTCAGTTTGGGTGATAATCAAAGCTTCAAGCTCACAACTGGATTCGCTCAATGCTTTATCAAATGCATGAAATGCAGCGCGCCCTGATGGCACCGCTTACCCACTTCAGTGAAATGAGTGCCAAGTTATTTACCCACGCAGCTAGTCCGTTTGCCTACACCCCACTCGCCAGGCAAGTTGCGGCCAGTTATGAACTAATTTATCGCCTGGGTAAGGCTTACGAAAAACCCGCTTGGGGGATCCCGACGACTGAGGTCAATGGCAAATCTGTTGCGGTCGATCAAGAGGTGGCCTTGGCACTACCCTTCTGCAATCTGCTGCACTTTACGCGTGATCTACCCGCTAAAGTCCGCAAAGCCGACCCCACGATCTTGTTAATTGCCCCCATGTCGGGGCATCACTCCACGTTGTTGCGTGATACCGTTCGTGCCCTGTTGCCGAACCACGAAATCTACCTCACCGACTGGATCGATGCGCGCATGGTGCCCGTGTCAAAAGGCGCCTTTAGCCTTAATGATTATGTTCGTTACCTTCAGCAATTTATGCGGCACTTAGGGCCCAACGTGCACCTGATGTCGGTGTGTCAGCCCACCGTGCCAGCCTTGGCCGCCGTCGCGCTGATGGCAACAAACAAAGACCCCTGTCTGCCGCGCACCATGACCATGATGGGTGGGCCGATCGACCCGCGTTGCTCACCGACGCAAGTCAATCGCCTAGCCACCACCAAACCCTTCGAATGGTTTGAGCAAAAGCTGATTCATACGGTGCCCCCGCAGTACCCGGGTGCGGGCCGACGCGTCTACCCCGGCTTTTTGCAACACGCCGGCTTTATGTCAATGAACCCAGATCGTCACGTGAAATCGCATTACGATTTTTATCTTGACTTACTGCGCGGTGACGACGAAGACGCCGAAGCACATCGCAAGTTTTATAACGAGTACAACGCTGTGCTCGACATGTCAGAAGAGTTTTATCTGGATACGATTCGAACCGTGTTTCAAGAGTTCGCTTTACCCAATGGCACCTGGGAGGTCGATGGTCAGTTGGTCACCCCGAGTGACATTAAAACTGTCGCCTTGTTCACGATTGAAGGTGAACTTGATGACATTTCAGGCGAAGGGCAAACACGCGCCGCACAAGATTTGTGTTCGGGGATTCCGGCCAAACGCAAACAGCATTACACCGCGCCTGAATGTGGTCACTACGGCATTTTTGCCGGGCGCCGCTGGCGCACGACCATCTGTCCGCAAATTGCTGAATTCGTTCGCAAATACTAGAGGCAACTTTCAAGACACTTACCTTAGGCAAATCGCCCACTGAAGGTGTCTTTCAAGGCGCTCACCTCAGGTAACCCGCCCAGTTGCCTGATTTCAATTGTTCAAGACCATGCTTGCTGCACGCATCAATGCCCTTTTGCCTCAAACCCAATGCACCAAGTGTGGCTATCAGGGTTGTGAGCCTTATGCGCAAGCGATTGCCTCAGAGGGGGCTGCGATTAACCGCTGCCCTCCGGGTGGCGAGGCCGGCATCGCGGCCTTAGCGCAACTGCTACGCCAACCAATTATTGAGCTTGACACCGGTTGCGGCACACACCAGCCGCTACAAGTCGCCGTCATTGACGAACAGTTCTGTATTGGCTGCACGCTTTGCATTCAAGCGTGTCCGGTCGACGCTATCATCGGCGCCTCAAAGCTGATGCATACTGTTTTGCCTAAGCAATGCACCGGCTGCGATTTATGTGTAGCGCCCTGCCCGGTGGATTGCATCTCGATGGTGCCAGTGAGCCCGCAGCGCGATTGGACGCAACAAGATGCAACGCATGCGCGAACCTACTTTGAGGCGCGGCAACGACGCTTGGCACAAGGACCTGAATCACTGAGGCAATCGCCAGAGTTTGGCGTCACTGACGTGAGCGCCACAACCAGTGATGCAACGCAGGACATTGCAGCGTCGGCTCAAGCAAACAAACAAGCGGCTATTGCAAAAGCTTTGGCGCGAGCGCGTGCCAGACGAACAGCGTAGATCACCCCATAGCCACTTAATCGTAATGGTTACCTGATCCAGCCGATTTGCCAGTTAAGGACGCAAAGCCCCAGCCTATGAACCCAGATAAACGACGCGAGATTTTTAGTCGGATGCAGGCGGCGAACCCGCAGCCCACCACCGAGCTCGAATACAAAAGCGACTTTCAATTGCTCATTGCGGTCTTGTTGTCAGCCCAAACAACCGATAAAGCGGTCAACTCGGCGACACGAAAGTTTTTTCCTAAGCATGGCACCCCAAAAGGCCTACTCGCCCTGGGTGAGGCCAAGCTTACCGACTACATCAAGACGATCGGTCTGTATAAAAACAAGGCAAAAAACGCCTTGGCCACGTGTCAGATTTTGCTTGATCAGCATAAGGGTAAGGTCCCGCAAACGCGCGAAGCGCTTGAGGCCTTGCCTGGGGTGGGTCGTAAAACAGCGAACGTAGTGCTGAATACGGCGTTCGGTCAGCCTACCATTGCTGTTGATACCCACATTTTCAGGGTCTCAAACCGAACAAAAATCGCCCCAGGTAAAGACGTCGTTGCAGTTGAAAAAGGCCTCGAAAAATTTGTACCTGACGAGTTCAAACTAAATGTGCACCATTGGCTGATTTTGCACGGACGCTACATTTGCGTGGCACGCACCCCAAAATGCCCACAGTGCGGGATTGCCGATTTATGCGAATATCGGCCAAAAACTAAGGTCTGAAACCTGCCCCAAAAAGGCGCCCTACTTAACAGCGCCGCCGCAACCAGCAACCTGATGCGTGCCCTAAGGTAATGACTAAGACTTCCCCCTTTATGGCAAACCCGCATTCTGTTTTTTTTGCACTTGCGTCATAATATGCGATTACTTCCGCAAATTCTCTATTCGCAAAGATACGCATGAAAGACATCATCCTTGAGACAACCCATCTCACAAAGGAATTCAAAGGTTTCGTCGCGGTCAACGACGTCTCGCTCAGTGTTCAAAGGGGCCAGATTCACGCTTTGATCGGCCCCAATGGTGCGGGCAAGACCACCTGTTTTAACTTACTGACTAAATTTTTGCCTCCAACACGCGGCAAGATCCAATTCAATGGTGTCGACATTACGGGTGACCGTCCTGCCCAGATCGCACGTCGCGGCATCATTCGCTCGTTTCAAATATCGGCCGTGTTTCCGCATCTCACTGTACTTGAAAATGTACGCATTGGTTTACAGCGCCAAACCGGTATTTCGTTTCACTTCTGGAAAAGTGACACGCATTTGAATCAGCTGAACGACCGCGCTCAAGCCTTGCTTGAACAGGTCGACTTAGGCGAGTTTGCAAACGAAATTACTGGTAGCCTGCCCTATGGGCGCAAGCGCGCGCTTGAAATCGCCACGACTTTGGCCATGGAACCCGAACTGATGCTGCTTGACGAGCCCACGCAAGGCATGGGCCACGAAGACGTTGATCGCGTCACCCAGTTGATCAAGCGTGTCAGTGTTGGGCGCACGATCTTGATGGTTGAGCACAACATGAATGTGGTGTCTTCAATTGCAGACACCATCACAGTCTTGGCGCGCGGCGCCGTGCTGGCCGAAGGCAATTACGCCCATGTCTCAAAAGATCCCTTGGTCATGGAAGCCTACATGGGCACTACAGAGGGTGAACTCGCCGGAGCACACGCATGAGCGCCGTCGCACTTGAAATTAAAAGCTTGAACGCTTGGTACGGTGAGTCGCACATTTTGCATGGCATTGACTTGACCGTGCATCAAGGTGAAGTGGTGACACTGCTCGGGCGCAACGGCGCTGGCCGTACCACCACGTTGCGCGCGATTTTGGGGTTAACTGGCGCGCGTACGGGTTCAGTACGTATTGGCGGCACTGAAGTCATTGATATGCCAACGTTTAAAGTTGCCAAGCTAGGCGTGGGCTACTGCCCCGAAGAACGTGGCATCTTTGCAAGCTTATCGTGCGAAGAAAATCTACTGCTACCACCACCAGTGGGCTCTTTAGGCGGCGGCATGTCGCTGTCAGAAATTTACGAAATGTTTCCTAATCTGCTTGAGCGCCGCAACTCGCCAGGCACCCGCTTATCAGGCGGTGAACAGCAAATGTTGGCCGTTGCCCGTATTTTGCGTACCGGCGCCAATCTGTTGTTACTAGACGAAATCTCTGAAGGCCTTGCGCCCGTGATTGTGCAGGCGCTAGGTCGCATGATCAAGATGTTAAAAGCCAAGGGCTACACCATTGTGATGGTTGAGCAGAACTTTCGTTTTGCCGCCCCCTTAGCAGACCGTTTCTATGTCATCGAGCATGGCCAAATCGTCGAGCATTTTGACGCTGCCGAACTGCAATCCAAACAAGCTGTTTTGACCGAGTTGTTAGGCGTATAACTATTGTTTTCTTTGCATGAGAGCGCCATCGCATTCAGGCGTTTAAGTATTGTTTGCTGTCTATGATGGCGTCTTTGTAGTCAGACGTCTAATTTTTTTATCGTTGCGTGTTGCAATCTTTCGGAGAACCAAATGAAACTACGCACTCTAAGTGCCTCACTGATGTTGGCCGGTTTTGGCCTCGCTTCACAACCCGCTTTCGCCAACATTTCTGATGATGTGATCCGAATCGGTTTTGTGACCGACATGGCAAGCGTCTACTCTGATATCGATGGCCCTGGCGGCATCGAAGCGGCGCGTATGGCCATCGCTGATATGGGCGGCCAAATCAATGGCAAAAAAATCGAACTGCTGTTTGCAGATCATCAAAATAAGGCCGACGTCGCTGCTGCAAAAGCACGTGAATGGTTTGATCAACAAAAAATTGACATGCTAATTGGTGGTACCAACTCTGGTGTCAATTTGGCGCTAGCCGGTATCGCTGCCGAAAAGAAAAAAGTCTTTATGGCGATCGGTGCGGCAGCCTCAGACCTGACTGGCGCACAATGCTCACCCTACACCGTTCACTGGGCCTATGACACCGTGGCGCTTGCGCGCGGTACCGGCTCGGCGATTGTGAAAGCCGGCGGTAAATCGTGGTATTTCTTGACAGCGGATTACGCTTTTGGCCATGCGCTTGAGCGTGACACTGCAAACGTCGTAAAAGCGGCTGGCGGTGAAATCAAAGGCCAGGTTCGCGCCCCCTTAAATTCATCAGACTTTTCATCGTTCTTATTGCAAGCACAAAGCTCAAAGGCTCAAATCTTAGGCTTGGCGAACGCGGGTGGCGACACGATCAATTCGATCAAAGCGGCAAATGAGTTTGGCATCGGCAAAACGATGAAGCTCGCTGGCTTGCTGATTTTTATTAACGACATTCATTCACTCGGCCTCAATGTCACCCAGGGCATGCAGTTTACTGACGGCTGGTACTGGGATCAAAACGACGAAACCCGTGCATGGGCGGCTAAGTTCGAGGCCAAGCTTAAGCGCAAACCTTCGATGATTCAGGCTGGCGACTATTCTGCCGTTTCGTTTTATTTGAATGCGGTGAAAGCAACGGGTAGCGATGACGGCGATACGGTGATGAAGTGGATGAAGTCCAACAAGGTCAACGACATGTTTGCCAAAAATGGCTACGTGCGCGAAGATGGTCGGATGATTCACGACATGTTCTTGATGGAAGTCAAGAAACCATCTGAATCAAAAGGCCCATGGGATTACTACAAACAAATCGCAGTACTGCCTGGTGAGTCTGTATTCACCACGCTTGCTGAATCTACCTGCAAACTTATCAAGAAGTAAGCACAATCAAACCTTCGGTGCGCTCTGGCTTACCGAAGGTTTATTTTGTTGACTCTGCACCTTTGGCGTTCTGATTCACAATGATCACTATTTTCGGCATACCTCTTCAAGCGTTTCTTGGCCAGCTCTTACTTGGCTTAGTAAACGGCTCTTTTTACGCCATTTTGTCGCTTGGTCTGGCGGTGATTTTCGGCTTACTGAACGTCATCAACTTCGCACACGGCGCGTTGTACATGTTTGGTGCTTTTTTAGCCTGGATGGGTCTGGCTTATTTTGATCTGAACTACTGGGTCATGCTCGCACTTGCGCCCATCATTGTGGGTCTGTTCGGGATCTTGATTGAAAAGTTTTTGCTCAAGCATCTTTATAAGCTTGATCATTTGTATGGCCTGCTCCTCACCTTTGGCATCACGCTTTTAATGGAAGGTCTGTTTCGCAGCTTCTATGGCGTCTCTGGGCAACCGTATTCAACACCTGAGGCCTTGCGCGGTGCCACCAACCTAGGGTTTATGGTGCTACCTAATTACCGCGCCTGGGTTGTGGTTGCCTCGGTGGTGGTGTGTTTTGCAACCTGGTTTGTGATTGAACGCACCCGCTTGGGCGCCCTCTTGCGCGCCGGCACTGAAAACCCCAGGCTCGTTGAAGCTTTTGGCGTCAATGTGCCCTTGATGATCACACTCACCTATGCGTTTGGTGTGGCGCTTGCTGGCTTTGCAGGTGTGTTGGCGGCCCCGATTTTGCAGATTTCGCCGCTGATGGGTTCAAACTTGATCATCGTGGTGTTTGCCGTAGTAGTGATCGGTGGCATGGGTTCGATTCTAGGTTCGATTGTCACTGGCCTTGGGCTGGGTTTGATCGAAGGTTTGACTAAAGTATTTTGGCCTGAGGCCTCAAGCACGGTGGTGTTCATCATCATGGCGATCGTGTTGTTGCTGCGTCCGGCAGGTCTGTTTGGAAAAGAAAAATGAATCGTCAAGCGCTTGGTTATATTTTATTTGTTGTATTTCTGGCAGCGATTCCCGTGCTCGGGATCTATCCGATCTTTGCCATGAAAATCATGTGCTACGCCTTATTTGCGTGTGCCTTCAATTTGCTGCTGGGCTATACAGGCTTGCTGTCGTTTGGGCACGCAGCCTTTTTAGGTGGTGCCGCGTATGCCTCAGGACATGCCATCAAAGCCTGGGGGTTTTCGCCTGAACTCGGTATTTTGTACGGTGTGGCGATTGCTGGCGTAATGGGCGTTGTCATGGGCGCGTTGGCGATTCGCCGAAGTGGCATCTACTTCGCGATGATCACGATGGCGCTCTCGCAGATGGTCTACTTCTTTTTTCTGCAAGCTAAATTCACGGGTGGCGAAGATGGTCTGCAAGGCGTACCGCGCGGCACCTTGTTTGGCTTGATTGATCTTAAAAACGATCTCAATTTGTACTACGTCGTGATGGCAATCTTTATAGTGGGATATCTCATCATTTGGCGCACGGTACATTCGCCCTTCGGTCAGGTACTCAAAGCGATTCGCGAAAATGAACCGCGCGCCATATCCCTTGGCTACGATGTCGAGCGCTTCAAGCTCTTAGCCTTTGTATTATCTGCGCTGCTGGCGGGCTTGGCGGGTTCAGCCAAGATGCTGATTTTTGTATCAGCAACCTTGTCGGATGCCACGTGGCAGATGTCGGGGCTGGTCATTTTAATGACGCTGATCGGTGGCATGGGCACGTTGGTGGGCCCGGTCATTGGCGCCTTTATTGTGGTGCTGCTTGAAAACAAAGTCGGTGATTTTGGTGCTGCGATCGCCAAACATACTGGCGTTGAGTGGTTTCAACGCTTAGGCGAGTCTGTCACCATCGTGATTGGTTTGATATTTGTGATTTGCGTACTGGCCTTTAGACGTGGCTTGGTGGGCGAACTCAATGCCTGGCTTGAAAAGCGTAAAGGTATTTCGACTCAGGCTTAAGATAGGCTGTCTGCTAATACGCTGCGGTTTTTGATTGTTACGGGGCAGTGCTGCAGAGCGCCACAGTGGGCAGATTGTCTTGGTCCGCTTTGCGGACTCCCCTCGGCCTGCTTGTCTGAACGGCGGCGACCCAAACTCGCTTCGCTCAAACAAGGGTCGCCTTCATCCGTTCAGCCTGTGCACGCCTCGGCAAGACAAGACAGCCCACTGTGATGCTCTGCAGCACTGCCCCGTAACGAGCACTCACAAGTCATACCGTTAATTCAATCGATCAGTTTGCCACCGTCATGAAAGGGGTATGGCCCCTCGAAGGTGCCGCAGGGCATTTGGTGGGAGACGATGCCGCGCTCGGGATCCCAGGCGTATACCTTGACGCCACCAGGCTCTAGTGTCCATTGCGAGGCGGCTTCGGGGTCGAGATCTAGGGCGACTTGATGCGCGGGTGATGGCGAGGTCGACGCGATTGCTGAACCAAACCGTACATCAATCGCGCGATGCAGGTGACCGCAGACGACACGCTCAATGTTTGAATGCTTTGCGACGATGGCTTCAAGTTCTGCAGCACCCTCTAGCAAACCAATCATATCCATGTGGCCAATCAAGGTCTTGAACGGTGGATGATGCATCGCGATCACGACTGGCAGATCTTTTGAGTTGTTCAATGTTTCGTCAAGCCAGGCCAAACGTTTGGCACAGAGCGCACCGTGGCTTTGCTGGGCAACCGTTGTGTCTAAGGTGATCAGGCGCACGGGCCCAAGTTGTAACGTGTATTGCACAAAGCCTGATTCGCCTAAGTAGGTATGCTCAGGAAAAGCAGCGCGCATCTGTGCGGCGTCATCATGGTTGCCAGGTAGCAAGTAATACGGCATGGTGAGGGGCGCAAGGCACTCGCGCAAGTGGGCGTATTCTGCAGGTCGACCGAAATCGGTCAGATCGCCAGTTAATACGACCGCTTGGGGCTTTTGACGCAATTGTTCGATGGTCTGCACCGCACGATGCAAATACGGTGCAGTGTCGAGACGGCCATAGGCTAAGCGGCCGGGCTCGCGAATATGCAAATCGGTTAACTGAACAAAGAGTGTGCTCATTCGTCATTCTCGCAGGGCATGAAATGTTCAGGAGCAATGGTGAAAGACACGCGATCCCCTACAAGATAGGGGCTATCGCGATGCGCTTCGGCGGTAAGGGCTCCTTGGCCTACCACCTCTAAACGGTAATGAATACGGTCGCCTAAAAAAGTACGCTGCGTAATGGTTGCAGCTGGCTGCTGTCTGTCATAAGGTTTCAGTTCAATATCTTCTGGCCGCACAAAAAGTTCAGGCCAGGGGCCTGGCGGACATCGCACAGGGACCTGCGCAATGTTTACGGTGTGATGCACGATATCTTGAGGCGTGCGCTGTAGACGGTTGATGCGCCCTAGAAATTCTGCAACGAACATGTGCTTAGGATTTCGGTAAAGCGCCTCGCCCTCGCCTACTTGGATGATTTTTCCACTTCGCATCACCGCCAAACGGTCGGCAATGGCTAAAGCCTCTTGTTGGTCATGCGTGACATGGATTGTTGTGATGCCAAGCCGGCGTAACAGGTCTGCTAACTCGTCGCGCAGCGTGACTTTTAACTTGGCGTCTAAGGCGGTGAGTGGTTCGTCAAGCAATAACACCTTTGGGCGCACCGCCACGGCCCGTGCCAGCGCAACGCGTTGGCGCTGACCACCAGACAGTTCTGCGGGCCGCTTGTGCTCAAGGCCTTTCAGTTGCACTAAGTCAATCAATTCACCCACGGTCTGCTTGAGTTGTTGCTCGCTGGTGCCTCTTATCCGCAACCCATAACCAATATTGGCCTGAACCGTCATTTGCGGAAAAAGCGCGTAATGTTGAAATACCATTCCGATCTGTCGCCGCTCGACCGGTACGTCAGTCACCTCTTGTGGTCCAAACCGAATGATGCCGCCTGAGTCAACGGTCTCGAGACCCGCGATGAGTCTTAACAGCGTTGTTTTGCCGCAGCCTGACGGCCCAAGCAAAGCCAAGACTTCGCCAGGATGTACGTCAAGCGAAGACGGTAATAAGCCTTGCGTGCCATCGGGATAGGTCTTGGCGCACTGTAGGATTTGGACTGAAGTGCGTTCAAGTTCCATAGCGCTTTTGCACCTCGTTGGCAATTGCTTGTAGAGCCCATAAAAGAGGCAGCACCACAATAAAAAAAATCAAGGTGTAGGCTGAGCCCACTTCGATGCGCATCGAGGCATAACTGTCTGCCAAGCCAACGGGTAAGGTGCGTGTCAAAGGGGTGTGCAACATCCAGGTCAGGTTGAACTCGCCCACTGAAAGTGTAAAGACCATTAAGGCGCTGGCGATGATGGCGGGCATCACGGCGGGGATCAACACCCCTAACAGTCGGCGCGTAAATCCTGCGCCCAACGTACGCGCCGCCTCTTCAAGCGCGATAAGTTCTCTATTCGCAAAAGCCGACGATACCGTGCGCACCACAAACGGTAAGGTAAACACGACATGGCCCACTAAAATAAATAAAAAGCTTTGCCTAAAACTACGAAACTGACCATAGACGAGAATTAATGCAAGGCCCGTCGCTAAGCCCGGCACCGCTACAGGCAACGTCAACAACTCTTCGAATAAACGCGCCCAACGCGCCTGCGTTCTGGCCAACGCATATGCGCAAGGGACCCCGACAACGATGGTAATCAACGCACACAGGCTCGCGATCGTCAACGACCACACTAACGTGTCACCGTAGCCCTCCCACACCTGTTCAAGCCAGCGCGTCGTCAACCCGCTGGCTAAACCTTGTGAATAATTATTGACTAGGCCTGCCGTAATCGAAAGCGCCATTGGGATTAGCATGAATAGCGTCACGAGGGCCGTGAGTATCGCTAACATAAACGGGAATTGGCGAGGAGCGCGTTGACCAATCATTCGTTAAACCGCCACCGGTGCAGAGTCTGTATAACGTCTCGCCACATACATCACTAACCAAGTCACCAAGCCCAACGCCATCGAAAGTGATGCAGCCAGTGCAAAGTTTGCGTAATTTGTGAACTCGGTATAAATCGTAATTGGCAACACCTCAAACTTAGTTGCCAGCGTAAACGCGGTACCAAAAGCACCCATCGAGGTCGCAAAGACGATCGCAGCGCACGCAAAGGTGGTTGGCGCTAATTCAGGGATCCACACATCGCGCATAATTGCATACCGTGTCGCCCCCATCGTTTTTGCGGCCTCTTCAAGTGCCAGGTCCATTTTTTCGGCGGCAGCTGTGTAGGTGGCGATGGAGCGTGGTAAAGAAAAATACAGATAAGCTAAAAACAGACCTGTGAAGCCATAGGCCAATGTGAGGCGTCCTGCGCCTAACGCCTCAGACAGATCAGCGATCAAGCCTTGACGCCCCCCAAGCAGAATCATAAAAAATCCAATGATCACTCCGGGAAAGGACAGCGGTAAGGTTAGAAGCGAGAGAAGTGCTCCGCGCCCGACAAATTTGTAGCGCGCCAGAAAAATACCAACCGCACCGCCGAGCGCGAGTGTGAACGCGGTCACAAGCAGCGATAACCCAACCGTATTCATGAGGCTTAGCCAATATTTTGGATGGGTGAAGATCGCAAAATACGTCGACCAGCCTTTTTGAGCAGGCAACGCCACGAGCCACGCCATTGGAAGCAACCAAAAAGCAAAAAAAATAACAACGACTGGCATCAAGCATGTCAGTCGTTGTGTAGGACGAGTCATCACCAAATGATCACTGCTTTTTTTGTACGCCGGCTATTGAACGTCTTTCAAATAGCGGTCTGAAAATGCTTTTTGCACTTTTGCCATCTGAGCATAATTCACTGTCTTAGCGCGAACATAGTCTGCTGCGGGTAGAAAGCGAGCTTGCACCTCAGCAGAGACGGCCGAGGCACGCACAGGACGCAGATACGCGTTGGCCCAAATGGCTTGCCCTTCGTCAGACAGCACAAAATCAAGAACTTTTTTACCGTTCTCGGCATTTGGGCCTTTGTTCACGAGGCTCATCACGTAAGGCACAACTAAGGTGCCTTCAGCTGGAATGACAAAGGCGACGTTCGCCTTGTCTTTGTACTTCGCACGATAAGCATTGAAATCATAATCCAACAAAATCGCAATCTCGCCGGATAGCACGCGAGCGTATGAGGTCTGTTTAGGTACGATAGGCTCATTCTTTTTGAGCGCTGTGAAATACTCAATTGCCGGGCCGAAGTTGTCTAACGAGCCACCGCGTGCTTGATTGATTGCCACGGCGCCCACGTAGCCAACAAAGGCTGAGGCGGGATCTAAATAGCCAATCAAGCCTTTGTACTCTGGCTTCAGCAAATCAGCCCATGACTTAGGAATAGGTTTGCCTTTGAGAGCATCAACGTTGACCATAAAGCCTAAGGTACCCGAATGAATCGTAAACCAGTTACCCGACGGGTCTTTTAAATCATCAGGGATTTCATTCCAAGCGGCAGGCTTAAAAGGAGTCACCACTCCATCAGCGCTCGCTTGGATACCAAAGGTGACGCCTAGGTATGTCACGTCGGCAACCGGACTATTTTTTTCAGCAACAAGTTGCGCCAAAGACTGGCCAGAGTTTTTGTTATCAGAAGGTACGGTGATGCCGGTTTTAGCCTTAATCGCCTTAAGCTGCGTGCCCCAATCTGCCCACTCGGGGGGACAGTTGTAACAGATCGCAGACTGTGCCATCGCGACAGTCGAAGATAACAACCAACCTAGCAACGCGACACGCAATACGTTATGTACAAAAGTTCTCATGAAAATATCCTTGATAAATTCGAACACAAAACAATGCAACCAAGTAGCCAATAAATGCAAGCTTGAGTATGACTAACAAAAATGACAAAGAGATGAACGTTTAGCGACCGGTACGTTTTTTTAAACACTGCTTTGCGCAGCATCATTTGTATGGAGTTACCTGTTGGCTGTGTCATAAAAATCGCATATTCACTGAGTACTCTACGACCTACCCTTTGGCTGCTGCGCCGCAGCATCGCCTTATCAGTCCTTTGCCAGGAGCAACAGATGAACGTCAAGAAACGCTGGGTGGTTTACTGTTCGGGCAATACCCGCGATGCAACGGAAGACGATTGGAACAATTTCGTCTTGAAGATATTTTTGAACTGGCGGCAACAGCAGCTAGAGCGAGATTCGAACGTACCAAAAAAGGCTGGAAAAGCCCACGCTGAGTATGCCGATGCGCACTACAGCTTTACACACTTCATTCAAAGTGCCGAGACGTACCAAGAGCTTGTAGACCTAGAGCCAACGCGACACGACTCTTGAGCAGGAGCACTGCCGTTTGAAAAAAGCCCCTATCAATCGAAGTGCTGTCAACGTACTGTCATGACCCTGTCATATGAAAGGATGAAGATAACTTTCAATGAACAAAACTATTGACTTCATTTACTTCAACGCAGGCGGCGGCCATCGCGCTACAGCGCTGGCGCTACAGCAGGCGATTGAATTTGAACGGCGCCCCTGGAATGTGCGTCTGGTGAATCTATTTGAAGTGTTAGACCCGAAAGCCAACTTTAACAAAGTGATGCGCTGCGCACCCGAAGATCTTTATAACTTCAGGCTACGCCATGGCCTCACGCTTGGGCTCTCGACCGAACTCAAACTGTTCCAAGCGATGATCAAGATGGGGCATAACGCCATGGTGCGCAAGCTTGAGCAGCACTGGCGTGACACCAAGCCCGATCATGTCGTTTCGTTGGTACCAAATTTCAATAAAGCGCTCTACGAAAGCGTCACAAGCGCCCTGCCCACAGTTCCCTTTGTGACGGTACTCACCGACATGGCGGATTATCCCCCGCATTTCTGGATAGAACCCAATCAGGCTCAGCATCTTGTCTGTGGCACGTCACACGCTGCCGAACAAGCACGTACGGCTGGCTACGCTGACGAGCAAATCTCATTGACCTCTGGGATGATCTTACGGCCTGCCTTTTATGAGCAGCCTGAGATTGATCACGAGACAGAGTGTCTCGAACTCGGGCTTGATCCAGAAAAGCCAACCGGGATTGTCATGTTCGGCGGGCATGGTTCGACCGATATGCTTCGCATCGCGAAAGCGCTACCTGACATTCAGCTCATTTTTCTATGTGGCATGAATACGACCTTAAATAAAAAAATCTCTACGCTTAAACCGAGTGCTCGACATGTGGTGATTGGCTTTACACAAAAAATTAATCATTACATGCAGCTGGGTGATTTTTTTATTGGTAAGCCAGGCCCCAGTAGCCTAAGTGAAGCGGTGCACATGGGCTTACCGGTGATCACCTTTGGCAACGCCTGGACGATGCCGCAAGAGCGTTACAACACGAACTGGGTGCGCGAGCAAGGTGTCGGGTTGGTGATCCCCTCATTGCGAGCCATCCGAAAAGGCGTATTGGCGCTGCTCGAGAACTTACCAGCCTATAAAGACACCGTCTCGCGTATCGAGAATCGCGCAGTGTTTGAAGTGACTGATATTTTGGATCGACTGATGTCGCGTGCAGACACTGCACGGGCTACGGTTGCCCTAGGCTGACACAGCCAGATCTTCTTGCTCGTCGAGTGTTTCGCTGGTTCGATAGGGCCAGTGCACAACCTTCAGTACGCCTTCTGTGGTTTCAACGATTGCTGAAAGGCTTTCAACCCAATCGCCATCGTTGCAGTACAAAATGCCGTCTATGTCGCGAATCTCGGCCTTGTGAATGTGCCCGCACAGAACGCCATCGTAGCCGCGTCGTCTTGCTTCGTCGGTCACGATATGTTCGAACTTCGTGATGAACGATACTGCGTTTTTAACTTTATATTTTAAATACTGTGACAGCGACCAATACGACATACCCATTTTGTGGCGAAAGTGATTGAACCAGTTGTTGAGCCTTAGGATCACGGTGTACATGCTGTCGCCCAAATAGGCTAGCCATTTTGCATGCAAAATAATGCCGTCAAATAAATCACCGTGAGTTACCCAAATTCGGCGTCCATCTAACAATGTGTGGGTGGCTTCGTCGACAATCTTAATGTCACCAAACGCCATCCCTAAAAACTGCCTGATCACTTCGTCGTGATTACCAGCGATGTAGGTCACATGTGTGCCTTTACGCGCTTTACGAAGTATTTTCTGGATCACATCGTTGTGGCTTTGACGCCAGTACCAACCTTTTTTGAGTTGCCACCCATCGATGATGTCGCCCACCAAATACAGCTGATCCGATTCATTCCACTTTAGAAAATCGAGTAGATACTCTGCTTTACAACCGGGTGTACCAAGGTGAATATCCGAAATCCATATCGCACGATGACGTTGTGGCCTTTGTTCTGGAACATCATATTCAGCTGGTTTCATGGCTAGGTATTTTGCTCCATTCGTTTGACACTTTGATGGCTAGCGCGTGACAAGATCGTGACAGCGGATCACCATACATAAAGCTGGCGTGCGTTTTAAGATGCGTACGACGTTATCCAAAACTGGAAAATGTTCTATCCGATGCATCGTTGCACGAATAATCGACGGCTGCTTCAAACTGCGCCCAGCAGTGGGCACTGCTCAAGCAGCACAAAATCGGCACCTTGGGTGGGTTCAGCAAAAATGGCCAATGCGTCAAATACGCACAAGGGTAAATGATCAAAATGTTGATGCGCGGCCTGCGTTAAAGCACTCACCTCTTGCGGCGAAGCCTTTGCAAGTGAACCGGTCAGTGAGCAATGAAAGCGAAAGCGATCAAGCACATAAGGATAACCCCAGCGCAACAGCAATGCATCTTCGTGCGACGACAATCCAGCACTTCTTCGCCGAATCAATTCTTCTGGCCCAAGCGGTACAGCATAGTCATTCAATTGCGTCACGCACTGCTGTTCAAGCAAAGTAATCTGCGGTACGTCAAGCTCAGGCACCAACGCCAAAAACTGCTCTAACAGCGTCACACGCAAACGCGGTAATACAAAGGGTTTCAGCTGTTGGCACAAAGTGCTGACATGACGAATCAAGTCACTCGGTTGATATTCGCTTGCCAGCACAAAAGGCGCGCGCATGGTGGCATGAAAACCATAGCGCCGTGGATGCTCTGTGAATTCTGCGAATCGTTTAGGCGAAACCTCAGCAATCAGAGGCTGAACACTGAACTGTTGACTCACAGCACAGCGCCCCAGCCATTGGCTTGCCTGCGCCCACCATTGCTGCTCAATATTCGGTACAAAGTACACCGCGTAACGGTATGCTCGCGGCGGTGTGGAGGTTGGCGTCTGCATCACCGCTGTCAAATCACCGATTGTCATAAAACGTTTACATCCGTGTCATGAAAACTAAATATTGACCGCCTAAGCTTGTTTACTTGACAAACTCAAACAGCGATCGCGATGCGATTCTGTATTTGAAAAGTAACAAGTGAATGTTTCAACCGTCTGACAGTCGCCTTTCTACAACACACGCTGCACGTGCGCAGTGGCTTGCCTTGCTATCGCGCGCGCCGCTGACCCTGCTCGAAGAAGTGCTGCGACCACATGTTCAAGTCACCCCACATTGGCTACGCAAACCTGAAACCGGGCTGATGATGGTCGAGGCTCGGGCAGGAGGTAGTGGCGAGCGCTTTAATTTAGGCGAGATGACCGTGACACGCTGTGCGTTGCGCCTGTCGAACGCCCCCGTGCACCGTCACGTCGGTATCGCCTACATTGTTGGCCGTTCACATCGCCATGCCTATTTAGCGGCGGTCGCAGACGCCTTGTTGCTGGATGACGCTGCACGCCCTGAGATTGAACACACACTCCTCACCCCTATCAGAGAAATACTTGCCGCAAGAAAGAACACTCGCCAAGAGCGCGCGGACACAAGCAAGGTCGATTTCTTTACGGTAGCGCGTGAAAGTGGCTCGGATGACACCGACGAGGAACAGTCGTGACAAACATTGAACTTTCTGAAATGGGCACCGGCTTTAACGATATTTCACTTGGCAGCCAAAGTGTATTTAGAGCGGCGCTCGAAGCGCTGTCTTACCCAGGGCGCCCGGTCGAACTTGAGGTGACGTTTGAAGCGCCCAAGGCCTCGCACGCAAGTGCAAGTGGCCTGCTACTTGCACTTCTCGAACCTGGATCACTGCTTTGGCTTTCACCTAGCCTCGTTCACACCGACGCGGCGACTTGGATTGTATTTCACACGGATTGCAAAATCACACCACATCAGCACGAGGCCGACTTTGCCTGGATCAAACACTGGGATGAACTGCCCGCGTTAGAAGGCTTCGCCTTAGGTACGGACGAATATCCAGACCACTCTACGACCTGTGTCCTCGACCTTGCCGACCCGAATACCACGACAATCGCAACCCCTTCGATCATGTTGACAGGTCCCGGCATTATGAACACTTCAACCATTGAACTGTTGGCTGCAACACCTGCTCAAGCGGAAGGTTTTGCAGAGCAATGGGCAAAAAACTACGCGAGCTTTCCTAGAGGTGTCGACCTCTTTTTTGCGACTAGCACGGGTCTGATCGGCCTGCCCAGAACAACCCGTATTCAAATTGCAGGATAGGGCATCTCATGTATGTAGCCGTTAAGGGTGGCGAGCAAGCCATCTTAAGTAGTTATCAACTACTGGATCAACAGCGTCGTGGTGACCCAAGCGTTCCAGAACTCTCTATTGTGCAAATTCGTCAACAGATGAAACTGGCGGTCGATCGTGTGATGACCGAGGGTTCAGTCTTTGACCCAGAGCTTGCAGCGCTTGCCATCAAACAGGCCTGTGGCGATTTGGTTGAGGCCATCTTTCTTTTGCGCGCCTACCGGGCTACGTTGCCTAGACTCGGCTCAACGCAACCGCTTGATACCAGCAAGATGGTTTTAGATAGGCGTATCTCGGCCACGTTCAAGGATTTACCTGGCGGGCAGGTACTCGGGCCCACTTACGACTACACCCAACGACTGTTAGATTTTTCTTTGCTAGCGATGAGTGAGCCGTCGTCAACCATTGACGATCCTAACCTTCGCGCTCAACGTGAAGACGAGAATTTTTCGCCACGCGTTATTGATCTGCTTAACCGCGAGGGGTTAATTGAAACCCATCAAGCAACGCAAAATGATCCCACACCCTTTGACTTGACCCGTCAGCCTGTCCGCTTTCCGG
>Ga0192658_1094_pt1 | contig 30889 bp, 28 predicted proteins | sample LauGreSBDMM110SN_4_FD_133055 | JGI IMG/M metagenome (GOLD analysis project Ga0192658, IMG submission 133055)
TGACGTTGACGGTGGGTGGTGACACTTACCAGGTCGCGACCCTAGCAGGACAAGAACTCAGTACGCCAGATATCTTGGCAAACTCGGCGAGTGGTACGAACTTAACCACTGCCTTAAACGGCGCAAGTTGGACCACGGTTGTGGATGTCTCAGGTTCGAACGGTGCGCCCATTTCTGTGACCGCGTCAGGCGCGACGGCTTCAGTGTCGGGTGCCTCGGCCAACCCAACCGGCAATTGGACCGAGGTAGTGACCTCGGGTGCTGCAGTGGTAGATACGACGGCACAACAAACAACGTTTACCACCGCCGCTGCTTCAAACGCAGTGACGATCACGACAGCGGACACGGCGGTTCATACGGTCGCAAACGTCAGTGTTGTCCAGTGGCATTTGTAATATTCATGATACGCAGCATCGCTAGAGGCAATTAAGAGCAGCATGACAGCTTCATTCGTACCAATTATTTTCAATTTTTTCGCAGCCTTCTCGATCGTGCTCGGTCTGGCCATGTGTTGGATTTTCAAAGAACGTCTCGACACCTCAGTGCGCTACTGGATTGCCGGCACTTTACTCACCGGGTTTGCGGCGGGTATCGCAGTCTATCGAGACGCATTTCCGCCCCTCGTGACGATTGTCTTGGCGAATGCCTTAAATTTTGGAGGCTATTTTTTATTTGCTTATTCGTTACGCTGCTTGCTCAGAGGCGCTCAACAACCGTCCTTTCCGAAGCCGATTCTTTACACTTTATTTATGGTTGCCTATTTTTGTGTACTCGCGGTGCTTGTGCAGCAAGCCCCGCCAGTCGTTCAAAGAATAGCAGTGGCGCTGACCGCGGGCGCGTGTTGTTTGTGGGTAGCCTATCAAGCGCGTTTAGTGCAACGGGTTCTCAATGACACCTACCTAACGGTTTTAGGATATGTCTTTATCCTGCAGGCGCTTTGTTGGTTTGTCAGAGTCATTGATCTGTATTTTGGAGATTTGCCTTCGCCGTTTGAAAGTAACGTGACCAACATCCTTATTTTTATGAGCCTGCTAGTGTTGGGTGTGTTGCGGATCGTTGTCTATATTGCCTTACGCTTTGCATTGTTCGCCTTCGAGACCAACGACTTGCGTAAGCGCAATCGTTTGCTTGAAAACATTGTGCTTGAAAATAAGTTGCACGCAGCATTGCGTGCAAAAACGATTGTGCCGCATTACCAATCGATTGTTGACTTAGTATCTGGCAAAGTTATTGGATTTGAAGCCCTGGCGCGCTGGCACGATGAGGATCTTGGCCCGATTGCGCCTGATACCTTCATCCCGATTATCGAAGAAAGTGAGCGCATTGAAGAGCTCACTGATCTCATGATTGACCAAGTCATGATTGATTTGCCGACGATTAAGAAAAAATTTCCGGGCGCGCTTGTATCGATCAATGTATCGAGTTTGTTATTCGCCGACGAATATCTTTTGAAGCTGTTTGGCCAACGTCTTCTAAGGTTTAAAAGCGAGTATCCGTCTTTAATTCTTGAGATTGTCGAAGGCAAAATCATCGAAGCCAACGCGCAGGTTGGCTCGCAAATTACTCAGCTCAGAGAGTGGGGCCTGGGGATTAGCATTGATGATTTTGGCAAAGACTATTCATCGCACTCACGCCTGATCGCGTTGCCGTTTAATCATCTCAAAATTGATCGTGAGTTTATTCACCAATTAGGCAAAAGCAAAAACGCCGATATTGTTGTAAAAAACATTATCGACCTTGCACAAAACCTTGGTATTTCAGTGACGGCAGAGGGTGTTGAAACCCAACAGCAACGCAACGTGCTGGTGCAGCTGGGCTGTCATTGTGGGCAGGGCTGGTACTTTGAAAAAGACCAGCCGTTAGATCGCTTACATGGCTTGCCTGCAACGTTTGGACCGTCGGTGATGACGGCCCAGCCCACGCCTTAGTACCCTACCGCCTCACCGTCGCGGCGATGATCAGAACCCGCAGCGTAGGCAAAGGGCCCAGTGCTTGTTTGCTGTTCGCCTAAGCGAGCAATCAACTGTGCGCTACCAAAATCGGTGCTGTCGGCAGGCGCCACAATCGGTGCATGGCCCATTGCTTTGAGCCCTTCGACCACCGCGGGGCTGACCGTCGCTTCAAGCGTCAACTCAGCCAGATCGTTGATGCGCCAGCGCGGCGCGTCTGAGCATGCCTGTGGATTATGCTGTTCAACCACACGACGCAACACCATTTGCATATGGCCTTGTGCCTGCATGTTGCCACCCATCACGCCAAAGGCCATTTCAGGTTGACCATTACGCGTCATGAAGGCGGGGATGATAGTGTGCATGGGGCGCTTGCCGCCTGCGACTTGATTGGGATGCCTGGGCGTCGTCACAAAACCAGAGCCGCGATTTTGTAGCGCGATGCCGGTTTTTGGCACGACCACGCCCGAACCAAAGCCTTTGAAGTTGGATTGAATAAACGAAATCATGCGACCGTCTGCGTCAGACGCGCACAAATAAATAGTGCCGCCCGAGGGTGGTTGTCCCGCTGCGTAGGTGCCCGCTTTTTTAGGGTTAATCAGCTTGGCACGCTCACGTGCATAGGACTTGCTGAGCAAATCTTTTGCACTGACTTTCATAAACTCGGGGTCGGCAATGTGCGCGTACAGATCAGCAAAGGCGACGCGCATGGCTTCAACTTCTAAGTGCATGCGCTCTGCTGAGTTTGGCGCCGTTTCGTTGTAGGGCAGATGCTCGATGATGTTCAGTGCGAGCAGTGCGGTAAGGCCTTGACCATTTGGCGGGATCTCGTGCACGTCGTAGCCGCGAAAGTTTGTTGAGATGGGCTCAACCCAGTCAGCTTGATGTGCGGCCAGATCCGCTTCAGTCATGACCGCGCCACACTCGGTAGAAAAGGCTGCAATCATCTTGGCTAAACGGCCGCGATAAAACGACTCGCCCTTGGTGCGCGCAATATCTTCAAGTGTGTCGGCTTGATCGGCAAATTTCCAGATCTCACCGGTGGCAGGTGCGCGACCATTGGGCATGAAAGCGCTAAAGCCCGGGTACTGCGCTAATTCTTTGACTGCCGTTGCCCATTGCTTAGAAATGACTGGGCTGACCGGAAATCCTTCACGCGCATGACGAATCGCGTCTGTAAACAAATCCTCAAAAGGCAGTTGTCCAAATTTATTTGACAGGGCAACCCACTGTGAAACGGCACCCGGTACAGTGACCGACTCCCAACCATTCTTGGGCATGGTGGCCATGCCTTTGAAACGCTCGGGCGACCAAGCAGCGGGAGCACGCCCCGAAGCGTTCAGACCGTGCAGTTTTTTACCATCCCAAATAATCGAGAAACCATCACCGCCAATACCATTCATGGTGGGCTCGACCACCGTCAGCGTAATAGCGGCAGCGATCGCTGCGTCAATGGCATTGCCACCGCGCGCAAACACAGCGGCGCCCGCTTGCGAAGCGAGCGGCTGCGACGTTGAAACGATATTGCGTGCCAACACGGGTTGACGGCCAGACTGAAATGGGAGTTGCCAGTTCATAAGTGAAAAGATTCCTGCAAGGGTGGGTGACAGGGGCGTTAAAAGCGCCGTCACATAAAATTAAGCGTAAGCAGCACGAGGCGCCGCGGCAGCTAAGAAAGTACAACGTTGATCTCATCATAGTCGTTGGCGTGGCTTCTGGCTTATGAGCCGGCCACCAACGCTTGTGGTAACAAAAAAAGCGCCGAGGCGCTTTCTTTGTTACGTGTCAGCGTGAGGTGAACTCTGCACGCTTACCGACGACTATGTGTGTGCTCAATGGTAATAGCTGAGCTAGACGAACTGAGGCACCTAGATGACTTTGTAAATTAGGCAACCAAATGAATCGCTTTTTTAACCGTATTGAAAATTTCGTCGATTTGGTCTTCGCTGACAATTAGCGGCGGCGAGAATGCAATGCTGTCGCCGGTGTAGCGCACCAAAACGCCCATCTCCATACACTTTAAAAATACATCGTACGCACGTGCACCTGGCGCACCTACGCGCGACTCAAGTTCAACCGCACCCATCAAACCAAGGTTACGGATGTCTTTGACGTAAGGCTCGCCACGCAGTGCGTGGATGGCTTTTTCAAACTTTGGCGCAAGAGCGAGCGAACGATCGAACAATTTTTCGCGCTTGTAGATCTCTTGTGTGGCCAGGCAGGCAGCCGCAGCGGCGGGGTGCGATGAGTAGGTGTAGCCGTGAAACATTTCAATCGCATTGGCTGGGCTGGCGTTAATAATGCTGTCATAGATGTGCGTATTTGCAGCAACAGCCGACATCGGGATCGACGCATTGTTGATCGCTTTGGCCATCGTAATCATATCGGGAGTCACGCCAAAGTACTCGCTGGCTGTGGCTTTACCCAAGCGACCGAAGCCGGTGATGACTTCATCAAAAATCAGCAGGATGCCATGCTTGGTGCAGATCTCGCGCAGGCGTTGCAGGTAACCGACGGGCGGCACCAACACGCCGGTTGAACCGGCAACCGGCTCGACGATCACGGCCGCAATGGTTGAGGCATCGTGCAAGGCGCACAGGCTTTCAAGGTGGTCAGCAAGGTGCATGCCCCATTGAGGCTGACCTTTGCTAAAGCCCATGTCAGGGATGCTATGCGTGTGCGGGATGTGATCAACGCCAGGGATCAGGTTGGCTGAGTAGGCCTTGCGATTTGCAACGATGCCGCCGACCGAGATGCCACCAAAGCCCACGCCGCTGTAGCCGCGTTCGCGACCGATGAGTCGCGTGCGCTGGCCTTCGCCACGCGAGCGGTGATAGGCCAGTGCCATTTTGAGTGCGGTATCAACAGCCTCAGAGCCAGAGTTGGCAAAGAAGATGCGATCCAAACCTTTAGGCATGATCTCTGCAATGACTTTGGCAGCTTCAAAGGCCAAGGGGTGGGCCATTTGAAAGGGCGGCGCGTAATCAAGCTCTTGCATCTGCTTGTGCACGGCCTCGATGATTTCAGTGCGGCCATGGCCGGCATTGACGCACCAGAGGCCGGCGCTTGCATCAAGCACCTTCTGGCCATCCATGGTGGTGAAATGCATATCTTTGGCGCTTTTCAGAATGCGCGGTGCAGCTTTGAACTGACGGTTGCCTGTAAAAGGCATCCAGAAATTGGTCATGTCCACAGTGTTGGACAGGCTGATGGCTTCGGTGACAGCATTCATGGGGTTCTCCGGTGATCGGGTTGTGCGCTAACTGTAGCGCTGCAAAGGGGCTCGCGACCAGTACAGTTGGATAAATGTGTGGCAAACTGTACTGGTCGCGAGGCGAGTTGGGCTAGGTTTTCGGCTTGCGCTTGCGCGCGCCAGCCTAACTGGCTTGCCAGCCCTTAACAATATAGGTGTCGTCTTTGGTCTTCTCCCTGAACCTTGAGCGCAACGCTGACCTGAGCTTAGTCGAGCAAATTGTCGCTGCGTTGACCGCCGCGATCGCGAGCCGTGCCCTGCGTGCAGGCGACGCCTTGCCTTCGGTACGCCAGCTCGCACGTGAGCAGGGTCTCAGTGCGTTTACCGTCTCAGAGGCTTACCAGCGCCTAGCCGCGTCTGGCCAGGTGGTCGCGAAGCGCGGTGCCTCGTATCGCGTGGTGGATAGGCGGCCGACGCGGGCCATAGCCGCGCCCGCGTGGTCTGCACCTAGCCTAAACGCGGCCTGGCTGTTGTCAGACGTATTTGCCGACCATTCGGTGCCGATTAAAGCAGGCTGCGGATGGCTACCCGGTGAGTGGATCAACGAAAGTGGCTTGCAGCATGCTTTGCGTACTTTGAGCCGTGTGCCGGGTGCGCGCTTTGGTGGCTATGGACACCCCTACGGCATGGCGACGCTACGCGAACACATCGCAGCCAGACTCAGGCGCAATGACATACCGGTTGAAGCTGCAAATGTGTTGCTCACGCAGGGCGCCACGCAAGCACTGGATTTGGTGGTGCGCACGCTATTGCGTCCAGGCGATACGGTCATCGTCGAAGATCCTTGTTATTGCAATCTGCTGCAGATTTTGCAGCTTGCGGGCTTAAAGGTTGTGGGCTTGCCTCGAAACGCTGACGGCCATGATTTGGATCAGCTCGCACAACTCATCAAGCGCGCGCGCCCCAAAGCGATCTTTGTGAATACTGTGTTGCAAAACCCTTCAGGTACCACGCTATCGTTAAGTAGCGCTAAGGGTTTGCTTGAGGTCGCCGAACAACACGGCTTATGGGTGATCGAAGACGATATCTATCGCGAGCTCGCACCTGAGGGCGCGCCGTGCCTCGCGGCTCTTGAGGGGCTGCGTCGCGTGATCTATATTTCAGGCTTCTCGAAAACGATTACGCCTACGCTACGGGTGGGGTATGTGGCCGCGCATGCCGACATTCTGGCAAGTTTGGCCCGCAGCAAAATGGCCGTCGGCCTCACCTCGTCAGAGGTGACTGAGCGTGTAGTGGCCAATGTCTTGAGTGACGGGCACTATCAACAACACCTTCATTTTTTAAACGACAAACTCAAACAAACACATCAACGTGTGTGCGCAAGTATGTTGGCTGCAGGTGTCGAGGTTTTTGCTCAACCTGAAGCAGGCTTATTTTTATGGGGACGTCTGCCGATCGATGCCAAACAAAGCACGAGTGTCGCGACGCGTGCCCTGAAACATGGCATCTGGTTAGCCCCTGGCGCATATTTTCGGCCAGAAGATCGCGCCTCGAACTGGTTTCGTTTCAACGTGGCCAACTCAGATCATCCCGTTTTATGGGATTTCATCCGTACGCTGGCTTAGGGCTGAATTTGCGCCAACCTCAACGAAAACACGTTGAGCCCGAGTTAAAGCAGCGGCGCGCAACTCGCGATAATACTTGCGGTCGACAGCGTATTGCACAGGGATCGACGGCCAAATAGTTTGCTCAGCGGTCAACCGCCAGATAAAGCGTTTCTTTGATTTCTTCCATCACTACGTAACTGCGCGACTCGGCAGAGCCAGGTAGACGCTTGAGAATCTCGCCCAACAGCTGTCGATATTTGCTCATCTCGGCTAAGCGCGCTTTGATTAAATAATCAAAATCCCCCGACACGAGGTGGCATTCCATCACCTCAGGAACATATTCAAGTTCTTTTTTGACCTTTTCAAAAACGTCGTCGGATTTTGTCGAGAGCTTGATCTCAAGAAATACCAACAGACTCTTGCCAAGCGCGGCGGGGTTGACGCGGGCGTAGTAGCCCATGATGATGCCTTCACGCTCAAGTCGCTTGACGCGTTCTGAACAGGGGGTGGCTGACAAGCTCACTCGGTCGGCCAAGTCGGTCATTGAGATGCGACCATCGCGTTGTAAGACATCGAGTATTTTGAGGTCGATGCGGTCGAGTGGGCGCAGGGGGTCTTTTATCGTCACGGGGTAGATCCGAAAAGTCAAAACAGTAAAAGGCAGGTAAAACTATGGTCTAACGACTTGATTTTAGTGATTTCTGCTGTAATGCTGTCAGAATCTTTTTACATGGACCTCAACGCCCTATGTCGACCGCCCCCCAACCCGTCACCGTCACCCTCAAGCAAGGTCAAGTCACAGGCTTACAAACTCCGACAATCACGCAGTTTTTAGGCCTGCGCTATGCCCAGGCCCCAACCGGTGCCTTGCGCTTTGCGCCACCGCAACCCTTAGGGCCTCAATCGCCATTTGATGCGACCCAAGCAGGGCCCGTGTGCCCGCAGTTGCCCTCACGCCTGCGTACGGTGATGGGTGACTTTGAGGCCGTGCAAGATGAAGACTGTTTGCGCTTAGCGATTTGGACACCTGGCTGCGACCAGCGTAAGCGCCCAGTGGTGGTGTGGCTGCACGGCGGTGCCTGGCAAAGCGGTGGCGGCGCTCTCGCTTGGTACGACGGCACCCGCTTGGCCGCAAGGGGTGACTGCGTGGTGGTGGGGGTCAATTATCGACTTGCAGCGCTGGGGTGGTTATATGCGCCGAGTGAAACTGCCAACGTTGGGCTGCTAGATGAAGAGGCCGCGGTGCGTTGGGTGGTCGACAATATCGAACATTTTGGCGGAGACCCTGCCAACATCACCATGATGGGCCAGTCAGCGGGGGGCTTCAATATTGCAGCGATGCTCGCACGCGAGCCCTTATTTAATCGTGCGATTTTGCAGAGTGCGTCGCTCGGGCGTGGGTTTCGTGAACCGGCGCAAGCCGCCCACCTAAGCCGTGTGTTTTTGCAGGCGACCGGTGCGCAGAATGTTGAGCAGGCGCGTGCCTTGCCGGTGGCCAGTTTATTGGCCGCGCAGCAGGCCCCGAGCGTGATGGCCGCGCTCAAAGAAGAAGGCGCCAATCGCAGTTTATTTTGCCCGGTGGGTGATGCAGAATTTTTTAGCTTGCCACTCGGCCCACTGATGCAGCAAGCGGCGACCCGAGCTGATGTGTTGCTGGGCTATACGCGCGATGAAATGACCGCTTTTCCAGGAACCGAGCGCGATTTGGCCAGCCAGCAGCTTGGTGAAAAAATCTTTGGCGCGCCATCGCGGCAGTGGGCGCACGATGCGCACGCCGCCGGTCGGCAAGCGTGGGTGTTTGAGTTTGCCTATGGGCCTAATCCAGTGTTCGGCGCCTGTCATTGCAGCGAGTTGCCGTTTGTCTTTGGTAATCTAGAGACCTTTGACGGGGCTGTGATGTTGCAGGGGATGACCGCAGAGCACGGTGCGCGCCTGGTCGAGCAGATGCAGAGCGCCTGGATTGCGTTCATCCACGGACGCTCGCCTGGCTGGGCACCCAGTCCAGCGGTGCATGTTTTTGACTAATAGTTATAGCTTTCTGTCATTAGAATTTACAGCGGTGTCGTAGTGCAACTGATACGTGTTTGTTTTGCATGGTTCAGTGCCACGGGTACTTGTTTTTCAATTAGGTTGAAACAAAGGATCTTCAGTATGCGAATGAATATGAAAAAGTATCGTGTTGCTCTAGGTGCGTTGACGCTGGGTGTATGTAGCCTTTTCATGTTGAGCCCACGTATCGTGCAGGCTCAAACCACGGGCACCTATCCCGACAAGCCAGTCAAGATCATTGTGGCGAACCCGCCGGGCGGTCCGATCGACGTCATTTTGAGGGTCTTAGCGACACGGCTAACTGCCGTTTGGGGTCAACCCGTTGTGGTTGAAAATCGTCCAGGCGGTGCGGGTATTGTCAGCACAACAGCGCTCGTCAAAGCCCCGGCAGACGGTTACACGATCGGGATGGTGGCAGCGTCGTCTGTCACCATCATGCCGTTTGCGGTCGATAGCCTGCCCTACGATCCGGTCAAAGATTTGCAGCCGATCTCACTGGTGGCGCGTACGCCGTTTATTTTTATTGTGCGCCAAGACAGCCCGTTTAAAACTTGGCAAGATTTTGTGCAGCAGGCCAAAACCCGCGATCTGACGATTGGCTCGTATGCCATTGGGTCTGCCTTTCATATGGTCTGGGAACAAACCGCGCGCCGCGTAGGCATCAAGGCCGTCTATGCGCCCGCCAACGCGGCCAGCAAGACGCAGGGTGATCTGGTGGGTGGCCAGCTTGATATTGCGCTTGAAGCGCCGTCTAGCGCGCGGGCAATGCTCGATGGCGGCCGAGTGCGGGCGATTGCGATCACCAGCCCCGAGCGCTTTATAGGTTTGCCTGATACGCCAACGCTTTCTGAGTCTGGCCTGTCAGGCTATTCGTCGCTTCCGTGGCTCGGCTTGATGGGCCCAGCCGGGATCCCAGCAGAGCGCGTTGCCCTGATTCAAAAAACCGTTGCGCAAATTTTGCAAGAGCCGGCCATGCTTAAACAGCTTGAAACGCTGGGAATGATGCCGGTGGGGAGTACACCGCAACAGATGGGCGAGACGATTGCGCAAGAGCGGCTGCTGATGCAGCCTTTGGTGAAAGAACTCGGCATTCGCTTGAATTGACAACCTCCCCGACCTCGTCCTGACGGACGCCGCTGATGCGGGAAGGTATGGAGATTCTTACGGCTTCAAACCCGGGATGACCTCGATCGCTGCGGCGGGGTCAACATAACGGCTTTCAAGCTCCATGAACGCCGGGTATTCAAAAAGATTCCAGAGGGTGCGATGATCCACCATGCGATCCGAGAACGCCGCGCTCGAGCCCTTGCGTGCTAACTCTTCGTATAAGGCCTTGCCAACCGAAGCAATGACGCGGGTCATTGAATTCGGAAAGATCGCGACGCTATAGCCCAAGGCGGTGAGTTGATCAACGGGGAGCATCGGCGTGCGTCCCCCTTCAACCAGATTCGCCAGCGTGGGTATCTTGACTTGTTGGTTGAGCAAACGCATTTCGTCAGCAGATTCTGGTGACTCAAGGAAGCACACGTCAGCACCGGCTTCGGCGTAGCGCTGCGAGCGTTCGATCGCCGCATCGATGCCTAGATCACTGCGGGCATCGGTACGCGCGATGATGACGACATTCGGATCGTGCCGCGTATCGACTGCCGCTTTAATGCGCCCCACCATTTCTGCAGTCGAAACGATTCGACGACCAGGCTCGTGTCCGCAGCGTTTGGGCCAAGCTTGATCTTCGATTTGGATGCCACTGATGCCCGCACGCTCGAACTCACGCACGGTGCGAATCACATTCAGTGGCCCACCATACCCGGTGTCGGCATCGGCAATGATGGGGATGGTGGTGACGTCGGCCATGCGCTTAGCCTGATCCACAATTTCGGCAAAAGACAGTAGGGCAACATCGGGCGCGCCAAGACGCGTAATCGATACCCCCGAGCCGGTCATATAAGCCGCTTTACACCCAGCCTGTTCGGCGAGTCGAATCGTCAGGCAGTCAAAGGCGCCAGGTGCAACCAGTAGCGCAGGGTCGGCAATAAGCGCGCGCAACTGTTGATTTTTTCCGGGATGAATGCCGAGCGAAAGGGGCATTGAGATACTCATGAGTGGACCTTTTGTTTTGCGGTTTGAATGGCAGTGAGGACGGTATCGCAGTGATGAATTGGATAGCGCGCCCGAAAGAAGTTGAGAGAGCCCTCGTGGAGTAACGCATTGGGCGTCGCCACCGCGTCTTCAAGCACGACGACGTAATAGTCGTGATACGAGGCAGAGCGAACGGTGGATTCGACGCACCCCTCGGTGACCGTACCCAAAATAATGACACTTTGAATACCCTGCGTGCGCAAGATGTGATCGAGATTGGTACCAACAAAACCGTCAGGACGAAACTTTTCAACCACCCAATCGTTTTTCTGTACGGTTAAACCATCCACAAATTCGTAGCCCCAGGTTCCGGGCTTGGTGTAGTCAGGGGCTTTGCCATCACGTGTTTTAAAGCGCAACCACGCAGGCGAGTCCATGCGAGCATCCGAAAGTGACGCTTGCCGCAAAAAAATCGTTCGCATGCCAAGCGCCTGTGCTTTGTCAACAAAATCCACCATTTTTTTGACGGCTGGCGCCATGCGTGCAACATCTTTTCCGAATTTGGCAAAATGCCCGTCAACGTGACAAAAGTCATTTTGAACATCGACCACGATGACCGCAGTCCATCGAGGATCAACCAGTTCGTCAAGGGTATCTAAAACTTCGCGTCCCATGATGGTTTTCATTGAAGGCGTCCTTTGCTGAGGCGTGTTGAGCCGTATGTCATTGGGCTTAGATTTGTTCGATAGAGACAGGAAATAATTGTTCGTGATCGTCAGCCGGCATCACGTGATAAGCCGCAAAGCGATACGCTGGGCCGCCGACCAATTCAGGTGGTGTAAACGGAAAGGCAATGTTGCCGCCCGTACACTGCCTGCCCGAAAAACCTTGATGCAATAAAAACTGCTTAAAGGTTTTTGCAGCGGCCATGGCGAGGTCGGGTGCGCGCGCAATGATTTCGATCAAGATGAAGACTTCGCGCGCGGCTTGTGGGCCTGGCGCTTGCGTCCAGAGCGCTACGCCGTCTAAGCCGTAAAGCCGGGGATAAATTTCGTAGTCGCCGGCAACCAAGCCGCGCGTGGTTTGCTCAACGGTCGCTAAGATCGGGCGCAACTGCGCAATAAAACGTGGGTCTGCTGTTCCGGCAAGTAACACGGCACGATGGCCCACCAACGCACTGCCTTCGACCTTGATCGTTGTGCGCGTCGCGGATTGCCAGGTAGCACCGGTCACATGCGTGCGGCGTTCGTCCAACGCGGTATAACGCGCAGCGTCGACCTTCAGCGTGCCGTCAGGCTCGGTGAAGCTAATCGGGTCGGCTTGTTCATACAGGCTGTGAGCGGCCACAGATAGTGGGGTGGCTCGTCGTGCTGGGTTCATGCTCTCAAGTGAAAAACCCTTTGCGTCTAGCGTGGCCAGCATTGCATCGCGCCCACCGGGTTCGCAGCAGATTGAGGTGCATTCAATGATCTTGGCCATGTGCATGACATTGGCCATGTCAAACCCCATCATTTTTGGCAAACTCGCAAACACGGCAGTGTCGCAGGCCCGGCCAGCAATGATCACGTCTGGTTCAAGCGCGAGCGCGCGCTCGAAGGGCGCGCAGCCTATTTGGCCCACGAGGTTTGCGCAAGCATCTAAGTCGGTTTGTGTGACGGGTAGGTTGCCGCCAAGTGCTTTGAGTTCGCCCGCAGCAAGCGCTTGCCCCACACGCGTTGCGGTGAGATCCGAGCGAATTGTCGCGAGGCGAAAATGGAGGCTGTGCTCGCGCGCGATCTCGCGAATCATGTCTAAGGTTGCCTCAAGGTGAGGCGCCGCCCCCGCGGTGCCTGCCGTACCGATGATGAGAGGCACGTTGAGCTTACGCGCGCCGATCAGTACTGCAGCCAGATCGCGCTTGGTGATAGATGGGCTCGTTGCCATTTCACCCGAGCCTAAATAAACGGGGCCCGGGTCGACTGAGCCCATGTCGCAGCCAATGAAATCGGGTTCGCGGGCTAAGCCTGCCGCAAGTGCCTGTTCAGGGATGCCGTAGCCTAGCTGCCCCGAGGCTGAAAGCACCTTTAAGACGGTTGGTTTGCGTGCGAGTAACGCTTTGACGGCGCTCATATTTCAAGATCCAGTAAAGGCACGTGTTGTTGAGCGCCATACACATCATGATCGCCTGGAGAGCCCGAGACAATGGCACGCGGCATGGCAATTTTGATTGCCCGCGCCGCTTGGTAGGGCGTCACAATCACCTCGGCAGGCGCGACGTTGTACAGCCGTGCTAACGCGGCAGGCTGTAAGGTCGGGGCGCGCTTGGCAGCCTCAAACGCCGCGTCGGTCGGAAACATCAAATCAAACGATAAGGTCAATGGCCCTGCATTTTTACTGCGTATCACCGTCGCAATGTCTGTGAGTCGGGCCACACGGGCTCCTTGATGATTATTTGAATGATCGACTTGTTATAACAAGTGATCCGCGAGGTGGCAACTTAATGTTCACCCCCGAGTGCTTGACTCAATGATTGACCAATCTTCTCGGTTCTGTTGTGATAGAGCACATCGCATTTAAACAGTATGTGGTTTGTCAGCAATTGCTTGTCTGTTTTAGCCCTTGCTATCTTAGCGAAGCGCGGATCAGAAATGATATCTTAATGGAGATCAAATGAAGCGTCGTCACTTTATCGAGACTGGCCTTGCACTAGGTGCAAGTATCGCGTTGCCTGCCTTTGCGCAAACTAAAGCGGGCTACCCCACGCAGACAATCAAAATGATCGTGGCTTTCGGGCCGGGTGGGTCGACCGACGTGACCGCACGAATTATTACAGCCAAGATGTATGACCTGCTCGGTCAACGCGTCGTAATTGAAAATAAACCAGGTGGGGGTTCAAATATTGGCAGCGAACTTGCTGCGCGAGGCGCACCTGATGGCTACACGATATTTTTAGGAACTGTTGCCAATGCCATCAACATGTCCCTATACAAAAATCCTGGTTACGATATTGTTCGTGATTTTGAGCCGATTTCAATTTTGACTTCGGCGCCTGCGGTGTTAGTGGTGACGCCAAAGTTGCCGGTTAATACTGTGCAAGAATTGATTGCCTTGGCGCGTGCTAAACCCGACTCCTTAAACTATGCAACATCGGGGGTTGGTACGACTCCACACCTGGCAGGTGAAATGCTGCTGCAGCGCTTCAAGATAAAAATGACGCACGTTGCCTACAAAGGGGCTGCGCCAGCCTTGACCGATACGATTACCGGCGTCACGCAGTTGGGATTTAAAACCGCGTTGTCGGCGATCCCAAGTATCCAGTCGGGTCAGCTAAAAGCGTTGGCGGTTTGCTCGGCCAAGCGTTTGTCACTGTTGCCGGATGTGCCCACCATGGCCGAGGCCGGGGTGCCTGACTTTGAGATCACGTCTTGGAATGGATTATTCGCGCCCAAGGGAACGCCTCAAGACATCGTAGACAAGCTGAATCAGGTCTGCGCAACAATTTCGCGCATGAAAGACGTACAAGAGACTTTTGCTGCGCAAGCAGCTGACAGTTTGACGAGCACGCCCGCTCAATTTAGAGCATTTATTGCGGCAGAGATCGTGAAATGGGGGGCCGTTGTGAAGTCAACCGGCGCGCAAATTTAGCGTGAGGGAGGGGCGGCGCGCGCAACGAGTTGCCCCCGAAAAGAGACATCCTTTTGAGTAGATGCGTCCTGAGCACGCCGCCTTGGTTGCTTGGCCTAGAAAAAAAATGGCAAATCCTTTACGCGGTAAGGGTTTTATTCAAAAGCCTGAGGGCTTTGGCGCTTGCCGTGCGAAAATGCAGATTGAAACATCACGGTTGTTTTCTTTGACAAACTTTTCGGCGTTGTATGCATAATCCCAGTTCTTCTATCCGTAGTTTGGCCGCTGTACTGGCTTTCACTCTTGGTCTGTTCTGGGCCGTGACTGCAAATGCCGCCCCCCCAATCCTGGTGCTCAACTCACTCAACGCCAACGTCAGCGTGATTGACCCTGTCACCTACAAAGAAATCAAACGAGTGCCGGTGGGCAAAGAGCCACACCATTTGTACCTGACGCCCGACAACAAATCGGTCATGGTGGCAAATGCCGAGGGTGATTCAATTACGTTTTTGGATCCAAATACCGGCGAAGTGCAGCGTACGCTGAAAAATATCCTAGACCCTTACCATTTACGTTTTTCGCCTGACATGAAATGGTTTGTCACGGCAGCCAATCGCTTGAATCACGTTGATATCTATCGCTGGGAGATGAAAAACGGCGAGTTTCAAATGCACTTGGTTAAGCGGTTGCCTGCGGGTAAAACGCCTAGTCATATCGCGATCGATAGCAAAAGCACGACCGCGTATTTCACCTTGCAAGACAGCCACGAACTCATGGCGGTTGATCTGGCCACGCAAAAACCACTCTGGACGATTTCAACAGGAAAGACGCCAGCGGATTTGTATCTTGCCCCCGATGATAAGACGTTGCTGATTGGCCTAACGGGTGCATCTGAGGTCGAGGTCTATGACGTGGCCGGTGCAAAAAAAGCCGTATTAACCAAGCGTATTCCGACTGGACAGGGCGCGCACGCCTTTCGGTCACAGGGCGACAAGCGGCACGTGTTTGTCAGTAACCGCAGCGCCAACACGATTAGTCGCATTGACATGACTACCTTGAGCGTGGTCGACACGTACAAAACTCCAGCAGGCCCCGATTGCATGGAAATGCTCGCCGATGGCAAGACCTTATTAGTCACGGCACGTTGGGCTGGCAAATTGGTGGCGCTCGATATCGAGAAAAAAACCATCACTCATCAGGTGCAGGTGGGCAAGTCGCCGCACGGTGTTTGGACGTTGAATCATGCGAGCCGTCTATAAGGTTTTGCTGGGGATAGGGCTGTCGTCTTGTGCGACCGCCTTGTTAGGCTCGCCAACCTCGTCGGCTGTGCGCGCTGCGTGTGAGCGACCGGTGTACCTGACATTTGATACCGGACATATGCAGGTGGCCCCGTTCGTGGCTGAGGTGCTGGCGCGGCATCAGGTGCACGCGACTTTCTTTTTGGCCAATGAACCCACACGGACGGGCGGCACAAGCTTAGATGAGGTGTGGGCGCCGTGGTGGAGAGCACTAGCCGAACAAGGTCACGCCTTTGGATCACACACTTTTGATCACGTTTACTGGTTAAGCGACACAGCAGACGGTCGGTTTTTAATGCGACCGAGTGCAGGCCCGCAGCCAGGAAAAAGTTTTACTTGGACAGGCGCCCAGTATTGCGAAGAGTTGGGTCGCCCAGCAAAGCGCTTTGAAGATATGACCGGCCAAAAAATCTTGCCACTGTTTCGTGCAGCAGGCGGCAAAACTTCACCGGCCTTACTGCGTGCCGCGCAAGAGTGCGGGTACGAGCACGTCGGTTGGGCGCCCGCAGGTTTTTTGGGTGATGAATTACCAAGCGATCAGTATCCCAATACGTTATTGCTTGAGCGCGCCTTGAGCAATATTCGTAGCGGCGATATTTTGGTGGCGCATTTAGGGATTTGGTCGCGGCAAGATCCTTGGGCGCCGGCGGTACTTGAGCCTTTAATCGAAGGATTGAAAAAAAAGGGCTTTTGTTTTGCGACCATGGATTCGCACCCAGCCTATCGTGAGAAAATTCAGGCACTCAAATTGAAAGCTGATGTGTGTGCAAGCCCCGTTAAGCGCGGCGGCGATGCGTCTGGCACCTGTGCAGGGGGTGTGAACGTGATTGACTCGCGCGCACGGCTTGCCGAGCAACCTGAGGGTTTCTCGAGTCTGCCAAGCGCTGGTGCCTCGACAATTGAGTCTTCGGGTGTTGGCGAGACAAAGGATATACAAAGGCGATGACTCAACTTATTGAACTTTTTGACCAAACACAACAGTGGCTCTTTGAGTCCTTGGTGCAGCCGCTGTTGTTTCACACGGGCATGGGCAGCGTGATTGAAGACGCGTACGATGGCACGATGTGGCTATTAATTGGCTTGTTGCAAATTGGCTTTCTGGTCGTTGTCTTCGGCACCATGCAACGCGTGTGGCCCGCCGAGCCTGTGCGTGATCGTCAGCAGATCCGCATCGATTTTTTGTACACGCTCATTCATCGCTTAGGGGTGTTTAGACTCGGTCTGTTTTTTATGATCGATCCTCTGTGGGACGCGCTCTCTGGCCAGGCGGGGTTAATGGGCTTTACGCCCTGGCATCTCGATGGGATCTGGCCTGGGGTCACTGACGGTGCGATTGCTAGCCTGGTGTTGTATTTGTTGGTCTTTGATGCTGTTGATTATTTTTATCATCGTGCGCAACATCGTTTTAACTGGTTTTGGGGCTTGCACTCGGTGCATCACAGTCAGCGTCAAATGACCATGTGGAGCGATAACCGTAACCATTTGCTAGATAGCTTGTTGCGCGATACGGTGCTGGTGTTGGTCGCGCAATTGATCGGCGTCAAGCCCGGACAGTTTGTCTTGATTGTGGTCTTTACCCAGTTGATTGAGAGCTTCTCTCACGCGAACGTTCGCATGTACTTTGGCAAATGGGGCGATCGCCTGTTGGTGAGCCCAAAGTTTCATCGGTTTCATCACTCGTTAGCGTATGACGAGTCAAGCGCAGGGCCCGCTAAAGGGCACAATTTTTCTGTGCTGTTTCCGGTATGGGATATTGTGTTCAGAACTGCTAAGTATGACACCGGGTATGTGCCAACCGGGGTGCATGATCAGGAGCCCGAAGCGGGCGGCCGCAACTACGGCCGAGGCTTTTGGGCCCAACAAAAGCTAGGAATTCAGCGAATGTTGGGATCAAAAACAGCCGGCTTCAAGTAAAACGAAACCGCTTTTATTCGCCCCCGACCGCTAGTTTGTTGGGCTGGCGTTTTTCTATCGACCATTTCAGCAAGGCTGCTGTCCGATAGATGCCGTGGGCAAACTTGCCGTAAGGCAGTGTAAAAAACAGCGCCATCACAAAACCAAGATGAATCGCTAACCAAAGCGCCATGTAGCTGGTGTCACGCCAAATGAGCAAGGCAAGCCCGGTCAGGCTAACGGTAAACAGTAACAAAATAAAAGCGCGATCCATGGGTTTTTGTGCCGCATCGCCGTGCAGCGGTGAGCGTCGCAGGTTCAGCCAGAGAAGGCCGGCGGGCCCAATGAGCAAACCAATCCCGCCGACGGTCCCTAAAATCACCGGTAGGCTTGTATAGGCGTAGGGCGCTTGCAAACCAAGTACATAGTGATAAAGCGTAGCGACCGAGGTAGCGGCAAAGCACAGCATAAAACCGTAAAAGGTCAGATGGTGAAAATACCTGCGGCGCAGTGTAAAGCGATCGTCTTCGTCGTTACAGCCTTGGCCGTGGCCACCGTCAAGGTACTTCATGCCTAAAACGTTGTGGGTGGCCTCACCGAGCGCGGCGACACTGGCTGCACCCGGGGTGATCTCTTTCCAGAACCGCGTCACTCCAATCCCTAGCGCCAAGACGGCAAAGCCAAAGACGGCACCGAACATCAAGGCCAGAGTGTTATGCGGAAACACCGCATAGAAGTTACCCGCAAGTGGCTCGTGTATGAGCTTGCCTGTAAATAGCAGTGTTAAGACCAAAAATAGTGCCAGGCCGAAGGCGGTTGCCAAGGCCACGGTTAACCCATTGTTTTTGTAAAGCGTACCCATGGCCGCAGGCCAGGCAAAGTCGGTGTAAGTCTCTAAGCGGACCTTGGCCATGGCTTGCGGTACGTTGACAGCAAACTCATGCGGAGGAGCGTATTGGCAGGCATGCAAGCAAGCGCCGCAGTTGTGGCAGAGGTTGGCTAAATAATTCAGATCCGCCTTGCTGTCGAACTGCAGGCGGCGCGCCATGGCTGGGAATACTGCGCAGAAGCCTTCACAGTAGCGACAAGCGTTACAGATCTGCATCTGCCGTGCGACTTCTGACTCGTTGGCGCTTAGGCCCTTGCTGTGCCAGGTGATTGAGTGCTCAGAAACACCTGCGAGACTTTGCGCCTCGCGGGTCAGGGATTCAAGCGATTGCATGTGAGGATCCTTCTTTGATTTTTTGTGCGGCTAAGGCGGCTTGTGTACCAGCGATACGACCGAAGGCTGTGCCGATCGACATCCCGACACCTGCGGTGTAGCCTTTCCCTAAAACGTTACCGGCGTTGATTTCGCCCGCAGCAAATAGGTTGGGGCTGGCTTTGCCGTCAAAAAAGACGCTGGCCTTTTCGTCGGTAGTTAAGCCGAAATACGTGAAGGTCACGCCTGGCCGCACGGGGTAGCCAAAGAAGGGACCCTTCTCGATCGGCAAGGCCCAGTGGGTTTTTTCGGGCGTCAGACCTTGGGTGTGGCAATCATCTTGAATCGTATGATCAAACGTGCCAGGCTGGCAGGCCGCATTGAAATCGTTGATGGTCTGCATAAAGACTTCTGGGTCGAGCCCGAGTTTGCCCGCAAGTTCGGGCAAGGTGTCCGCTTTGATGTTTTCAAACACGGCGGGCATGAAACGACCGACTGATTTGACATCGATAATTGAGTAGGCGATCTGACCTGGTTGCAAGGCGACTAAGCGGCCCCACAAGGCATAGCGCTTGGGCCAGAAGTCTTCGCCTTCGTCATAGAAGCGCTTGGCTTCGCGATTGACCACAATGCCTAGCGAAACAGCATCGATACGCGTGCAGATGCCGCCGTCGTACAGCGGCGAGCGCGCATCAATGGCGACACAGTGGGCTTGGGTAGGATCGCCCATGGTGTCGGCGCCTGCGCGCATCATGACTTTAAGCACCACGCCCATGTTGTAACGTGTGCCGCGAATCAAAAAGTTATCGGCGGGCCATTCGCCCAGTTCGTTTTGGCCCCAAGCCTCGCGCAGCCAGGCGCGGTCAGATTCAAAGCCGCCACAGCCCAACACACAGGCGTTGCCAGCGTAGCGCTTGTCGCCCACTTTGGCGGCGATAAACTTGCCGTCTTTGATTTCAAGGTCGTCAACGGGTGAGTCGTACAAAATATCGATACCGAGTTTTTCGGCGCTAGCGAAGTAGGCGTTGACCAAGGCTTTGCCGCCACCCATAAAAAAGGCGTTGGTGCGGGCGACGTGCAGTGTGCCCGACAGGGGCGGTTGAAAATGTACGCCGTGCTTGCGCATCCAGTCGCGGCACGACGATGATTCGCGAATCACCATGCGAGCGAGCGCCTCGTTGGTTTGGCCGCCGGTGACTTTTAAAAGGTCTTGCCAGTACTCTTCTTCGGTGTAGGCGTCGACTAAAACGTCTTGCGGGGCGTCGTGCATGCAGCGCAGGTTACGGGTGTGCTGTGAGTTGCCGCCGCGCCATACTTTTGGCGACGCCTCGAGGATTAAGACGCTTGCACCGGCTTCGCGCGCCATTAGGGCGCTACACAGGGCCGCGTTGCCGCCGCCCACTACGATTACATCCCACATATTTCTTGCCTCGCGTGTTGCTTCGCGTTGATTTTGATTAATTAGTTAAGTGTAATCAGATGGCGGGGGTTTGCGCTAGGGCGCGGGTGCTGAGGCTGTGGGGGTATTCGGGCGGCTGCGTTGTCGCTTGGCGCCGTGTTTTACACGGACAGATGTTTTTTGACGTCTTCGTTGTCCATTTGGGTTTGGTCGCCTTGGGCGACGACTTCGCCTCTTGATAGGACGACGAAGCGATCGGCGAGTTCGTGAGCGAAGTCGAAGTATTGTTCGCACAGCAAAATGGCGATATCGCCGCGGTCGCGTAGTAGGCGGATGACGCGGCCGATATCTTTGATGATTGAGGGCTGGATGCCTTCGGTGGGTTCGTCAAAGATGATGAGTTTGGGTTCGGCGACGAGCGCACGTGCGATGGCGAGTTGTTGTTGCTGGCCGCCTGACAGGTCGCCGCCGCGTCGTGACAGCATTGTGCGCAGCACCGGGAACAGGTCAAAGATTTCGTTTTTAATGCGTTTGGCTTGTTGGCTGGGCTTGGTGGCCATGCCCATTAAGATATTTTCTTCAACGGTCAAGCGGGCAAAGATTTCGCGACCCTGGGGTACGTAGGCCATGCCGAGTGCGGCACGCGCATGGGGGGCGAGCTTGCTGATGTCTTTGCCGTCAAAGTGGATGCTGCCCGAGGCTAAGGGTTGCACGCCCATCAGGCATTGCAACAGGGTGGTTTTGCCAACGCCGTTGCGCCCCAGCAAGGCCATGCACTCACCCTGCTTGATCGACAGGCTGATCCCGCGCAGGGTGTGGCTGCTGCCGTAGTATTGATTAATGTTTTGAACGTCTAGCATGGCTTAGCCTGGTTGGTGTCTTGAACGTTTAGCATGGCTTAGCCTGATTAATGTCTTGAACGTGTAGCATGGCTTAGCGACCTAAATAGACTTCAATCACGCGTTGGTCGGCTTGCACTTGTTGCATAGTGCCTTCTGCTAAGACCGAACCTTCGCACAGCACGGTGACTTTGCCGCCTTGCGAGATCTGGTTCACAAAATCCATGTCGTGCTCAACCACCATCAGTGAGTGTTTGCCGCGCAGGTCGTTGAGTAATTCACCAGTTCGTTCGGTTTCGGCGTCGGTCATGCCAGCGACGGGCTCATCCAGCAAAAGCAGTAGGGGCTCTTGCATCAACAGCATCCCAATCTCAAGCCATTGTTTTTGACCGTGCGACAGTAAGCCGGCCGGGCGCTTGTGTTCGCCCATTAAGCGCAACAGATCGAGGGTGGCGGCGATCTTGTCGCGGTCAGTGCTATTTAGGCGCGCAAACAAGGTTGATTTCACGCCCTTGTTGGTTTTCATGGCGAGTTCTAGGTTTTCAAAAACGGTGTGATTTTCAAAAACGGTCGGGCGTTGAAACTTGCGACCAATGCCGACATCGGCAATCTGCGCTTCATGCATCTTGGTCAGATCGATGTTTTGCCCGAAAAAAGCTGTGCCTGAAGTGGGCTTTGTTTTGCCGGTAATGACATCCATCATGGTGGTTTTGCCTGCACCGTTCGGGCCAATGATGCAGCGCAGTTCACCCACGCCGATATCAATCGACAAATCGTTGAGGGCGCGAAAACCGTCAAATACAACGCTGATCGATTCAAGATACAAGATCGCGCCATGGGTGGTGTCGACCCCGGGGGTTTTGAGGCGGCCGTACGATGCCTTGCCGCTCGCCCCGTTACTTCGGGTGCTGGCTTCTACAGAATCGTGTGAGGCGATGGCTTGCGTATTCATGCCGTCTGCCCTTTGCGTTGGCTGAGTTTGCGCACCAAGCCCACGATGCCTTGCGGTAAAAAGATTGTGACGAGTACAAAAATTAGGCCAAGCGCATACAACCAAAATTCAGGAAACACACTGGTAAACCACGTCTTCAAGCCGTTGATGGTGCCGGCGCCAATGATGGGGCCAATCAGCGTGCCGCGCCCACCCGTTGCTACCCAGATCACCATTTCGATTGAGTTTTCGGTAGACATCTCGCCCGGATTAATGATGCCAACTTGTGGCACATACAGGGCACCCGCCACCGCGCATAACATTGCAGACAGTGTCCAGATGAACAGTTTGAAACCGAGTGGCTCGTAGCCTAAAAACCGCAGGCGACTTTCAGAATCACGAATGGCGGTCAGTATCCGACCAAGTTTGGATTGTGTGATGGCGCGGCCTAATACCAATGCGCCGAGCAGTGCCGCCAAACTGACCCAATACAGCACTGCCCGAGTGTTGGCCGAGGTGATATCAAAACCAAGAATCTTTTTAAAATCGGTAAAGCCGTTATTGCCGCCAAAGCCTGTTTCGTTTCTAAAAAATAACAGCATGGCCGCAAAGGTGAGGGCTTGCGTGATAATCGAAAAATACACACCTTTGATGCGCGAGCGAAACGCAAAATAGCCGAATAAAAAGGCGAGCAAGCCAGGTATGGCCAGCATCAAAAACATGGCGTACCAAAAGTGTTCGGTAAACGACCAAAACCACGGGTAAGTTTTCCAGCTCAAAAAAGTCATAAAGTCGGGGACGATATCCGCAGAGGCTTTACCTGCTCGCATCAAATACATGCCGTGGGCATAGCCGCCCAGTGCAAAAAATAAGCCGTGCCCTAAAGACAAAATACCGGTGTAACCCCACACGAGATCAAGCGCGAGTGCGGCCATTGCATAGCAAATAAATTTGCCGATCAGACCGATGGCAAACGAAGATACGTGTAGCGGGTGCCCCGCTGGAAACAGCAAATTAAACGCGGGTAGGCAAGCAAACACGACGACGACGAGTGCGATCGCGGCCCAGGCCTTGGGTGAATACAACGCGGTGGGTGCAGAGGATAAGGACATAGTTGCGGATGGCGCCATGGTGGCTACGTTCATTCTGCGCTTCTCCCTTTAGGTGCGAACAGACCCTGTGGGCGCTTTTGCACAAAGAGCACGATAAATAACAAAATCGCAATTTTGGCGATCACTGCGCCCCAAAAGGGTTCGATGATTTTATTGAGGGCACCAAGCCCAATTGCGGCGACGACCGTACCCGCCAGTTGTCCGACACCGCCCAACACCACCACCATAAATGAATCGACAATATAGCCACGACCCAAGTCGGGACCAACGTTGCTGAGCTGCGATAACGCAACGCCAGCCAGGCCTGCAATCCCAGAGCCCAACCCAAAGGCCAGCATGTCGATGCGTCCGGTGGGCACGCCTACGCAGTCTGCCATGCGACGATTTTGCGTAATCGCGCGCACGAAGAGCCCCAGTCGTGTGTGGTTCAAGACCAACCACACCGCGACCACGACACAGAGCGCAAAACCAATAATCACGATACGGTTGTAGCTGAGCGACAGACTGCCCAAGATGGTGACGCCACCACTCATCCAGCTAGGGTTGGCGACTTCGACGTTTTGCGCGCCAAACAAGCTGCGTACAGACTGCATCAGAATCAAACTAATGCCCCAGGTCGCCAGCAAGGTTTCAAGCGGGCGACCATAGAGCCAGCGGATGACTGTGCGTTCAAGTGCCATGCCAACAAGTGCGGTGACGATAAAGGCAACGGGCAATGCGGCGACCACATACCAGTCGATGTAGGCGGGTAACCATTGTTTGAACAGCCCCTGCACAAGGTACGTGGCGTAAGCGCCAATCATTAAAAGCTCGCCGTGCGCCATGTTGATGACGCCCATCAAACCAAAGGTGATCGCCAGGCCAAGCGCCGCGAGTAACAGCACGCTGCCAAGGCTGATCCCGAAGAAAATATTGCCAACCCAACTCACAACGGTTTGATGCCATTCGATTTGAGCGATGGCGGTCTTTGCTGCCGCGCGTACCTCTGCGTCAGACTCGGAGAAGTTACCCGTGGCGTCGGGTGTGACCATCGCGGTCAACAAAGGTTTGAAACTCGGATTTTTGCTGTCGCCCAGCAGCGCGACAGCGCGGCGGCGTGTCGCAGCATCGGTGCTTTTGATCGCGCCGCTCGCTAAGGCGATGTTCAAGGCACTTTTAATATCGGGATCTTGTTCTTTTTCAAGCGCACGTTCAAGTAAGGGCGCGCGTGCCGGATCGGCTTCTTTTTGTAGGCGTTGTGCGGCCGCTAAGCGCACAGAGCGCTGGGTCGAAAATAGTTCAGCGCTCACCAACGCAGATTGCAAAGCGCTGCGCAAACGATTATTCAGTGTCAGTGCTTGGGCATCAGCAGGTGCTACAACCGTTTCACCGGTTGTAGGGTCGATTGCCTTGCCGCCATCCACTGACAATAAAACTTTGTTGTCAGAGGTAATCAGAACGTTGCCCGCCCCCAACGCAGCCAACACTGCGGCGGCGCCAGGAGTGGTGAGTTGCCCCAACGCTGTAATCGACTCGACCCGCTCGGTGTTGCTCTCGCCGGCCAAGCCCTTCAACACGGAGGGTTCGACCAAGTCGGCGGCCAAACTGCAATGCAGCGGTAACGCAAGCAAAACAGTTAGCAGCCACCGTTTCAAGGAGGGGTAGATCAAAAACATGTCGGTGCAATCTCATATTGAAGGTATTACAGGCCTTGTTTGCCTTCGTTACCCGCTAAAAAGGGGCTCCAGGGCTGCGCGCGGATCGGGCCTTTGCTTTTCCAGACCACGTTGAACTGACCGTTCGCCTGAATCTCGCCGATGTAAACCGGCTTATGCAGGTGATGATTGGTCTTGTCCATCATGATGGTGAAACCATCGGGTGCCGCAAACGTTTGGCCGCCCATCGCCGCAATCACTTTGTCGGTATCGGTTGTTTTAGCGGCCTCAACGGCTTGCTTCCACATGTACATGCCGACGTAAGTCGCTTCCATTGGGTCGTTGGTGACCGCAGTGGCAAAGTTAGGCAAGTTTTTGGCTTTTGCATAAGCTTTCCACTTGGCAACAAACTCAGTGTTCACGGGATTTTTGATCGATTCAAAGTAGTTCCAGGCAGCCAGGTGACCGACCAAAGGCTTGGTGTCCACGCCACGTAGTTCTTCTTCGCCCACCGAGAACGCCACAACAGGCACGTCTGTGGCTTTGAGGCCAGCGTTACCAAGTTCTTTGTAGAACGGTACGTTCGAGTCGCCGTTGATGGTCGAGATCACCGCAGTTTTACCACCGGTGGCAAATTTCTTGATATCTGCAACGATAGTTTGATAGTCAGAGTGACCAAACGGTGTGTATTTTTCGTCGATGTCGCTTTCTTTTACGCCCTTAGAAATCAAGAAGGCGCGCAAGATTTTGTTGGTGGTGCGTGGGTACACATAGTCAGTGCCGAGCAAGACAAAACGCTTGGCGCCGCCGCCGTCTGCGCTCATCAGGTATTCAACAGCAGGGATCGCTTGTTGGTTCGGTGCAGCACCGGTGTAAAACACGTTTTTCTCAAGTTCTTCGCCCTCGTATTGCACGGGGTAGAACAACAGACTGTTCAACTCTTTAAATACGGGCAGCACTGATTTGCGCGACACTGAGGTCCAGCAACCAAACACCACTGAGACTTTGTCTTGGGCAACGAGTTGGCGAGCTTTTTCAGCAAACAAAGGCCAGTTTGAGGCTGGATCAACGATCACGGCCTCAAGTTTTTTGCCCAAGACGCCGCCCTTGGCGTTGATTTCGTCGATGGTCATCAGGGCAACGTCTTTCAACGCAGTTTCTGAAATGGCCATGGTGCCTGACAGCGAGTGCAAGATACCAACTTTAATGGTGTCTTGAGCAAAGGCGCTACTTGCAAAGCCAGTCATGGCTAACAGGCTAGCAGCGGTCAACTGCTTTAGAACTAATCTGCGTTTCATCTTTAAACTCCTGAGTCGATCAATAGTCGGCGGTGCCGGTTTGAGGGAGGCATAGCGTGTTTGGATTGCGGGCTATGCTTGATTGTTGATAAGCAAAAGCTGTGCCAGCTTTTTGATGAGGCCTGATTTTTTGACACAAATCTCTCTCTGATGGCGCTGAATTGCCAAACGAACGGGTGCGAGCTTGGATGTGGCATTCGTCAGGGTGCTACAGCCTGACGAATGGGGCTGAACTCCTAAGAACGGTTTGGGCGAAGGGATCGAGTTCGAGGCGCGGCGCACGGTTTTGGTGCGATAGCCCGCTTGAATGCCCTAGACGCGTGAATCGCACCCAACAGGTGCATTTTTCTTCTGGTGCTGGCGTTGTCGTAAGATGTGCGGTGGTCGAACTGCTGCTAGGCGCCCACAACTTTCAGTCGCTGCTTAACTTTACGATTTTCGAAACTCACGATGAGCCTCTCTTCAAATTCAGAACACCTCAGTGCCCAAACCCCACAGTCGCCGGCCGATACGATGGCACTTCGGATCGGTCGGATTCAGGCTCGGATGGCGCAGGCTTGCGCACGCGTTGGGCGCGATCCCGCTGAAGTCGAGCTGTTGCCCGTTAGCAAAACCTTTGACTCGAAGGCGATCCGCGAGGCGCTAGCACTGGGCTTCACTCGGTTTGGCGAAAACCGCATGCAAGAGGTCGCGCAAAAGGCGCCGCTGTTAGAAGACTGCAATGTCAATTGGGTGGTGATTGGGAGTCTGCAAACAAACAAGGCCAAAGAAGTGGCACGCTATGCCAGTGAGTTGCAGTCACTTGACCGGCTCGAGTTGGCCGAGGCGCTTGAGCGGCGCTTGCAGCTCGAGGGCCGTACCTTAGATGTACTGGTGCAAGTTAAGACTTCTACCGAAGACACTAAGTCGGGATTAGAGCCCGCAGAGCTAGTGTCTTTTTTACGGCAACTGTCGCAATATCCTAGCTTGCACGTCAAAGGCTTGATGACGATGGCCGTGCTCTCAGACGACCCTATCGCCGTACGCAAGTGTTTTTCTCAGTTACGCCAGCTGCGCGATCAAGCCCAACAAGAGGGGATTGCGGGGATTTCGCTTGAGCGCCTGTCGATGGGCATGAGCGGAGACTTTGAGCTGGCGATTGAAGAAGGCTCAACCGAAATTAGGGTGGGGTCGGCGGTCTTTGGTAGCCGCGCAGCCCCAGCCTAAGGGCTGACTGCTTGCGTTGAGCGCCTAACGCTCAGTAATCAGCCATCATTACTGAATACTGAATACTGAGTGCTTAGTGCTTCATCCCGCCGTGGCTGTGCGCACCTGAGCTGCCCGGGTTGTACGTTGAAGGCTTGACGGTAAAGTTCACACGTACTTCGCCGGCTTTTTCAAACTTTAAGACGACGGGTATTAAGTCGCCTTGTTTGAACGGCCCAGTCAATTGCAAGAACATTATGTGAAAGCCGCCAGGCGCAAGTTTGGCTGAGCCTTTGGCGGGGATGTCGATACCTTGCACTTGGCGCATTTTGGCGACGCCGTTTTCGGTAAGGACAGTATGCAGTTCGAGGCGCGTTGAGGCTTCAGATTGCGCTGACACTAAGCGATCGCTTGCGCCAGAGGGATTATTAATCTGCATATAGCCTGCACCGTTGGTTTGACCCGGGACAGAGCCGCGCACCCATAAATCGTTGATTTCAAGGGGCCCCGCGTTGAAGTCGGCGGCATGCGCCTGCGTGAGCCCAGCGGCGCTGAATGTTAGGACAGCGACCACGCGTGCGAGTTGACTCAGGGTGTGACGAATAGTCATGATAACGAACCTAAATTTAGTAGTGTCTGAGTTTAAGGCCTTTTGGCCTTGAGCCTTACACCAAGCCATCAAACCCGAAACGTGCCAAGAGAAACCACGCGCAAGAAACGCTGGCTGAGCAGGCTACGTTATTGAACGCTCAGCGTGCCGCGCATAATGGGTGAATGGCCTGCGAAGGTGCATAAAAAAACATACGGCTCGCCGGTTTTCAGTTGTGCAACAGCAAACGTCACAGAAGTCGTTTCACGCGTACCAATCAACTTAGTGTGCGCAATGACGCGCTTATCGTTTTGATCAACATGATGGACGTCAGCGCCCGCGAGCATGCCGGTACGTGCTACCCCGTCGAGATCACTTTTTTTTGTCAATACCCAATTGTGTGACATGGCCAAAGGTGGCAGATGACCGGTGTGCGTCAGCGTAACGGTGAAGTCTTTACACTGAGCCGGCACCACAATATGCGAAGGTAAAAAGCGTAAGGCGTCATCTGTTTGAAGGGTGATGTTGCAATCGAGCGCCTGTGCAATGCCTGCAGTCGTGCCGAGTAAAAAGGCCGAAGTGAAGCCCGTGCAGACTAAGCTGCGCAGGCGGTTCAAGCGTTGATGTTGCTGATGCATAGTGTGGTGACTCGTTTAGCTGACCGATTGCGTAGGGGTACGCACAAACTGACCGTGACCTCGACGTTCAATGTGGCCCTCGAGTTCAAGGGTAAAGAGTTCAACTTGCAATTGCGCAGGCGCTAAACCGGTGCGACGTTGCAGTTGATCCTCGGTGATAGGATCGTAGCCGATTGCGCGCCAAGTGGGTGAACTTGGCGCTTGCGCACGAGGTGAGGGCGGCGAGTGCGCCGTAAGTCGCCCAACGCCTGGGCATAATTCGGCCAGAATATCGGCCCCGGACTCGACCAGTTTGGCACCTTGCTTGATCAGAGCATGTGGGCCACGCGCAAGCGGCGAATGAATCGAACCAGGGATCGCGAAGACCTCGCGCCCCATATCAACGGCGAGTCGGGCGGTAATCAGCGAGCCGCTTTTGAGCGCGGCCTCAACCACCACTACCCCAAGGCTTAGCCCTGCCACAATGCGGTTGCGCTTCGGGAAATGCGCTGCTAGTGCTGGGCGACCCAACTCAAGCTCAGACAAAATTAAACCGTCTGCCGACAAAATATCTTCAGCAAGCGAGCGGTGCGAAGCGGGGTAAATAATATCGGCGCCTGTGCCTAAGACGGCGATGGTGCTGCCATGCTCTGGCCCCGCCTGAAGCGCGCCGCGATGTGCCGCGGCGTCGATGCCGTGCGCCAGACCACTCACGATGGCGAACCCTTGTTGCGCCAGATACAGGGCAAAGGCGTGTGCGTGGTCTAGACCATCTGCGGTGGCGTTACGCGCGCCCACCAGCGCGAGTGCATCCTGTTCAAGCCGGCGCAGGGCACCGCGGGCGTAGAGTACCAGGGGTGCGTCTGGCATTTGCCGCAGGCGTTCTGGGTAAAGTGGATGGGCGGGGGTAACGAGCGCATGACCGGGCTCGTGCGACCAACGCAGCGCACGCTCAAGGTAGCGCGCATCGTCTTGGCTTAAGGGTTGCGCCAGTTGGGTGGCGAGCGGCGCAGAGAGTAGCGCGCGCAAGGTGGCGTACGAAGCTTGATACAACGCGCGTGGGTCGTCAAAGGCACGTAATAGTCGTTGGGCATGTATCGCGCCAATGCCGGGTTGCAGGCTTAAACGCAGCCACGCGGCAAGCGCGTCGTCGGATAGGGTATTTTGCATGGCGCCGAGTTTGACACGAACCGCGTCGCGCACCCAAGCAGCGATAGGATCAAAATATCCACCACAAATAGCTGGGATCGTAGACGAGCCCTCGGCGCGGCGTGTTTGAATTGGATCAGGCCTATCTGGTTGGAAGAGCCGTGTGGCGAGCCTGACCCGAGTTCCGTCTTGGCAGCCCTAGCGTGTGCGGGCAAACGTCTCAAAAACAAGGTTTCATTGCAATTGAGCGCCTGAATAATTTAAAATGTTAATAACGTTACAAATCCAACTATTTTGCGCGTATGGCCCTGCTCCCTATCCTGCACTTCCCTGATAAACGCCTGCACAAGGTCGCCAAGCCTGTGGCTGCGGTGACGGATCGCATTCGAAAGTTAGCGGCTGACATGGCCGAAACCATGTACGACGCACCTGGGGTGGGGTTGGCGGCTACGCAGATTGATGTGCATGAGCGCGTCGTGGTGATTGATGTCAGTGAAGATAAAGACGACTTAATGGTGTTGATCAACCCAGAGATCTTGTCGCGCAGTGACGAGCAAAAAATCCACGAAGAGGGCTGTTTGTCTGTGCCTGGTGTCTACGACGAGGTAGAGCGCCCCGCGACGGTGCGCGTGCGTGCGCTGAACCTTGAGGGCGAGGTGCACGAATTTGATGCCGAAGGGTTATTGGCGGTGTGCGTGCAGCACGAGATCGACCATTTAAATGGCAAAGTGTTTGTACAGCACTTGTCTTATTTGAAACAAACACGGCTGAAAGCCCGTCTGCGTAAAGAACAACGTGAACTTGAGCGGGCGTAGCCCAGACACATGCATATCGAAATCCTAGGGTACACAGCGGCCTTTCTAACGACCGCGGCATTTTTTCCACAAACCTATCAAACAATCAAAACGCGCGATACCAAAGCGATTTCGCTGGCGATGTATGTGATGTTTACGCTGGGGATTGCCCTGTGGTTGGGGTATGGCATTTTTATTGAGTCGCTACCTCTGATTTTTTCAAACTCGATTACGTTTGTGATGGCGGCTACGATTTTGGTGCTCAAACTCAAAGAGCGTTAAACCGGCACGAGTGTCATGCCCTTGGCGCTGTTAGCAGAGCGCGGAGGAATGCTTACACACGGTGAAACTTGGGCGTCACGCCTTCGGCGCGCCACCCCAACCCTGAATAAACGCAGCGGCACTTTGTCGCTTGCCGCCCGCGCGCTGTAGCTCAGTCAGGCGCAACACGCCTTGCCCCGTAGCAAGGT
>Ga0192658_1214_pt1 | contig 30416 bp, 29 predicted proteins | sample LauGreSBDMM110SN_4_FD_133055 | JGI IMG/M metagenome (GOLD analysis project Ga0192658, IMG submission 133055)
GCCATTTTGGTTGACTCTAGCAAGCCGTTCCATTGCGGGTCAATAATCGCGACATCTGCAGCGTTGGCCTCAAGATAAGGACGAAGCGCTTGCCGGCCTAGCAACGTTTCAAGCGAAGAGATTCGTGTCGTGGTTGATTGCTTGACTTCAGCCAAGGCCTCAGGATCTTGTATATCGACCTCAAGCCACATCAAATTAAAACGCTCAAGCGCACGGGCGATTCTTTTTGCGCCTTCAGGCTTAAAGTGAAAGTTTAGATCGAGCGCCAGCTTCACATCTTTGCCGGCACCCTGCTCAAAGGCCGCAAGCAGTTCGACAATCGTGGCAAGAAGCTTATCGTCAAGATTCAACTCAGGAAAGCCTGTTCCGATGCCGAAGCCTGGTCGATAATTACTACAGATACCATTTTCAAACGAAAGAATATTAGTCTTGAGTGCCTTGAAACCGCGTGCCTTAGCCTCTTGCCCTAACGTCACGATATCGTCTAACGAGTGCAAGGGTGCTGCATCAAACACCGGTGCAAAGCGCGAGCGCAAGGTACCACATTGCGACCAATAGATCGGCAGTGTTTTACGTAAGGCGCCACCAAATAATTGATGCATCGGAACATTCAGTTCTTTAGCTTTTAAGTCTAAGCAGGCATTTTCAAGTGCGGCAATGGCCTGAGCAATCAACCCACCAGAAAATATTCGCGTGACTGCAAACAAGTTGGCATGAATCAGATTGATTTGCCGTGGGTCTGAGCCCAGTAAGCTTTGTCCAAGCTTGCGGATGACACCAGTTAAGCCCGGCGCTGCACTGCCCTCGCTGAACTCTGACCAGCCTATTAAACCTGTATCGGTTGTGATTTTTAAAAACGATAGCGTGCGCCAGCCACCATCAGCATGGAGGTCTTCGATTGCGGTGATTTTCAAGCTGTCTCCTTGGCCGTTAGATACGACTTTTTTTTATTACGCATCGCCAAGAGGCGGTACCTCAGGCGTAACCGAAAAGTGATGTAGTTGAATTTTCCATTGCCCATTTAGCTTGCTCAACACAAGCGTCGTACGCAGCACCGATTGAGTTTGCCGCCCACCCGCAAGCACAAACGAAAACGCCCCAAAACCTTGCGATACAAAAGTTTCTGGACTGGTCTCTACCAACTCTTGTTCGATCAAGTCTAGTACTGCTGACTGAATGATGCCGTCATAAGAAGCAAAGTAAGCCTGAACTGCGGCAGCTCCGACCGAGTGACCTGAACGGCCGCCATAAAACAGGGCATTATCTGCGTATAGACTTGCCAATGCCTTTGGATTCCAGACCTTGGCAGCTGAATTCCATGCCTGTTGCATCTCATCTAGCGTTTTTTTTGGGTTGCTCGCACCTTCAGTCATGGCTGCTCTCTAGGTTGTTGATTGTTTAATCGCTTACAGCTCAAGCGTTTAGATGAGTGTATACGAACGAAAAAAACCTCAAACAAGGGTTTTCTCTAGCTCAGAACAACAGCAATTTAACGGTATTTCAGGCAATATGAGCTTGGTTTTCATGAAACTCGGCGCTAGCCGCAGTCGTTCAAACTATTTTACGAACAGAGACACTCAATGAATTTTAAAAAAACGATTCTTTCTACTCTTATTGCCGCAGGCATCTTGAGCGCAAGCGCACTGACTAATCTTGCCTCTGCACAAGATGTCAAACCGTTTCGTATTGGTGCCATCGTCGATATGTCAGGTATTTATTCCGCCATTGGCGGCCCTAACATGGTGAGCGCAGTCAAGATGGCAATCGAAGATTTCGGCGGCAAGGTGTTAGGCCGCCCAATCGAGTTACTTTCGGCGAATTATCAAAATAAGGTTGATATTACTGCTGCACGTGTGCGCGAATGGTACGACCGCGACGACGTCAAACTTGTCATTGAGTCAACCGACTCTGCCTCAGCGCTAGCAATGCAAAAACTCGCCCGAGAAAAAAAGCGCCTGGTAATTTTTGCGGGCTCGGCAAGCTCGGCCTTGACCAACGCCGAATGCTCACCTTACGGCGTACATTATGTATATGACACGTATGCAATGGCTCACGGCACGGGTGCCGCGATTACTAAAGGAGGCGGTAATAGCTGGTTTTTCATTACGGCCGATTATGCTTTTGGTCATGCCCTAGAAAAAGATACGGCTGAAGTTGTTGTTGCCAATGGCGGCAAAGTTCTTGGCAATGTGCGTGCGCCATTAAATTCGCCTGACTTCTCGTCGTACTTATTGCAAGCACAGGCCTCAAAAGCCAAAATCATTGGTCTGGCCAATGCCGGCTCAGACGCGCAGAATTCTGTGCGTCAAGCTTCAGAATTTGGCATTATCAAAGGTGGGCAACAAATGGCCACCTTACTGATGTTTTTGTCTGATATCAAAGGGATGGGCTTGTCAGTCGCACAGGGCTTGATGTTCACCGATGGTTTTTACTGGGATCGTACCGACGAAACCCGCGCTTTTTCAAAACGTTTTGGCGAGCGTAACAAAGGTGATATGCCAACCATGGTGCAGGCCGGTGCGTATTCAGCAACGATGCATTATTTGAAGTCTGTTGCTGCCGCTGGGACAGATGACGCCGATGCCGTTGCCGCCAAGATGAGAGAGCTCGAAATCAACGACTTCTTTGCTACAAAAGGCAAGATCCGTGTCGACGGTCGCATGGTGCACGACATGTATCTAGCCGAAGCGAAAAAGCCTTCTGAGTCAAAGGGCCCTTGGGATCTGTTGAAGATCAATGCAGTCATCCCAGGTGACCAGGCGTTTCGGCCTTTGTCTAAGAGCGTCTGTCCTTTAGTCAAAAATTGAAATCAAGGTCTTAGTTTGATGACGGCCACTTCGGTGGCCGTTTTTCAATAAAGGCGCTGATTCCTTCTTTAGCGTCTGGGCTTGCTGCGACGGCGCAAAACCTATCAACGACAGCTCCGATATCGCGACGGTAGCCAACGTCATTGATTCGCATAAAAGTCTGGTGTCCCATTCGCATCACATTAGGCGATTTAGAGGCAAACATCTTCGCCATGACGCGTGCGGCTTGCAAAGCCGTGCCATCGTCAACTATTTGGCTCACCAAACCAAGTTCGAGAGCCTCTTGTGTATGAAAGACACGGCCACTAAAAAGAATCTCAAATGCTCGATGGCGCCCGATGATCGAGGGCAGATGAATAAAGTGGATTGCGGGAATCATACCGACGTCAATTTCTGGATAGCCAAAGGTTGCTGACCGACTCGCAATGATCACGTTACAAGAGATCGATAGAGTCATTCCGCCGGCACGCGCTGCGCCGTCGATTGCTGCGATGGAAGGCTTACCCAAAGTGTGCTGGACATCTGCAAGTTCGACATATAGTTGGTCTAAGAATTCACGTACAGACTTGCCTGTTTCATCAAGCAAAATATCCAGATCAAGCCCAGCGCAAAAGCGTTTTGGCAAGGTGCTCGCTAAGATAACAACCCGCACTTGATCGTCCTCGCGCGCGGCTTTGAAGGCCGCAACGATCTCAACAAGCATCGGGATGTTCAAGGCGTTTACCGGCGCGTGGTTCAGACTGATTTCTGCGATTTGATCGACGACTGAATAAGTGATGTATTTCATGTTTTTGATTCTTTGTTTTAGAAGAAAGTCGGGGTCATTTACATACATCCACACCACTGGTTTATTGAATAACGCCAGTGCTGCGCAAAGCCTGGATCGCCTCGCTCGTGTAACCGAGTTCAGACAAGACCTCTTGAGAATGCTCTCCCAACAAGGGCGGCGGTCGATGCGCCCGGCGATCTTCGTCTTGAAACTTAATCGGCAACCCAATTTGCTGTAGCGCGCCTACCGTTGGGTGTTCGGTTTGAACAATCAACCCCCTAGCAGCCACCTGGGGGTGTGCCAAGGCTTCGCTCAGTTTATGAATGGGTGCAGCGGGTACCCCATTTTTGCTTAAGCACTCAAGCCACTGCGCAAGCGTCTTGGTTTTCATCTTTGTCTGCACCAGCGCAACGGTGGTGCTCATGTTTTTAACGCGCAACGCATTGGTCGCAAGGTCTGGCCGATCAACATGCTCTTCTAAGCCCGCGACTGAGCAAAAGCGTCGCCATTGCGCATCGTTGCCGGCACCGAGCATGATTGGCTGATCGGCCGTTTCAAAGACTTGATAGGGGCACATTGAGGGGTGCCCCGTGCCCATGGGCTTAGGATCGGTACCGCTTTGCCAGTAGCTTTGAGCCATGTAGGTCAGAAACCCAAGCGATGTATCGAGCAACGACAACTCAAGGTAGACACCCTTGCCGGTTCGTCCACGTTCTAGCAGCGCTGCCAGCACACCACTGAGCCCAAACATGCCAGTCCCCATGTCAACCGGCGAAAAACTTGCCCGGGCAAACTCTCCTGAGGACGCGCCCATTGTGCTTATCATGCCGCTAAACGCCTGCAGCATGACGTCATAGCCGGGTTCGTCTCCAAGCGGTCCAGCGCGTCCATAGCCTGAGATTTCGCAATAGATCAGCTTTGGATTCAGCGCGCTTAAGGTCGCATGATCAACTTTAAGCTTTGCAGCGGTACCACCACCAAAACCTTGTAAGACGACGTCTGCGCGTTGCACTAGCTCGTGCAAAATCTTTTGACCCGCCTGTGTCTTTAAATCAAGCGCCAGGCTGCGTTTGTTATGGTTCACCGCCATAAAGATGGCCGATTGGCCATTCGTCTGTGGTAACCAACCGCGGGTATCATCGCCCAGACCGACAGGTTCGATCTTAATGATCTCAGCGCCTAGCTCGCCAAGATATTGTGCACAAAGTGGCCCAGCCAGCACCTTACTCAGGTCGACCACTTTAATACCTTTGAGTGGTTGCATCGTGTTCCTTCATCAATAACAGAGAATTTCAACAGACTGATCAAACCAGTCAAAGTCATAACAATATTTGAACAGACTGGCTAAGCCAGTCAAAGTCGTGACAATTAGCGAATACTTGCTGGTGCTAAGGCTCGAGTTAAGCTCGCCTCACCGCGGCCATAGATCGCCGCGTTATAACTAGTGACGGTATCGGTTCGGGCCGTGTTCAACAACTGGTTCGCCACTGCTGTTGCGCTGGCCGTCGTGAACTTGCTGCCAACAATTGCTGCGTAACCCGAAACGATGGGTGCCGCAAACGAGGTCCCGGCTAGACCACCCAACGCATTGCTATCAACACCAACAACCAAAAAATTTCTTTGTACGACAGGGCTCGTGCCTGCCACATTTGAATAGCTGGCCATTGATGCCGGGTTGGTCTGTGTGCCGTTCTTTGCTAGGGCACCTACCAAGATCGCCGAGGGCTGCCCAGCTAGACTCACTGCCAGATTATCCACTCTGCCTCGGTACTCGCCCGATGGCACCGCCGCACCGACTGGGATACTGCTATTACCTGCAGACTTAACAATCACCGCACTACCGCTTTGCGCATAGCTTAACAAAGCCATTTCAGTCGGAAAAGAAGTGAGGCTGCTGTAAAAGCCATAAGACAAGTTGAAAACATTTAACGTCGAGGCAACCAGTCCAACGACTCCCGTGACCGATTCATGCGTGACCACTGTGGCCCGAGGCGCCACCGACTGCGCCTGCCACGTCGTCCAAGCGCCGTGGCATGCTCCAAAGGCTCGATCACAGGTCGCTCCAAAGTCATCAATCATATTGATTCGAACACCTTGGCCTAAATAGCCTTGCGACCACGCCGTACCGACCTCGGGGCTCATCCACGCCTGTTGCGCAATTGCAGTCTTAAACACTGCCATTGACAGGCTAAGCGCGATTATCCAAAGAGTCTGTTTGATATTAAACATAGCACTGGCCCCGCCCCGATTGGTAGATGTCTAAAATGAAAGTGAATACTGAAGGGATAGAAAATAAGAATTGAGTGGCTTCATGTTGTACAGATACTGCAAGGTATCAGTCGGTGCAAGCGGCGTTGCCGCCAAACGGCAGTTCACTTTTTGTTGCCCACCGATTTCACCGTAGTCTGCGATGCATGATTTTTCTCTTAAACTGCCGCCGAAAATGGTCGTTGCTTTAAAAGACAAGCTTGAGTTTTTAGCAAAATCATGTCGAACAACTAACCCAACTTTAACGCTTGGATCGATCGTATATTTTTCACCAAGTTCGCCCGTGCTAGCACCCCAAATCAAACCAAGCCAAGGCGTTAATTGGGTCATCATTGCAAGGCGCGAGTCTGTCCAATTAGTCGAATACCAGCCTTTAAAGCTGATCCAGCTGCCGTTCGCCGTTTCAAACCCCCCAGTCTGCGAGCTGCGTACCACTTGCGACAATTGCGAGCCCTGACCGATATCTATGAGGTAGGTTTTGGTAAAGAAATACTTCGCTGCAGCCGGCAGCTCTGTCGCCTTGGCCAATGGGGTACTGAGGCAAACGAATAAGCCAAATACTAAATTGACAAAGGCTAAGCTAGGCTTGCGCCAAGCCCCTCTATCAACCGATTTACTCCTTTTGAGAGACTGCATGATGCCCCTTAGCAGTTAGACTATGTGGGTGTCCTTCACTCCTTAGTCGACATCATGATACAAAAACTTTTGTTGTGCACGCTCTTATTGCTCTCAACGCTAACAGGTATCGCCATGGCGACTGAAGAACCCTCTTACCGAAGCATCCTGCAAGAGGCACCCTTTGAAATTAGAGAATACCCTTCGTTGATCGCTGCCGAAGTGACTGTGTCTGGCGAGCGTAGCGAGGCTGTCAGCGCTGGGTTTCGGTTGCTAGCGGGGTATATCTTTGGGAGCAACACGCGCAAACAAAGTATTGCCATGACCGCACCTGTGATTCAAAACGAATCGCCAAATGAAAAAATCGCCATGACCGCACCCGTCATGCAAAGCCCTGACCCTTCGGGCTGGATCATTCGTTTCATTATGCCTGCGAGCTACACACTTGAGACTCTGCCAACACCTAATGATCCAAAGGTTCGAATTGTCTCTTTACCACCCAAGCGTCTTGCGGTTGTACGTTTTTCGGGGATCGTCGACGACAACGATGTCGAACAACAAACGGCCGTTTTACGCGCCTTTATCGCTAAGCAAAAACTAACAGCCATCGGCACGCCCTCGCTGGCCCGCTATGATCCGCCTTGGACACTTTGGTTTTTGCGACGCAACGAAGTCATGCTTGAGGTGACGTCTGCGCAATAGCCCCTTGCTTCAGTCTGCTTTCAGACCTGTCTTTTTAATAAGCTCGGCCCACTGTTTGAGCTCAGTCTGAATGGCGTTTTTCATTTGTTCAGGTGTCATTTTTAGAGGCTCGTAGCCATCTTGCCGGATGACTCTTAGCACCTCGGGATCGTCCATTGCAGCATTGAGTGCCGCAACCAGTTTGGTTGTAATCGCTGCAGGCAGACCCGCAGGCCCCACTACGCCAAACCACACGGGCGAATCAAACCCCGGAAAGCCACTTTCAGCAATAGTTGGTACGTTTGGAAACAAGCTGCTACGAGTAATCGAGCTCACAGCAAGGGCCGTGACTTGCCCCGCCTCAACGTTGGTTGCAATTGAGCCGATTGACGAAAATAGAATAGGAATGTGACCACCCAACAAATCATTTAAAGCGCCAGCCCCGCCCTTGTAGGGCACATGAGAAATTTGTAAACCCGTTGCAATCTTAAACTGCTCGGCCGCCAAATGACCCGACCCTCCGATTCCTGACGTGCCATAGCTCCATTGCGTTGGGTTTGCCTTTGCTAAGGCGATAAAACTCTTTACATCTTTAGCCTGTGACGTGGGCAAGACCGCAAGCAGTGAACCACCACTGGACACCATCCCGATGGGGGTGAAATCCTTGACTGGATCAAAGCTCGCCTTGCGCAACGAGGGGCCAAACGTCATGGGACCTTGCGATGTGAGGTGAATCGTATAGCCATCTGCAGGCGCGCGCGCAACCAGTTCAAGAGCAATCCCCCCGGCCGCCCCGGGGCGATACTCCATCACGATCGTTTGGCCTAAAAATTTTGCCATACGATCGGCCACCGGTCGTGCGAGCTTGTCGGCGGCGCCGCCAGGCGTAAATCCTACGACCATCTTGATGGGCTTGTCGGCTGGATACTCGGCCGCAGCGCTTAAAGACGGCAGAGCTAATAGAGCGATCACTGAAGCGACCCCTGCAACGGTTTTACCTAACTTGCCTATATTCAAAATTGTCTCCGCATACGCTTTAAACGTTTTTTGTATAAAAATCGATCGATTAAAGTCAATCATAACGGTCTACTATCCAGCAAACAAGAGCTTGTGTTTTCGTGCACTCGGTTTACACTTCAACTCACTTGCTCGATGGCTCTCGCTAAACGCCCTGTAAGCAGGGTCGCGAAACCACTAAAAATACCCTTCGGAGATTAAAATGCGCAATGCTGCAACCAAACTAGTCGCTTCGCTCATGCTGGCGGCTCTCGCTCAAACGGCTGCTGCCCAGTACCCCACTAAAACAATCCGTTTAGTTGTGCCTTTTCCTGCTGGATCGGCAACTGACACGGTCGCACGCATTCTAGGCAATGGTTTAAGCGCCAGCCTTGGGCAGCAAGTAATTGTCGAAAACAAAGCAGGCGCAGATGGTGCTCTAGCTGCGACAGAAGTCGTCAAAGCGGCGCCCGATGGCTACACGCTGCTTGTGGCAACCAATAGCCCAATGTCTGCTGTACCCGCTCTACGCAAACAACCGCCTTATGATCCCATCCGCGATTTCACGCCTATTTCAATGATTGGCCGATACACCTTCTTTTTGTATGCCAACGCGCAGCTACCGGTTAACAACATCGCTGAACTCATCGCCTATGCAAAGGCTAACCCGGGTAAGCTCGCCTATGCCACTGGTAACACCACGGGTATTGTGGCAACCGCTCAAATTTTGTCTCTTGCCGGCAATCTGAAAATGCTGCATGTGCCATACAAGGGTGAACCAGCGGCTGTGATTGATCTGGTGTCCAATCGCGTGCAACTGATGATTTCAACCCCTTTCACCGCTGGTGTGCATGCGGCTGAGGGTAAGCTCAAAATGCTGGCGATCACGCTCCCGAGTCGTTCGGCACTCGCACCTGATGTACCGACTTTTGCCGAAGCGGGCATCAAGGGATTTTCAGTTCAGTCATGGGCAGCCTTGTACGCCCCAGCCAACCTACCGGCCGAAGTAACCGTGCGTTTAAATACTGCGGTCAATGCAGTTTTGAACCGTCCCGATATTAAAGAGCAGTTGGATCAAAAGCAGTTTTTAGTTCAAGGTTCGACGTCTGAAGCACTTGGCGCCTTCACCAAAGAGCAAGCTGCAACCTACGTCAAAATCTTGCGTGATGCCGGCGTTCAACCTGAATAAAAGTGAATTAGGAGACCTCTCATGCCTGTGATTTCAACGAGCTTTGATTTAACAAATGTCGAGTGGCGTCACGTACATGACACCAGTGATCCAGCTTTTTATATCGACTTTGAGTACAGCCTGCTAGGCTATGACTTGCCTAGCGGACGCCTCGATATGCTGCTTCGCTACGGCAAAGGTGGTCACTGTCGTCGTCATCGCCACCTTGCGTCTACGGTCACCCTCGTCTTAGAAGGCGAGCAGTTTTTAACCGAGATGCTGCCAGATGGCACGACAAAAAAAATCCATCGAAAAAAAGGCGACTACGCCTTGGCTGCAGCTGACGCACTGCCACATGACGAACATGGCGGCCCAGATGGAGGAACCATCATGCTATCGATGACCGCAGTCGACGGTCTGTTATTCGAATACTTTGATGAAAACATGGCCAATGGCTGGGCACTTTCTATCGAAGAGTACGTCGATAACTGGAACAAGGGCGTGATTCACGCCAGCGCTCCACCGCAAGCGTTATCAATACATCGTTAAGCAGAAAGCTCGACCGTATTGCCAATATCAGATACGGTCGCGCGCTGCACATCGCGCTTCCAGCGCCAATCATCAAAATCTGTACCCCGATGCATGGTGCAACGGTTATCCCACATCACCAAATCATTGACGCGCCAACGGTGAGACAGCACAAATTGCGGCTGTGTTGCGTGCTCAGTGAGCTCTTGAAATAACTTTTCACTGTCTTCATCAGACATCCCAATCACGCGCATCGCATGCGAGGCAAGATACAAATTGCGTCGACCTGTTTCGGGAATCGTGCGCACCATCACCTGCTTGGCCGGCGGCAACGAAGCGCGTTCTTTTTCTGTAAAGTCAGTAAAACCAAGTTTTGCGCGCGAATGAAAAATCGAGTGCTCAACGACCATCTTGTCGAGCTTGGTTTTAGTCGCACCAGGCAAAGCATCGTACGCCGCACGCATATCTGCAAATTCGGTACGCCCACCTACTGGGGCGATCGAACGCCCGTACAACAACGATGTCAAGGCTGGTAAGTGTCTAAAAATGCTGTCGGTATGCCATAGCCGATTGGCAAGGCCTGACATCCGCTTACGACTGTTCACGGCAAGAATTTCGTTTTCGTCGCTCAAGTTTGATACATCAGCAATGCGAGTATCGATGCGATACTTTTTTACCTCGTCTGCATAGGTATTAATTGTTTGCTCCATCGGCCCAAAGACCTCTGCAAACGTTATGTGTTGGGCTGAAGTCAGTTCTTGTCCTGGAAAGACCAGCACACTGTATTTGAAAAACGCGGCTTTGATCGCAGCACGATCTTCATCGGATAACGGCAGACTCAAATCTACGTCGCCGATTTCAGCCATGAAGTCTGCTTTAACTGGATACAAAGTGATGGCCATTACACTGCCCCGATTTTTTTGTTTTATTTTAGTTGTTCTAACGAGCGCTCTTTTCACCTAACATAGCACCAAGCGCATACTGCCAAAAGCGTACCACAAGAGTACCTCACTCAAAAAATGAGTCTGACAATGATCCGTTTTAATTGTTATCAACAACTAATCTCCTCTCTATGCGCGCTATTTCTAGTGTGTATTTCGCAGACGGCGGCCTCACAAGACTTTCCGATCAAACCGGTTCGCTGGATCGTTCCTTATTCTGCAGGTGCATCAAACGATGTGGTCGCCCGACTACTGGCACAAAAACTGTCGCAAACCTGGGGGCAGCCCATCGTCATCGAAAATCGCGCAGGTGCTGGAGGCACGATTGGTGCAAACGTGGTGGCCCAGGCAGCGCCTGATGGCTATACGCTGCTCATGACCAATCCTGGGTCTAACGCGATTCAACACGTTTTGAATCAACACTCGACCTACTCGAATCGTGATTTTGCACACGTCATTTTGCTAGGGTCTGCGCCTTTGATGCTGAGTACTCGAAAAGACTTTTCGGCGTCAACAGTCAGCCAGTTAATTGCGCTTGCGAAAGCTAGTCCAGGTGCGCTCACTGGAGGCTCATCTGGCTCGGGTGGCAGCAGCCACTTCGCGCTTGAAATTTTTAATCGTGCGGCGAGTGTTGAGATTCTACATGTCCCTTACAAGGGCGCCGCGCCTGCCCTTGCAGATGTCGTTGGCGGACAAATATCACTCATTTTCACAACCCCTGCTTCAATTTTTGCTTTACTTGAAGCCAACAAACTTAAGGTGCTTGGCGTCTCTAGTCAAAGCCGTCTGACTGCGTTTCCAGATGTTCCGACCATGGCTGAGCAGGGCATGCCTGACCTTAACGAAAAAATTTGGTTCGGCGTGTCGGTGCCGGCAGCTACCCACCACTCGATAGTCAGCAAGCTCAACCTCGCTTTCAACGGCATTCTTCAACGACCAGACATAAAAGAGCGCTTTACCGCGCTAGGCCTTGAGATCGACGGCGGGAGCCCAGAATATTTTTCTTCTTTGATCAACGCTGACATTGAACGACTGAGTCAATTAGTCAAAGTTACAAACATCAGGACAACGCCCTGACCCCCTGGGCCGTTGATGTGAGCAGTGTTGTTGAAACTTGCCTCGGCTTAAAGTCTACCCAAAAGATCTACGCGTTCGTCAGGGCTATCCATCCAGCGGGTGACGCGTTGCGCCTTTGCGATGATTTTGTGCGCTGCAACAGAAGATTTGACGGGTCTAGTTTTTAAAGACGTACACTCTGTTGTCAACATTAACGCTGCAGCCTCGTGAAACACCTCTTACTTGCCCTTGGGGCAATGTTTTTTCAACAGACCTTTATTGCACTTGGGCGAGCCTTACCCGCGGTGCTTGCCCCCGCCATGATTGCGCACCTGATGCTGGATTCTGCCTGGATCGGGGTGTATTTCTCGATCGGCGCGGTTGCGTCGTTGGCGACTCAATTGGGGTGCGGCAGCTTCATCATTCGCTATGGCGCCCTGCGCATGAGTCAAGTCGCCTTGGTGATGTTGGCACTGGGGATGGCCCTGGCGACACTTGACTCTCCGTTGATGCTTGTGCTCTCGGCCTTGATTGGCGGCGGAGGGGCCGCCGTCTCTACACCGGCAAGCTCTCACCTGCTTGGGCGCGTGTCGCCGCCCCGTTACATGCCTTTGATTTTTTCGCTTAAACAAACGGCAGTACCTGCTGGACTTTTACTTGCTGGTTTACTGGGGCCTCAACTCACCGAGGCCTTTAACTGGCACTACACCATGCTGTTTGCGGCGCTTGCTTGCCTTATTTTTACTTTGATGCTGCAACCCTTACGTAAACTCTTTGACGATGATCGCATCCCAACACGCACCTTTCATTTGTCGGATTTTTCTACCACACTGAAATCAGTCGTTGGTACCAAAACGCTGCGTAACCTCGCCTTCACTTGCTTTGCGTTTAACGCGGTACAAACAATTTTTACTGTCTATTTTGTGGTGTATCTGACCACCCTAGGCTACACGCTCGTCGCGGCGGGATTTGTCTTTTCGATCGCAGTCGCAATTGCGGTACCAGGCCGCATTATCTGGGGACTGCTTGGTAGTGGCTATATTCAACCTAGAATCGTCATGGCGGTCTTGGCATTTGGGATGGGCGCCAGTATGATCGCGCTCAGTTTCTGTAGCGCCGGTTGGCCCACGATTTTAGTGGGCACGATTGCTGCGATCATTAGCGCCACGGCCCTGTCATGGCACGGCGTACTGCTCGCTGAAACTGCCAACGCAGCGCCTGAGGGCCAGCGCGGTGCGGTGACCGGTGGCGTGTTGTCGTTTGGCCAACTCGGTGCGCTAACGGCTCCAACCGTATTTTCAATACTGCTGGGGCTCAGTGACAGTTACAGCTTAGGTTTTATCGTTTGCACAATCCCAGCTTTGCTAGTTGGCTACGCTTTAGTGCGACAACGCAGCAGCTAAAAAATCGATAAAGATCTTGCTGACTTTTTCAGCCTGTTCTTGTTGCACCCAATGACCTGCACCCTCAACCAGAATTGTGCCCTTGTATTGCGTGGTCAATGTCTGCTCGACAGATTCAAGCCCCCCCGGAGTTTGATAGACGCCCCAATCGCTTTTTCCGCCAATAAACAACGACGGTACATCGATCGTGCGCCCGGCAAAGATTTTTAGTTCTTGATCAAGCCCGCCGATCCGGTAGCCTTGCAAGCCGCCTTGAAAACCAGTGCGGCCATACTCTTCGCTGTAGACACTGAGTTCATGATCAGTCAGCCAATGGCAAGCCGCAATCTCTTGCGCGGATGGCATCTCTGGAGCCACCGACTCGGCCATATCTTTATCCAAGTCCATTACGTAATAGCGAGGCAGTTTTTCCCACTCGCTTGCGATCAGCGCGGTTAAAGGAAACGGCTTATTGGCGACCCAGTCAGCACTTTTCATATGATAGTAAGCACGCAAAAAGGCATGTAGCCCTTGCTTAGGGTGCCAGATATTGTCGTTGGCCTCTGGCTGGGTGTAATACTTCATATAGTATTTACGTGGCGGTGTCAGAAGCGCAAGGTCTTCGTGAATACGCACGGCAGGCGTTATGGGGGCCGGTACGTTCACAGTATTAAAGGGCAAAGATTCGGGGGCGCCCCTAAACGGTGAACTCATCAGAATGACCGACTTAAACACATCAGGGCGCGTCAACGCGCACCAGCCTGCTAAAGGCGAGCCTTGATCGTGGCCAAACACCCCTGCCACTGATCGATAACCCAGCGCCGAAACGAGCGCCAACATGTCGTTAATCTTGTTTAATGACCCAAAAGCACGCATATCGTCAGAATGCTTAATTTCTGTGCCACCACTGCGGCCATAGCCCCTCACATCAGGCGCGATCACGTGGTATCCGGCAGCGGCGAGCGGCGCCATCACCTTGCGCCAACTGTAGGCCAACTCTGGAAAACCATGCAACAGCAGTACCAACTGACGACCTGGGGTCTCAAAACCCGCTTCAAGGGCATGAAAGGTGATGCCATTCACATCGTGGATGAATCTAGAGCGAATGCCGACCGGCAACACAGAGGGGCTAAGAGGAGTCATCATTTTTTTAGAGTGGCTAGAGGAATAAGAATTGTTAGAGTAAGATTAAACTAAAAACACAACGAAGCGAACCCAAAAATCGCTCATCACACGAGACAACACACATGAACGACACTACCCTAGCAACGTCAGCCCTAAATACCCCTGCAGACCTGCACACCGCAGCAGCACAATGGCTTAAAAGCTTTGAGTCTCGACTCCAGCTCGGCGACGTCAGTCGATTGGCTGCCTTGTTCGCGTCCGAGTGTCATTACCGCGATATCTTGGCGTTTTCGTGGACACTGCGCCCCGCGGCAGGCGCTCAGGCGATCGCCGATTTTCTCGTTAGCACACAAACCAAGGTGCAAGCTAAAAACTTTGTCTTAGCCAGTGAACGCACTGCACCTCGTAAAGTGCGTCGCTTAGGCATCGAAGTGATCGAAGCAATCTTCAAGTTTGAAACGGCCGTCGGACGTGGTCATGGCGTCGTGCGCTTGTTGGCAAGCAATCCCGACCAAGCGTGGGTGCTGCTCACCACCCTTGATGAATTGAAAGGTCACGAAGAACAGATTGGCGCCAATCGCCCAAGCGGTGATGCCTATTCGCGAAACTTTGGTGGCACCAACTGGCTCGATCAGCGCACAATAGAACGGGCCTTTGAAGATCGCGACCCTGTGGTACTTGTGGTGGGTGGCGGTCAAAATGGCCTGTCGGTTGCTGCGCGCCTCAAACAACTCAAGATCGACACGCTCGTGGTCGACAAATATCCAAGAATTGGCGATAACTGGAGGGTCCGTTATCACTCTTTGGCCTTGCATAATCAAGTCCACGTCAATGACTTACCGTACATGCCTTTCCCACCGAATTATCCCAAATATGTTCCTAAAGACATGCTGGGTAACTGGCTTGAAATGTACGCTGAGGCCATGGAATTAAATTGCTGGGCCGGGACTGAACTTACCAAGGGCAGTTTTGATTCGAGCACCAAACGCTGGACGGTCACGCTCAAGCGCGCAGACGGCAGTGAAAGAGTGATGCATCCCCGCCATGTCATTTTTTCGAACGGAACAAGTGGTATCGCACGCGTCCCAGACTTACCTGGTCTGAAGGATTTTGCGGGGGAAAAGTTTCACTCACATGGCTTTAAAAGTGGTGTCGCCTGGCGCGGTAAAAAGGCCTTGGTACTGGGCACTGGCAACAGCGGTCACGATATTGCGCAAGACTTATACAGCAATGGGGCTGATACCAGCATCATTCAACGAGGCTCAACAACAGTCGTGAGTATCGACCCAAGTGCGAAACTCAATTACGCGCTCTATGAAGAAGGGCCATCTGTAGCCGATTGCGATCTGATCGCCACCGCTACGACTTACCCTTTACTGATTCGTGCGTATCAAGCCTCAGCCAAACGCATGCTTGAACTGGACAAAGACTTAATTGCCGCACTCAAGGCGCGTGGCTTTAAGTATGACATGGGCGAAGATGAAAGCGGTCATCAGATGAAGTATCGCCGGCGCGGTGGTGGCTATTATCTCAACGCCGGTTGCTCTGACCTCATTATCGATCACAAGATTGGTTTGCTTCAATTCGACGATATCGAGAAGTTTGTGCCAGAAGGCGCACTCATGAAAGACGGCACCATTCAAAAGGCAGACTTATTGGTATTGGCAACGGGCTACTACTCACAACAAGAGGTGGTACGCCGCCTGATGGGTGACGAAGTTGCCGATCGTGTCGGACAAGTGTGGGGAATCGGGGCCAATGGCGAACTCGCAAACATGTGGACGCGCACACCGCAAGAAGGCCTATGGTTTATGGGCGGGGCCTTGGCGCAGGCTCGAATCTACTCGAAATATGTCGCACTACAAATTAAAGCGATAGAACTCGGAATGATTTGATGGCGCTTTAGAACTACGAGTCCATAAAAACGAGTCGAGTTTTTTGCTCGGCTCGTTCATGCCGTTCTCAACCAAGAGCCTTTGGACTAAGAGATTACTAGCTGCCTAGCAACCAAACTTTTTAGCCATCGCGGCCAGCTTTTCACAGGACAAACAATGATTAAGATTGATGCGCAAGTGCACGCCTACGAACGTAACCATCCGGGTCGCCCTTGGGCGGCGACGCTTCATGGCCCCGCTGCCGTGACGGGCGACGACATGGTTGCAGCAATGGATGCTGTAGGTGTCGATGCCGCGATTTTGGTGTCTGTTTTTACCATGTACCAATTCGATCCAAGCTACGCATTAGAGATCTTCGCGAAGTACCCCAAGCGCTTTCGTGTGATTAAACCTGTTGATCCGTCTGATCCGGCAGTAGTCGACACCATCGACGCTTGGGCAGCCACCAAGGGCACCGTGGCCATTCGAATTATGCTGAACCGAGGCGTCTCAAAAGATGCAGCAGATCCCGGTATTAATCGTGTGTTGGCCGCTGCGGCTCGTCACTCACTACCGGTGAACCTGCTGTGCTGGGGGCGTCTTGAACAAGCCAAAGCGCTGGCAGCGCGTAACCCGAACACGCGCTTGGTGATTGATCATTTGGGTCTGCAACAACCCTTTGAACCCCCTACTCCACCAAATCCGTTTGGCGAACTCCCAACCGTGTTGGCTCTTGCCAAGCATGAAAATGTTGTGATCAAAATTAGCGGCGCCTGCACGCTGTCTGAACAAAAATTTCCGTACAACGATATTTGGGACCCACTGGCCCGCATCTTTGACGCCTATGGTTTTGAGCGCTGCATGTGGGGAACCGACTGGACGCGGGCCGTCGAATTGTTGACTTACAAGCAGGGGGTTGAGGCGTTTACCCTGACCGACAGGCTCAACGATGCAGAGCGCACCCAGCTAATGGGCAGCTCATTACAAAAAATTTATAACTGGAATTTTGCTGCTTAACCAACTATTCAGCTTTGATGCCCTGCTGTTTGATCAGTGCAGACCAACGCTCGATTTCAGATTCAAGCAATTGGGCAGCTTGTGCAGGCGTGTTGGCGACTGGCACGAAAGCCATCTCTTTTAATCGTTTAAGAGACTCAGGCGTCAGCAGCCCAGCGTTGATTTCGTGGTTCAGTTTATTGACCACGTCCTGAGGGGTTCCCTTCGGGGCAGCAAACCCAACCCAGTAATTCATCTCAAGCCCGGGAAAGCCTTCTTCGGCTGCCGTGGGGACATCGGGCAACACGTCTGAACGTTTATCCGACATCATCATCAAGGCACGCAATTTACCCCCCTGCACCAAGGGCAAGGCTGTTGAGACGGCGCTCACCAAAACCTGTACCTGTCCGGCCATCAGATCTGCAAGTACAGCACCGGCACCGCGGTACGGAACGTGCGTCATCGAAATCCCCAGCTTAGCCTTCAATAGCTCGCTACCTAAATGCGTGTTGGTGCCCGTGCCACCCGAACCAAAATTCAATTTCCCGGGTTCTGCTTTGGCCAACGCAATCAACTCTTTGATATTTTTTGCAGGGACCCCAGGGTTAATCACCAGGACGTGTCCGACCGAAACGGCTGTGTTGATCGGCACGAATGCCGTTTTAGGGTCATATGGCAAATTAGGCGTCAACCCAGCCGAAATGGAATAGGACATCTCCATCGCTAGCAAAGTATTGCCATCTGGTGCGGCACGGGCAGCCGCGTTCCAACCCACCACACCCCCGCCGCCCTGACGATTTTCAACGATCACAGGCGTGCCGAGCCGTCCTCCCAACTGCTGCGCCACGATACGCGCCACAATATCGGTAGCGCCGCCTGTGGCGTAAGGCACGATGATGGTAATGTTTTTAGGGCTGGGCGCTTGCGCTGCCGCTGGCGTGCTCAAAGACAGCAACACGGTACAAGATAACAATAGTTTTGCCAGCGTAGCTTGAGATTGCATGGTGTTCTCCGGTCATTATTATTTGATTCACTTTCACCGATTATCGTTGCATTTAGGTCTGACAACAAATGGCGCGCCGCAGCAATTACTTCTCTTTATCTGTGTTGGAACATTACAAAACCGTAAACCTAAGACAGCGTAGCTCTCTTTAGAGTCCGCGGTCATCACAGGGGTAACTGTTTAGAGACGTTTTACAGATAGCAAAAAAAGCAAACGCATTTTCAAAACGGCTAGGGGGTGGTTGGTGGAGTAGACCGTTTGACCAAGCCCCTTAAGATTTTGAAGCCGTCAGAGTCGTCTGGGTAAAAATAAATATCAAAATCATTGCACTGGAAAATGGTAGCGGGCGCACCGAGCTTTGCCACATCCTCTTGATATACATTTCCTTTGACTTTAGTCTGCTGCTGACCGGCTCGGTTAACAACCACCCCATTAATCTTCGTAGTATGAAAACTGGCACGATTTGTCAGCCAATACACGGGTTCAAGAGTTTCACTGACTTGTAAAACACGACTCGGTGATGAACCATAAGCATCTAGCGCTCTGCTGGTCCAAAAACTCCCAACGGCGTTGAAGTGTCCCTTTTTCATATGCTGGTCAAAGCATTGCACCGGTTCATAATGCGCAACACTTTGCGAGCGCGTCAGCCAAGTGAACGAAGCCGAGTTGACTTCAATGGCGTTGCTCAACAACCAGAGGGCGGCAGGCGTAAACAACATCAATAACATCGTACCAACAGGCTTTAAAAGAGAAACATGATCGACGTCGCACTTGGAGCAGTAGTAGACAACTACCAATAGCGGAAACAAGCCTACCGGTAAAAAATAACGCATTAAGAAGTTTCCGGACACGATCGTGCCAAGCAAAGTCAACCACGCCGAGAGCGAGAGAAACATTAGGGCAAACTGCCATGAATTGAGCTCGCTCACCTGCCCTAAACGTAAATCACGCAGCGCGCCTCTGAACAGTTTCAAGGCTACCCATCCCGACAGCATGAGCAGCACGCCCACACTGACATACTCAAGCGCACTGTGAGGCGAGGTAAAGGCAAGACGAATATTTTCTGCCACACCCTCGAACCCCTCGACAAACGACTTTAAATGAATGTAGCGGTTGGTGGGTCGTCCGATGTTGTCCTGAAATCCGAATCGCAATAATTGGCCTAAACCCAAAGCAAGCAAATGGCTCATGACTAGCCATACAAACAGTGCTTTCGACAGCTTGCGCAAAGACCGAAGTAATACCAGTGTCGCAAACAATGGTATCGAACATTGCAATAAAAACATCGGATTCGAAAAAAACGTCAGGGCTGATAGCACGACTGATAGCGAGATCACGAACATTTTTCGACGACCAGATGTTGCTAACAATCGCCTTTCAGCGTTTATCGACATGCTCGTCAGTACTGCAACCGCGACCGCCGTCAACACGACACCGAAATAGTAGGTATTGAAAAGCAGCGGTGAAATTAAGGCCGTCACATTCACAGCGGGCTGAGGTTCGAGCACCACGCAAAGGGTGATCCAGGCCGTTGCAAACACTGCCGCGATCAATCCCTGCCGGCGGGTCAAACCAATTACGATCGCCAAGAAATAGGTCAGCGCCACCCATAGCCAGAGATTGATCAAACTGTTAACAATAAACGACCACTCAATCGAGGGTGTTAAGACATAGCAAATGAAATATAAAAACAATTCAGGAAAAACAAATATCTGCGAGGAAAATTTCCAGCTGAGGGCTTCTCCGGATAGTAGAGACTTGGCGAACAAGGCCAAAGTCAACGAATCACCGTTAAACAAATACAGGTCAAGCCAGGGCGTCAATAACAAATGCCCGGTCGCAAGCAAAGAACAAAGAAGAATTGAGCCCAAACCACAGGTAACCAACATTCCGTTAACAATATTAGCTCGTTTCATGGTTAAAGGGCTTTTTTTGATGACACGCGTTCAAGACCGGCGAGATGATTTGAACTTAATAGCCAGCACCATTAAAAAATTGCGCCAGATCGTATTTAAGGGCATTTTTGAAACACCATGTTCGCGGTCTAAGAACTGGATTGGCACTTGTGTGACTTTCGATGCGAGTTGCGAGGCTTCGTATTTTAGGTGGATTAAGAAACCATAGCCTGAGTGATCGAGTTTACTAAAATCTAATTTTTGCAATAAATTGGTCGAGAATAAATTGAAGCCCCCTGTGTAGTCTGACACCGTCGCACCCAAGACGAATCGCGCGTAGCGATTGCCGCCCACACTTAAGGCTCTGCGATACCATTTCCACTCTGGACACGAACCACCAGGGATATAACGAGATCCCACGACCAAGTCTGCGCCCGCCCGCATCGCCTCAACAAAGGCTGGAATACTCTCTGGATGATGCGATAAATCGGCATCCATCTGCAGTACATAATCTGGACGATCTGGCTGTGCAAGCAGGGTTTTAAAGCCATCGATGTAGGCCTTTCCAAGCCCTTGTTTTTGTGCACGATGCAGCAGCTCGATGCGAAAATTTTCGGTCTCAAGAGATGCTTTGATTTGTTCGACTACACGCGCAGTGCCGTCAGGTGAAGAGTCATCAATGACATAAATCACGACGCGCAATAAAGAAAGCCGACTGATGCATGATTTAATTTTTTCAAGCAAGAGCGCAATATTTTGAGCTTCGTTGTAGGTCGGAATTAATACGGCCAAATTATTTTTCATCTACTGTCGAAAGCATACATTTGAATACGTCATAGATCGCGTAGATTACACTACCCGAGGCAAAGCATCTGAACGACCTTCTTTGCGACTCGGGCAGAATCTTACTTCGCTTGGCTGCCGCTTGGGCCTAAATTGCCCTTATTGATTGATCACACTAAAATGACGGTTAACTAGTTTGCCTTGAAATCAAGAACAGGCTTTCCGTTGCTTAGTCTTTTTGAAAGCTAGGCTAGGCTAGGCAACGCCACACAACCTAAGCGAACCCTCGTGACCCACTTTGTGACTCCATTCGAATCATTCATGAGTCTTTTGACAAGTACCAATCATGACATACAGCGTTAAAGAAATTTTTTATACCCTGCAAGGCGAAGGGCTCAGAGCCGGTCGGCCCGCGGTGTTTTGCCGATTTTCTGGTTGTAATCTGTGGTCGGGCCGAGAAGTCGATCGCAACGACGCTGTCTGTCAATTTTGCGATACCGATTTTGTTGGTACCGACGGAACACTTGGCGGTAAATTCACTACGGCCACTCAACTCGCAGAAACAATTGCTGCGCTTTGGCCCACTCACAAAAAAAATCGCTATGTAGTATTGACCGGCGGCGAGCCGCTCTTGCAAGTAGATTCCTTACTGGTGCAGGCGCTGCATCAACAAGATTTTGAAATCGCCGTTGAAACCAATGGCACACTTGCCGTGCCTGAAGGGGTTGACTGGATCTGCGTGAGCCCCAAAGCCGGCGCAGACTGGGTACAAAAAACGGGTCATGAACTCAAGCTGGTGTATCCGCAACCACGCTTGATGCCAGAAACGCTAGATACCACTGGCTTTGACCACTATTTGCTTCAGCCGATGGATGGTTTGTTTCAAAAGAAAAATACTCTCAAAGCGATTGAGTATTGCCAACACCACCCAGAATGGCGGCTTTCAGTCCAAACCCACAAATTTCTGGAAATCCGTTGAAGCCCCATCACACCACCGACCACTTCGAGCTTTCACAAAGATTCTATTTTGAGGCTGCGCATACGTTAAGTCGTACGATCGACGCTTACGGTAGCCGTCAAATCCACGGCCATACCTACGAGGCCGAGATCACCTTGACGGGGCAGCCTGACCCAACGTCGGGCATGGTGCTCGACTTGGCCTACCTTCGCCAAGAGATCGAACGGGTTCGCACGATGCTAGACCATCAATTTTTAGACGATATCGCTGATTTAGGGCCTGCCACGCTTGAAAACCTGTGCCTGTTCATCAAACAGCAACTGATCGCTGCGGTGCCACACCTCAGCTGCGTCACGATCGAACGGCGTGCAAGCGGCGACAAGTGCACGCTGCGCCTCAAAAGCTGAAAGCGTTTGGTCAGTAGCAGGCTCTGTTACCTAAAGGCCCATTGACCCCCTCGTCGATCGCCATCCCCTGCTGTGAGCGCTCTACCCACGTCTTATTTATTATTTTTAGGCACGTTAAATTCTTGGTTGTGCTGCCCAAGCCTGGGCGCGACCGAGCGATGCGCAGGGCGTTGCCCATCAAACGAAATCGGCAACGCCGTCAAAACAAAATCCTCACCCGGGACCAAGCTCTGCATCTGCAGGGCCTGCACCTGAGCGTCTTCGAGTGCCTCAGGTACTGTATTGACTGGCGCGCAAGGCACGCCTACAGCATTGAAACGAGCAACCCATTCTGCGCGAGTATATTCACACAGCAAAGGAATTAAGCGTTCTAACAAGGCTATTTTATTGGCCAGACGATTTCGATTGCTAGAAAATCGTTCATCACTTAACCACTCGGGGTGACCTAACTCTTGCGCAAACTTTGCAAACAAGCGATCGTTGCCACAACAAATCAAAATCGGTGCGTCTTTTGTTTCAAACGATTCATAGGGCACAAATCCTGGGTGCCCAGAGCGGTGCCGATCTGGCAAACGCCCAAGATTGACATAGGCATCAGCCTTCTGCCCGACCCAGCCAAGCGCAGTCTCAAGCAGCGAAGTACTCACCACCCCACCACCACCGGTATGCCCACGCCGTTGCAACATGGCTAAGGCACCGATCACCGCCCACATGCCCGTACCCTGGTCGCACACAGAAGCACCTGAACGCATCGGCGGGTCGTCTGGGCCGCCGTTGATACTCGATAATCCACTGAAAGCCTGTATCAGCGGTTCGTACCCGGGTTGCAAATGCATCGGCCCGGTATGCCCAAACGCCGAGATTTCGCAATAAATCAATTGCGGGTGACGCGCGCACAGTGCCTCGCCATCTATGCCCAAAGACTTTGTCACACCGGGGCGCATGTTGTGAATAAAAATATCAGCCGTGGCGGCTAAACGCTCAAAGGCAGCCAACCCCTCAGCCTGTTTCAAATCGATCGCTACTGATTTTTTCCCACGATTGAACACATGAAAATTCAGTGCATCACCATAGCGAAACGAGGCACCCATGTTGCGTGCATCATCCCCGCCCTCAATCCGTTCGAGCTTAATTACCTCGGCACCCAGATCGGCAAAAATTGCCCCAGCAAAGGGCCCGGCTAGCACTTGACCAAGCTCTAAAACCGTAACGCCTTGCAGAATATTTTGCATGTATGACAATCGTTGAAAAATTGATGAAGCCGGCTTAACCTACTCGGGCTCAATACCGGCAGCCCGGATAATGCGACCCCAGATGCGCACCTCGCTTGCTTGATATTCAGCGAGTTCGCCCGGCGTACTCGTGATCGCCTCGCTACCTAAAGACTCTTGGCGTAACACCATACGTTTTGACAAAGCAGCAGAAGCGATAAGCTTTGCTAACTTATCAACGATATCCGGCGCAACACCAGCCGGTGCGTACACGGCATTCCAGTAAGTCACCTCAAACCCCGGTAGCCCCGATTCGGCAACGGTCGGCACCATCTGTGCAGCCTTAGAGCGCGTCGCAGCACTCACAGCCAAAGGGTGCAAGCGCCCTGCACGAATAAGCGGCAAGGCAGTCGAACTATCTAAAAACATGTAATCAATTTGGCCACCCATCAAATCATTGACTGCCTGAGGGTTGCTTTTGTAGGGAACCGAAGTGACATTAATTTTTGCCATCTGCTTAAGCAGCTCTGAGCCGACAAGACTCGACGAGCTACCGCTCCCGAAATTCAGCTTTCCTGGCTTAGCACGAGCCACTTTAATCAGATCGTCGACCGTTTTAATTTGACTTGTCGCATTGACCACTAAAAACATACTGCCTCGACCAATCAAACCGATCGGTTGAAAATCTTTGACAGGATCGTAAGGCAACTTTTTATAAAGATGTTGATTCGCGACCTGTGTAGTATTGGTTGTCAGTAATAGCGTGTAACCGTTCGGTTTAGCCTGTGCGACGAACTGGGCAGCCAACATACCATTTGCACCGCCACGATTTTCAATCACAACGGTCGCACCAAACTCTTCTGCCATCGACTGTGCCATCGCTCGAGCTGTTTGGTCGGTTCCACTGCCCGCAGCAAATGGCACGACAAAGGTAATCGGCGCCGTCGGAAACTCAAGCACCTGAGCGCACGCAAGGCCTGCGTTTGCTACGCAAAGGTATAAACCAAAAAATAATTTTCGTCGTCTAACGTTCAAGATGTTGCCCCCAAGTGCTGATCATTATTTTTTTGCCAGAACTAATCATCCGAGCTAAAGCCGATCCCTACTCGCACAGCTAGAACCGCGCTTCGCATCCAACTTATATTAACGGAAGTACAAGCCGCGCTTCGCAAAAACTTCTACAGATCACGAATCGATGCGGTGCAATATAAACCCCTTTTATGCTGAGCCCACCTGTGTTACACCATCACTTACACCAAGAGATGCTAGCGGAACAGCTAGCACCAGATCATGACAGCTGGAGACAACATGAACAGTGCCACCGCGTTTAATCGTTCTGAGGGCGACCTTGGCAATATTGTTGCGTTAGAGCATGTCAATCTAGCGATTCCGGATCAAGCCCTTGCCACCATTTTTTACGCGATGGGGATGGGCTTTACCCGTGACCCTTATTTAATGCCTGGCATCACAAATATGTGGATGAACTTAGGCCGCAACCAATTTCATCTGCCCACTGGCAAGCCCATGGTGCTTCGCGGCAATATTGTGATTGTGACGCCAAGCCGCTCGGCCCTGCTCGAACGTCTTGCCTCGGTGAAAAACTTGTTAACAGGCACTGCATTCAGCTTTGACGAGCACGCAGACCATGTCATGGTGACCTGTCCGTGGGGCAATCGCTTAAAGTGCCACGAACCTGCCCCAGAGTTTGGCCCAATCAGCCTTGGCATGCCTTGCATTGAAATGCTTGTAGATCATGGCAGTGCCAAGCCGATTGCACACTTTTATCGCGAGATCATGAACGCCAAGGCTGTGACGGGTACAGATCAAGCAGGCGTCTACGCGCGTGTATCAGTAGGCCCCAGCCAGGCTTTAATCTATCGCGAAGCTGACAGTACCGACAAGCGCCCCTACGACAATCATCATTTACAGATTTATATTGCAGATTTTTCTGGCCCCTATCAACGACTAAAGGCTCGTAACTTAGTCTCACTCGAAGATAGCGTGCATCAATATCGTTTTAAAGATGTGATCGACCTTGAAAGTGGCAAAGTATTGCATCACATCGAACACGAAATTCGCAGCCTGATGCACCCCTTGTATGCGCGCCCTCTGATCAATCGAAACGCAGAGCGAAACATTCAGAATTTTGTACCCGGGCAAGAGGCCTATGTTTGGACCTTGCCATAGTTTGTTGTTAAGTATAAAAAGTTAAAAGTAGCGCGCACTCGTCAAAAAAATTACCTTGAAAATCTAGGAGGCTAATCGTGACACCAGGTAGCAAGCGCGCATTGATTATTGGTGGCTCGTTAGCGGGATTATTCGCAGCAAATTTATTGCGCAAGCATGGGTGGCAGATTTCAATTTACGAACGCACCCAAGGGGATCTGGCGAGCCGAGGTGCAGGCATTGGCACCTATCGCCAACTCTTTGACATCATGGCTAGCTTGGGTATTCAAGACCTCGAGGCAAAATGCATCCCGCTAAAAAGACGTCTGTGTTTTGGGCCGTCTGGCGAGGTCGTGCACGAGGTAAACAAACTGCATACGATGAGCGCGTGGGCAACAATTTATAACGCCTTGCGCGACCTTGTCCCCGCTCACGAGTATCACTCAGGCAAGCAGCTGATCACAATTGAACAAGCCAACAATCGCGTCACAGCGATATTTAGTGATGGCTGCCGCGAAACTGGCGACCTATTAGTGGGTGCGGATGGCCTGCGCTCAACCGTGCGTCAGCATTTCGCACCCGAGATTGAACCTATCTATGCCGGCTATGTCGCTTGGCGTGGCATGGTCGATGAAAATGATTTTTCGCCTGAAGACCATGCACAGATCTTTGAGAACTACGCATTTGGGTTTCCTGAGGGCGAACAATTTTTAGCCTATCCAGTTTTAGGGCGTACTAACGAGAATATTCGAGGCAAGCGTTCTTATAACTTTGTGTGGTATCGCCCTGCCTCTGAAGCACAGTTAACAGACCTGTGCACGGATGAACACGGCGTCTGTCACGGCAGCGCGATCGCCCCGCCACTGATTCGTAAAGAACTGACCCTAGGGATCAAAGCCGCAGCAACCAAACTGCTCGCGCCTCAACTTGCACGCATTGTTTGTCAGGTACCCCAGCCATTTTTTCAGGCCATCAATGACCTTGAGTCAAAACGCCTGGTGTTTGGGCGGGTAGCGTTAATCGGCGATGCCGCTTTTATTGCCAGACCCCATGTGGGTGGCGGGATCACAAAGGCGGCAATTGATGCTCAAACGCTGACGCAGGCCTTAGCAGCTCAGCCCGACAACATTGATCAAGCCCTAAGCGTCTTCGAGACTCAGTCGCTGCACTTTGGTGGCGGGGTGGTCGATCGCTCGCGTGGCTTGGGCGCGTATCTTGAGGGGCAACATAAGCCTTTCGAAGCCCGAACCCCAATACAACAGTCACGCGACATTAAAAAAGTCATGCAAGAGCAAGGCGCTGCCCTCACAAATGAATTGTTAAACTCAGCGGATCCCGCGCATTAAACACTTACCTTAACAGAGCACACGCAGCAAATGAAAAAAATCGGAATGATCGGCATTGGCATGATGGGTCATGGCATTGCAACAAACTTGCTCAAGCACGGCCACGCGCTGTCGGTTCTTGAGCATGAGGGCAATCAGCCTCTTGATGCTTTAGTTGCGGGTGGCGTCACCACCTTTAAAACCCCCAGAGAACTCGCTGCGCAATCAAACATTGTCATCTTATGCGTCACTGGCACACCGCAAGTCGAGGCGGTTCTTTTCGGTGAACAAGGTGTGCTGCAAGGGCTCGAACCTAACAGTATTGTCATCGACTGTTCAACTGCTGTCCCCGCCTCAACTGAACGCATTTCAAAATTCGTCTCTGATTATGGATGCCATTTTATGGACGCCGCCATGACACGCACGCCTAAAGAGGCTGCCGAGGGGCGACTGAACTTGCTGGTCGGTGCAGAACCGTCTCTGTTTGAGCAATGCAAACCGCTCTTAGAATGTTTTGCAGAAAATATCGTACATGTCGGGCCCGTTGGTGCAGGGCATCGCATGAAACTGCTACACAATTTTGTGTCACTAGGTTCGGTCACGCTCATGGCAGAGGCGGCCGCTTGTGCTCAGTTAGCCGGAATAGCACCTCAAACCTTTATTGACGTACTGGCCATGGGCGGAGGCTGGGGCGCGCCGCTCGAACGACTTAAGCCTTATCTCACAAACAAAGATACCTCTAACTTACGTTTCAGTTTGGCCAATTCGCTCAAAGATTTGAGCTACTACAACCAGATGGCCGAGGATATGAAAGTCGATCACACCATCGCGCAAGCCGTAAAAGGCTCACTCACCCAAGCATGTCACGACGCCGATCCGCAGTTACTGTTACCCGAGATCGTATCGATCATCGCTAAAAGACATTAAGAAAATCATTCACCTCAACTAATCGTCACGCCACCATCAATCACCAAACTCTGACCCGTCATAAACGATCCCGCCTGCGAGGCTAAAAAGACAGCTGCGCCGGCGATTTCATCGGGCTCGCCAATTCGGCGCAATGGTGTTGTCGAGACGCGCTTAGCTAGATTCGCTTCGTCTTCCCACAAGGCGCGAGCAAAATCAGTTTTTACTAAACCGGGAGCAATGCAATTGACGCGAATATTGTGCGGGCCGTATTCGACTGCCAGATTGCGTGCGAGTTGCATATCGGCAGCCTTACTGATGCCATAGGCACCAATCACTGGCGAACCTTTCAGCCCACCAATCGAAGACACGATAATGATTGAACCCGCGCGTCGGGCAATCATTTCAGGAGCTACATAACTGATCAACCAGTGGTTGGCCACGATATTATTATCTAAAATCTTACGAAACTGATCATCTGCAATGTTGGCTTGTGGGCCGTAATACGGATTACTTGCCGCGTTACACACCAAGATATCCACCTTGCCAAACTCACGCTTTGCAACAGTCACTAAGTTTTCAAGCTCTGCCTTTGACGAGATATTCGCAGGGACAGAAATGGCAGTGTTCGCGCCATAGCGAGCATTGAGGGCATCAACAACCTCTTGGCATGCTGGTGCCTTACGCGACGAGATCACCACCTTAGCCCCATGCTCAGCCATACGCTCGGCAATTGCTTTGCCGATGCCACGCGATGAGCCCGTAATAATGGCAACTTGTCCCTTGAGATTAAATAAGTTCATGTTTTTGTCTCGTATTTGTTTTTGAAAAAATTGAATAATCGCATCTTGACATCCTCCTCGCCCTGAGCGAAAAGGTTTATCGCGTCACTGATCAAAACACTTCATAGCGCCGCTACGTCACATAACTTTTTAAATAACCATCACACACATTCAAACGTTTCAACCCTAGGTTGCGCCATAAGCCTGCCTACGCAGCCATTCCTTTACGCAATAACTCGTCGACTAGCTCGTTCATCCCGATTACCCGAGCCTCGGCGAGCGCGCGTAACTCACCCGCTAATTCAGCTTTGAGCTTGACCGCAAAAGGGATCAGCCCTTTTTCTTGATCAATCTTGCGCTGCTCTTTGCGATCGAGCACACCACCCGCCGCAAAACGATCAGGCGTACCGGCTTGCTTGAGCTTGCCATCAATTTTCAGGCCTAAATTTTTATACAAATCAGTCTTTTTCATACAACAGGCCTTTCGTGTGAATCACGAAAACTAACATTAAAGATTATGCAGTGGCGCAATCTTTTGTACTGCAGGTAAGGCGAGCATCCGTTGGTAGTGATCGGCTACGCGCGGAAAGCGCGCAAGCTCGACGCCATTCTGCATTAACCAGAGCGTGAGGGTAAAGAGATAAGGATCCGCAACGCTAAAATCCTTTCCCATCACCCAGGGTCCGCGCAGCAACTCGCGCTCAATCCAGTCAAAGCAATCAATCATGTTCTGCGCAACTTTGGCTTTCATGGCTTGCAAGGCGGCGGCATCGTCTACCCAACGCGAGCCGCGCGTTCCGTGCGCATGCACCACATGTACCGTTGAACAGAACCAGCTATTTACGGCCTGCAATTCGGCTAGCGCAAAGGGATCATCTAAGGGCGCTACGCCGCTTTGCGGATGAGTCTGAGCCAAGTACAGCAAGATGGCGGGGGTCTCGGTGATCACGCCGCGTTCGGTGACTAAGGCGGGAACGCGCCCTTTTGCGTTAATCGCCAGGTACTCGGCTGAGCGTTGCTGATTTGCCTGAAAATCAAGACGAATGGCTTCAAAATCAGCACCAATGTGTTCAAGAACAATATGGCTGGCCAAGGCACACGAACGTGGGGAGTAATAGAAACGAGCGGTCATCGAAGTAGTCCTTATTCAAATCATTATGGGTGATCTACGCCTTACATCAAAAATCTAGTCACACAATACGGCGCGGCTCTTACACCGGCACCGTCGTGACATCATATTCGTACAGCCACTGATAGCGCGCCCGAACTTTTTCGGGGGTCCATTCACGGTTGACGTATTCTTCTGCAGAGGCTGCGTCTGCTAGTGTACGACTTTGAAAGCGTTTTCCGTTTTCGGCCGACCCCAACACAACTTTGGTCGTGCGTTCGATCCGCGCCTGCTGATAGCGCTCAAGCCCTTGCTCTACATCATCGCCTGCCGCCTCAAGCGCACGGGCCAGCACAACGCCATCTTCTAGCGACATCACAGCACCCTGTGCGAGCATGGGCAACATTGAATGGCAGGCATCTCCCAACAGGCTGACACGCCCGACGCTCCACTGTGACAGGGGCTCACGGCCCATCAGCGCCCACTTATACGGCTTTGAAAAAAGCCTAATCATGCTGTGAATATCGTCGTGCCACCCGGCAAACGTCGCGTGGCATTCTTCGTGGGTACCCTGCGCGCTCCAGGATTCGACCTGCCAGCCCGCGACCTCCATGATGCCGTTAAAGTTCATGTACTCACCGCGATGCACAGGGTAATGCACCACAT
>Ga0192658_1061_pt1 | contig 27468 bp, 23 predicted proteins | sample LauGreSBDMM110SN_4_FD_133055 | JGI IMG/M metagenome (GOLD analysis project Ga0192658, IMG submission 133055)
ACTACAGTTGAGATGGCGTGTTTGTAAACCATTTGAGTGACGGTGTTACGCAACAACACCACATATTGATCAAAGGATTCAACTTGCCCTTGGAGTTTGATCCCGTTTACCAAATAAATCGAAACAGGAATATGTTCTTTACGCAAAGCGTTCAGAAATGGGTCTTGCAGGGTTTGTCCTTTATTGCTCATTGGCAGGCTCCGTACAGTGCGGTGAAACGGATTGGGCTTTTGCAAAGATATGCATGTTTTCCAATCCAAGAACGACACTCTACAGGGTTTCCCCGCACTTAGCCACCGTTATCCCGCATGAAGCGCAAGGGCAAAACACTTTGTTACGATTTATCAAACGAAACAGAAATAATCGATCACGATTAGTTACCAAAGTGAAATACTGGTCGTTACCAATTCAGCAAGCGAAACAAAAGGGCGGTCATATCGATTGGGTCAACTCAATGAAAGTGAAAGACCAATCGTTGCCAATTTCAGTCAACTGAAAAATATCAGTCATCACTACTGGGTTCAACTGAAAGTACGACTCAGTGAGTCACCAGTTCGCGACAGGCTGACAACAACTGTGCGCATTGTGCATCGGTTCCGATCGTGATGCGTAAAAAATCAGCAATACGCGGTTTGTTAAAGTGTCGGACGATAATGTTTTTTGCGCGCAAGCCTGCGGCTAGATCGGCCCCTTTGTGATCGGGGTGTCGCGCAAAGACAAAATTGGCGGCAGAAGGCAGCACTTCAAAACCTAAGTTTTGCAAACCAACAGTCAGGGCTTCTCTGCTATGAATCACCGCATTTCGGGTGGTTTCAAAATACTCTTCGTCTTCAATAGCCGCTGTGGCACCGGCTAAAGCAAGATTATCAAGCGGATATGAATTAAAACTATTTTTTACCCGATCTAAGCCCTGAATCAACTCTGGATGTCCAAGGGCATAGCCCACGCGTAACCCAGCAAGCGAATGTGATTTTGACAGTGTGCGTACCACCAAGAGATTCGGATATTTTTCAATCAGCGTTGTCGCTGTTTGAGCACCAAAGTCGACATAGGCTTCGTCAACCACCACCACAATATCTGGATTGCTCGCAACGATTTGCTCGACATCAGTCAGCGAGTTGGCACGCCCTGTTGGCGCGTTTGGATTTGGAAAAATAATCCCACCCGCACGAGCAGCAACTGAGGCACTGGCACTGGAACCCACGACGCCATCAGCGCCACGAGCCGTTTCAGTTGCAGCATCTGGTAAGTAGTCTTCGACCGCGATTTTAAATTGCTCATCCAAAGGGATCGCGCGAAACTTGATTTGATACAAGCCGCAATACACCGGATAAAAGCTATAGGTAATATCCGGAAACCACACCGGGGCCTCTTGTTTCAGCAAAGCATGAAACACGTGGCCCAGCACCTCGTCTGAACCATTACCCACAAACACGTGCTCTGGAGTCAGACCACACCGTTTTGCAATCGCCTGGCGCAATACCAGGGCAGTTGGATCGGGGTACAGGCGCAAGCTGTCGTTTGTTTGGGCCGCAATGGCCGCCAACACCTTAGGCGAAGGGCCATAAGGGTGCTCGTTGGTGTTGAGTTTTACAAGATTTTGAATGCGCGGCTGCTCACCCGGTACATAAGGATCAAGGGTAGCGACCAGTTTGTTCCAGAAACGGCTCATGGGGCTTAATTGTTATCAGCGTAAGGATTAAAGGAAGACTTGAATTCAATGCGCAAAGGCGTACCGGCAAGCTCAAACACGTCACGAAACCGGCTTTCAAGATAGCGGCGATACGAATCAGAAATCGCATCCAGCGCATTGCCGTGCACAATAATCAGGGGCGGGTTTTGCCCACCTTGGTGCGCGTAACGCATTTTAGGTCTGAAAATGCCTTTACGTGGCGGAGGTTGCTGCTCAACCGCTGCGATCAACTCGCGGGTGAGGCGAGGCGTCGAAAGCTTGCTAAACGCCGCGGCGTGCGCCAGATTTACCGACTTGAGCACTGCATTCACACCCTGCCCGCGCAACGCCGAAATCGTATGTTGGCGCGCAAACGATAAAAACCGTAGCTTACGATCAAATTCGCGTTGAATACGCTCGCGCTGTTCGCTATCTAGACCATCCCACTTATTAATGGCCACGACCAACGCACGCCCAGTCTCAAGAATAAAAGCCGCGATGTGTGCATCTTGGTCTGAGACCTCTTGTTGTGCATCAATCATCAACAAGACAACGTTACTGGCTTCGATGGCTTGCAGGGTTTTGATCACCGAAAATTTTTCAATGGCCTCAAACACTTTGCCGCGTTTACGCAAGCCCGCTGTGTCGATCAGTGTGTATTTTTTACCGCCACGATCAAACTCGATTTCAATCGCATCGCGCGTGGTACCAGGTAGATCAAACGCAATCACCCGCTCTTCGCCAAGCAAGGTATTGATCAGCGTTGATTTACCTACGTTTGGCCGACCAACAATCGCAAGCTTAATGCGGTGGTCAACCACTTCGATGGGTTCAAAAAAATCACTTTCGAGTGCTTCAGCGCTTGGCTCTGCGTCATCGGCATCGTAATCTTCAACTTCAGGCTCTTTACCGAGCCCTTCAAGTGCATGCTCAATCAAATCACCGATACCGTCGCCGTGAGCCGCCGAGATCGCATAAGGCTGCCCCAGACCAAGCTCATGAAACTCAGCGATCGCACTGCCGTGGGCCATGCCTTCGGCTTTGTTCACGCACAACACCGCGCGTTGACCCAGTTTGCGAAGCAAACGACCAATGTCATGATCGTGTGCGTTTAAGCCGGCACGTGCGTCGACCAAAAAGATCACTACGTCGGCCTCGGCAATCGCTTGCTTGGTTTGACGTGCCATCTGAAGCAATATGCCCGTTTTGGTAACCGGCTCAAAGCCACCCGTGTCGACCACAATGAAGGGTTTATCGCCCACGCGGCCTTCGCCGTAATGTCGGTCACGCGTCAAACCTGAGTAGTCAGCAACCAACGCTGCACGCGAGCGCGTGAGGCGATTAAAGAGCGTTGATTTACCAACGTTTGGCCGTCCAACCAGGGCGACGACAGGTTTAAGTGACACGAATTAGTTCAACCCAATTAAAACAAGCAGGCCATCGCCCGACTGCACAAGAACACCTTGCGGGGTCGCAACGAGCGGCGCCTGAATCGCACCACCCCCAACGAGAATACGGGCCAGCAATTGACCGTCAGCTGGCGCCAAGAAATGCACGAAACCTTCAAGATCGCCGACTGCGATCGCACCAGACATGGGCGCAGGGCTTGTCACCTTGCGGTTACGCAAGGCGTCTTGGCGCCATGCCAGGCCGCCACTTTTCAGACCAAAGGCAGAGATCGCATCGTGCTCGTTAGGCACATAGGCCTGTGTCGCATCGATCGTTAAACCCACTGCGCTTGAGAAATCTTTACTCCAAACGGTACGTCCGCCCGCAGCGATATCGAAGCAGACCACGCGCCCCTGAAACGCCACGGCACACAGCAACGAACCGGATAAGGCGGGTAAGCCCACGACATCGTTCACGCGCTCAAGATCCGTCGAGCCTTTCGACAAGGCCACCGTGCCTTCCCATTGCACATCACCCGACACGGCGTTAATTGCAATGAGTTTTCCGCCGGGGATCGCACTAATGACGAGCCCCTCGAGCAAGAGCATTCTTGCGGGCGCACGCAGCGCGAGTGCCGGTCCAGGGCGTTGCACGCTCCAGATGCGCTCGCCGGTTTCGGCATTGAAGGCCTGGACGCGGTAGTCACCACTGCGAACTACCACCACACCTAAACCAACGATCGGCGGCACAGTGACTTCGCTAGACGCTTTCGAGCGCCATTTGATCTGCCCATTATCGTCGAGGGCAACTACCGTACCGTCTGCGGTCACAACGGCTGTCGTTTTGCCGTCGCTACCAACGCCAGCCGATAGCTTTTTGTCAACCTTCGAGACCCAGACCGGGGTGCCTGAGGCCAGATCAAACTTACCTAGCGAGCCATCCGCTGCCGCCGCGTACACCACCGAACCCACCACCTGAGGCACGAAGCCAATACCTGATCCCTTGCCAACTTGCGACTTCCAAGCAATGCGCGCTGACAGACCCGGCTTGTATTCGGTCAAGGGTGTAGGCTTATAGCGGCCGTCATCACCCGTAATCAGCGCACACCCCGATAAAGCGAAAAGCACAGCCGACAGCCAGACCAGACGAAGCGATTTAGCGTTAAACAATACAGACATCGTTAGGCTCCAAGCGCATCAAGTTTGAGTTTCACAACTGGGGTCAAAGGATTTGCCGCGCCGAGCGCCTCGATGGCTTGGGTCCAGGCTTCGCGAGCAGCGCCCCCCTTTCCTTGGGCTGACAAAATATCGCCCCTGCGATCTGCGTACAACCCAACGAAGGGCGCTGGCGGATCGGTCAGTTGTAGTAAAGCCGCATCGAACTCTTTTTGCTCAAGCAAAATACCAGCCAGACGCAGCTTGGCCACGGGCAGCAGCGTTGCGTTTTTGGTTTGTGCCAGCCATTCGAGTTGCGTGCGCGCAGCCTGCAAATCGTTGCGCGAGGCTAACGCCGAAGCCGCCACTAACGCACCACGTGCCGCATAATCAGTTGCGCCAAACTCTGAACGCAAGGTTTGCATTGCGGCATTGATACGCGCAATCGATTCATCACCTTGCTGGCGGCCGGCCTCTTCAAGCGCCTCAAAATAGCCCCGCGCCTGCGTCGACTGGTTGGTTTCATACCATTGCCAACCCCGCCCACCGCCTACCACAGCCAGGGCAACCACCAACACACTCAAGACCGCAGTGCCATATTTAGCCCACCACGCACGTAGTTGGTCGAGTTGTTCTTGTTCGTCGAGATCGTATGCCATGCTTAATTAACCTTGTCTTTCAAAAATGCCACTAAATCATCAAGCGGCACAGAAAGCTGCGCCGTATCTGAGGTTTGATCCACAGCCCGCAACATCTTGACCGAAGCCACGCCTGCCGCCAACTCGTCACCTCCAAGAATAACCGCAATCGCCGCGGCACTTGCATCTGCCCGTTTGAACTGAGATTTAAAGCTGGCCGTACCCGCATGCACAATCACCGCTAAGCCAACGTCCCGCAGCGACTCGGCCAACAGTGCCGCACGGCGTTGCGCCTCATCGCCTTGATGCACGATATAGACCTCGCATTCTGGCGCAGCGACTTCAGGTTGATATTGCCCCCACAAATCAAGCAGGCGCTCCATCCCGATGGCAAAGCCCACCGCCGGCGCGCCTTTGCCGCCCAACAGCTCGATCAAGCCGTCATAGCGTCCACCGCCACACACCGTCGCCTGCGCCCCGAGTTTATCCGTCACCCACTCAAAAACCGTTAAGTTGTAGTAATCAAGCCCGCGTACCATTCGGGGATTTAAACGATACGGCACCCCTGCATCCTTTAACCGGGCACAAACCCCCTCAAAGTGGGCGCGCGACGTTTCACCTAAAAAATCGAAGAGTTTTGGTGCCGCGTCAGCCATCGCCTGCATAGCTGGATTTTTAGTATCGAGCACTCGCAGAGGATTGGTATACATCCGCCGCAAGCCGTCTTCATCCAAAATATCTTTATGCTGTTCAAGATGCTCGATCAGCGCCGCACGATGCGCAGCACGTTCTTCGCCCTGCCCTAAAGAATTAATTTCTAGCTTGACGTCCGTAATGCCTAGCAGCTTCCAGAGCCTTGCCACCATCACAATTAATTCAGCGTCTATATCGGGGCCAGCCAAACCCAAGGCCTCGACGTCAATTTGATGAAATTGTCGGTAACGACCGCGCTGAGGGCGCTCGTGCCGAAACACCGGGCCCATCGCGTATACACGCTGCGGCCGGTCGTACAGAAGATTGTGCTCAATTGCCGCGCGCACCATCCCCGCGGTGAACTCGGGGCGCATAGTCAGTGACTCGCCATTGAGCGAATCAGTAAAGGTGTACATCTCTTTTTCAACAATATCGGTTACTTCGCCAATGCCGCGCGTAAACAGTCGGGTGTGCTCAAGAATCGGCGCACGCATATTGCGATAGCCGTAGGCCCGCAGCCACTCGCGTACCAAAGCTTCGAGCTGCTCCCAGCGCGCCGAGGCACCGGGCAAGGCATCATTCATACCGCGGATCGCGGTCACTTTTGAAAAAGCTTGGGTCATGTCTTAACTTTAAATGGCACGCGTGCCGTAGCGACGCGAGACGTACTCTTGAACAATCGTTTGAAATTCTTCGGCGATATGGTCGCCCTTTAGGGTGACCGTGCGCTGCCCATCGACAAACACCGGTGCCGCGGGCACCTCTCCCGTACCGGGTAAACTGATACCCAAGTCGGCGTGTCGACTTTCGCCAGGCCCATTCACCACGCACCCCATGACGGCGACGTTCATTGACTCAACGCCGGGGTATTGATTTTTCCAGAGCGGCATTTGCTCGCGCAGGTAAGTCTGAATGCGATCGGCTAACTCTTGAAACACCGTGCTGCTGGTTCGACCGCAGCCGGGGCACGCAATCACCATTGGGGTAAAAGCACGTAGACCCATCGTCTGCAAAATCTCTTGGGCAACGACCACCTCTCGGGTGCGATCGCCGCCGGGCTCTGGTGTGAGCGAAATCCGAATCGTATCGCCGATCCCTTCTTGCAAGAGCACGCTCAGTGCGGCTGTTGAGGCCACAATACCTTTGCTGCCCATGCCGGCTTCAGTCAAGCCCAAATGCAAAGGATAATCGCAACGCGCCGCCAAATCGCGGTAGACAGCGATCAAATCTTGCACGTGACTGACCTTGCACGACAAAATGATAGCGTTAGGATTTAAGCCGAGTTCTTCAGCGCGTTGAGCATTGCTAATCGCTGAAACCACCAACGCATCGCGCATGACCTCCTGCGCGCCAAGCGGTGAGGCTAACTTGCTGTTGTCATCCATCATGCGAGCAAGTAGCTCGTGATCGAGGCTACCCCAATTGACACCGATGCGCACCGGCTTATTGTGGCGACACGCAACCTCAATCATTTGCGCAAAATTATCATCGCGCCGTTTACCCCCTCCCATATTGCCGGGGTTGATACGATATTTGGATAAAGCTTGCGCACACTCGGGAAACTGCGTCAACAACTTGTGCCCGTTGTAATGAAAATCACCGACCAAGGGCACTGAAATGCCCATGCGATCAAGGTGATCACGGATTGCAGCAACTTCTTTTGCTGCCTCAGGTGTATTGACGGTAATGCGCACAATCTCAGAGCCGGCGAGCGCCAATTCTTTGACTTGGATCGCCGTGGCAACCGCATCTGCGGTGTCGGTGTTTGTCATCGACTGCACCAGCACCGGCGATTGCCCACCGATCTGCAACACTTTGTCGCCCCACTCTATCGGCACGAGCCTTGTGCGGTGACGGCCAAGTGCACCGACCAATACGCCAGTCGACTGGGGTAGCGTATTGGTCTCGCTCATTTTGTCCAGGCTCCAAGCCACGCCGGCAACCAAGCCGAGGGCACCAACCCTTGCCAGATCGCGACGCCAGCCGCCACCAACGCCAACATCAAGATCAGTACAAACCAAATCACTGAGCCGCCTTGACTGTGCTCGATTTGATGCGCACCTAGGGTGCGCGTTGACGTGTGATTGGCGATGCCACCCTCAACACGCCCAATGTAGGGCTCGAGCAGCGCCTCAAGAGGCTTTGAATCGATCTCTAATAATTTAGCGTAATTTTTTACCAAACTTTTTAAGGGAAATCCTCTGGGCAAACTTTCAAACCGCTCGGCTTCCAGGGCATCAATCAGCTTCGCTGGATACTTGAGTCGCAGTTCAACATCGTGCAGCGACAACCCTTTTGACACCCGCAAGCTACGTAACGAGCCAGCCGAAATAATCAGTTCATTTTGAACGGGTGGGGACTCTTCACGCAGCGGATTTTTCAATTCGACATCGGTCATGCTCGAACCTCTTTTATCGGAATCGATCGTTTCAAGGCCATTGTTTCGCTTAAGCGCGTACGGTCTTGGACTTCGCCTGCCAATTGCCCGCAGGCCGCATCAATATCGTCACCACGGGTTTTGCGTACCGTGGTGACAATACCGGCATCGCTAAGTATTTGAGAGAACGTCTTGATACGCGCTGCAGCTGAACGCTTAAGCCCAGAAGCAGGAAAGGGATTAAAAGGGATAAGGTTCAGTTTGCAGTGCACGCGGCGAACAAGGTCAACAAGCTCGTGTGCATGGTGATCAGAATCATTCACGCCATCAAGCATCACATACTCGAAAGTAATGAAATCTCGTGGCGCAAACTCAAGATAACGCTCGCAGGCTGCTAGCAATTCAGCGAGCGGATATTTTTTATTTAGAGGTACCAACTGATCGCGCAATGCATCATTTGGTGCATGCAACGAAACCGCAAGCGCTACCGGGCAATCTTGCGACAGGCGATCCATCATGGGCACCACGCCCGAGGTCGAGATTGTGACCCGGCGCCGCGACAAACCATAGGCATTGTCATCAAGCATCAGGCGCACCGCAGTGACCACGGGGTCGTAATTGAGCAAGGGTTCGCCCATGCCCATCATGACAACATTACTGATGACGCGTGTATCGGCGATCTTATCTCCAGCCGCGAGGCGGGACGAATCGACATCCTTAAGGAGTTCGTGCCGCGCCCACCATAATTGCCCGACGATTTCGGCAGCGGTGAGATTGCGATTAAAACCTTGATGGCCCGTTGAACAGAAGCGGCAACCAACGTTACAACCCGCCTGGCTAGAAATACATAGGGTGCCGCGATCGTCTTCGGGGATAAATACCGATTCAATCGCATTGCCCTGACCCACGTCAAACAACCACTTGCGGGTGCCGTCACTTGAGCGTTGCTGAGTGAGCACCGTCGGCGCCTGCACCACGCACTGTTCTGTCAACTGGGCGCGAAAGTCGCGCGCCAGGTCAGTCATATCTTCGAAGCAGCTTGTATTGCGCTGATGCACCCACTTTTGCAATTGCCGGGCGCGAAACGGCTTACCCCCCCACTGCCCCACTAATCGGGTCAGTGCCGGAGCATCAAGCCCAAGCAGATTGATCGGTTCAGGATGCATGTAGAGCAAGCCACTTTTCAGTCAGCCGAATTAACGGCTGTGGATGTTGATTTCAGGAAAGAAAAACGCAATCTCGGCAGCTGCGGTTTCAGGCGCATCAGAGCCGTGCACGGCGTTGGCATCGATGCTGTCAGCGAAATCTGCACGAATCGTGCCTTTTTCTGCTTTTTTAGGATCAGTCGCGCCCATCAGATCGCGGTTGGTTTGAATGGCGTTGTTGCCCTCAAGGGCTTGCACAAACACTGGACCTGAAATCATGAAGTCGACCAGATCTTTAAAGAAAGGGCGAGCACTGTGCACAGCGTAAAAACGCTCGGCATCCGCACGTGACAGCTGTGTGAGACGTGCTGCAATGACTTTCAAGCCTTTGGCTTCAAAGCGAGCAACAATTTGACCGATCACGTTTTTTGCAACGGCATCAGGCTTAATAATCGATAAGGTACGTTCGACAGACATGTAAAACTCCAAGATTTCTCAATAAAAACAGGGACTTTGCTTAAGCACACCGTAACCCGATATTCTACCACGGCACTAAACTCGACAACATCCTAAAATAGCAAGCTTGAACCAACCCTGTGTCGGCCTGATCTGCGCCTTGACACACTGCCCAACCCCTGCGGAATCCTTATGAACCAGCCCAACCCACTGCCAGACGTGGATCTCTCAAAAAGCTTCGAACCGGCCGAGATTGAAGCCCGTTGGTATCCCGAGTGGGAACGTCGAGGCTATTTTGCCGCGGGTCAGCACGTTCAAGCGGCTGCGCCAGGCACTTCGGCGGCATCACAGGCGCCCGCCTACGCCATTCAGTTTCCACCCCCAAATGTCACGGGCACCCTGCACATGGGGCATGCGTTTAATCAAACTATCATGGACGGTCTGATCCGCTACCACCGCATGTTGGGGTGTGACACCGTGTTTGTGCCTGGTACCGATCACGCAGGCATCGCGACTCAAATCGTGGTTGAACGTCAGTTGGATGCGCAAAAGGTCTCGCGCCACGACCTCGGTCGCGAAAATTTCATTAAAAAGGTCTGGGAGTGGAAAGAGGTTTCAGGTAGCACCATCACCAGCCAGGTGCGCCGACTTGGCGCCTCGGCCGACTGGCCGCGTGAATACTTCACGATGGATGCACAAATGTCTGAGGGTGTCGTTGAGACCTTCGTGCGTCTACACAAGCAAGGCTTAATCTATCGCGGCAAGCGTTTGGTGAACTGGGATCCCAAACTGATGACTGCGGTGTCTGACCTTGAGGTGCAAGCGGTCGAAACCGAAGGGCATTTGTGGCATATCCAATACCCGTTTGTCGATGGCCCACAAACCATCACGCAAGCTGACGGCACGGTACAAACGCTGCCAGGCATGACGATCGCCACCACCCGCCCCGAAACCATGTTGGCCGATGGTGCATTATGTGTGCACCCCGAAGACGAACGCTACAAGCATTTGATCGGCAAAATGGTCGATCTGCCGTTATGCAACCGGCAGATTCCCATCATCGCAGATGACTTTGTAGATCAAGCCTTTGGTACGGGTTGCGTCAAAATCACGGGCGCCCACGACTTTAACGACTATGCCTGCGCCATGCGCCACGGCCTACCCTTAATCGTGATTTTTACGCTTGACGCAAAAGTCAGTGATCAGGGCCCTGAACAATTTCAAGGCCTTGATCGTTTTGACGCACGCAAGGCCGTGGTCGCTGAACTTGAACAACAAGGGTTTTTAATCAAAGTTGAAGCGCACAAAATGATGCAGCCACGCGGCGATCGCAGCGGTGCTGTGCTTGAACCCATGCTGACCGATCAATGGTTTGTGGCAATGAGCAAGCCCGCACCGGCCGACACACTGCACCCGGGCAAGAGCATCACCGAAGTCGCCCTTGAGGTCGTCGCGAAAGGCGACGTGCAGTTCTATCCTTCAAACTGGACAACCACCTATAACCAGTGGCTTGAAAATATTCAAGACTGGTGCATTTCACGTCAATTATGGTGGGGCCATCAGATCCCGGCTTGGTACGCGGCCGACGGTCAAGTGTTTGTTGCACACTCCGAGGCCGAGGCGCTCAGTCTGGCCAAAGCCGCTGGCGTCACTGGCCCACTCGCACGCGATCCCGACGTGCTAGACACCTGGTTCTCGTCTGCCTTGGTACCCTTCACCACCATGGGCTGGCCCGAGCAAACCGCTGACTACGCCCGCTATCTGCCCTCAAGCGTTTTAGTCACGGGTTTTGACATCATCTTTTTTTGGGTCGCACGCATGGTCATGATGACCACGCACCTGACGGGCCAGGTGCCTTTCAAACATGTGTACGTACATGGCTTGATTCGCGACGCCGAAGGCCAGAAAATGAGCAAATCCAAGGGCAACACGCTTGACCCTGTGGATTTGATTGATGGCGTCGATCTTGAAACCTTGGTCGGCAAGCGCACCTATGGCCTGATGAACCCCAAGCAAGCGGGCGCTATTGAAAAAACCACACGTAAACAGTTTCCGGATGGGATCCCTGCCTTTGGCACCGATGCACTGCGGTTTACCATGGCCGCCTATGCCAGCCTGGGGCGCAACATCAACTTTGATTTGAAACGCTGTGAAGGCTATCGCAACTTTTGTAACAAACTCTGGAACGCGACTCGTTTTGTCTTGATGAACACCGAGGGCCAAGAGATTGCGGACGCTACAGACACCTCGGCACAGAGTTTTGTCGACCGTTGGATCATCAGCGAGTTGCAATTGCTCGAGCAAGACGTGGCCAAAGGGTTTGCCGATTATCGCTTTGATAATATTTCAAATGCTCTGTACCACTTCGTGTGGGACGAGTACTGCGACTGGTATCTTGAGCTTGCGAAGGTTCAAATTCAAAACGGTACGCCCGAGCAACAACGCACCACGCGCCGCACCTTGATTCGGGTGCTTGAGGCGGTATTGCGCCTGTTGCACCCCATCATGCCGTTCATTACTGAAGAGCTGTGGCAAAAGGTATCGCTGGTGGCGGGCAAACGCATCGAAACCGACGTCACCAGCATTTCGATTCAGCCTTTTCCACAACCAAACCTTGAAGCGGTAAACCCTGAGGCAACTGCGCGCGTCGCCTTGTTAAAAGGGCAGATTGAGGCGGTGAGAGCTTTGCGTAGCGAAATGAATCTGTCGCCTGCGGCTCGGGTGCCACTGATTGCCAAAGGCCCTCAAGCGATGCTCACTGCGCACGCTGCCTATTTGGCGGCGCTGGCTAAATTATCAGGCGTTGAAGTGGTCACTGAACTGCCAGACGACGGCTCGCCCGTGCAAGTGGTGGGTGATACGCATCTGATGCTGAAGGTCGAAATCGATATCGCAGCCGAACGCGTACGTTTAGACAAAGAGATTGCCCGCCTGTCTGGTGAAATTGCTAAAGCACAGGCAAAGCTGACGAACGAATCGTTCGTTGCACGTGCACCTGCTGCGGTGGTTGAGCAAGAAAAGCTACGGGTTGAACAGTTTGGCGATACGCTCAAGCAAGTGCAGGCTCAACGCGCCAAGCTGGGATGAGTCGGGCGGGGTGCGACGCGCGACACTAAGATTTAGCCGCGCGCGTTGAACTTACCAGCAGCGCAACGAGTACAAGCGACTACGATCTGGTCAAAGTCAGTAAGTACCGCTCATCAGCGACGGTTAACAAACCGCGCGTGCGCGCCTGGTCGATCAGGTCTGGCCGGTTAGTCAACGTGATCGCCAGAGATTGCTCGCGCCGCCAGCGTGCAATATGTGCGTGATTACCTGATAGCAATACCGCTGGCACGGTTTGGCCGTTTAGGTTTTCGGGGCGAGTGTAGTGCGGGCTGTCTAGTAAGCCTGACAACGAATCTTGAAACGAGTCTTGCGCCGAAGATTGATCATGATTCAAAGCGCCAGGTAGCAACCGGACCGCAGCGTCGATCATCGCTAAGGCAGCGATCTCGCCGCCCGACAAAACAAAATCACCAAGCGACCATTGCTCGTCTACATGCTGATCAATAAACCGTTGATCAACACCTTCGTAGCGACCACAGATAAAAATCGCACCTGCTGACTGCGCCAGACGCTTGGCCTGCGCTTGATCAAACAGTTTGCCAATTGGCGAAAGCAACACCACGGGGGCTTGTTCTTGAATAGCTTTTTCTTTTGGGGCTTGCTCTCGTGAGTCTTGATCTCGTGAGTCTTGCTCTCGTGAATCTTGATCTCGTGAGTATTGATCTCGTGAGTCTTGTTCTTGTGTGGCTTGCTCTTGTGTGGCTTGCTCTCGTATGGCTGGCTCTTGCGTGTCTCGCTGTTTGTGAATCGCTGCGAGAGCGCGGGTTAAAGGCTCGGCCATCATGACCATGCCGGGCCCGCCGCCGTAGGGGCGGTCGTCTACCGTGCGATGCACGTCTTCGGTGTAATCACGCGGGCTGTGGGTATGCAAAGACCAAAGTTGATTGCCGTGCGCGCGCCCCGTTACGCCGAGGTCGCGCACCACGCTAAACATTTCAGGAAACAAAGTGACGAGATCGATTCGCATCGCGGCGATTCTAAAAGTCTACGGGCCAATCGGTATCGATTCGACGTGCAGCGATGTCAACATGCTGCACGTGAGCGGCCACAAAAGGCACGAGTGTTTCTTGCGGCTTACCTTTTGCATCAAGCATCGCGAGTGGTTCTGCGGCGTCTTGTGCTTGCTGGCGGTGTACTTTGAGAAGCGCGTGTGCGCCGTTATCAACCACCTCGTACACGACACCTAGCAAGCCCTCTGCGCCAAACACCTGACAGCCCACCAGATCAACCCAGTAGTATTCGTCTGTTTGCGCTTTAGGAAAGTGTTGTCGTGAGACCAAGACGGTGTAACCGCGCAGGTTTTCGGCCAAATCTCGCTCGCCAACGCCTTCAAGGTCAGCAACGACCGTTGAGCCTTGGGGCCGTGCCTGCTTAACCTTGTGAGGAACGGGTGCGCCAGGCTTGGCCAGAGGCGCAACAGGTGCAACTAACCACCACACGGGTGCGGCGCGAAGTACGGTACCTTGAGCAGAATGCGGTTGAATCTTGACCCAGCCGCGCACACCATAGGCTGAAATGATCCGGCCTAATTCGATCAGATCATCTGGCGCTGTTGCGGCGCCATCAACAGCCATCAATTAAGCCGCTGTCGCGACTTTGGCAGAGAAGTCTTTAACCAGGCGGGCAACCGCTGGAGACAACTGAGCACCGACACCAGTCCAGTGACTGACACGGTCAAGCGCAATACGCAGACGTTCTTCGTTTGCATTCGCAACGGGGTTATAAAAACCAACGCGCTCAATGAAACGACCATCACGGCGATCACGAGAATCGGTCGCTACGAGGTTGTAAAAAGGACGCTTCTTGGAGCCGCCACGGGCCAGGCGAATCACGACCATAGGTAATACCTTGAAAATGTTCAGGAAAGTCTAGCAGTATAGCACCCTTTTGCCAAAAGACTAGGATGTTGTTGCCACCGGCTTCAGGCGCCGCTTCAGGTAGTGGGTGACCTGTTCAACCTCGTCGACTTGGGCCAGCAGTTCGTTACCGGTTTGCCGGCAAAAAGCTTGAAAATCACGCACCGCGCCGCGATCAGTGGTGATGACGCGCAAGACCTCACCTGCTGCAATCGTGGCAAGTGCTTTTTTTGCCCGCAAAATCGGCAGCGGGCAAGCGAGCCCCACCGCATCAACGGTGTGCTGAAACTCGGGGATGCCGCCCGCAGAAGAGTCAGTCATGCGACTCGGCCCACGCCTTCACGCTGGCCAAAGCGCCCGAGAGTGCGGCCAAATCGGTGCCACCGCCCATCGCCATATCTGGGCGTCCGCCGCCTTTGCCACCCACCTGAGTGGCCACAAAACCCACCAAATCACCGGCTTTGATCTTGCCCGATAAATCAGCGGTGACCCCGCCGACCAAACTAATTTTTCCATCGGCAGAGCGCGCGGCCAACAACACCACGGCAGATTTAAGGCGATCTTTGAGCTGATCAACCATCGAGCGTAAATCTTTGGGATCAACGCCTTGCACTTCGGTGACCAACAATTTGAACCCTGCGGCAAGTGTGAGCGCCTGATCCGTTAATGCATTACCCGCGCTTGAGGCCAGCTTGGCACGCGCTTGCTCGAGCTCTTTTTCAACGCCTTTGAGTTGATCTTGAAGCATTGCAATACGTTCGGGCAATTCGGCTGGCTGGGTTTTGAGTGCCGCGGCAGCGCGCTGGGCGGTTGCATTTAGGTTTTGTACCCAAGCCAAAGCATTGCCACCCGTCACGGCTTCAATGCGTCGCACGCCCGCAGCCACGCCACCCTCAGAGACCACTTTAAACAAGCCGATGTCACCGGTGCGGGCCACGTGTGTGCCACCGCATAACTCGCGTGAAAACCCAATATCCAGCACGCGCACGGTGTCGCCGTATTTTTCGCCAAACAAGGCCATTGCGCCGCCCTTCACTGCGTCGTCATAAGACATCACTTGCGAATGCGCGGCATTGTTTGCCAAGACCTCGGCGTTGACCAGCGCTTCGACTTTGGTGATATCGGCATCTGAGATCGGTGCATCATGGGCAAAGTCAAAGCGGGTTTTCTCAGCGTCAACCAATGAACCGCGCTGCTGCACATGACCGCCCAACACTTCGCGCAAGGCTTTATGCATAAGGTGCGTGGCCGAATGATTACGCACGGTGCGGGCACGATATTCGGTATCAACTTGAGCGCTGACGACATGCCCAAGCTTGAGCGTGCCAGCGCTGAGTTTGCCGTGATGGCCAAAGACGTTGGGTTGAATCTTTTGTGTATCGAGAACGGCAAACGAGGCTGCACCTTGAGCGCCGAGCAACTTACCCGTATCACCCACTTGCCCACCCGACTCGGCGTAAAACGGCGTCGTATCAAGCACCACGATCGCGTCTTGGTCTGCTGAAATTTGATCTACGGCCGCGCCACCCACATACAGCGCCAAAACCTTTGCTTCAGTTTGCAGGTGTTCATAGCCTTCAAATTGCGTTAAAGCCCCCTGATACACCAGGCCCTCTGCCATTTTAAATTTACCCGCGGCACGCGCTTGATCGCGTTGACGATCCATGGCTGTGTCAAACCCGGCTTCATCGACCTCGACATTGCGTTCGCGACAGATATCTGCTGTCAGGTCAAACGGAAACCCATAGGTATCGTACAGCGTGAACACGGTATTGCCATCGAGCGTTGGCAAGATTTGGCTACCTGGTTTAGCCACGGGCAAGGCCGCTAGCGCGACGTCAAGAATTTTCATGCCATGTTCAAGGGTCTCGCCAAAACGTTCTTCTTCTTGGCGCAGCACTTGTTCAACCCGGCTCGCAGCTTTTGCTAACTCTGGGTAAGCCAGCCCCATCTCGTTGACGAGATCTTTGACGATCAAATAAAAGAATGGTTTGGTTTGACCCAACTTATAGCCATGACGCAAAGCACGACGTACGATGCGCCGCAACACATAACCCCGCCCTTCGTTACTGGGGATCACGCCATCGACGATCAAAAAGCTGCAGGCGCGAATGTGATCAGCAATCACCTTAAGCGAGTTATGCGCTAGGTCTTTGCAACCCGTTTCACGCGACGCGGCAGCGATCAAGGCAACAAACAAATCAATCTCGTAGTTTGAGTGCACGTGCTGCAATACCGCCGCCAAGCGCTCAAGCCCCATCCCGGTATCGACACAAGGCTTGGGCAACGGCGTCAACGTACCCGACGCGTCGCGTTCAAACTGCATAAACACAAGGTTCCAGATCTCGATATAGCGGTCGCCGTTTTCGTCGGGCGAGCCTGGTGGGCCGCCCCAAACGTCAGCGCCATGATCGTAAAAAATTTCGGTGCAGGGGCCACAAGGCCCCGTTTCTGCCATCTGCCAAAAATTATCTGACGCGTAGCGCGCACCTTTGTTATCACCAATACGCACGATGCGCTCGGCTGGGACTCCGATTTCGTTGTGCCAGATGCCGTATGCCTCGTCATCCTCTTGATAAACGGTGACCCAAAGTTTTTCTTTGGGCAAAGCGTACACCTCAGTCAGCATGGCCCAAGCGAATTTAATGGCATCGTGTTTGAAATAATCGCCGAAACTAAAGTTGCCCAGCATCTCAAAAAAGGTGTGATGGCGGGCGGTATAGCCAACATTTTCAAGGTCGTTATGCTTACCACCGGCGCGTACGCTGCGCTGCGACGAGGTTGCCCGGGTGAACGGACGCGAATCTTTTCCGGTGAAGACGTCTTTGAATTGCACCATCCCCGAATTGGTAAACAGCAAGGTTGGGTCATTGCCGGGCACGAGCGATGAAGAGGGAACCGCGGTGTGCCCCTGGGACTGAAAATATTGCAAAAATTTTTGACGGATTTCGGACGTTTTCATCGCGCAGCACTGAAATGGGTAAGCAGACCATCACACCGCCCAGGCGGTGTAACCCTTAAATTAAGCCCCTAGTATAAAGGCTATGGTCGAACCCGCCCGCCGCGCTAACGCAGACACATAAAGCTGCGATATTCACCAGATTCATGGTCTTGGAAACGCCAGGCAGCCAGAAGCATAGGAGAAAAACCCGCAGGGCAATTACATTGACCCGTTTTGGGGTTCGCCATCTTGACGTTATCCATATTCCAGAACAAAATCTCTGCCAAATGCTGATCGCCTTGACATGAGCGCCAGCTATGCGTCAAAAATATACCGCCAAAACTTGCCCCAGAAAGCTGCCAGCGCCCTTGATGGCAGCTCAAGAGGTTGCCATCCGCCCCTCGACCAATCAACCCTTGCGCTTCACACGTAGCGCCCTCCGCAGCCAAGGCGCCGACCTGCAGATACTCGCCGGCCGAGACCCGAGTCTGAGCGCGCACCGCAGCACCCGCCACCACATCTGCCGGCGTGGTGATTCCTTGGGCCACCTCAAGCTTTCCCTTCAACACCGTATCGCGCAAATCGTATTGCCGAACGAAATGGGCGTACTGGGTCGAGTCGTAAAAGCTCAGGGCCGCAATCGTGCCGACAGGCAAAGCCACAAGCTCAGCGCTTGGCGGATTGGGTCGATCGACGGTCGGGCCCTTGACACGCTGTGGCAGAAATGGATGAACCGAAGCCCCCTGCCCCTCGAGCGCGGTGAGTAGTTTGCCGAGCCGATTGGTGTTATTGGCCTGACGCAGCTGCCCTGCGACGGGCTGCGCCCAGACCAGCGCTTCAATTTTGCAGCCACGCGTCAGGCAGGCGCCCTCAGGGGTAAAGACCCTCACCGAGGCCTCGTACCCGAGGGCGGGTTTGCCAGGAAAGCCTTTTGACAGATGCCCGGCCGCAATCAGCTCTGCAATCGTCGGGCGCCAGATGTCGCGGTAGCCTGTCCCACTTGACTCGGCCTGCACAATACCGACCAGCACATCAGCCTGACGAACAAGCATCTGGTCGACCGCTTTTTTTAACGTCAATAACCAGACTCCACTCGACTGAGCCGCCGCATCTTCAGCTTGTTGCATCCAGAATGACCCACCCCAAAGCGCCAACAATGACGCCAGAGCCATCGCAATGATCAGCTCGAGCAAAGCAAAACCCTCTGCACGTTTAATGAGGCGCATGATTAGCGAATGGTAAAGACAAACGTGTTTCGATCACCGCTGACGCACTGCGCGTCGGCCAGCATTGGGTTGTAGGGCATGTTGGGCTCGGTCAGCGCGTTCTTCACCATAATGGGCCCACTCGCACCTGCAATCGTCACGACCTCTGCCAAGCGCTGCAAAATTGAGGCCAACGCTGGGCAAGCGGCCTGATTAACGTCGTTTAGCGTCAACGAAAAGGCCGAACCACTCGAGGCGCCCGGCACGGTCTGCGGCTCAACAGAAATCACCCCTCGCCCAGAGTGACCGGTGCCACCTAGGCCGTGCGCGACGCTTGCCCGAGCTCCGAAACCCGCCACCGACACTACGCTCGACGTACGTAACGCGTTGGCCAAGGCACCGCTATCAATCCCTAAATAAGGCGTTGCCCCAAAGCCGTTGGTATTGGCTTTCATCCGAGCAACAAACCGTTGCATTTCTTCTGCGACGCGGGGGACTTTATTTTCAATCACATAACCTTGAATGGCCGGAATCCCGATAATGGCGATCAGCATCATCAAGGTGGTCACAATCGAAATCTCAATCAACGAAAAGCCTCGCTGCGCCACCCATCCTTGGCTGCATTGCCCAGGTGCGTCAAAAGAGAATCGCCTCAAGCCGCCGATTAAGTCGTCAACAGAAACCGAAAAAAACTTAGTCATCGCAGAAACTCCAAATCAAAATAGAAATCAACAAGAAAAATATGGTTTCGTTGAACGGCGTCAAATCGAAATCAAAAAATCTACGATTTCGGTTATTCAGGTCAGGTCAGAGCGCACAAAAGACCCTGATTCAAGTCGAGTCAAAAATACGCCTTAACGTGCGTAATACAAGCTCAACGACTGCCTCAGTTCGTCAAACACACGAAAATGCCAAAACGCGATTAGGAACACCACCGCAACGGCCGAGAGCAGTAGCAGCCAGCGCGCGATTGTCGCTTGCCTTTGCAAGCGTAATACGGTGTGTACGGCCATCCGATGTTTGGTGCGCTGCAATCCCTCGTCAAGACCAAGCGAATGCACCATGTCGGTGAAGTACCACCATGTTTCACGATCAATCAAGCCAGTGTTCAATGCCTCGACCGCCAAAGCGCCGGTATCAATTAGGCTCAACATTTTTTCGAGATGATGGTTTAACCAAGGCCAGGCGCCACGCTGCTGAATCAAGAGTGCTTCGCGCAATCGTGCGCTGGTGTTACCACGAGGCTTGAGTAACACCGCCAACAAAGATAAAAATCGAACCGCTTGCACCACGCGATACAGTCGCCATACACCCCACTGATCGACGCAGTCGCGAGCAGAACCGTGCCAACGGCGCAGCGACCAAACAAGCGTTGTGAGCGCCCCTGTGGTCAAACATAGTAAAAATGGCCACAAAATTTTTAACCAGTCAGACGCCGCGAACAGTGCGCGAGACCAAGGCCCATAGTGCTCGGGCGGCACTTCAGAAAAAACCCGCTGAAGATGATCCGCCGTCAAGACGGGGATCGAAAATACCGCGCTCACAGCCACCACTACGCCCACCAAACCGACCCATACCGTTTGGATAAAGGCCTGACTCGCGGCATCCGTCGTGCGTACAACCGCCGCTAACTGCCTTAGGGTCTGCGTCAAGGCACCAGAGCCCGCGTATTGGGCAGCCTGCACAGCCACCAGATCTTCTGTAGGAAGCGATCCAAACCAGGTCGTAAAGAGATCGCCGCCACTTTTAGGAAATTGTTTCACCCAATGGCGCGACAGCACGCCTCGCGCGCCTAGCCCCTGATACCGCCTCGCATCATCTTCAAAAATACTCAGAAGCGTTTTGGCGCCTGAGGTCATGGCAATCATCTCGGCAAGGTAGTCATAATAGTCAGCACGTTGCGCGCGAAATTGTGTTGCCGCCAGATGCACACGCCAATCGGGCAAGTCCGTCGTTTGGCAATATCTTTTGATTAAGGACAGCACCTTAGACACGTTGGTCTCGCTTTGAAGCCGAGGCTTCAAAATCACCAAAGCGCGCCTGAACATCACGAGGATCCAAAAGGCCTTGTGCCATCTTATACACAGCCACTTGCTGAGCGGATTGGCGATGCAGTTCAGTCATTTCAAGTGCCCGTTGCGTTCTTTTCGCAAACCATTGATAGAGGCCAACCCCGTCTTTATTTTTAAGGCCTTCAAGAAACGCAGGCTCGCGCACTGGGTCAATCATTTCGGCCACCACCGTACGACCTGCTGTCCCGCGCAAGCTCGAGATTGAATGATCACACGCTGAGCACGCCTGCTCATTTCGAAATCTGAGACTGTGGCGCGACACCCCCACGCTTGTCTCAATGCCCTTAACCCAGCGCTCTAACCATGCCTGACTCCGTGTCTGACTTAATGCGCAACGCCACTGTGGCCGATGCAGGGCCTGATCGATTGTCAGCGCGCACTTGGGGCACAGCTTGAGCATCAAGGCCTGAAACACCAAGAGTTTGAGGATGCCCGGTGTCGCTAACAAATCTCGCGCCACGCCAATAAAGCTTGACGCTAACCGATCGGGTATCAACAACGCCGACCCCGCATGCACGGTCGTGTAAAGGTTGACGCCGCAGGCCGCCAAGTCCATAAACGCGCGACCTGTTGTCTGATCCCTAATTTCACCAATCAGCAAATCGTTCATCGCCGAACGCTTAATTGCTTTGAGCTTGCTATCAAAGGCGTGTTGATCTTGCTCAGAAAAACTTCGGCACACCGTATTTTGAAGAGCGTTTGGGATCAAGTATTCGACTGGATCCTCGAGGGTAATGACTTTACGATCCGGGGCTATCGCGCGCATCAATGTTGCAATAGTGGTGGATTTTCCGGAGCCCACGGTGCCCGCTAAAACAACCGCCCCACCGTCGGTCAGCTGCAGTCGCTCAAACATCGCAATCTGCTGAGGCAGGTAGCCGAGCTCACTCAGATCTGGCGTTAATCTGGAAGCATCCATCACCAACAACCGCAAGCATACTGAAGGGCCAACATCGGTCGCGAGTGAAGCCCACCTCAGCAAGAGCCTTTGACCATCGACAAGCCGACTCAGGCGTCCTTGTTGTTCGATCATCGGATCAAACACTGCACCGTTGCCACCTTCGACATCCATCCACGCCACCGCGAGCATATCGAGTACGGTTGAGGTCGGTAGACTAGCGAACTCTGGTGGCGAGACATATCGGCCAGCAAGCGTGAAAAAAACGGGTGATGAATAACAATGACGATTGACATTAAAGTGAATATCACTTGCTTGGCGTACCACCCCCCAGCGCAAGAGGGCATCAAACGCAGCCGAGAGCGCTCCCTGCTGGGCCTGTCGCTCTGTGTGACTACCAACCGTCGCTGTACTCTGTTCGTCAGCAGGCTTGTCAATCGCGAGTAACAGCGCGGGCGGCAACACAAAAAGCTGCGGTTGGTTCAAGCGTAAGCCCCGTCGTTTCAAGAGGTCAAACACCGCACGGGTCTGATCGTCATAGCAATATTCAAGTAAAGCAAAAACACCCACGCTGCCATCAGAAAAACACACTGGGCACACTCGACCACGCAAACTGAGCACCGCCAACTCCTGTGCCATCGACCTCACAAAGGCTGGCGCCAACTGCAACAGTATTTCGTGTGTGGAAATTTCAACATAGGCGATCGCATTGGCTGTTGTAAGAGTATTCGTGCGCATCACTGATCGTTTAAGCATTATCAAAAAATCCTATAGTCATGATGTAAGGACCCAAGGTGTTAGCACTTAGGACATAAGCCCTCAAGGTTTAAGCACTCAGGGTGCAAGTAATCAGGTTGTAAAAACTCAAGGCGTGCTGCGTTTGAGTCACTTACGTAAACAAACAACATGCGATTGCCCTGATTTTTTAAAGTAGACGCAAGGCGGCACAATTCGCTCTAGCCGATAAAGCAGCGATGGCCCCCATACGGGCCGTGCTCGCGAATTTTTAAATACGTGCGGCTCAGAGTCCAAAAGCACCTCGGCGGTTAGGATTTTTCCGATGCCATAGATCGCTAATACCTGATTGCTTTCGGGCGGATGAGCGTCTGTGCCAGAAACAGCCTGAGCATGCTGCGTTAAACCAAAAATATTTTTTCTGGCTGCCAACAAAGCGGCTTGCGAATCGAGTCGCAACAGTTCGTCAATGGTTGTTTGGCGTGTCGCACCGTCTTGCGCCAGTGCTGTCGTCACGTGCAACAATACGAACGCTGCAGCACACAACAGACGCACGCCGCAGGGTCTGACAGACTTATTGTTGAATGTGTTCAAACAGATCTCCGATGAGTTGTACGACCAAGGCGCTACGCGTCAGTTCTTGTCCAGAAATGTGTCCCACCTCAAGGGTCGCACTGCGCCAGCGCACCGGTACGGTCAACGCTTGCAGCGCCGTTAAGGCGCGTAGCGGGCCCTTGAAAGCGAGCGAGCGTTGATGCCAATTGGGCAGATCGGCCGGCCGTTCTAGTGAACGACCCTGCGCATCGAGGGGTGCGCTCATGATGAGTTTGGACGAAAGCCCAAGCTGAATATGCTCAAACAAAGGGCTCAATCGCTGGAGGCTCGTCATCCAGTCGACTCGCATGGGCTCTTGGGCCCAATTTAACGGCTGAGCAGCGCGCAGTAGATTCCAGGTCAGCATGGCACGGTCAAGCGCAACTGCATGAAACACCCAATCGCCAGGCTTAGCGGCTTCAAGCTGTTGATTCAAAGCAAAGCGATGCTGCCGCCGGTAATGTGCGGCACACGACCAATCAAAGGATACTGGCTCGCACTGTACGCGCAGTAGTTGCCAGCCTGCCGGATCAAACGGTACGCGACGCCAAGCGGCCATCACCCGCATCAGATCTGAAAATCCGTGCACCGGATGTTGTTGGGAGTACTGCCCGATCGCATCAAGCCACAGCTGAGTCGGATGCATCTGTGTAAAGGTCGCATCCTGCTCTGAGCGTGGGTCAAACCATTTCACCAAGAGCACCGCCACGACAATCAACCCCAACGCCGTTGCACGAGACTTTACCCCTTTGCGAGCGCCCTGATGCGCCAACACCCGCGCTTGCTCTGAACACTTATCGTTCAACCACGCCGGCAATTGCGATGCGTTGGCGATCAACCCTTCGTACACCACAAGGTTAGGAAAACGACGACGTATTTCACTTAAAGCGGCAAGCGCGGCTGCAGTATCCGCAAACCATCGATCGGTCTCAGACATAATCGAACCCGAGTGCGATGCCACCATCCAGCAGCCGCCCTCTTCGAAACGCACCAAGCAGGCCACGGCCGCACTCGGGTATGCGAGAGAAAAAAGTGCTGCGGCCGAGTAGATGCCGCAAGACTGTGCGAAGTATTGTTTTTCAAGCTGTACGCAACCAACAGTCATTGCGGGTGCGCCCACAACGAGATAGTGTGTGGCACGTAGTAGGCGTGCGTGTTTGCGCGCTAGCTTTAAAGGTTGGCCGCCAACAATGGCGGTCCAATCCATACCAAAGATCACCGGCTGACCAAAAGAATTGCGCACCACCACCGTTTTAGCGTGCGGATTAACAGGATCGAGCGTTAAGCCCTCAGCGTAGCGATTCAATTTAAAAGCCCTCTTCGACCTGAGCGGTAATGACAATGAGCGTAATGATCCTGTTGTGCCGGACGCGATTGCTTCCGCCGAAAGCGATCGGCGCATCGGCGCTGAGTCGTGTTCGATCGGCCTCGCCATGCTTTTGCTCAAAGCCAGAGACCAACATGGGCTGGCCAGGTCGTAACGCTACCTGTTGTACGGTGCCGTTACCGTCGATGGTAATTTGCTGGATCTGCATGCGGCTGCTTGGCTCGCCAACCGTAAGCGTTTTAAGCGGCTGAGCAACCGTGTTGTCATAGGCGAGCGACAATAGGATTTGTCCGTCCTCCTGAGCGTCTGGCACAAGCGTGAGAAATGACCCAACCGTTTCTTCTTTTTGACTGACCGACATGGAGGGCATACCATTGGCGGCGCCAAGCACACCAGATTGGCCTGACCCAGACGTTTTCACTTGATCAATGTACGAGAACGTCGTTCGAATCGCGTGGGTCACAGGACGCTTGTTGAGCGTCAGCACTGGCATCGAGACATGGCGCACGACCGTGCCATACTTTGCCAGAGCATTGACAATGAGTTTGGACGACTGCATCGGCCCGTACGCCGCCTCGAGTGCCGCACGCGCGACCCCGACGCTTGCACCTGCCACAGGAGCCGATAAGGCTGTTGCAAAGCCGCCCTGTGTAAACAGTGCCTCCCAATCCAGGCCAAACTCAAGCGCCTCGTGGGTTTGAAGCGAGATCTCTTCGAAGATTAAACGCACACGGCGTGTCAAGTTGCGGTTTTCGCGCTCGATAAAGCGGCCGATTGCCTGCAATGCCTCAGGCGTGTCGGTCACGATCAAAGAACTGAGCGCACCCGATTGTGCGGCCATAACGCCCGCTCGCGTTAAAAATGGTTCGAGCCGTAACTTGATCGCATCAAGCGCATGCTGCTCGGTACTTTTGAGCGAAGTGCTCGAGGTGCTATCAAAGCCCCCGGCCTTCGTGTTTGCACCTCTTCCTAGCCGCGCATCCGCTTGCGCCGAGAGCGTCAGCGACCGCACATCAAACACTTGGGTTTGAGTTCGATAAAACTCGATCGCACCATTGTGGAAGCGCCAGCAGAGGTTTAAACGTTTTGAAATTTGATCAAGAATCTTTGGTAGCGGTTGCGGCCCCATCTCAAGCAAAACCTGATGCGGCATGATCGCCACCGGCGTGATCGCACCAAGGCTGAGTCTTGGTAAAAAACTCTCGGACGGCAGCAATGCCTCGGGCCTAATTTGCACCGGAACGCCCGTTGCCTGCGTGATTCTTTCTGCTAGCAAGACAAGATCGCTTTTGCCCCCTCGATACAACATGGTGGTATTGACCTTTGCGCGCAGCGCGGCGGGTAAGGTGACCTCGCGCGACAGCGGTACGGCACGACTCATCAGCCAAGGCTTTTCAACCTGCTGCGCCTTGAGCCTGGCGGCTTGGTTATTTGTCCGGGCCTCGAAAGCCGTTTGCGCGCGCGTCAACGCCTGACGCGTTTGGGTCGCCTCTGCCTCGCGCTCGCCGAGGCGCTGATGGAGGACGCATCCACTCAGCGACACGAGTGTCAACATTGAAGGGACGGCAATTTGGGCAAAGAGCCCTTTCATGTCGAGGCACCATCGCCACGGGTTCGGTCGCAAGGTTCAGCGACCGGAACGATTCGTAACACCTGGTTAGAGTAAAAGCAGGGCTGCAACGGGCGATCTGACAACTCAGTCGAGGCCAGGAGCGCCTGCACAGAAGACACGAAATCCTCTGAAAATTTAGCCGAGGCCGATAAAGGGATATCGATATCGACTACCCAATGCTCGGGTTCAAAGCGCCAGCCGCTGAGCCCCGCCCAGCGGGTTAACGCTTGTCTAAGATGAAGGTCCGTGTGGCTCACGGCAAAAAATGGTTGTGAAGCTTGAGAAAAAGACTCGGACACGGATGACGTATTGGGGTGCACTGGAGCGTAAGCACTGACCCGGCCTTGCGAATCACGCGCTACATTTGGTCCGGCAGAGGACTGCGCGGACTGGGGCCGCAAAGTTGACGCGTGCAACGCCCCGCGTTGCTGCTGTGTGTGCTCCGCAACAAGGGTTGCGTCGGCGCGCCGTGCACGCGCCTGTTGCCGTGCAGAGCGAAACAGCAATGCAGGCCAGTGCCCCTCAATGATGGTGTAAGGCCCTTGACGAAGGTAGGTCAACACCTGCTCGCCTTGCTCGCTCGAACCCAAGATAATCGGCAGTATTTGGCCTGGCAGCCATTGCAGCCAGGTACGCGACGCGTCCGAAAAAACTTGCAGCGGTGCGACCGCACGATCACCGGACAGCCGCCAACCAAAATCAAGCTTGCCTGACGGGATATTGGTACCACTAGGCTGCTCGCTGGGCCAGGGCCGACCCGCAGGGCCCATGCATCCAGAAAGCAATAAAAACGAAAACAACCACCACGTGCCGCGCATAGTCATGAGTCACTCGCCCGCAAACAATTAACGAGCAGTGATGTTGACGATTAACAGCGAATCGCACAATTGTGTGACTCACGCATAGACGAAAAAAGCGCACAAAAAAATACGCCTCGATTGATGAACTGCACCCCAAAAGTTGGATACCAATCCAACTCTTGGGTGTTGTTCATGACGAAGTACGACGAGGATTTTAAAAAATCAGTAGTTCAAGACTACTTAGGGGATGGGGGTGGCCAGCCTAGCGTATTTCTGGCGCTAGGTGCGGTCGAAGCAAAGTCCTGTTGAGACTATGCTTGTATGGCCCGACTGCCTATTTTTTGCGAGCCGCGGGGGCAGCCTTGGCTAAGGCTGGGTCTTGCATCAAGGGACGCGATTCGTCGAGCGCCATCGTCAATGCCGCAACGGGTGGCGTGTTGCCCGATAGCGCTGCATCAAACTGGCGACTCAAAATCGGCTCGATGCTATGGTAGTTGCGCACCCGAAAACCACGACTGTTTTTGTCGCTGACTTGACGCATTGAGTCGACCAGTAAGCGAACGCCGGGCACCTTGTCATAAAACGAAACGTTGGCGGCGCGAAACGCAGCATCCGTTAAGGGAAGATAACCGGTGCGTTGATGCCAGTTGGCGGCAATCACAGGTTTTGAGAGATAAGCCAAAAAGGCCATCGTTGCTTTATCAGCGTCTTTTGCATGACCCGATACGGCCCACAAAGCGCCACCGCTCACGAAAGGCGCGCCTGCTTTGGGGCTGACCTGGTCGTAAAACGGCAA
>Ga0192658_1028_pt1 | contig 24881 bp, 22 predicted proteins | sample LauGreSBDMM110SN_4_FD_133055 | JGI IMG/M metagenome (GOLD analysis project Ga0192658, IMG submission 133055)
ACAAGCCGCTTTTGACTCTTTAGGCCGCACCTTGGAATCCCGGATGACTACTTTAGAAACGCGCTTTGACACGATCCTACCTACTCTTGCCACCAAAGAAGATCTCAAAGATCTTGAGGTCAGCCTTCATCGAGACCTTCGCTCAAACACTTGGCTGATGATTACCTGGGTCACAGCAGTCGTTAGTATGGCGATGACTGGCGTATTTTATGTTGCGCGGTTTGTACCGGCTTAAGCCACAAGAAACGTGCTTGCAAAAAATATCCCGCTCAAAATTGCTTGCGCAACCCTGTAACGGGATAACCTTCAAACTAACACTCTCACGCCGCGCGTTGCGCAGCGCTCGAGCTTTAGATCGCTTTCAACATCGAAGCAGCATCACTCACTTCAAACTTGCCTGGGCCTTCGTTATGAAGAACCTTGACCACGCCATCAACAATGTAAGCGGCGTAACGGTTTGAACGAACCCCCATGCCGCGGGCAGTCAGATCCAATTCAAGCCCTAAAGCTTTGGTCCAGACAGCTGAGCCATCGGCCAACATGCGTACTTTGCCAGCAACTTTTTGCTCACGGCCCCAAGCGCCCATCACAAAGGCGTCATTGACAGCCACGCACCACACTTCGTCAACGCCCTTGGTGTTTTGGGTTAAAAAGATCTACACCACTAACTTCCGTTCGCTAAGGTTCAGAGCTTTCTCGCCAAAATGACCAACGACGAACCTCTGAACCTCCGTCCAAAAAGTCATGAGGTTTTGAGACAAACGGGCTTTGAGACCACTTTTACGGGCCGCGGCCACACGTTGCAGTCAAGAGCTAGCAACACAAAGCCCCGCTCTGTGCGGGGCCCGTGGCATATCGAATCTCTGTGTAGCAGGTTCGAAACTTAAGTTTTGGCGGAGAGGGTGGGATTCGAACCCACGGTGGATTTGCACCCACGCCTGATTTCGAGTCAGGTACATTCGACCACTCTGCCACCTCTCCGGTGCGTGCAATTGGGGGATCAATCGCGGGTATGGCGGCGTTGTGCCACACCTTAGTCAAGCCAAGTATTCTAGCAGAAACAGCGATTTATTTGATCGACACCTAAAACCCCGCCTTACGGGGGCTAGGGGCTTGTTAAGTCGGCTTAAGGGCGCAAAAGTCAAGGCAAGCCGGTAAACTCGAGATAACGTGAGCACCCCATTTTTTGAGATCATCGCCATGCTTTTTGTACTATCCCCCGCAAAAAAACTTGATTACGACTCGGCACTGCCAACCGATCTGCATACTCAACCCTTATTTGTGAAAGAAGCCGCTCAACTGATTAAGGTGCTTAAAACGCAATCAGAAACGGACGTTGCGTCATTGATGGATTTGAGTGGTGCGTTAGCGCAACTGAACGTTGAGCGCTATGCGGCCTGGAAAACGACCTTCACGCAGAAAAATTCACGTCAAGCAGTCTTGGCGTTTAACGGTGACGTTTACGAGGGCTTGAACGCAGCCACGCTCAAAGAAAAGGATTTGCAGTGGGCGCAAGAGCATGTCGCGATCTTGAGTGGCCTGTATGGTGTGCTGAGGCCGCTTGATCTGATGCAAGCCTACCGACTTGAAATGGGCACCAAACTTGAAAACCCGGGCGGGCCTAATCTGTATGCATTTTGGAAAACAACCATCGCCCCTTATTTGAACGAGCGCTTAGCAAAAGAGAAGGCCCCCGTTCTGGTGAACCTCGCCTCTGAAGAGTATTTCAAAGCCGTCGACCTTAAAACCTTGAACGCTCGCATCGTTCAATGCGTGTTTCAGGATGGCAAAAACGATGTGTATAAAGTAGTGAGTTTTCATGCGAAACGTGCGCGTGGCCTGATGGCGCGCTTTGCGATTGAGCAGCGTGTCACCAAACCAGAAGAGTTGAAAAAATTTAATATTGAGGGCTATGCCTTTACGGCGAGCTTGTCGACCGAAGACAAACTCGTTTTTCGGCGCGCAGGGTAAATAACTGGTGGGTGCCTGCTAAACGAACAACCGTGTGTCAAACGAATCGCGTGCGTAAGAGAACACCTCTTTTTGAATCACTTCTGGCGGTAAGCCGAACACAGATTGGATAGCATCCGCGTAGACGGCCAGCGCATCGACCGTTACTTTCAAATCACGGCCCTCAAAAAGTTGAGATTTTTTCAAGCCAGGCCACTGACTCACGATCCCCTTTGCTTTGACCAACCCGCCAGCAGCTAAGACGCACGAGCCCCACCCATGATCTGTGCCTAAGGTTCCGTTTACGCTGGCTGTTCTGCCAAATTCGGTCACTGTGATGACGAGACTCTGCGCCCATTTTGCGCCAATACCTTCACGATAGCCTTTAATGGCATCGTCAATTTGTTTGAGCTTCGTGGCGTTGACCCCTTCTGCTGCGCCTTGCCCTGCATGGGTATCGAAGCCATTAAAATCCAATACACCAACCACTGGTCCGCCAGGTAACTGCATTTTTTGTGCGGCTTCTTTGGCCAGACTGTAGGCGGTTCGGCGTTGTTGATTCGGTTCGGGTGTTCCGTCCGCCGTCAACCGTAGGTTGTCTGACTCGATCAAGCGCGAAGCATAGGGTTTGAGTTCTGGGACGTTAGCCCAAAGCTGGCTCACGAGTTCATAGGTTGCTTTAGGTGGTGCCTGCATCCAACTCGGGTACTGGGTCTCTGACGCAGCATCGCCTCGCAAAATGAGTGGCATGGGGATTGAAATCGCCACGCCGCCTTTAGATTGCGCCGCCCGCATCGCCCGACCTAGCCAGCCCGAAGCCGAGGCATAGGGTTTCATGATACCGCTTTGCATGATGTCTTGTCCCTCGAAGTGCGAGCGCCCCTTATATCCAAAACCTGTGGCGTGAATCGCAGTTGCTTGACCAGCCGCCATGAATTCTGCAAACGTTGGTAACGCGGGATGGATGCCAAAAAACTGATTGCCAAGTAATAAATTTGAGGGCAACAACTCAGAGCGTAACGATCCAATATCAGGATCTGCAAAAGGCGGAATGGCTGCAAGGCCGTCCATACCCCCGCGCAGCATGATGACTAACAAACGCTTGGCTTGAGCGGGTTGAGCGGAGTTGGCCCAAGGCGTAGCCCCCGCCAATGTCAGGCTCGCTGAAAACTTAATAAATTCTCTGCGTTTCATTGTGTCTACCCCCAAAGAATAGCGGGTGAAGTCAAATACACGGCCCAGAGGCTTCGAAGCGATTGATCGGGTGAGCGTCGGGCTTGCTTAAGCGTCTTGAAGATCGCACTTTGTTCGCCATGCTGTCGAACCACAACCTCGCTGAGCTGATCGCCTTGACTGACCAGTCGGGGTGCAAATTGGAATGCGTAGCGAATTCTACGATCAAGCATTTCTTTTGAAAGCCAGTCGCGATCGTAAAGCGACCAACCATTAGGTTGCGGGCAATTGTGAATGGCTTGACCAAGCTCTGATAACAACTCATGCAGCTTTTCACCTTTTGTGCCCTTTTGTGGCAGCACAACGGGCAACGCTGCGCCTGTGACGCGATAGATAGTCCAAAGCCAAGTCTCGGGATTTGAAAATTTACGCAAAGCGGTGCCGGCCGAGGCCGCCTCTGCGATCACAGCCTTGTGAACGGTTGGAAGATGGCCATCCGATTTTTGAAAGACTGCACTCAAACGGTTGATGAGTTCGGGTGAGGGCGTATCTGTGATAAATGCCGTTGCTAATTTTGTACTGATGTGGCGCGCAGTGGCAGGATGACGGGCGAGGTCATCCATCAACTTGAGTAATTTGTCTCGGTTGGCATAGGCACCACCATACTGTTGTCCCATGACAGTTTGACTCGATGGCTCATGCTTGTTGTCATCGAAATAGCTGCCAAAGGGCCCGGACACCGATTGATTGCGCTGCCGACGCCTCACACCCCAACCCGTTAAGATCATTGCGGCGGCGATCACGTCGTTTTGGGTGTAACCCGCCCCGGGGCTTAAGGTAAATAATTCAAGCAACTCGCGTCCAAGATTTTCGTTAAACGAATCTTTGCGTTTGCTTTTGGTTCTGGCGGGCGAATTTGGGCCAATAGACCTCGCATTATCTAGGTAGAGCACCATTGCTGGATGCGTCACCGCCTCGCGCAGCATGTCGCCAAAGTAACCTGACATGTGCCCTCTGAGCATGCGCATGTAAGGGCCGATCGCGGTATTGATATTGTTGACGGCCGGCGACACCGTGAAGTGATTGGTCCAAAAGTGCCAAAAACGTTCGAACACTGGGGCAGGCCCGTTCACGGCCATCGCGCCGCGGGCTAAGACTTCTTTCCAGGGCTCTAGGCGCCAATAGGGGTAAAGGACCTGCTCATACCGAAATTGCTCGGCCTCTGTGGGCGATAAGACTTTGGCTTTTTCGTTGCTGAGCAGGCGCGCTTGGTCATGTTGAAATAACGCCTCGGCGACCTCTTCTTGCGTTTGCAGAAGTTTTAATCCGTCGGGTAGATCCTTGAGCAGATGACCTTGCCGGTCAGCAAAAAACTGAACGCCAGGCGTGCGGTTCATTTGGCCTTGCGCCCAACCGATCATGTCACTCGGTATGGCTTCGTCGGGTGCGAAGCCAAAACCGATTTGCCTAGAAAAACGCGCTGCTTCGAGGGTATTCACGTCCGTGTGTCCGATCAAACATCGAAAGTCATAAGATTTATTACGATAGCAGATCAGTATGAATAAACATCATTTTGCAGACGCAAAATCTGTTTCAGTTGATGACGATTCAGCAATCAAATCATCGACCAGCCATGACTCACCACAATCGATTGCCCAGTCAGCGCGTTGGTTTCAAAACCCGCTAAAAACGCAACGGTATTTGCAATATCAGCGGTCGTTGTGAATTCGCCGTCAACGGTCTCGTTCAGAAACACTTTCTTGATAACGTCTTCTTCACTCATGTTGAATACGGCAGCTTGTTCAGGAATTTGCTTATCTACCAGAGGGGTACGAACAAAGCCTGGACACACGACATTGGTACGAACGCCACGTGGCCCACCTTCTTTGGCGATCGCACGCGCCAAGCCCAGTAACCCATGCTTGGCGGTGATGTAGGCCGACTTCAGTTTTGACGCCTGATGTGAGTGTACCGAGCCCATATAAATGATCGAACCACCGCGACCGCTGTCGTACATGTGCTTAATCGCTGCTTTGGTGGTTAAGAAAGCACCGTCCACATGAATCGCCATGATTTTTTTCCAGTCGGCGTACGGAAAGTCTTCAATGGGATGAATGATTTGAATGCCGGCGTTCGACACAAGAATATCGATACTGCCAAATTCTGTGACGGCAAGATTAACCCCCGCGTTGACCGCGTCTTCATCGGTGACATCCATCACCACACTGATAGCGCGGCCACCCGCCTTGATGATTTCGGCGACGACCAAATCAGAGGCTGCTGGATTGAGGTCTGCCACGACCACAGCAGCACCTTGGCGCGCCAAGGTGAGCGCGCATTCACGGCCGATGCCGCTCGCTGCGCCGGTAATGAGGGCGACTTTGTTTTGAACTGACATGTGAGGCTCCTGAAAGGTGAATCAAAAGTAACTTGACTAGTTAAAGCTGGCTGGCGCGTGCCGCGAATACTCAGTGTAAGGCGTGAGGCACAATAAAAAAAGACAGCAACTCATTTTGGATGCAAAGAGTTGTAATCTAGATAAGCGCAGGCATACTTGCTCGGTGGCTAGAGCAAAGAGCCACGACGTCAGGCCTGCGCAGAAACTGTGGCCGGTACCTCGGCGTTGATCCGCGCCTTATCGTAAATCACCTCAATTTCGGCATTGATCAACACAATAGAGCGTTGCAATTGTTTCAGTGGGTAGGTCAGATCCGGAAAGGTTCCGTCTAGCAACGATTTTGGAACAGGGGGAGTAGGCTGCTCGGGCGCGGGTAACAGTTGGGGTAGTAGGGCCTTCAAAAACTCGATGCTCGCCTCTGGGATTTTTGGCGAACTCATCAGCACGGTCGCCACAGCTGAGATTTGCGAAGATAGCATGTGATTTTGCATCACGATGTTATTGAGTTCGACGACGTGCCACTGTCGCGATTTAGGCTCTAACATCATGCGATAAAACGCCTCGGCGAAGTTGGCGAGTGCTACATGTACATTTTTTCTCGCTAAGCGTAAATTGAAGTCTGCGCGTTTAATGTCGAACTCAGAGGCGCGCGCTTCGTGCGCCTGTATTTGAGCCAGCGCAGCACGCAGGTATTCTCGGTTAGCCGAAATCGCAGCACGCATCAGCGAGGGCATAAACTGCGCCTCCCACCAGGGCAGTATATAGCTGCAACCAAACGCAATCACCGAGCCCAAGAAGGTATCAAGCGCACGATCGGCAATGATTGTCGTTGCACCAGGGTCAAGAAAATTAAACGCGAGCAGCACGGCGTTTGTATTGAACGCTGAAGCCAGAAGGTAATTGATCTGCAACAGGCTGCCGCCGATAATCGTTGACAGCACCATCGCCACAAACAACCATGTTTCATGCTGCGTGGTGTACAAAACGCCAAAGGCAAGCCCACAGCCTGCCAGGGTGCCTACCAATCGCCAACCGTTGCGTTGGCGCGTCAGCGCAAAGCCCGGCTTCATGATGATCAGCACGGTCAGCAAAATCCAATAGCCTTGACGAGCTAGCGCGGGGATCAGCGCCGAGAGTGCAAGCGCGATACCTGCGGCAAGTGTGACGCGCAACGCATAGCGACAAATAGGTGAGTCAAGCCGTAGGTTACTTGTGATCAAACGTGGTCGAAACTGTTGGCGTGATAAAAATTGCGTTAAAGAGCGATCGATTTTGACGGGATCCAACAATTGCGCATCGAGATCGCGCCGCGTCGCCACAATCATACGGTCGATTATTTTTGCGCTATTGCGTAAGCGACGCAAAATTTCGATGCATAAAGAATAGAGCTCAGGGTCGCGCTGCGCCAACCCATCAGTGTGCATTTGCTGTATTTCAAACTCAAGTGCGCGCAACTCTGCTTTGACGCTGCTGCGTTGCGGCGCGGTGTGCTCGCGCGCCACGGCAAGCGCGATGCGCTCAAGATCACCCGCCATTTTGTGTAGCGCATCGCGCATAAATAGCAGAGCGTCTGCGCCTTCTAGTTTTTGTCGTAAAAAAGCATAATCGGTACGTGTGGCGACTAGCAAGTCAAGCATGGCAATCATTTCAACGAATAGATTCCAAAGCATCACGCGGTTTGAGTCGCTTTGTGCCTTTGGGGTCGCCAGGCCGCGCAAGACCATGTCACGTGCGGCCTGATGTTTATCTGTCATGTCGGCTTGACAGACAATCAGCTTGCGGTAGCTTTTTTCCAGGTCTTGATCTAAGTCGTACATGTCGGCGCGCCGCGCGATGTAATCGGCTGTGGCAAAGAGGGCAACCGACAACGCCTGCTCTTTTTCGCGCAATTGCATCACCCGGCTAACCGAGTAACTAAACAGGGTGTAAAACAGCCCGCCACCTAAAGAGGTTAGCGCGTGTACCCAGACGTCTTGCGTCGAGAGCGCGTTGTGCAAGGTGACAGTCATGAGCAACAAACAGGCAAAGCCGATTTGCCCGCCCTTTTTGCCATAGACGGCCAGCATCGAAAAGGCAAAACATTGTCCCATCACAACGACCCAGATTAAGAGCGGATGAGAAGACGCTAGCCCGGTTAGGGTGACGGTTAGGGTGCTTAAGGCCGTGCCCCCCAGCATTTCGCGCGCTCGATGTTCGTGAGGCCCCGGCTGATCGATGAAGGCTACGCACAGTGCGCCAAAGGTTGCGATCAGGCCGCTGGCATACCAGCCAAATATCCCGCCTAAAACGGCAATTGGCAGCAAAATCCCAGCCGCACGCCTGACACCACTATAAAAGTGGTGGCTAAATAAAAAGCGTTGCAAGGGGCCGTAGGTTAAATCCATAGCGAAGTTGGGGTTTAAGGACTGTCAGCTATGGTGAGAGGGTATCTCAATTTGCGCTGCGGCGCACAACGGGTTACAGTAATTGGCTAGCACCCTTAAGCTCATCGCTTTTTTGTGCAATGGCTTTTAGTTTGGGTCACCGCTCAAATGGTCTTGCCATCTAAACTTTTGCTGCTTTCCCTGCCACAAGCTGCGGCAAGCGCTTCCGTTTCGATCCAGTGCACCCCTGTTGGGTGCGTGCATAGCCTGATGGCGAATGCGCGGCAGGTTGGCAAGGTGTCCGGGTGGCTAGGCTCCGTGAGTCTAAAAACGTCGGATCATGTTGCTGAACATGTTGCGGTTCAGCATTTCTCATAACGAGGATGCAATCAGATGGGCGATGCCGGTAATGAAAGGAATGAACTCATGGAACTTAATGGCGCAGACATTGTCGTGCGTTGCTTGGCTGACGAAGGCGTAGAACACGTTTTTGGTTACCCTGGTGGCGCGGTCTTATACATATACGACGCAATCTACAAGCAAGATAAATTTCAGCATATTCTGGTGCGACACGAGCAAGCTGCCGTGCACGCTGCCGATGCGTACTCGCGATCCTCAAATAAAGTTGGCGTGTGCTTGGTGACCAGTGGCCCTGGCGTCACCAACGCCGTGACTGGTATCGCAACCGCCTATATGGATTCGATTCCAATGGTGATCATCAGCGGTCAGGTGCCCACGCACGCGATCGGTGAAGATGCTTTTCAAGAGTGCGATACCGTAGGGATCACACGCCCTTGCGTGAAGCACAATTTTTTAGTGCGCGACGTTAAAGATCTGGCCGACACCATGCGCAAGGCGTTTTATATCGCCCGCACTGGTCGTCCCGGTCCAGTGCTGGTGGATATTCCTAAAGACATTACTGCTGCGCATTGCAAGTACACCGCCGCCAAAGGCGAGCCTGTGCTGCGCTCTTACACACCCGTGGTTAAAGGCCATCAAGGGCAGATCAAAAAAGCGGTACAGATGCTGTTGCAAGCTGAGCGCCCAATGATTTATAGCGGTGGTGGCGCGATTTTGTCTGACGCGTCGGCCGAACTGTATGACTTTGTAAAGTTGCTCGGGGCTCCTTGCACCAATACCTTAATGGGGTTGGGGGCGTTTCCGTTTTCAGATCAGCAGTTTGTGGGCATGCCCGGCATGCATGGCACCTACGAAGCCAATATGTCAATGCAACACTGCGACGTGTTGATTGCGGTCGGTGCTCGTTTTGACGATCGCGTGATCGGCAATCCAAAACACTTTGCGCAAAACGCACGCAAGATCATTCACATTGACATCGACCCTTCTTCGATCTCAAAGCGCGTCAAGGTCGATGTGCCGATTGTGGGTAACATCAAAGACGTTTTGGTGGACTTGATCGCTCAATACAAAACGGCCGCTGCTGAAACGCGCCAAAACACTGATGCGTTAGCCAAATGGTGGCAACAGGTGCAAGTGTGGCGCGGCAAAGAATGCATGAAGTACGCCGGTTCAACAGAAGTCATAAAACCTCAATCGGTGGTCCAAAAGCTTTGGGAAGTCACCGAGGGCGATGCCTATGTGACGTCTGACGTGGGTCAGCATCAAATGTGGGCGGCGCAGTATTACGGCTTTAACAAGCCGCGCCGCTGGATCAATTCAGGTGGTTTGGGCACGATGGGTGTGGGCTTACCTTATGCGATGGGCGTGCAAATGGCGAACCCAGACGCAACGGTGGCTTGCATTACGGGTGAAGGCTCGATTCAGATGAACATTCAAGAGCTATCGACTTGCCGTCAATATCATCTGACGCCTAAGATTTTGTGTCTGAATAATCGCTACCTGGGTATGGTTAGGCAATGGCAGCAAATCGACTATTCGTCTCGCTACGCCGAGTCTTACATGGATGCGTTGCCCGATTTCGTCAAACTTGCCGAGGCCTACGGTCACGTCGGGATGCGAATCGAAAAACCTTCGGATGTTGATGGTGCGATGCGCGAAGCCTTCAAGCTAAAAGATCGTTTGGTGTTTATGGATTTCATCACAGACCAGGAAGAAAACGTTTGGCCGATGGTCAAGGCAGGCAAAGGTCTGACCGAGATGTTGCTCGGGTCTGAAGATCTTTAACGGAGACCACCATGAAACACGTTATTTCTGTTCTGATGGAAAACGCACCTGGCGCCTTATCGCGCGTGGTGGGTCTCTTCTCTGCACGTGGTTACAACATCGAAACGCTTACCGTTGCGCCCACCGAAGACGCGACCCTGTCACGTTTGACGCTGGTGACCATGGGGTCTGATGATGTCATTGAGCAAATCACCAAGCATTTGAATCGCTTAGTAGATGTGATCAAGGTTGTTGATCTTACTGAAGGGCCCCATATCGAACGCGAGTTGATGTTGATCAAGGTGCGGGCGGTGGGTAAAGAGCGCGAAGAAATGAAACGAATGGCGGATATTTTTCGCGGCCGTATCATTGATGTCACTGACAAGGCCTACACCATTGAACTCACAGGTAACCAAGAGAAGGTGCAGGCGTTTATCGATGCGTTGGATCGCAGCGCGATTCTTGAAACGGTTCGTACTGGCGTTTCAGGGATTGGTCGCGGAGAGCGCATCCTCAAGCTTTGATCGGTGCTTGTCTCGCGCTTACGCGAAACCGATTTGTTTTTCTGATTGTTTGCATTCAACTTAAAAAATCTGGAGCCCAGAATGAAGGTTTACTACGATAAAGATTGTGATTTGTCCCTGATCAAAGGCAAGACTGTTGCCATTCTTGGTTACGGTTCGCAGGGTCATGCCCACGCTTTGAACCTGCATGAGTCGGGGGTTAAGGTTGTGGTTGGTTTGCGTAAAGATGGCGCCTCATGGGCCAAAGCTGCTAACGCCGGCCTCAAAGTCGCTGAAGTCGCTGACGCGGTCAAAGCGGCTGACATAGTCATGATGCTGTTGCCCGACGAAAATATCGGTCAGGTCTATCGTGAAAGCGTGCACGGCAACATCAAGGCCGGCGCTGCGCTGGCGTTTGCCCACGGCTTTAACGTGCATTATGGTCAGGTCGTGCCTCGTGCCGATATTGACGTCGTCATGATCGCGCCTAAAGCGCCTGGCCACACGGTGCGTAGTACGTACTCACAAGGCGGCGGCGTACCTTCATTGGTGGCGGTGCATCAAGACAACTCAGGTTCGGCACGCGATGTTGCCTTGTCATACGCTTGCGCGATCGGCAGTGGTCGCGCTGGTGTGATCGAAACAAACTTCCGCGAAGAAACTGAAACCGACTTGTTCGGCGAACAGGCTGTCTTGTGCGGTGGTACGGTTGAATTAATCAAAGCAGGTTTTGATACCTTGGTTGAAGCCGGCTACGCTCCTGAAATGGCTTACTTTGAGTGCTTGCACGAGTTGAAACTGATTGTCGACCTGATTTATGAAGGCGGTATCGCCAACATGAACTACTCAATCTCTAACAACGCTGAATTTGGCGAGTACGAGACGGGTCCTAAGATTGTCACTGAGGCTACACGCGATGCAATGCGTCTGGCACTCAAAGACATCCAGACAGGCGAGTACGCTAAACGCTTCATTCTTGAAAACCAAGCCGGCGCGCCCGGACTGATCTCACGTCGTCGTATGAACGCTGAATCGCAGATCGAAGTAGTCGGCGCTCAATTGCGCGCCATGATGCCTTGGATCGCAGCAAACAAATTGGTCGACAAGAGCAAGAACTAATTTTGTTTTTAGTTTGTTTCTGAATCACGCCCTTCGGGGCGTGTTTTTTTGGGTTAACCTCTCGGCATGATGAATACACCACACTATCCTCACCCCATAATTGCCCGCGAGGGTTGGCCTTTTTTAGCAGGCTCGATACTCATCGCTGTGCTTGTCAGCTTTTGGTCACCTGGCTGGTCGATCTTTTTTTGGGTGATTGCAGCCTTCGTGTTGCAGTTTTTTCGCGATCCTGCGCGCTCGGGTTCAACCGAGCCTTTAGCGGTTTTGTCGCCAGCCGATGGCCGTATTGTGGTGGTTGAACAGACTCTTGATCCCTATGGTGAGCGCCAGGCGCTTAAAATTAGCGTATTCATGAATGTGTTCAACGTGCACAGCAATCGTAGCCCGGTTGATGGCGAAGTCCTAAAAACACAATATTTTCCGGGTAAGTTTTTTAACGCAGCACTTGATAAGGCCTCGCTCGAAAACGAGCGTAACGCCATGGTGTTGCGCACGCCTGCTGGCCACCTTGTGACGGCGGTTCAGGTTGCCGGCTTGGTCGCCAAGCGCATACTTTGCTATACCAAGGCTGGCAACACCTTGGCGCGTGGGCAGCGCTACGGGTTTATTCGCTTTGGTTCGCGTGTAGATGTTTATTTGCCGCTAGGATCGCGCGCCAGAGTCGCAATCGGTGATAAGGTGAGTGCAACGAGTACGGTGCTGGCGGATTTGCCTGCGTCAACTAGCTGAGTCCAACGATGCCTGATAACCCCTTGCGCGATCCTGATCTTCGTCATCGCAGCATCTATTTGCTGCCTAACGCTTTCACGACTGCGGCACTTTTTGCTGGATTTTATGCAGTTGTGCAGGCGATGAATGGTCGTTTCGAGATGGCGGCTATCGCAATTTTTGTGGCGATGGTGCTTGACGGCATGGACGGCAGGGTGGCTAGGCTGACCAACACAACCTCGGCCTTTGGCGAGCAATATGACTCGCTCTCGGACATGACTTCGTTTGGGGTTGCACCTGCGCTGGTGATGTACGAGTGGATGCTGCAAGATTTAGGTCGCTGGGGTTGGTTGGCGGCGTTTGTGTATGTCTGCGGTGCTGCCCTACGGTTGGCCCGTTTTAATACCAATATTGCAGTGGTGGATAAGCGCTTTTTTCAAGGCTTGCCTAGCCCAGCGGCGGGCGCTTTGATTGCAGGTTTTGTTTGGTTGGTGGTCGATAATCGCTTGCAAGTGCCTCACGAGTTTTTGGCTTGGACAGCCTTTGCGATCACAATTTATTGTGGCATTGCGATGGTCTCGAATCTGCCGTTTTACAGCGGTAAAGCCTTTGCCCTGGGCCGCAGCGTGCCGTTTTGGGTGATTTTGGTTTTTGTTGCTGGCTTTGTCTTTATTTCAAGCAACCCGCCTGTGATTTTGTTTGGCCTGTTTATTATTTACGGGTTGTCTGGCTGGGGCGTTTGGCTGTGGCGCTGGCGCCGCCTCTCTAAACAAGTGGCTTTGCGCAGCGGGGCCGAATAAGCTGTTAATCCCTGCGCAAATACATAGGGTCAGGCCCTGGGCTGTGGCGATTAGCCAGGTTGCCATTAGGCCCCATGTACACATACATCAGCGAATACCAGGCTGAATACTGCATATAGCGGTACGACCAGACTTTTTCGTTTCCTTTTGCAATACCGTCAATGCTTGCGGGCGGGCCAAATTCGCACAGCACTCGCGCGTCAGACCATGTTCCGGTATTTAAAAGGTCAAAATGCGCATCGGTCAGAACCTGAGTAAAGAAACCGACGGTGTTGTCTTTGGTGGTGTCTGTGCCCCAAGCGGCCCGGCCAAACGGCTGCTGCGACCAGACCAAGCGCTCAGTGCCGTCTTGATTGCGGCAAACTGTGGTGGGCTTACCGAACTGTTTGATGACGTCAACTACTGGGGTACCGGGCTTAGTGGACTGGAGTTGCGCACAGCCACCTAGCACAAGCATGAATATGATCGCTGAAAAAGTTTGTGCACGCATTGTAAGCCTAAGTTTATATTAGCCAATATGCCACAAAGCCATTGTCAGGGCTTTGTGGTCGCGAATGTTTTGCAAAACGCCTAGACTATTGTGCCATTGAGATCAGTTTTGAGAAACATATACCCACTCCTTCTGGCGCAGAGACTCTCACCGGTTCAGCCAATAAGCTATACTCTTACGACTTTGTTGCGATTTTTGAAATTAAGTCTTTTTAATTTAAAAAGTTTGCCGATAAAGCTCGCTCTTTTTGTTTTTTTAATCACGTTAAAGCACCTCGGCTTTAACGCTTGTCATTTGAGGCTTAAAAATGTCTGTTGCTGATATTAAAAAATCCGACATCGTCGCGCAGTATCAACGCGCGCAAGGCGATACCGGTTCTCCTGAAGTTCAAGTGGCTCTGCTGACAGCTCGTATTAACGATCTGACAGGTCACTTCAAAGCACATATTAAAGACCATCACTCACGCCGCGGCCTTCTGCGTATGGTTAGCCGTCGCCGTAAGCTGCTCGATTATCTCAAGGGCCGCAATCCAGATTCATATCGCTCGCTGATCGAAAAACTCGGTCTGCGTAAGTGATCAAAATCCATGGGGCAGTCTCCCCGTGAAGCAACCGTGGTCGCGGCGGCATTTTTGCCGCACTGCCCACGGTTTTTCATTTGTAAGGAATAAATGTCATGTTCAATAAAGTGACCAAATCTTTTCAGTATGGCCAACACACCGTTGTGCTTGAAACCGGTGAAATTGCTCGCCAGTCATCAGGTGCAGTGTTAGTTACTGTCGAAGACACTGTCGTACTCGCAACGGTTGTTGCAAAGAAAGATGCCAAGTCAGGTCAGGATTTTTTCCCCCTGACGGTTGACTACATCGAAAAAACCTACGCTGCGGGCAAAATCCCCGGTGGTTTTTTCAAACGTGAAGGCAAGCCTTCTGAAAAAGAAACACTGACCTCGCGCCTGATTGATCGCCCGTTGCGTCCGTTGTTTCCTGAGGGCTTCTACAACGAAGTTCAGGTCATCATTCATGTGTTGTCTTGCAACCCTGAAATCGATCCAGATATCCCTGCCATGATTGGCGCCTCTGCTGCGCTTGCAATCTCAGGCATCCCCTTTAATGGCCCCATTGGTGCAGCCCGCGTGGGTTATATCGATGGCCAGTATCTGGTCAACCCAACCGCCTCGCAACTCAAAACCTCGCAAATGGATTTGATCGTTGCTGGTACTGAAGCCGCCGTGCTAATGGTTGAATCTGAAGCCCAACAGCTTTCAGAAGAGATCATGTTGGGTGGCATTGTGTTTGGTCATACCCAAATGCAAGCAGTCATTGGCGCTATTCACGAACTCGTTCGCGATGCTGGCAAGCCTGATTGGGATTGGAAACCTGCTGCTAAAAACGAAGCGTTGATTGCAAGCGTAGCTGCTGCTGCACAAGGCCCGTTAAATGCGGCCTACCAAACGCGTCAAAAACAAGAACGTACCACTCAGTTGCGTCAGGTTTACTCTGATGTGCATGCCAAGCTCGCTGCAGAAGCGACTGCGCAAGGTACACCTAAGCATGATGGCGTTGTGGTCGACAACATCTTGTTTGACCTCGAAGCCCGCATTGTGCGTACTCAGATCCTGTCAGGCGAGCCTCGCATCGATGGTCGTGACACACGCACTGTGCGCCCCATCAGCATCCGTATGGGCGTGCTGCCACGTGTACACGGCAGCGCCTTGTTTACGCGTGGCGAAACCCAAGCATTGGTGATTGCAACGCTGGGTACCAAACAAAACGAACAGATTATCGATGCCTTGATGGGCGAGTATCGTGATCGTTTCCTGATGCACTACAACATGCCTCCGTTCGCCACAGGCGAAACTGGTCGTGTGGGTACGCCTAAGCGTCGCGAGATCGGCCACGGCCGTTTGGCTAAGCGCTCACTCGTGCCTTTGCTGCCTAATGCTGCTGATTTTCAGTACACCATTCGTTTGGTGTCAGAAATCACCGAATCAAACGGTTCGTCGTCAATGGCTTCGGTCTGCGGCGGCTCACTGGCCATGTTAGATGCTGGCGTGCCCGTTAAAGATTTGGTGGCTGGTGTGGCAATGGGCTTGATTCTGGATGCTGGCAAATTTGCTGTGTTGACAGATATCCTGGGTGATGAAGATCACTTGGGCGATATGGATTTCAAAGTGGCCGGTACCGAACAAGGTATTACTGCTTTGCAAATGGATATCAAGATCCAGGGCATCACCAAAGAAATCATGCAGGTTGCACTGGCGCAAGCCCGTGACGGTCGTTTGCATATTCTGACCAAAATGCGCGAAGCCACTCAGGGTGCGCGTACTGAATTGTCAGCCTTTGCACCACGCATGCTCACCATGAAAATCAATCCTGAAAAGATTCGTGACGTGATCGGTAAAGGCGGCGCGACGATTCGTGCGTTGACCGAAGAAACCGGTTGCCAGATCGATATTTCAGATGATGGCACCATTGTTGTGTCGAGTGCCGATCTTGATCGTGCCCACGAAGCACAGCGCCGTATCTCTGAACTGACTGCAGAAGTCGAAGTCGGTCAGGTCTATGACGGCAGCGTGTTGCGTCTGTTAGATTTTGGCGCCATCGTTCAGGTCTTGCCTGGTCGTGATGGTTTGCTGCATATCTCTGAGATCGCCAACTATCGTATCGCTAACATCAACGACGTCCTGAAAGTCGGTCAACCTCTGCGCGTCAAAGTGATCGAGGCCGACGACAAAGGTCGTCTGCGTCTGTCAGTGAAAGCCATTGGTGGAATCGAGCAACAAGTCGAAGGCGCTGCTCCAGCAGCAACTGAGGCTCCTGCTGCGGCCCCCGAAGCACCGGCTGCACCACAGGCTTAAGTTGTAATGTTCTAAAGTTTTAGGCTGTTTTAGTCCTTAAATCTTTAGACTGACTTCAGCACAACGCATCAAAAACCCCCCGCTTGCACTTCGGTGCTGGCGGGGGTTTTTGTTTGAGGATCACGACTGGATCAAATCATCCACGTGCGCTGGTTGCTCATTCAAAGTAGATCAAAATCTAGCCCTGGCACTTGCTGTCTGCCGCACAGGTGGATTTTTTGATCGGCTGGATAGCCATAAATTTTATGGGTGCTAAAATTAGATTTGAACGAATGAATAATGCACAACTGCAGCAGCATATTCGTTTGCTTGCGCAGGATAGTCATCGAGTTTTCATCTCAGATCACGCTGCTCAAAGGATGCGTGAGCGCCAGGTCAGCGACTATCAGGTGCTTGACTGTTTGCGATTAGGCATTATTCAACGCCCGCCGGAAACTGATTGTCAAACCGAAGACGTGAAATGTCGCGTCGAGTATTTTGGAACTGCGCGCAATTTGTCGGTGATTGTGGCGTTAGATGAGGCCGAACCCGATATCGTGGTTGTTACTGTCATCGTGCAAAAAAGGTAATCTTAAGTGAAAAACTGGCTTCATTACACACTTTGTGGCTTGGATAACGTTTGGTTAGCGAGCGGCTACCAGATCAAAGATACTAAGTATGGCCGAGCGGTTTCTGTTTTTGATACTGAGGGCTTGCATCGCTTATTGACACTTGCGTTGATCAACAAAGCGGGCCTCTTGAGCGGAAAAGAATTTAGATTCTTGCGTGTGCAGTTAGGGTTGTCGCAGCAGGGGTTAGGTACGTTTTTGGGTGGCCTTTCAGAAAACGCCGTGAGCCTCTGGGAACGTAAAAATGCTGTTCCTGCCATTTATGACCACTGGCTTAGGTTAATGGTGATCGCCAAGTTTAGCGGTAACACTAAAGTGGCTGATGCCATCGAGCGTATTCATACGGTCGAAAAATTGATTCATCAAGATTATGTGGTGAAGGGCCTTGATGCAAAGCGGCGTGTCGAGGTTGTGAAAGACTCTGAACGCGCGTTAATGGCGAACTAGGTTCGGTGCAGCGTCACCGATTAAGTCGTACGAGTCGTCTGCACCAATCGCTCGTAGCACCCTGCCAATCTAAACAAGCGATCGCGTTTTAGCATCACCACAACTGGCTCAGGCTGGCGTCTGCCTGTTGAAAAAAGCTCTTGAACCGTGACGTCGACATGCTGCTGTAAAAGCGATGACTGGGTAGTCCACCATTGCGACAGCAAGCGATCAGGGTCGATCAGGCCAAGTTGCTGCTTACGTAGTTCAGAGCGGCTAAAGTCTTTGAGATTCCAGGTCAGCACGCTGATCGGCTGCGCAACGTGTTTTGCAACGCCTGCAATACCTGTTGCGGCCACGTGTTTGTCTTTACGATCGGTGTGTCGAAGGTCTGCCTCAAACTCGGTCACATCGCCCATGTTTGAGTGCGGAAATTGCTCTTGCATGAGCTGCCATTCTTTTTTTAACAGCTCGGGCTCAATTGGCCATAGACGTGCGGCGTTACGTTGCCATTCTTGGCCGATCTTGTCTGTCCAGAGCGGCACCAATAGGCCTGCGTGAGCCAGATTCAGAAGCAGCGGCCGCAGCAAACCAGACATCAAAATACACGCGTCTAGCACTAGGCCTGGCGCCTGTTGTAAAACTGGCGACGCAGCAGCAGACGCAGGATTTTCTTGATTGATTGGCATCCCGCTATTCTAAAGCGAGCACCGCTGCGCGTACGATTGCGGCAGCATCCACACCAAAATATTCACGTAAGGCGGCACGGGTATCGCTGCGACCAAAGCCGTCTGTGCCGAGTGTTAAGTAACGGCGATCGGCGGGCAGGTAAGCGCGTACAGATTCTGGTAAGGCGTGCACATAATCTGTGGCCGCAATGATCGGACCTTGGCTAGTACCTAGCTGCGTATAGATGAAAGGTACGCCTGCTGTGGCAGAACCGGCTAAGCGGGCGTCTTGGCATGCTAAGCCGTCACGTGCGAGTTCGCTCCAGCTAGTCACGCTGTAGACATAGGCGGTCACGCCTCGATCGGCGAGTTGCCGGGCTGCTTTGATCACTTCTGTCAGGATTGCACCTGACCCCAAGAGTGTGACCGTTGGGGGCAGGGCGTTGCTGACCTGTGCCTCAAATGTCTCAAACAAATAGCACCCTCGAATCACTTGCTCGTGCATTGCTGCAGGCAAGCTCGGCTGTGCGTAGTTTTCGTTCATGAGCGTGATGTAATAAAACACATCTTGCTGCTCGATCATCATGTCGCGAATCCCTTGATTCACGATCACGGCCATCTCGCCTGCAAAGGCGGGGTCGTAAGCTTTGCAGTTGGGGATGGTTGCAGCATGCAGGTGGCTTGAGCCATCTTGATGCTGTAAGCCTTCACCGCCTAGTGTTGTGCGCCCAGAGGTCGCGCCCAACAAGAAGCCGCGTGGGCGTTGGTCGGCGGCAGCCCAGATTTGATCGCCCACACGTTGAAAGCCAAACATCGAGTAGTAGATATAAAACGGCAACATCGCCAAGCCGTGCACGCTATAGCTGGTAGCGGCGGCGGTCCAGCTGGCGATTGCGCCAGCTTCTGAAATGCCTTCTTCGAGGATCTGGCCGTCAAGCGCTTCGCGGTAGCTCAACACTGAGCCGATGTCTTCAGGCGCGTAGCGCTGGCCCACACTTGAATAAATGCCAACCTGCTTGAACAAGTTAGCCATGCCAAAGGTGCGCGCCTCGTCGGCCACGATGGGCACAATGCGCGGGCCTAAGGCAGAATCCTTAAGAAGATTACCCAGCATGCGCACAAAGGCCATGGTGGTGCTCATCTCTTTGCCTTCGGCGTTCAGTGCGAAGCCGCTGTACTGTTCGATCGCGGGCACAGGCACGACAGCGCTGGCAGTATCACGTTTAGGCAAATAGCCGCCTAAGGCTGCGCGGCGACTTTGCAAATATTGCATCTCGGCGCTGTCGGGGGCCGGCTTATAAAAGGCCAGCGAGGTGGCCTCTTGGTCTGACAGAGGGAGGTTAAAGCGATTACGAAACTCAAGCAGATCGGTATCGTCAAATTTCTTTTGACTGTGAGTGGTCATTTTGCCTTGACCGGCGCTGCCCATTCCGTAGCCTTTTTTGGTATGCGCCAAAATGACTGTTGGTTGGCCCACGTGATTGGCGGCCGAAGCATAAGCGGCGTGAATTTTGACGAGGTCATGCCCGCCGCGCTTCAAGCGGTCGATTTGGTCATCGGTCATCCCTTGTGCCAACTTTGCAAGTTCTTCGTTTTGTCCAAAAAACGTGTCGCGATTAAAGCGGCCATCTTTAGCGGCGAAGGTCTGCATTTGTCCATCAACCGTGTTGGAAAAAGCTCGTGCCAATGCGCCCGTGACATCGCGGGCAAAGAGGCCGTCCCAATCGCTACCCCAAACGAGTTTGATGACATTCCAGCCAGCGCCAGTAAAGAGTTTTTCGAGTTCGTCGATGATGCGGCCATTGCCGCGTACGGGGCCATCGAGGCGTTGCAGATTGCAATTGACGACCCAGACCAGATTATCCAGGCCCTCACGGGCGGCCAGCGTTAAGGCACTCATGGATTCGGGTTCGTCCATTTCGCCGTCGCCAAACACGCCCCAGACTTTGCGGGCCGAGCAATCCAGCAGGTTGCGATGGCTGAGATAACGCATGAAACGTGCGTGGTAGATCGAACTGATCGGCCCAATCCCCATTGAGCCTGTCGGAAACTGCCAAAAATCGGGCATCAGCCAAGGGTGTGGATAGCTCGATAAGCCGACCGCACCATGCTCGGCTGCGCGGATTTCTTGGCGATAGTTCAATAAATCTTGTTCGCTTAAACGGCCTTCAAGAAACGCGCGTGCGTACACGCCAGGTGCGCTATGGGGTTGAAAAAATACCAAGTCGCCGCGATGCTGATCGGGATCCGTGCCTTGCCGTGCCTCAAAAAAGTGATTAAAACCGGTTTCGAACAAGTCGGCCGCGCTGGCATAACTGGCAATATGACCGCCAAGTTCGCCGTAGGCTTGATTGGCGCGCACGACCATCGCCAACGCGTTCCAGCGCATGATCGAGGCCAGGCGCTCTTCGACGGCCAAGTCACCCGGAAACACCGGTTGCTGATCGACTGAAATCGTATTGACGTAAGGGGTGCTGAGTTCGGGCCGCCAACCGATCTTTGCGGTGTGGGCGGTACGCACAAGCTCGTCTAATAAAAAGCGGGCGCGTTCTGGGCCCTGAGCTGCCAGCACGGCTAAAAGTGCTTCGCGCCATTCACTGGTTTCTTGTGTGTCGGTGTCAGTCGTCGTGAGCAGGGCGGTCAGACGGGGGTCGATCGAGGCGTTCATAGGCGCTTGAAGTTTTCTAAGAGTCGTTATGCAGCAATTCGATCATTCTAGAGATAACTACGCAGCATGAGGTGCTTTAAATGCAGGACAAAATAACTATTTAAAGCATAAAATTCTTTAAATACTTACTTTATAGAAATAAAAAACTGATAATATTCATTTATGAAGCTAGATACGATTGATCTAAAAATTCTACAAGAGTTACAACTGGATGGGGCACTCTCGAATATTGAGTTGGCCAAGCGAGTTCACTTAAGCCCATCGCCCTGTCTCGCTCGCGTGCGCGCACTTGAAAGTGCTGGCGTAATTGATCGTTATGTTGCACTGGCAAGCGCAGCTGCGCTAGGTCTTGGGCTTAATGTGTTCATCAACATTAGCTTAACGAGTCAAAACAAAGAATCATTAGCCCACTTCGAACAACGTATTTGCGAACACGACGAGGTCATGGAGTGCTATCTCATGACCGGCGATAGCGACTATTTAATTCGTGTCGCGGTAGCAGACATCGGCGCCCTCGAAAAATTTATCCTTGAGCAGCTCACCCCGATTCCTGGTATCGAAAAAATCCGTTCTAGCTTTGCCTTAAAGCAAGTGCGTTATAAAACAGCCTTACCCTTACCAAGTGCGCAGCGTTAAGCCTCGGCGCTGAGGTATGCTACCGAATACAAAAATGAATTGAACTGCCATCAATAAAGGAGCATCAAACATGAGTACTCAAGCAGCGCCAAATGATAGCCAGACACACGCTTGGCAAGACGATATTTTTAATGTCTTGAAAAAAGGCGGTATTAAACAGGTGTCTTATGTGCCTGATGCTGGTCATGCCCATGTGATTCGGCGCATCCACGCTGATCCAGATATGCGGGGCATTGTCTTGACCACTGAAGAAGAGGGTGTTGCGATTGCGGCTGGTGCTTGGCTGGGTGGTGATCGTCATGCGTTGCTGATGCAGAGCAGTGGCGTGGGTAACTGTATCAACATGATGTCACTGCTTGATAGCTGCCGGTTTCCGTTTTTGACGCTTGTCACCATGCGTGGTGAGTATGCTGAGTTCAATCCTTGGCAAGGTCCGATGAGTCGCGCGACGCCAAGTGTCATGGAGGCCATGGGCATCACGGTCTATCGCGTGAGCAAGGCCGACGAGGTCGAAGATGTTGTCAGTGCAGCACTAGATTCGGTATTTGAAGCGGGTGACCGTGTTGCGATTTTGTTATCGCAAAGCTTGATTGGTCGCAAAAAATGGGTGCGTTGATTAAGCACTTGCTGACCACGGCCATTTCAACACGCTAACTCTTTAAGATAGGAAACATCATGAGCAATATTCCAGCTTTTTCTGGCACGATCGAACGCCGCGCTTTTGTAAAAGAACTTCTCAGCCTGTGCCCCGAGGCCTTAGTTGTTCCTGGCCTAGGCTCGTCGAACTATGACATCTATGCGGCAGGTGATCGAGATCTAAATTTTTATATGTGGGGTGCCATGGGTGGCGCGGCTTTGATTGGTCTTGGCCTCGCCCTAGCGCAACCGAACAAGTCAGTCCTTGTGATTACGGGTGACGGCGAGCAACTGATGGGAATGGGAGGGTTGGCAACGATTAACGCGCAGCAACCTAAAAATCTCACAATCGTCGTGCTCGATAACGGCCATTTTGGTGAAACGGGTATGCAGCATAGTCACAGCAGCCTCGGCACCGACCTGACGGCAGTTGCAAAAGGCTGTGGCATTTCTAATTCGTTCAAAGTTAGAGACGCAAGCGAGGCCAAAACCATTGCGCAGAATGTGGTGGCGCGCGCTGGTGTGTCGTTTGCGCAGGTCTATGTCAAAGCCGACGATGTGCCACGCGCCTTTCCGTCGCGTGATGGCGTGCACATCAAAAACCGTTTTCGCAACGCGCTGGGTTTGTCGTCGTTCTAATTCCCCGCTCTTTGTTTACCCACAACCGGATGCCGAAAAAGATGAAAGATATTTTCAAAAAATCGTTAGTAGCCCTTTGGCTTGTGTTGTTGGGGGCGTTTCCGGTTGCCAGTTCGGCGGCTTGGCCAGATGATCAAACGATTGAACTGGTTGTCGGCTTTGCCCCTGGCGGCGGCACCGATTTGATGGCGCGTGCTTTGGTGCCGTTTGTTGAAAAAAAACTAGGTGGCAAGGCACGTATCGTGGTGGTCAATAAGCCGGGGGCGGGTGGTGAGATTTCTTCAGCGTACATCGCCCGCGCGAAACCAGATGGTTACACAATCGGGTTTATTAACGTGCCCGGATTTGTATTTATCCCGATGTATAAACAATCTTCATACCAAACCGACGATTTAAAAATTATCGCGCGCATTGTCGACGACCCAGCGGTATTAGTTGCGCGCAAGGATTCGAAATATAAAACCTTGCCAGAATTATTAGCGGCCCTTAAAAAAGACCCCGGTTCTTTATCTTTTGCGACGAGCGGTCGCGGTACCAGTGGGCACCAGGCTTTACTCAAGATCGAGCAGGCGGCCGGTGTAAAAGGCACCGATATCGCTTTTAAAGGCGCCGGCGATTTTAAAAGCGCAGTGATTGGCGGGCACGTCGATTACGCATTCACCAGCGTGGGTGAATTTTTGACGGGCTATGGCGACTCGGCCACTGCCGTGGCAATGCTTGTCGTGAATCCTACCCGAGTAGAAGCCATTAAAAACGTACCCTCAATCAAAGAACTCGGTTTTGATGTGCGTGTCAGTTCTGAGCGAGGGATCGCCGGGCCCAAAACTCTGCCACAAGAGATCGCAGATCGCTTGCAGCAAGCCCTTAAGGCAACACTCGAAGACCCAGAGTTTTTGAAGACAATCAAAAATGATGCCCCCTTGGTGGCGTTTATGCCAGGGCCAGAATGGACCAAGTCGCTTGAACGCATTCGTGACGAACTTAAGCCTTTTGTTAGCAAAATGAATGATTGATACGGCGCAGGTTGAGTGTCTTAATTCGGTGCAGTGTGATAATGTTTTTAGGTCGAGGCTACCCAGTCTGGTTTTGGGCTGTGCCTGACAAAGTCAGATAGCTTTTTGCCGCGTATTTTTTTATGTAACGGGTGCTTTTTTTAGGGTCTTACCATGAGTCATTTTCTTGCGCTAAAGTTACGCCGCACATTTTGCGCATTCGTGCTGTTGAGCGCCTCAAGTGTTTGGGCGCAATACCCCGAAAAAGCGATTCGTTTCGTGGTGCCCTTTGCCCCAGGTGGCACCTCTGAAATCGTCGCGCGTTCGGTCGCAAGCAGCCTGACGACACAGCTAGGACAATCGGTTTATGTTGAAAACAAACCAGGTGCTGCTGGCAGTATTGCGATGGCTGAGGTCAAACGTGCTGCGCCAGATGGCTACACGTTGATTCTCGGGCATGTGGGTACGCTAGCGGTGAATCCGGCGCTCTTTGGTGCAAAGCTGACCTACGATCCAGTCAAAGATTTTGTAGCGATTTCTTTGATCGCCAAGGTTCCAAATGTGATTGCCGTGAGCCAACGCGCGGGTTTTAAAACGCTGGCTGACATGGTTGCTGCGGCAAAAGCTAAGCCTGGATCCATCAATTATGGGTCGGCGGGCAACGGCAGTGCTGGGCATTTGGCGATGGAATACTTCGCCTCTGAGGCGGGTATCGAACTAACTCACGTGCCTTATAAAGGCTCGGGCCCCATGCTGACTGATCTGATCGGCGGGCAAACTCAGGCGACGTTTAATGGTTTGCCTTCTCTGGTGGCGCAGATTAAAGGGGGGGCGTTGGTGCCCTTGGCCGTTGGCTCAGGGGCACGCGCCGCTTCACTGCCTGACGTGCCCACCATCGCAGAGAGTGGTTATCCAGGCTTTGAAACTTCGCAATGGTACGGCTTGATGGCGCCTGCGGGTACGCCCGAGGCGATTGTCAAACGCTTGCAAAGCGAGCTTGTCGTTGCACTGAAATCACCCGAAGGCACCAAACGCATGCGTGAGGATGGTGCGTTGCTGGTTGGTGATACGCCGCAAGAATTTACCGCCTTCATTGCCCACGAGCGGGCACGTTGGGGTGA
>Ga0192658_1048_pt1 | contig 23501 bp, 20 predicted proteins | sample LauGreSBDMM110SN_4_FD_133055 | JGI IMG/M metagenome (GOLD analysis project Ga0192658, IMG submission 133055)
GGGCGAAAAAATTGCAATTATCGGTGCCAATGGGGCGGGTAAGACGACCTTGCTACGAATGTTGGCCGACGACCTTGCCCCTGATCGAGGCACCTTAAAGTGGTCAGAAAACACCGATGCGGGCTACATGGCACAAGACGTGTCAGATCAGTTTTTGCAAAAAGACAGCAACGTTTTTGAGTGGATGACGAGTTATCGTCAGCCGACGGATGATGATCAGCAAATTCGTTCGATTTTAGGGCGCCTGTTATTTTCAGCCGATGATTTGCCTAAAGAGCCGCATGTGTTGTCGGGCGGCGAAAAAAATCGTATGTCGTTTGGTCGTTTGATGTTGCGCCGGCATAACGTGTTGTTGATGGATGAACCTACCAATCACTTGGATATGGAGTCGATCGAATCTTTGCAGTTGGCGCTAGATAAGTTTGCCGGCACTTTATTTTTTGTATCGCACGATCGCGAGTTTGTGTCGACGCTGGCGACCCGCATCTGGGAGATCCAAGCCGGTGGCGCGGTGGTAGATTATCGCGGGACCTACGAAGAGTATCTAGCCTCGCGTGGCATCGAAGATTAACGCTGGCCAAGCGCAATTATGATCATTTTGGGTTTTGAAAGTTCGTGCGATGAAACTGGCGTGGCGCTCGTGTGTACCGAACGTGGCTTGCTGGCACACACCTTGCACTCGCAGGTGGCGATGCACGCGGCCTATGGCGGTGTCGTGCCAGAATTGGCCTCGCGCGATCACGTGCGGCGCGTGGTGCCGCTGACTCGACAAGTCCTTGCACAGGCAGATATTACGTTGCAAGAGGTCGGTGCAATCGCCTACACCGCAGGCCCGGGGCTTGCGGGTGCGCTGTTGGTCGGGGCGAGTGTGGCGCAATCGATGGCTTGGTCGCTTGATCTACCTGCGATTGCGATTCACCACCTCGAGGGTCATCTGTTGTCGCCGCGACTTGCCACGCCGTGCCCAGAGTTTCCGTTTGTCGCGCTGTTGGTGTCGGGCGGTCATACCCAATTGATGCGTGTCGATGACGTGGGTCAATACACCCTTCTCGGCGAAACGCTCGATGATGCCGCGGGCGAAGCCTTTGATAAAACCGCTAAATTATTGGGGCTAGGCTATCCCGGCGGCCCAGCACTTGCCAAGTTGGCAGAACAGGGCGATGCAACACGCATCCTTTTGCCGCGCCCCATGTTGCACAGTCACACGCTCGATTTCAGTTTTAGTGGATTAAAGACCGCGGTGCTGACGCGTTTAAAAGAGGCCGAGAAACTAGGCCAGGCAGATGCCCAAATGCGCGCCGATCTTGCGGCCGCAACCGAACTCGCGATCGTTGAGGTGCTGGTGGCAAAGTCTGTGACGGCACTTGAGCAAACGGGCTTAAAGCGGTTGGTCGTCGCCGGCGGAGTGGGTGCGAATCGCTTATTGCGCCAAGCGCTGGCCAAACGCGTAAGCAAACTGCGCGCCGAAGTTTTTTTTCCACCACTTGATTTATGCACCGACAACGGCGCCATGATCGCCTTTGCTGCAGCCCAACGCGTGCAGCGCGGGCTGGCCGATCTTTCGGGGCAGGGACACGGCTTTGACGTGCATCCGCGTTGGGAGTTGGCGGCAATCTAAATTATCAATCGCGCTATTAGCCGTTGATCATAGTTCGGTGTACCCGCGCCATCTATTTTTTACCAACGCGCGGTTCGGTGCCTTTCAAGAGGCGCTCGATATTGGCCCGATGACGGTAAAGTAAAAATAGGGCGATCATCGCTAAAACCCATGCCAGCTGGGGTTGAGTCACCCAGCCACGTTGATCACCGAGTACATAAAACAGCGGTGCACACACGGCACTCACCAGCGCCGCCAACGACGAATATTTGAATACTTTGGCCACAAACATCCAGGTGACCGCAGCGGCAAGGGCTAAAAGCGGCTGAATGGCCAACATCACGCCAAACGCCGTAGCGACCCCTTTGCCGCCTTTAAAGCGCAAAAAAACCGGATAAAGGTGACCAAGAAACACGGCTAACGCCACCAGTGCTTGCACCCAAACCGCAGCGTTTAGCTGAGCCGCGCCCCAAACCGCAAACCACCCTTTGGCGGCATCGCCCAGCAGCGTCAAGCCAGCGGCCCACTTGTTGCCTGAACGCAAAACGTTGGTGGCGCCGGGGTTGCCCGAGCCATAGGTGCGCGGGTCTGCAAGCCCAAACGCCCAACTCATGATGACCGCAAACGAGATCGATCCAAGCAAGTAGGCCAAGACAATCAGACCTAAATTTGTAAACTCTGAGGCGGGCATGCCCATGTGTTGCTTCCAGTCGTCAAAAAGATGCAACCGATTCTAACGTGTGGGCGACTTAGGTACCGATTGACAGGCTAAAAATCGTCGCTAGCGAGTACAATCAAGAGTCAGATTAAAAGTATTATTTAGCCTATTCTTATGCATATTCTTGTTTCAAATGACGATGGTTACACCGCGCCAGGCCTCGTGGCGTTGGTTGAGTCGCTACGCAGCTTGGCCGAGGTCACCGTAGTGGCCCCCGAAACCAACCACAGCGGCGCCTCAAACTCGCTCACTTTGTCGCGCCCGCTTGCGGTGCGTCACGCCGCCAACGGTTTCATTTATGTCAACGGCACCCCCTCAGATTGCGTGCACGTTGCCCTGACAGGCTTGCTCGATCGGCGACCTGATCTGGTGGTGTCGGGCATTAACAACGGCGCCAACATGGGCGATGACACGCTCTACTCGGGTACGGTGGCGGCCGCCTCTGAAGGGTATCTGTTCGGTATCCCGGCGATTGCCTTTTCGTTAGTCTCAAAAAGTTGGTCTAATCTTGAGGCTGCTGTGGCCCAAGCGCATCACCTCGTTGCGCACCAATTGGCACAACCGTTTGCAGGGCCCGTGCTGCTCAACGTGAATTTTCCTGATTTACCTGCGTCGCAGGTCAAGGGCGTGTTGGCGACGCGGCTAGGTAAGCGCCATCCTTCGCAACCCGTGGTTCGCTCGGCAACGCCTTATGGCGAAACCGTGTACTGGATTGGCCCAGCGGGTGCGGCAAACGATGCCACTGAGGGCACCGATTTTGATGCTCTTGCCAAGGGCTACGCATCCGTGACGCCTCTTCGACTCGATCTGACACAACACGCACAGCTCGGACAGACGGCTGAGTGGCTTAGCCTCCTATGAAAATGATGCCTGCATCCTCTCTCTCGATGGCAGTCAAAGACACCCGTAGCGGTGTTGGGAGAGGCTTGCAAGGTATTACCGCGTCAAACAGCAACACCCGTATTTCAGCAACGCGCATCCCCAATCGCGCGGTCAGCAACGCTGCTGCGGCGCCCTTGGCCCTTGACAGCTTAGGGCTCGGCTCCGAGCGCCCTCGTGCCGCGATGGTGCAACGCCTGCAATCACAGGGGATGACCAATGATTTGGTCTTGGCGGCGATGCAAACTATTCCGCGCCATGCCTTCGTCGATGAGGCCTTGGCCAGTCGTGCCTATGACGATGCTTCGTTACCCATCGGTCACGGTCAAACAATTTCGCAGCCTTGGGTGGTTGCACGGATGATTGCATCAGTATGCGGCGACTCGATGCCCGCGCGAGTGCTAGAGGTGGGCACCGGGTGTGGCTATCAGGCCGCCGTCATGGCGCAAGTCTTTCAACAAGTGCATTCGATTGAGCGCATTCGCGCGTTGTACGATATGGCAAAAGAGCGTCTGCGCGTATTGCGACTGACCAAGGTGCGTTTGGTGCATGGCGATGGCATGCTCGGCTTGCCGTCCGTTGCACCGTTTGACGCCATTATTGTCGCGGCTGCTGGGATTCGGATCCCGCAGGCTTTGTTGATGCAGTTGAGTGTGGGGGGGGTGTTGATCGCCCCTGAAGGGACAGGCGCGCAACGGTTGGTGCGAGTAACAAGAACAGGTGCTTCGAGTTGGGATAGGCAAGAACTCGAAGAAGTGAGATTTGTGCCCCTTAAGTCGGGATTACAAGTATGAGTAAACAGGAGAAACGTATGCTCACTGAGCATGTGACACAAGGTAGTTTTCTGCCAAACGCGATGCAAAATATCAGCCCTGCGCTGCGTAAGCGCTCGGGTGTGTGGGTGCTGTGCGCGCTGGCGCTGCTAAGCGGTTGCGCCAATCAATCGGGCACGCGTGCGCCCGTGACCGACCTCAACAATGCCAGCTCAGGTATTGCCCGCACATATGTCATCAAGCCTGGCGACACATTGAATAAGATCGCGCGGGCAAACGGCGTGGACGAGGCCACTTTGTTGCGGCTCAACAAACTCGTCAATCCTAATCGCTTGATTGTGGGTCAAACGTTAAGGCTCTCTGAGGGCTCAGAGCCGGCCGCTCCAGTCGCACGACCATCAGCCTCAAGCAAGCCCGAGGCTCGGCCCCTTGATGCCTCAAGCAGCGGTTCGCAGATGAGTGAAACCGTGACATCTGCGTCTGACGCGGGTTTGATCAGCTGGGGTTGGCCCGCTAACGGTAAAGTGATTCAAGGCTTTACCCAAACCACCAAAGGCATCGATATCGCCGGTAACGCGGGCGATGCGATTGAAGCCGCTGCAAACGGCAAAGTGATGTATGCGGGTAACGGGGTACGCGGTTTAGGCAATCTCATCATTGTGAATCATGATAATGGGTTTATTACGGCATATGCCCACAACAGAACCTTGTTAGTCAAGGCGGGACAAGAAGTTAAAAAGGGTGCAAAGATCGCCGAGATGGGACAAACCGACGCGGCCTCTGTGCGACTGCATTTTGAAGTACGGCGCCAGGGGACCCCAGTCGATCCCTTGCAATACTTGCCCAGCCGGTAACAGGCACACGCATGACGCCCACACTCGTCTTTGATCTTGAGACTATCCCCGATATCGAGGGGCTCAGGCGCTTGCATCAGTGGGGCCCAGAGGTCTCAGACGCCGAAGTGGCAGAACGTGCGTTCTCTGCGCGTAAAGAGCTCACCGGCACAACGTTCTTGCCGCATCATCTGCAACGCGTAGCGGTAGTGGGTTGCGTGTTTCGCGACGACAAAGGCTTTAGGGTGCGCTGCCTGGGGCAGGCTGACGATACCGAACCCATGTTGTTGACGAGTTTTTTTAAGACCATCGAGCGTTACACCCCTAAGCTGATTAGCTGGAACGGTTCTGGCTTTGACTTGCCTGTTTTGCATTACCGTACTCTGATACATGGCATTGCGGCGCCGCGCTATTGGGATATGGGCGAAGACGACAAAGATTTTCGCTACAACAACTATTTAAGCCGCTACCATACGCGCCACCTTGATTTAATGGATGTTTTGGCTAAGTACAACGGTCGCGGCAATGCGCCGCTCGATGACCTGGCCAAGCTGTGTGGGTTTCCGGGCAAGCTCGGGATGGACGGCAGTCACGTCTGGGATGCCTGGTCAAACGGGCGCGCCAACGAAGTACGCGCGTATTGCGAAACCGATGTGGTCAACACCTGGCTGGTGTACTGCCGTTTTCGCTTGATTCGCGGTGAACTCGATCAAACCGCCTACCAGGCTGAAATCGACCTAGTGCGCAGTACCCTGCAAGCAAGCGCCGAGCCCCATTGGGCCGAGTATCTGGCAGCTTGGTCATGACCAATCACTTTATGCGGATACCGACCGCCTCACGGAGCCTTCTTATGCGTTGCTTTGATTTGCGATCTCTGTTGACCTTGCTCAGCTTGGTGTTGGTGAGCTTTTGCGCCTCGGCGCAAAACGGCACACTGATGCTGCGTTCATCTAATCAGCTGAATCAAAGCAGCCAGCATTCAGGCGGCGCGGTGGCGCCAACGGCTGCACCAACTGCCTCGCCTTTGGCGGTTGAGAGCTTTGGGCGTTTGCCTGATCAGTTGATTGAGGGGTTAGTGCTCGACCCCGCTCAGCGCGCCAAACTCGATGCCGCACACGAGGCCCGGCGCAAAATGTGGAACACCAATCGCCTAGCGCGTCAGGCTGAATATGCAGCGTTAACCCAAGAGCTTTCAACCGATAAGTTTGATCCGCGTGATGTGATTGCGCTGCGTAAAAAAACGCGGGCCAAAATCGATGCGGGCTTTGACGAAGTGCAGTCAAGCTGGCTTGCGTTTTGGGACGTGTTGAACGCTGCGCAACGCAAGATACTGATTGGCTACATGCGCGATCAACATGCGGTGCAAGGTCAAGCCTCGGCTGCTGCCTCAGCCCAGCGCGCTGCCGCACGTGCCAAGCAGCAAGCTGTACTTGATCGTGCTGAAGCACGTGCTTCAGCTCAAGGTGGGGCGTCCCCGTCTGCAAATACAGCGCCAGCGGGCACTACGACCGCACCTAGATAATTTTTCTAAGGTCAAATCGCCTCTCGCTTCACCGAGAGCGCTTTTGCTTTTTTCATCAAAAGACATTTTTATGCCTCAAGAAGTTCTGCAAGTCGAGTCCCTTGATCTTGAGGCGCGCGGTGTCGCCCGTCATGACGGCAAGGTTGTTTTTGTCGAAGGCGCTCTAGCATCAGAACGTGTCACCGCGAACATTTTTCGACGCAAACCGTCGTTTGATATTGGTCGCGTGCAGGTCATTGTTCGTGAGTCATCACAGCGGGTCAAACCGCGCTGTGAGCACTTTGGGGTGTGTGGGGGCTGCGTGATGCAGCACCTTGACCCTGCCGCCCAAGTAGCCAGCAAGCAACGCGTTCTTGAAGATAATCTTGCGCATATCGGTAACGTGCGGCCCGAGCAGATGCTGCCGCCGTTACACGGGCCCAGCTGGGGCTATCGTTATCGCGCCCGGTTATCGGTGCGTTGGGTGGCCAAGAAGGGTACCGTGCTCGTGGGTTTTCACGAGCGCAAAAGCAGCTTTGTTGCCGATATCAAAACGTGTCATGTGTTGCCCCCGCATGTGGCGGCATTGCTGGTGCCGTTACGCGGCTTGATCATGGCGCTTTCAGCGCCTGATCGCTTTGCGCAAATCGAAGTCTGCGTGGGCGATGCCGTGACGGCGTTGGTATTGAGGCACCTCGATCCCTTAAGCGCCGACGAAATCACCACGTTGCGCGCCTTTGCTGCCCAGCACAATATCCAGTGGTGGTTGCAGTCTAAAGGGCCCGATACTGTTCACGCTCTTGAGCCCGAAGACGAACACAAACTTGGTTACAGTTTGCCCGAGTTTGGGTTGCGTATGCCTTATCGGCCGACTGACTTTACTCAAGTCAACCACCATATTAATCGGGTGCTGGTTTCGCGTGCGTTGAGCCTACTCGGCGTGCAACGTACCGATCGCGTGGCAGACATGTTTTGTGGCCTGGGTAACTTTACGCTGCCTCTTGCGACAAGGTGTCATGAAGTGGTGGGTATAGAAGGCAGCGCGTCTTTGACTGAGCGTGGTGAGCAGGCCGCGGTGCAGGCGGGGATCTTCAATGCAAAGTTTCAAACGCTGAATTTATTTGAAGTGGATCAGGCTTGGCTACAAACCTTGGGGCACATTGATCGTATGTTGATTGATCCGCCACGCGAAGGGGCGTATGCCCTCGTGCAAGCGATTGCCGCGGTGACGCAGCAAGAGCGCCCCGTGCGCATTGTGTATGTGTCTTGCAACCCAGCTACGCTGGCACGCGATGCCGATGTGCTGGTGCGCGAGGCCGGCTACCACTTACGTAGCGCAGGTGCGATTAATATGTTTCCGCATACTAGTCACATCGAATCGATTGCGGTGTTTGAGCGCAAAGAATGAAGCGAACAGATCGTTGTGCTCTTAGGCGGTGATGACACTACCCGTTCGTTGGTTCGACTGCGATTCATCGAGAACGAACGGTTAGAACGTCTCAATTACTTAGTTTGTGCCAAGATTTTTTCAGCAGCTTGGCGCACGCGAGTTGGCGCCGTGCCACCGATGTGATCGCGCGCAGCGACCGAGCCTTCGAGCGTCAGTACCTGATGGACATCGTCGCCCACCGAGGCATGAAACGCACGTAGCTCGGCTACGCTCAGATCCGCTAAATCGCAATTCTTTTTCTCGCACTCGCGCACGGCATGCGCTACCGCTTCGTGCGCATCCCGAAACGCCACGCCGCGCTTGACCAGGTAGTCGGCCAAGTCGGTTGCTGTGGCAAACCCCTGTAAGGCGGCCGCGCGCATAGCGTCGGGCTTGACTTGAATACCCGCGATCATGTCAGCAAAAATCGTGAGCGTGTCGCGCACTGTATCTGCCGTATCAAACAAACCTTCTTTGTCTTCTTGGTTGTCTTTGTTGTAGGCCAGGGGCTGACCTTTCATCAACGTGAGTAAGCCCACCAAGTTGCCATTGACGCGGCCCGTTTTGCCACGCGCAAGTTCTGGTACGTCGGGGTTCTTTTTTTGCGGCATGATTGAGCTGCCAGTGCAAAAGCGATCGGGCAAATCAATGAAACCCACGCGTGGGCTCATCCAGATAATCAGTTCTTCAGAGAGCCTTGAAATATGCGTCATGATGAGTGCGCAGGCGCTGCAAAATTCGATCGCAAAATCGCGGTCAGAGACGGCATCAAGCGAGTTTTGGCAAACGTCCTCAAACCCTAAAAGCTTGGCGACCATGGGGCGGTCAATCGGGAAACTTGTTCCGGCAAGGGCAGCAGCGCCTAAGGGCAAAATATTGACCCGCTTGCGACAATCTTGCAGTCGGCTGGCATCGCGCCCAAACATCTCAGCGTAGGCCAACAGATGATGGCCGAAGGTGACGGGTTGCGCCACCTGCATGTGGGTAAAGCCTGGCAAAATCGTGTCGGCTTGCTGCAGCGCAACGGTGGCAAGTGCGCGGCGCAGCGCGTTTAATAACTCGCCGAGTTGATCGATTTCGCCGCGTAGCCATAAACGGATGTCGGTGGCGACTTGATCGTTACGCGAACGCCCAGTGTGCAGGCGTTTGCCCGCGTCACCCACCAATTCAACCAAACGCTTTTCAATATTGAGGTGAACGTCTTCAAGGTCGAGCAGCCAAGTGAAGGTGCCCGCTTGGATTTCACTTAGGATCTGAGCCATGCCGCGCTCGATGTCGGCTAAATCTTTGGCTGTGATCACGTTGACGGCAGCCAGCATGGTGGCATGCGCGAGCGAGCCCTGAATATCGACCAGGGCCAAGCGCTTGTCAAAATCAACCGAGGCCGTGTAGCGTTTGACGAGGTCAGAAACGGGCTCTGAGAAGCGGGCAGACCACGCTTCGGATTTTTTATCAAACTGATTATGCGTAGGGTTTTGGGTGTTTTTCATGATGTTTGGATTATAGAGTGCTGCGCCGACCCCGCAGGCGTGCGATAATTTTCGGACAATAACTCGTATCACCGGAATCTTCATGTCTGCCGTTAAGGTCAGCATTGCACAAATTAATGCGTTAGTGGGTGATTTATCAGGAAATGCACAGCGCGTGCTCGAGGCTGCCCGCTTGGCGCACGCCGCCGGTGCGCAGGTGTTGTTAACCCCTGAGCTGGTGCTCACAGGCTACCCCCCCGAAGATCTGCTGCTCAGACCTTCATTCATCGACCAGTGTGATCAGGTGCTTAAAGGCTTGTGTGCTAGTTTGTCTACCTTGGCGGGGCTGCACGTTGTGGTGGGCCATGTCACTAGCCAAAATGGTTTGCTTCGCAACGCCGCCTCTGTGTTGGTGGATGGCAGTGTCTTAGGTACCTATTTCAAACGCGAGCTTCCCAATTACGCGGTGTTTGACGAGCAACGCTACTTTGCGGCGGGCGAACACCCGTTTAGCTTCACTGTCGATGGGGTCTGTTTTGGAGTCAATATTTGCGAAGACATCTGGTTTGCTGCGGCGCCCGAGGCGGCGGCTCAGCAGGGCGCGCACACGCTGTTGGTGCTCAATGCCTCGCCTTATAGCCTCGGTAAATACGCGCAACGCCTTGAAATTGCGCGTCGCTGTGTCAGCCGCACCGGCTGCTCGCTGGTATATGCCAATTTGGTTGGTGGACAAGATGAACTCACCTTTGATGGGGCGTCGTTTGCCATGGATGCCAGCGGTGCGCTCGTCAACAGACTACCTGAGTATACGAGTGCGCTAAGTTTAATTGAGGTTTCGAGCGATAGCAGTATGGTCGCATGCATATCCGCCGCCCCTGGCTTGGTCGCGCAAGCGATGGCGCCCGAGCTTGGGCTTGAAGCGCAAGTCTGGCAGGCGCTCACCACCTGTTTGGCCGACTACGTGAAAAAGAACGGTTTTCGCACGGTCATTCTAGGTTTGTCAGGCGGGATTGATTCGGCCGTGGTGATGGCGATCGCCGTGGATGCCTTAGGGGCCGAAAACGTTCATGCCGTGATGATGCCCTCGCGCTACACCGCAGACATCTCACAGATCGACGCGCGTGACATGGTAAAGCGCTTAGGCGTAGGTTATGAAGAGATCGCGATTGCGGATTTGGCTGCAGGTTTTGACCAAGTTTTAAGCCCGATGTTTGCAGGCAAGGCTTTAGACGCCACCGAAGAAAACATCCAAGCCCGCTTGCGCGGGATGTTGCTGATGGCTTTATCTAATAAATTCGGTCATCTCGTGCTCACAACGGGTAATAAGTCTGAACTTTCAACGGGTTATTGCACGCTCTATGGCGACATGGCGGGCGGCTTTGCCGTATTAAAGGATGTGGCCAAGACCTTGGTCTACCGCTTGGCGCGCTGGCGCAACACGCTGTCTGAGGTGATTCCCGAGCGCATTATTACGCGTCCGCCCTCAGCCGAGTTGCGCCCCGACCAAACCGACCAAGACAATTTGCCAGAATACGACGTGATTGACGGTATTGTTGAACGCTATATTGAGCAAAATCAGTCTGCGGCGCAGATTGTGGCCGCTGGCTTTGCACCTGCCGCGGTTGAGCAGATCCTGCGCTTGATTCGGATCAATGAGTACAAACGCAAGCAAAGCCCGCCCGGCCCCCGCATCACCAGTCGCGCATACGGACGAGATTGGCGTTATCCTTTGTCTAACGGTTTCCGTGAAACTTTTTAATTTTTTTGCACAGGATCTACCTTGAAGCAAGTTACTGCAATCATTAAGCCTTTCAAACTCGACGAAGTCCGCGAGGCATTAGCCGAAGTCGGCGTTAACGGCTTAACCGTGACAGAAGTCAAAGGTTTTGGTCGCCAAAAAGGTCACACAGAGTTGTACCGTGGCGCTGAGTATGTGGTCGATTTTTTACCTAAGATCCGGGTCGAAATGGTGATCCCTGATGCAATGGTTGACGATGTTATTGAAGCGATCGTCAAAGCGGCCCGTACCGGCAAAATTGGTGACGGCAAGATTTTTGTGATGCCGGTCGAGCAAGCCATTCGTATCCGCACCAGCGAGAGTGGCGACGCCGCGCTTTAACTCGTAAAAGCTTTGCTACCTGGGCGCCGCAACACATGATGTGTCGGCGCCTTTAATTTTTTATCTGAGCCCATTTTTATGAAACAGTTCGATTGGTCAAATCCGTATCCTTCAATTCGTATCCCCGTATTTGCGCGTAACGTGGTCTCGACCTCACATCCGCTTGCGGCGCAGGCTGGTTTACGGATGTTACTGAAGGGTGGCTCTGCGGTTGATGCAGCCATCGCCGCAGCCGCAACGATTGCTCTGGTTGAACCTGTTTCCTGTGGCCTAGGTGGTGATGCGTTTGCCATCGTGTGGGATGGCAAAACCTTACAAGGCTTGAACTCGTCGGGCTATGCCCCTCAGGCCTGGAACGTTGATTACTTTAAAAACAAATACGGCGTCAACGAAAAGGGGCTGGCCAACGCCCCCAAGCGTGGCGTTGATGCGATCACCATCCCCGGTGTGGTGGCGGGCTGGGCCGCCTTGCACGAGCGTTACGGCAAACTGCCATTTGCGGATTTGATGGAGCCTGCGATTGAGATCGCCGAACGCGGCTACGCCGTGCCCCCAGTGGTGGCACAAAAGTGGGCAGCAGCCGTGCCCGAGCTCAAAGACCAGCCCGGTTTTGCGCATACCTTTATGCCCCATGGTCGCGCACCGCACGTGGGTGAGCGGTTTGTGTTTAAAGACGTTGCAAACACTTTGCGCCGCATCGGTGCCACTAAAGGCCGCGATCTTTACGAAGGCGAAACCGCCGAAAAAATCATCGCCTTTATTCAAGCCAATGGGGGCGTCCATACGCTAGATGATTTGCGTAGCTTTCAACCAGAATGGGTCACGCCGATTTCAAAAAATTACCGTGGCTATACGCTGCACGAAATTCCGCCAAACGGGCAGGGGATCGCAGCCTTGATGGCGCTTGGCATTCTTGAGCATTTTGATCTGGCGAGTATGAAGGTAGATTCTGTTGAGTCGCAGCATATTCAAATCGAAGCCATGAAACTTGCCATGGCCGATTTGTACCGCTACGTGTCTGACGGACGCACGATGGAAGTCACCCCAGCGCAGATGCTGGATGACGCCTATTTGGCCGAACGCGCCAAGCTGATTGATCCGAACAAAGCCACGCACTTCGGTCCCGGTCAGCCTGCGACGGGCGGCACGATTTACCTGACGGCCGCTGATGAAAGCGGCATGATGATTTCGTTTATTCAATCCAACTATATGGGCTTTGGCTCTGGTGTGGTGGTGCCGGGTACAGGCGTCAGCTTGCAAAACCGCGGCGTTGGGTTCTCGATGGATCCAAACTCGCCAAACGTGGTGGCAGGGCGCAAGCGCCCGTTTCACACCATCATCCCTGGTTTCTTAACCCGCGGCGGCGTGCCGGTGATGAGCTTTGGTGTGATGGGCGGCGATATTCAACCCCAGGCGCATGTTCAAACGGTGGTACGTATGCTGGATTACAACCAGCAACCGCAGGCAGCGTGCTGCGCGCCACGCTGGAAGCTCACGCGTGACTTCACCCTTGATGTTGAATCGACTATGCGGGCCGAAACGATTGCAGGACTCAAGGGTTTAGGCCATCAGCTCAAGGCGATTGACGACCCGTATATGGATTTTGGTTCGGGTCAGTTTATTTGGCGCTTGTCCGACCTGCACGAAGACGGTTACGTGGCGGCTAGCGATAGCCGGCGCGACGGGCAGGCTGTCGGGTTTTAGTCGCGCATTTAGTAGCGCTACTTTCGCTTGCCTGATGCCTGATTCCTGATGCCGGATGTTTGAGGGCGGATCATGCAATCGTACGAAGGATTGTGCTGTCATTCAAAAAATCTTTAAAAACTCGGGTAAATACTTATGTATATATACCCTTGGTTGTAAGTTTCATGTCATAAAAATCTACTCAACGGGCTTTAAAAAAATTAGAATTTCTAGGTAGAACTTTTACTCTAGGAGCCCTTATGTCTCAAGTGAAACTGACTCGGCGTCAGTTTTTTCAAGTGACTGGTGCCGGACTTGGCGCAAGCAGCATGACCGTGATGGGTCTTGCGCATGCCGCTGATCCGGTGTTTGCCAAGCCAAACAAACTTGAAAAAACGACCGAAACACGTAGTACCTGTCCTTACTGTTCTGTGAGCTGTGGTGTGCTGATGTACAGCCGCAAAGACGCGAGCGGTAAGTTGAAGGTGATGCACGTTGAGGGCGATCCTGATAATCCAGTCAACAAAGGCACGCTGTGCCCCAAGGGCGCTGGTATCCTCGACATGATCGAGAGCCCCAACCGTTTACAGTTTCCTGAAGTGCGCGAGCCCGGTACAAACGAGTGGAAGCGCATCTCTTGGGATGAGGCGCTAACACGTATTACCAAGCGCATGAAGGCTGATCGCGATCAGAACTTTGTGGCAAAAAATGCTGCAGGCGTAACAGTGAATCGCTGGAACACCTTCGGGATGCTGGTGAGCTCGGCTTCAAATAATGAAGCAGGCTATCTCAGCGCCAAGGTGTTGCGTTCAATGGGCGTTGTTGCACTCGATACACAAGCGCGTATTTGACACGCCCCGACGGTAGCCAGTCTGGCTCCGACGTTTGGGCGTGGTGCGATGACCAACCACTGGGTTGACATCAAAAACGCTGACTTAGTATTGATTATGGGCGGTAACGCTGCTGAGGCACACCCTTGCGGCTTTAAATGGGTGATTAAGGCGAAGGCCGAACGGGGCGCTAAGCTCGTTGTGGTCGACCCGCGCTTTACGCGTTCTGCGGCGGTGGCAGATTACTACGCGCCGATTCGCGTCGGTGCGGATATCGCCTTTTTGGGCGGTGTCATCAACTATCTGTTGACCAACGACAAGATTCATCACGAATACGTCAAGCACTATACAAATTCGGCCTTTTTGATTAACCCAGATTACGGGTTTAAAGACGGTTTGTTTACGGGCTATGACGAGGCCAAGCGTTCGTACGCCAAAGGCACCTGGACATATCAGATGGAAGACGGTTTTGCGAAGGTTGATCCAACCTTGCAAGATCCCAACTGCGTATTTCAGCTGATGAAGAAGCATTTTGCTCGCTACACGCCCGAGCTGGTCAGCAGCGTCACTGGCACGCCTCAAGACCAATTCTTGAAAGTGTGCGAGATGATCGCTGCGACTTCAGTGGCCAACAAGACCATGACAATCTTGTACGCGCTGGGCTGGACGCAACACTCGGTTGGCTCTGAAAATATTCGCACGATGGCAATTATTCAGTTGCTGTTGGGCAATATGGGCATGGCAGGCGGTGGCGTCAACGCGTTGCGCGGTCATGCCAACGTGCAGGGCATCACTGACCAGTGTTTGTATTCAGAGGTGTTGCCTGGGTATTTGTCTTCACCCGCAGAGGCTGACGCAACGTACGAGCAGTACCGTAACGCGCGTACACCCAAGGCTTTGCGCCCTGGGCAGATGAATTTCCCGCAAAACTTTCCGAAGTGGTTTAACAGCTTGATGAAGGCTTGGTATGGCGATCATGCTACTACCGAGACCAATTTCGCTTACGACTACTTGCCCAAGCGTGATGCGCCCTACGACATCATGCAAATTTTTGAAAATATGCATCAGGGCAAGATGAATGGCTTTATTTCGTCCGGCTTTAATCCACTGGCAGCGATTTCTAATAAACACAAGATCAGCGCGGCGTTGTCCAAGCTGAAGTATCTTGTCGTGATAGATCCGCTCTCAACCGAGACCAGCGAATTTTGGAAAAACTACGGCGAATTTAATAACGTCGATGCAAGCAAAATTCAGACTGAAGTGTTTCGTTTGCCAGCCACATGCTTTGCCGAACAAGATGGTACGTTTACCAACTCAGGTCGTGTGATTCAGTGGCACTGGAAAGGGGCGGATGGCCCTGGTGAGTCAAAGTCTGATCAAGAGATTATGGCCGGCTTGTTCACGCGCTTACGCGACATGTACAAGAAAGAGGGTGGTGCGTATGCAGAGCCGATTTTGAATCTGACCTGGAACTACACTAATCCTTCAAACCCCGATGCAGCTGAAATCAACAGAGAAATTAGCGGTAAAGCTCTCGTTGACTTGAAGGATGCTGCGGGCAAAGTTCTGGTAGCGGCCGGTGAGCAGCTAGCAGGCTTTGCGCAACTCGTGGATAACGGTGGTACGGCTTGCGGTAACTGGATTTACTCGGGGATGTGGAGCAAGGCCGGTAATCTGACCGCGCGTCGCGATCCGACCGACACGTCAGAACACAAGATTGGTCAAAGCTTGAATTGGGGCTTTGCTTGGCCCGCCAACCGACGCATTCTGTATAACCGTGCGTCTGCGGATATCAATGGTAAGCCTTGGGATGAATCACGTACCGTGCTGAAATGGCTGGGCGACCGTTGGGGCGGTAGTGATATCCCCGACATGCGTCCAAATGCCAAGCCCGAAGAAAACGTCATGCCGTTTATCATGACGCAAGAAGGTGTGGGCCGTATCTTTGCACCGCAAATGGCTGAGGGACCTTTCCCTGAGCACTACGAGCCGTTTGAAACGCCGCTGGCGCGTAATCCGATGCATCCGAATAACCCCAAGGCGACTTCAAACCCTGCATCGCGTGTCTACAAGGGGGATATGGAGGTCTTCGGTAATCGTAAAGATTATCCGTTTGCCGCTACGACCTATCGCTTGGTTGAGCACTTTCACTACTGGTCAAAACATTCAGACTTGAATGCCATTGTGCAGCCAGAGATGTTTGTTGAGATCAGTCGAGAGCTGGCCAAGATGCGTGGGATCTCGTCGGGTGATCGCGTTAAGGTGAGCTCGATTCGCGGACATGTGCATGCGAAAGCAATGGTGACGATGCGCTTAAAAGGCATGAAGGTCGATGGCCAGACGATTTATCACGTTGGCATACCGATTCACTTCGGCTTTAAAGGCTTAACCAAACCCGCACAGCTCGCGAACTCGCTGACGCCCTATGTGGCCGATGCAAACTCTCAGACGCCAGAGTTTAAGGCGTTCTTGGTCAACATTGAGAAGGCATAAGGGGATACGACATGGCAATTCAAGCACTTCAAGTCGTCGCCCAGTCTGCCACGACCATGACTCCACCCGCTTCGGCGGCCAAGACAGTTCACGTCGCCAAGCTGATCGATATTTCGAGTTGCATTGGCTGCAAGGCCTGTCAGGTCGCTTGTATGGAGTGGAACGAAACCCGCCCAGTCATCGGTGACACCGATGGCACGTATGACAATCCGGTTGAACTCGGAGCCAATGCGTGGACGGTGATGAAATTTAACGAAATCGAAAACGCCCAAGGCGGTATTGACTGGTTGATTCGCAAAGACGGCTGTATGCATTGCGAAGATCCAGGCTGCCTGAAGGCTTGTCCGAGCCCAGGTGCGATTGTCAAACTTGACAATGGTATTGTGGATTTCAATTCTGACAAATGCATTGGTTGCGGCTATTGCGTGGCAGGTTGCCCGTTCGATGTGCCAAGGATTTCGCAAACGACTAACAAGGCCACCAAGTGCACCTTGTGTTCGGATCGCGTATCAGTGGGACAAGAACCGGCGTGCGTAAAAGCTTGTCCGACACAAGCCCTGACGTTTGGCCCGAAAGATGACCGTATCAAATACGCCAACGAACGGATTAAAGATTTGAACGGTCGTGGCTATGACAAGGCCTCTTTGTATAACCCACAAGGTGTGGGTGGCACGCACGTGATGTATGTGCTGCCGCATGGCGACAAGCCTACGGCTTACAACGGCTTGCCGGCTGATCCAAAGATTTCGTCAACGGTTGGGCTCTGGAAAGGCATCATGAAGCCGATTGCGCTGTTAACCATGGCAGCAACCGTTTTTGCTGGTGTGATTCATTACGCGATCAAGGGTCCGGATACGGTTGATGATGACCATGATGACTCGAAAAAGTCTTAAGGAGATGAACCATGTCTAATCAAGAGGGATTGGTGCGGTACAAGGGTTCAGATCGTTTGAATCATTGGTTGATCGCTGTTTTGTTTGTACTGGCGACATTGGGTGGCTTGGCGATGTTTCATCCTTCAATGTTCTTTCTGACAGGCTTGTTTGGTGACGGTTCATGGACCAGAATTCTGCATCCATTTATCGGTTCGGCAATGTTTGTGTTGTTTGTGCTGATTTTTTTCAAATTTTGGCACCACAACGTTCTCAATGCGAATGACCGCAAGTGGTTGAGTCAGATTGGCGACGTGTTAAACAAAAATCATGATCGCTTGCCTGAAGTCGGGCGCTATAACGGCGGGCAAAAAGCTGCTTTCTGGGTGATGGTCTTGACCATGATCCTGTTAGTGGTGTCAGGCCTAGCGTTTTGGCGACCTTACTTTTCACATTACTTTTCGGTCGATGTGACCCGTGTGGCGGCCTTAGTGCACGCGGTGTCGGCTTGGGTCTTGATCTTGACGATCATTGCCCACGTCTACGCAGCACTGTGGGTAAAGGGTACGATTGGCGCAATGTGGACAGGTGTGGTGAGCCGCGCCTGGGCACGTAAGCATCACCCAGGTTGGTTTAAAGAAGTGACCGGCGGCAAATAACGCGGTCTGTTGTTTGTTGAGCAGTTCATACAAGGGGAAGACAGGTATGCTTCCCCTTGTGCGTTTAGCGAAGCGTTCGCGCTTCACACACTGCATCGTAAAACGTCTCGACTTGTCGGGCGGATCGGGCAGCATCGATACTTGAGATAGCAACATGAGCGTTAAAGCAGTCAAACTGATACAGCCTGGCGAAATTCAAGGCATGCCCGATGACGACACCCCTTTGCTGGTGGTGGTCGATGCCGCTGAGACATTTCGTGCGCGTGCCGCGCGCATGCAGGTCTTGGTAGACCAACAAAGTGATTCGCCCTGGCTGGCGTTTTGTGCGCAGTTGATGCAAGCACAGGTGGATTGCCTGGGTAGTGTGATGCCACAGCCGCTAGATGAAAACGTAGTTCGCGAATCAATGATTCATAAGTTACCCCCCTTGTCGATCACGACTTGGTTACCCGAGGCGCAGTGGTCAGTCGTGTTCAACGCCTTGAGCTCGGCTCTTGAGGCTATGCCTCTGGCGCCTGGTGTGCGTGGTGCGCTTGAGCGCGTCAAACAAACAGCGGTAGTGGATCAGATCCGTCAAGCCAAGGCCTTGTTGGCCGCCGATGACTCAGCGTTGCCTGCCGATGCCGTACCGTTTATTGGCGCAACCTTGCAGCTACTGTGGGCTACCCAGTCAAAAACGCTGTCTGCGTTTGTCGAGTTACACAAAGGCGAAAGCGGTCTGTGCCCTGTCTGTGGGTCTCATCCTGTGGCTAGCGTTGTACGCGTAGGCGAACGCGATCTACATCGCTACCTAATTTGCTCGCTCTGCGCCTCAGAGTGGTATGCGCCGCGCGCACGCTGCACAAATTGCGAGACACCCAAAGAGGTGTCGATGCTCGGCGACACGCGCGAGAGCGCGTTGCAAGGTGAGTGTTGCGAAGTGTGTCGTGGCTACCTCAAAATAATGTTTCAAGCGAAAGAGCCGCTAGTGGATGCGGTCGCTGACGACCTCGCATCCATTAGCCTAGATCTGGCGCTATCTAGTGAAGGTTTTTCTCGGACTGGACGCAATTTATTTTTTACGGTGGGTCAAGCCGATACACCGGATACGTGAGCGGTTCGCGGCGAATCCTCATCAGCACTCAAACAACACATTTTTTTCGATTTTTTAGCGGCTCAAACAACGGTCACTTTTAGCTTCTCACTATCACTCAGGTATTCAATCCTTCATGAATAAACTACCCGTGGCGCGTGCGCCCGTGTCTGAATGGCTTTCACAGTTACCTTCGGTCGATAAGATCCTATCGCTTAAACGCACCGAAGATTGGCTCACACAATACGGCCGCGATGAGGTCTTGCGCGTCGTTCGCTCAACGCTATCGTTGGTACGCCAAGAGTGTCTTGAAAATAAACACCTCACTCAACCCGACCTAGAAGTCTTGCTTGAGCGCATTGGGCAAACGCTCAAGACGCGTGCAACACCTAATCTGCGTCGTGTCATTAATTTAACGGGTACCGTGCTGCATACCAATCTTGGGCGGGCTGTCATGCCTCCTGAGGTAATCGAGGCTATGGCCACCGCTGCAGCCGAGCCGTGTGCACTCGAGTACGACTTAGGCGAAGGCAAGCGCGGCGACCGTGACGAACTCGTTGAAGAGCTGTTGTGCGAGTTGACGGGCGCTGAGGCCGCAACGGTTGTCAATAACAACGCCGCCGCAGTGTTTTTATTACTGCACGCCTTATCAAACCGCAAAGAGACCATCGTGTCGCGGGGTGAACTGATTGAAATCGGCGGGTCGTTCAGAATCCCCGACATGATGAAACGCGCGGGTGCGAAACTCACTGAAGTTGGCACCACCAACCGCACACATCCCAAAGACTTTGCTGAAGCGATCAACGCCAAAACAGCCTTGCTCATGAAAGTGCACACCAGTAACTATGTGGTGCAAGGTTTTACCGCCGAGGTGCCAGAAGCCGAGCTGGCGCGCATCGCCCACGAACGTCAGTTGCCTTTTGTGGTCGACTTGGGCTCAGGTACGCTACTCGACTTGTCGCGCTACGGCTTACCCTCAGAGCCGACCCCCAGGCAGGCGCTTGAGGCAGGTGCCGACCTTGTGACCTTCAGTTGTGACAAGTTGCTGGGTGGGCCGCAGGCGGGCATTCTAGTTGGGCGTCGTGATCTCATCCAAAAAATTAAAAAAAATCCGCTTAAGCGCGTCTTGCGGGTAGGCAAGGTCACCCTTGCTGGGCTCGAGGCCGTGCTGCGACTCTATCGCAACCCAGACACCTTGCCACAACGTTTATCCGTGTTGCAGCTGCTGACGCGGCCCGAAAGTGATGTGCAAGCGCAGGCTGAGCGCCTGATGCCGCAGTTACAAGCCGCCTTAACGAAGTGCGGGCTGTCGCTTAAGGCGCAGTCTGTGAAGTCTCAAATCGGGTCGGGTTCGCTGCCGGTTGAAAGATTACCCTCAGTCGCGTTGGCGATCGAAGCCAGCACTAAGGTTCACGAAAAGAACGTCGTGCGTCTCGAGCGTTTACTGCGAGCCTCGGCGACGGCTGTGATTGGTCGCTTATCAGAAAAAACCTTATTGTTAGATTTGCGTTGCTTGACTGCAGACAAAGAGACCGTGTTCGTCGGGCACGTGTTGGCCGCAGCGACAAGTTTGGTGACGGTGCGTTGACGCGCGTGACTAAAAAATCTCAGTCCTCGCAGGCTAGCCAAGCGAAGGTCTTATTGCTGCTCAGTGCAACGAGAAACGCCAGCTTGCAGGGTTTAGAGGTCGCTGTGGGATTAAGACAATGATCATCGGCACCGCTGGCCATATTGATCATGGCAAAACCTCACTCGTGAAGGCCCTGACAGGCGTGGATGCTGATCGACTGCCTGAAGAAAAAGCGCGTGGCATGACGATTGATCTGGGCTTTGCTTATGCGCCAAATGATACCGATGAGATCATTGGTTTTGTCGATGTGCCAGGTCATGAAAAATTTGTGCATACGATGGCGGCTGGTGCGGTAGGTATGGACCATGGCTTGCTGGTCGTAGCGGCCGACGATGGCATCATGCCGCAGACGCGCGAGCATTTAAGAATTTTAGATTTGTTGGGGGTCTCCGGCTTGACGGTGGTGATCACCAAGGCGGACATGGTCGATGATGCGCGCGCGCGGCAGGTGCGCGACGAGGTCGCGAGTTATGTCGCACAGACACGGTTTGGGCATGTTGATAGTCACGTGGTGTCGGCGCGTCAGGGCCAGGGTCTACCAGCGCTTAAACAGGCCTTGTTCGCGCTTGCGGTTGAACAACCGCTCGAACGTGCCAACTACTTTCGTCTGGCGATTGATCGCGTGTTTGTGGTCAAAGGCCTTGGGGTGGCGGTGACAGGGGCAGTGATTGCCGGTCAGGTTCGGGTAGGCGATACTTTGACGTTGGCGCACGCCGCACTCGAGGTTCGGGTCAGATCGATTCACGCGCAAAATCAAAACGCTGAAGTCGCCTCTGTGGGGCAACGTTGTGGCCTGGTACTTACGGGTGTTGAACTTGCTCAGGTTCAGCGCGGTGATTGGTTGTTGGCGCCGCAGTTTAATCGCCAGACCTCACGCCTCGATTGCTTGTTAAGCGTGCCAAACGACGGCGAGCGTTCGCTTAAAGACGGTGAGCGAGTGCTGTTGCATCACGGCTGTGAGCACGTGGCGGCGCGCTTAATTCTATTAGAGGCAAACGCGTTATTGCCAGGCCAGACCGGATTTGCGCAATGTGTGCTTGATCGTACACTGCCTTTTTGTTGGCACGATCGGTTAGTACTGCGCGACGGTAGTGCCCGCATCACACTTGCTGGTGCGCAGGTATTAGATATCGCGCCGCCCGTGCGTGCACGCAAAACGCCTGAGCGTCTCGAAACCTTACGTGTGCTTTGTCTGTCGTCTGCTGCGGCGGTGCTTGACACGTTGTTACGCACCTCGCTCGTGCCGATCGCTCTCGAACACTGGGCGCTTGCCATGAATCGTGATCCCCGCCAATTCGTGGAAAGTTTAGATGAGCCTATTGCATTGACGCTAAAAGTCGCTCAGGCTGAACTTGTGCTTGGTACACGTGCCCATACAACCTTGTCAGAGCGTTTGCGTAACAGTCTATTGGCCTTTCATGCTGCAGAGCCTGATGAGCCAGGCGTGGCGCTTGAGCGCCTGCGGCGTATGGCCTTGCCGTTTCTAGACGCTGCGGTGTTTAAAGCCTGGGCGCAATACCAAGTTGATACGGGTGCCATCACTCTGAGCGGCAGCTTTGCGCACATGCCCGAGCATCGAGTGACCTTGAGCGCTGCAGAGCAAATACTCTGGGAAAAAATCTTGCCCAAGATGTTAGAACCTGGCTTTGATCCGCCTTGGGTACGCGACTTGGCGTTGAGTGTGGCCGCCAACGAAGACAGTTTGCGCACCTTACTCAAAAAACAAGCGCGCACTTCGCTCGTGGTGCAATTGGTCAAGGATTTGTTTTACCCTCACGCAACCATGGTGGCGCTAGCCGACGTGTTGCGCGGGTTGCTACACAATCACGGTGCCGTGAGTGTTGTGCAGTTTCGCGATGCCACGGCGCTGGGGCGCAAGCGCGCGATTCAAGTGCTTGAGGCGTTTGATCGCATTGGCTTAACCCGCCGCGTGGTCGCAAACGCACGCCAAAGTCGCATTGTTGAGAAAGACCACCGGATTGTGCGTAACGCAGGCCTATTTGTAGAATCAGATTCAGGCTAACCAAATCTGATAAAGTGCAGTTCTAAGGAAGAGTCACGCTCTCGGGTGGGACGTCCGGACTTCAAATCCGGGAGGGGCTGTCGTACAGTCCTTGGTGGGTTCGACTCCCATACTCTTTCGCCAAATTTTGAAAGGGCGCCAAACGCGTGGCTGATATTCGTGGGTGTGAGTTTCCGGATGACCTGATGTACGACGACGAGCTCAATGTTTGGTTTCGTGAGTCGGGGGGTGGGCAAGTTGAGGCCGGTTTAACGGTCTTCGGTCTGGCTTTGGTGGGCGACCTGTACATGTTTAATCCGCGTCCGGTGGGGCGCGAGATCGAGGCCACCAAGGCTTTTGCTTTGGTCGAAGTCGCCAAAACCATTTTGTCGGTGCGTACGCCCTTTGCGTGCGTTGTTGCCGAAATCAACACGCCGCTTGAAACAACGCCTTTCAAAATTAATCGCAGCCCCTACATGAACTGGCTGGTCAGACTCGAGCCTAGCGATTTAGCTCAGGCGCGTAACGTGTTGCTCCGTGGTACAGAGGTCGCCGTGCGTGCACACGAGTTGATGGATTTGCATGGGATGACTTCGCTGGCCGACTTTAAACGTTCTTTGGGTTCGTCATGAATGAGCGATTGAAGTCTCGTCGTATGCGAGTGCTGTCATGAGTTGGCGTTTCAAGCTCAAACGCTCGGTGAGGTCATCGTGACTTCGCTCGTGCTGCAGCTGTGGCAAACCAGTACCGCTGCGCCCCAGCTGGCCGCCACACCGTTTATGCTGGCCGCTTCGGCGGCGGCGATGGATTGGCCTGTTGAGATTCATGCCTTGGGTGCCAGTGTTGAATTATTTGTGCGCGACAACGCGGCCAGGCATCACGCAGTGGCTCCGCTCAATCGCCCACTTTCAGCCTACATCGAAGACGCCACGCGTTCGGGTG